>Ga0105245_10000193_pt1 | contig 57740 bp, 74 predicted proteins | sample KBSM54metaG_FD_81523 | JGI IMG/M metagenome (GOLD analysis project Ga0105245, IMG submission 81523) | Miscanthus rhizosphere microbial communities from Kellogg Biological Station, Michigan, USA - KBS M5-4 metaG | ecosystem: Host-associated > Plants > Roots > Rhizosphere > Soil | place... | reverse complement strand
CCGAGCCGCACGCGAGCGGGACGCCGAGCGCGAGGAGGCTCTTCCACGCGTACGCGCCGTGCCTCCGCGGCGTGTCGCGACCGAGGCGGAGCTCGGCCCACGCGCCGTCGCTCGTCGCGTGCGTCGGCTGCATCGACGCGATGATTCCGTCGCGCACCGTGCGCGCGAAGTCTTCCGGCGCGACGACCTGATAGTGCTCGATGCGGAATCGGTTCTCCGGTTTCACGCCGGCGGCCTCGTACGACTCGATCACGTTGCGCACGCCGCGATCGCCGATCGCATGCGTGCAAACCTGAAATCCTTTCGCGATCGCGCGCTTCGCGACGTCGACCATGTGCTCCGGCTTCGTCACCGCGAGTCCGGTGTTGCCGGGATCGTCGCTGTACGGCGCGAGGAGAAGTGCGCCGCGGCTGCCGAGGGCGCCGTCGGCGTAGAGCTTGATGGAGCGGACGGTGAAGCGGCCGTGGTAGTCAACCAGCGGACCTTTCGGGATGTACATGTCGAGCAGCTCGGCCTCGTCCGTGAGCATCGTGTAGAGACGGATCGGAAACTTTCGCTCGTCGACGAGCTCCTGCACCGCGCGGATCGTCTCGCCATCGGCGCCGGCGTCGTGCATTTCGGTCAGTCCGGTCGCGGCGATGTGATTCGCCGCGTTGAGCACGCGCTTTTTCCGCACCTCGAACGACGCCTCCGGAATTCGCGATTCGATCAACCCTTGCGCGGTGTCGACGAACACGCCGGTCGGATTGCCGTTCGCGTCGCGGACGATGCGTCCGCCTTGCGGATCTTTCGTGTCGCGCGTGATTCGGGCGGCGCGCAACGCGGCGGTATTCGCGACGCCCGCATGACCGTCGACGCGCTTGAGCCACACCGGATGATCGGGTATCGCGGCGTCGAGCGGCGCTGCGGTCGGAAACTGTTTGTCGGGCCAGCGATTCTGATCCCATCCGCGTCCGCGCACCCATTCGCCGAGCGGCACTTCGGCAACGTGCGCCTTCACGCGCGCGATGACATCGTCGTACGTCGGCGCGCCGACGAGATCGACGATGTCGAGAGCGAGTCCGAGGCCGTAGAGATGGCCGTGAGCATCAGTGAGGCCGGGGAGGATCGTCGCGTTCGATGCGTCGATCGTGTCGATGCCGGGATGAGCTGCGCGAAGATCTGCGGCGGGACCGACCGCTTCGACGCGGCCGCCGCGAACGTAGATCGCCCAATCGCGTTGCGGCGTCTGCTGCGGTCCGGCGGCGACGACGCCGCCGATGAAGAGCTTCTGATCATTCATTGTCGAGCTCGTGCATGCGGAGAGTGCGATCAGGAGGAGAAGAAGCGCGCTGGTCCGTTTCCAACTCATCCGTACATCGTATTGCGGAATACCGCTTGTTTCGCGCTCTGTTGCGCGTCTCACCGGTGAGAAAAACAATTGCCATTCTCGCAGTCATGACCGCGTTTGCGGCGCATGCCGACGGCGGTAAGTTCTCCGCGGCCGACGTTCCGGCCGCGCACATGCACAAAGGTGTCGTGATCGCGAACAACTCGCGCGCGATCACCGCGTATCGATTCTTCGGCAACATCCGCCAGGCGCTGTTCAGCATTCGATCGACGCCGATCACGACGCATGCGTACGGCTCGGTGCTCTTCGATGCGAACGCGCGGGTGACTGCGCCGGTCGAACTGGCGAGCACCGTTGCCGACGCCGCGCGCACGCATGGCGTCGATCCGCGACTCGTCGCCGCCGTCGCGGCGCGTGAGTCAGCGTGGAACTCCGGCGCGGTCTCGCGCACGGGCGCCTGCGGAATCATGCAGCTCATGCCCTCCACCGCCCGCTTCCTCGGCGTCGCCAACGTTTTCGACTCGCGTGAGAACATCTTCGCCGGCACGCGCTATCTGCGTACGCTGCTCGACACATTCAACGGCGATCTCGATCTCACGCTCGCCGCGTACAACGCCGGCCCCGGCGCCGTGCAGAAGTTCGGCGGCATCCCGCCGTATCGCGAGACGCAGAACTACGTGAAGCGCGTGCGGTCGGCCTACGAAGCGTCGCTGCGCTAGGCTTCGCCCCACTTCAACTTCGTCCGCAAAACGTCGAAGTAGTTCTTCTCCGCCGACTGCACGAGGAGCACGCGATGCTCCGACTTGCGCACGCAGACGCGATCGCGCTCGTTGAGCGCAATCCCTTCCTGTCCGTCGAGCGTGAGGTAGATCTCCTGATCTTCGCTGTGCGGCAGGATGGCGACTTCGATGTCCAACTCGTCGGGCAGCACGATCGGACGATTCGTGAGCATGTGCGGACAGATCGGCGTGATCACGATTGCGCCCATGGTCGGATAGATGATCGGTCCGCCGGCGGAGAGGTTGTACGCGGTCGATCCCGTCGGCGTCGAAACGATCAAGCCATCGGCGCGAAACGTCGACACGAAGAGTCCCGCGACTTTCACGCGCATCTCGATGATGCGCGACAGGGCGCTCTTGTTGATCGCCGCGTCGTTGAGAACGCGGTAGCGGAGCTCTTCGCGATCGCCGCCGGTGACGGAGACGTCGAACGTCACGCGCGGCTCGAGTAGAAAATCGCCGGCGAGCACGCGCTCCAGCATGGCCGGAAACTCCTCCACTTGAACCTCGGTGAGAAATCCGAGAGTGCCCATGTTGACGCCGAGGATGGGGACGTGAGCGGGAGCGTGTCGGGCGACGGAGAGCAGCGTGCCGTCGCCGCCGAAGGTGATGAGGAGATCGGCATGCGCGCCGATCTCGGTCTTCGGGTAGCAGCGCGCGCCGTCACCGATCGCGGCGCCGGTGAGGTCGTCGTAGCAGACGGCGAATCCGCGTTTGCCGAGATCGCTCGCCACCTGCTGCGCGAACTCGATCGCCGGGCGCGACGAAACCTTCGCGGTGATTCCGATGCTCTGCATCCTGGGCATATTCTGTCATTCCGAGCCGCGAAGACGGCGAGGAATCCCCGGCCGACGGGCGATGAACGCACATGCGCAGGGGATCCTTCGCCGTCTGCGCGGCTCAGGATGACAGCGCGGTTGCGCGCCGCACGTCGTCGACTTCGATCAGCACGCGCTCACCGGCGCGCTCGGGGCCGGCGAACAGAACCGGATGCAGCACCTTCTCGACGATCGCGCGTAGCGCGCGGGCGCCGAGGCGCTGCTTGAGGGCGACGCCGGCGATCTCGAGCAGCGCGTCGTGCGTGAAGTCGAGCTGGATCTGATCGAGCGCGCAGAGGCGCTGGTACTCCGGGATCATCGCTTCGCGCGGCGAGATGAGAATCGTCGCCAGCTCGTCGGCGCTGAGTGCGTCGAGTTGCACGCGGACGGGGAGACGGCCGAGGAGCTCCGGGAGGAATCCGTAGCGAACGAGATCCTCGGCGCTGATCTCGCGTGAGTGATTCTCGTCTTCGCTGTTGAAGCCGATCGGCTTCGCGTCGCCCGAGTCGTCGAGGTCGCTGAACGATCCCGCGCAGATGAAGAGGATGTTCGAGATGTCGACTTCGACGTAGTCGTACTTGTTCCAGTGTGCGGTGACGTTGAGCGGCACGAACAGCTTCTCGCCTTCGAGAATCTTGAGCAGCGACTGCTGCACGCCTTCGCCGCCGATGTCGCGCGCGCCCGCGCCGGTGCGCGCACCGCCGGAGCGCCGCGCGATCTTGTCGATCTCGTCGATGAAGACGATCCCGTTCTCGGCGGCGTTCACGTTTTGATTCGTGGCGTAGAGAAGCCGGCCGATCGCGACTTCGACGTCTTCGCCGTAATAGCCCGCTTCGGTGAATGACGTGGCGTCGTTGTATGCGAATGGCACGTCGAGAATGCGCGCGAGCGTTCGAGCCAGGTAGGTCTTGCCCGAACCGGATGGTCCGATCATCACGATGTTCGATTTGCGGATCGTGGTGTCGCCGCCGAACTTCAGATACTCGATGCGCTTGAGATGGTTGTACGCCGCGATGGCGAGAACTTCTTTCGCGCGGCGCTGCCCGATCACGAATTGGTCGAGTTGTTCGAAGATGCGGCGTGGAGTGACATGCAGGAAGCGATAGATCTCGCGTTTTTCCTTCATGGACGCCGTGAATCGAGTATAGCAGCCCGCGAGCGTCAAAATCGTTTGACAGAACGCCCTTCTCTTGACGCGCGCCCGCGGCCGAAATGCGGCTAAACCGCGTCCCCACAACAACTTACTTCCATCTGCCACCTGGCGGCCCGCTTGAAATGTGTGGCCGCGAAAGGAGGTGGTGCCGAAGGAGATCAAGACGTGAACAAAGGGAAATCTCGAAAGGTCACAAGTGTGGGTCAACAGCCAAACAACGCAACCAACAACAACTAACCAACAAACCAACAAGAAAGATTGAAAGGAGAAATAGACCCAATGCGGAAGTCCCAATTTGTCGTTCTCATCGCTCTCATGATCGTCTCGATCGCCGGCAGTGCGCTGGCCGACTCGGCGACGTCCACGGCGCCGGCAGGTGTCGTCAACATCAACACCGCCGACGCGGCGCAGCTCTCGAATCTCCCGCGCGTCGGCGCGAAAGCGGCGCAGCGCATCATCGAGTACCGCACGCAGCACGGCGCGTTTCACAAGCCGAGCGATCTGATGCAGGTCAAAGGCTTCGGACAGCAGCGGTTGTATTGTTCGTCGTAAGTTACTGATTCTACGTTACTCCAACAGCTCTAGAAACTCCAAAATGCCCAGGTCTGCCCACACGCGCCACACGCGGCGCGGTATCATTTTCGTGCTGAGAGTGGCTTCGGCTGGCCCGCTTCATCGAGGGGCGCGGGGACTTCTACATCCCTCTTCGGAGGGAGAATGGAAATTAACCTCGATGAAAACTATGCATACAGCGTCAAAGAACTTGCGTTCATCTGGAACCTCGATTCGGAGACGGTGCGGCGCATCTTCATCAACGAGCCGGGGGTGATGGTGTTTCGCAACCAGAAGCCGGGCAAGCGGATTTTTCGCACGCTGAGGATTCCAGGCGCTGTTGCAGTTCGAGTAGCGAAACGTTTCACGGTTCAAACCCGGCAAGCCAGCTAGGAGACCGCGCCGGCCACTCGGCGCGGCCATTTTGGAGGAGAGAGACCGGATGAACGGAATGGACCAAGACGCCTTCTACGTCATCTGTACGCTCTGCAACCCCGGCACCGTTGTCGAGGACGTGAAGGCCAGCGCACGCAGCATGGACAACCTCGCTGATCCCCTCACCGTCGTAGCCTGCATGTACTGCGGTGCGCGGCTCACCTTTACCACGGCCCTAATTCCTAAAGGGGGTTACTGCCCCGAGGCGGAGGCATGCAGTCCTGACGGCTCCGGTGCGGCGTTCATTGCCAACCATCGCGCTCATCCCTGGCGTATCGTCCGAAAGAAGGTCGCCGCAGGCATCGGCTCCCTGGAAGCGAAAATCGACCAACTGAAACAGCTCGCGGACTACGCCGCGCACCGGCGAGACGAGTTCGCGGACGACCCCATTCTCCTCCAAGCGTTCGACCGCCTCATCGACCGCGAGAAGCGGAAGATCATGGGGAACCCGGATGAACGCTGAAACCCTGCTGCGCGAAATGGAGGGGATGGGCGGCAGCTCCGGCACCCACGCCCACGTCATCGGCAGCTCCGGGTTAGGCAAGTCACGCTTCCTTGAGCATGTGATTCATGCCGCCACCGACAGGGATGCAGGATACTGCCTCATCGATTGGGCCGGGTCCCTCTACCAGCGCGTTCTGAATTACCTCGCCTACTTCACTCCTGATCGTCCCATCTACCTCCTGAACCCTGCCGATTCCGAGATGGTAACGAGGTACAACCCATTCAACCATCAGGGGACCGACGTAGGAACGACGGTGAACCGCCGTATTGCGCTAACCGTGCGTCCCTGGGGGGCGGGGTCAACCAACCAGACGCCGACCTTGGAGCGCGTCGCACGCATCCTCTACCATTTCGCCATCGCGTCGAATCAGCCGCTTCCAAACGCGGCTTTGCTCCTCGACTACAACCACCGGGGACAACTCTTCGATTACGCGCTCCGGGTCCTGAACACCTTCGAGCATCAGCACGCGCGGCGGAAGCTCGAGGAGCTCGGGGAGCTAAAAACTTTCAATCAGTGGCGGGACCAAGTAGGCTCGACCGACAACCGTATCCTCCGCTTCACCGCTTCCGGTCCTCTCCGGAGGGCCATCGGATTCCAGACCGGCAACCTCGACATCCGCCGCATCGTCGCGGAGAACGCCATCCTCCTCGTAAACCTCGCGCCGATCGATCCCCTGGACGAAGACTCCGCCCGCGTGTTCGCTGCCCTGCTCCTCAACGATTTTTTTGACGTGGCCCGCTCGCGGCCCGGCACCGAAGAACGCTTCTTCCTCTTCCTCGACGAGTTTCAGGAGTACATGAGCCTCGACCTCGCCTCCATGCTCGACCAGGTGAGGAAAGGAGGATTGCGCCTCGTGATGGCGCATCAACACCTCGGCCACGTCGCCGACGATCCCCGGCTCCGCAAATCCATCTTCACCAACTCGCGCGTCAAGGTCGTTTTCGGCGGGCTCGATGCCGAGGACGCGACGCAGATGGCGCACGAGATGTTCATGCGCGAGATCAACGAGCGCGACATCGTGGAGACGATGTATCGCAGGGAGCCGGATGGGATAGACCTCCAGCTCATGCCGACCGTGAGCCTGACCCAAGGCGAGAGCGAAGGCGTGACCATTGGCACCAACTCCGCGAAGACCCGGAGTTTCGCGAGGACCGAGACCAGCTCCCGAGCTGAATCCTCGGGCAAGACCACCGGCGAGTCGAGCGCCGACACGTCCTCCGAAGGGTGGCAGGAGTACGAGGACGAGGAACGCGGCGAGGTCACCCGCATCACCGAGGCCCTTGTCTCCGGCCGTTCCGAAGGCGAGAGCCAGGCCGTGATGCGCGGGGAGACCGAAGGCGTGACCAGAGGAGAGACGCAGACCGAAGGGGATTCCCGCTCGCTCACCCGAACGCGCACCAGCTCCGAGACCGTGGGCCAGCAGTACGTCTCCTTCCCGAAGTACCGTGAAGTTGTGTCGGGATATGTTGAGCGCGATCGCTCCGACCGTATCGGACTTCACGCGGAAAAGCTGGCCTACCTACCCGAGCGCCAGTGCTACATCCGCATCAAGGGCGAGAAACCCGAACAGTTCGCCGTCCCATTCGTGGATGACTACGAAGTCTCCCGGTCGATCGTCAGGCCCTACGAACGCCAGCTATTTGAGGCATCGAACGCGCTCACCATTCCGGACGCCGATGACGCCCTCTCCCGCTCTCAACGCGATTTCCTAGAAAGCGTCCGGCCCAAGCCCAAACTCTCCCACAAGCCGCCGAAGTTCTGACAGTTCCTCGTAATCCCCAGCCCCTACTTGTACCGTTCGGTACAGGCGCTATTGTGAAATCACAATGCGTCTCACCACCGAACAAGATGATGCGCTGAAATACGGCGTCTCTTTTGTCAACATCCGAACGCGCGACCTCCACGACCTCACGCGCCGTTCGTTGTACGTATGCCGTCGCACGTTCCGGCAGCTTGCCATCGAGCGGCGTGTACGTTTCGGAGACAAGAAGGGCGACCGGAAATCCGGCCTCGGGCTTTTCTATTCGCTCCCGAATCCCCGGAACCCATTCGAGCGCGTCTTTTTCCCCACTCAAAAGGGGTGGGATGAAGCGTTGAAACGGGGATACGTTGCGCACGAGGTCAACGCCAACCGCGAGAAGTCCGACGACCAGCTCGACCACGACCTTGTACTGACCGACTTCCACAAGGCGCTGTACAACGTCTACGGCGACCGCCTCCGCTGGAACCAGCTCTGGCAGGCCCGGTACACCCGCTGGGGCAAGAAGCCGGAGCAGTACATCAACGCCGACGCCTTCTTTTCTCTTCGTCAAGGTGATGGGACATGGGTGTCGTTCTTCGTCGAAGTTGAAAACCAAAAAGGCGTGCAGGAGCCGATGCGCAAAATGCGAGCGTACGTCGCTTTCGCTGAATCCGGAGCGTATCCGGACAAGTTCGAGCACCCTGATTTCCGCGTCATCTTCTTGAAGCCGTCACCGGATATGACCACGAACCTTTTGTGGGAGGCGTACGCCACCAAGGAAACCAACACGCGCAGGTTTTGGCTCTCTGACTTCGTGAGCGCCATGCAACCGCGGAACTACGCTTACCGCACTCCCAAGGATTTCAACGAGCAAACTTACTCACTAGAGGACGCGCGTTGAAGGTTCTAAGATTAAGACGGCCCTTGATCCCGTCAACGAATGGGATCACTCCGCCCGCCCCGCGTTCTCGGAGTGGGGCTCTCGCCCGGCCGGTACGCGGGGCCAGCGGGCCACTCACCACCATGTTCCACCTCGGAAACCGGCCGAGCCTTTTCCCGGCCGGGAAAATCGAATACGACGACACACGCCATGCGGCTATCTTCGGCGCGTCCGGCTCCGGCAAATCAACGCTCCTTACCCGGCTCACCATCGAACACATCCGCGCTGGACGCCCCGGTTTCTTTCTTGATCCGCACGGCACCTACATCGACGCCGCACTCCCCTACGTTCCCAAAGAACGCTTGCGGGATGTCATCGTCTACGACCCACTCTCTCCGAAGCCTATGGGCCTCAACCCCCTCAAAGCCAAAGACGAAGTTTCCGCCGGCCACTTCATCAAGATTCTCGGAGACCAATTCGGCGAGAACTCCTTCATGGGCCGCTCGCACATGATTGCGCGGAACTTCCTCTTTGCTGCAGTAGAAGCCCTGCCCGACCCGAACCCCTTCGACCTCTGGCTCATGTTCATGTTCGAGGCATACGCCCGGTGGATTTTTGAGCGGTCCGAATCCCCGACCCTTCAGCTCTGGTCCGAGGACTACTTTGGAAAGACACCAAAGCAACGCGAGGAGGCCTCCGCCGCACCCATGAACAAAGCGGACGCCCTGGTAGCAATGCAATCCCTCCGGCACATCTTCGCCCAGCCGGACGGCCTCGATTTCTTCGACTGCATGCAGAGCAAAAAGCTCGTGTTCTTCAACCTCCGCAAAGGCCAGATAGGGGAGGAAGCTGCGAACCTCCTCGGTTCCGTCATTCTTCGCATGATCCTCACCGCGGCGCTCCAGCGTGACCCGCTCGAAAAGAACGACCTCTGCGCCGTCATCGCTGACGAGTTCCACAACTTCACGAAGGGCGGCAACGGCCCGGAACAGTTTCTTGCCGAAACCCGCAAGTACGGTGTCGCCTTTACGCTCGCATCCCAGGCGATCGCCCAGCTCCCCAAAGGCTCCGAAGATTCGATCTTCGCCAACGTCTCGACGCTCGTCTCAATGCAGGTTTCCGCGAAGGACGCCGCACTGCTCGCCCCGGAGCTCCGAGTCGATAACCCGGCAACCCTCGTCGATCTAAAAACCGGCGACCTCTTCGCCAAGATAAAGCGCCCCGATCTCGTACTCACGAACCAGCACATCCAGGTTCCCTATTGGTATCGAGCGAACGACCGCAAGAAGAAGTTCCCGCAGTACCTCCCGCTAAAGCAGGGCACCGAGGTTACGAAAGGCCGCTGCTACAGCTACAGCCAGGAACATTACGGCCGTCCCCGCGATGTCGTGGAAAGCCTCATCAACGGCCGGGTAGAAGCCGCGTACGCGGCGGAAAGGAGGGCAACATGAGCGATGTGATGCAGCCTGTGATCGAAGCCGAACAGAACCTCGCCAACGTGCGGCAGAAAGCGATCGACACACTTCTCAAGCAGCGCGAAGGCATCAACGAAAAGCTGAAACGGCTCGGCCACGGCAAGCGCGGCCGACCCGCGCAGAAGACGCAGTAACCAAAAGGGCGCCGATGTTCTGGCGCCCTACTTGTTTCATGCTTCGATTGCTTCCTCGACAACGGTCCAAGCGCACGGAACCCCGCCGACACGAAGCAGCAGGCGAAGCTCCTCAATGTCCATCGTGTCCGGTTGCAAGTTTCTTGGCACGAGCGCGATGTCCGAGAGCGCGATGTTGGCCTTATCCAGCCTACTCACCACCTGGCTAATCGCTCCCCGTCCCGCCTCGTCGCCGTCCAGCATCACCGTGGCGTGCTTGAAGTTCCGGGCGATCAGCTCCGCTTGAGCGTCGGTGATGTTGTTCGACATGATGGCGACCGCGTTCATGATGCCTGCCCGAACGCACCCCAGAACACCCCAGAAGCTTTCCACCACGACGACGTGCTCTGAACCCGACAGGACCACGCGGTTAAGGTTGTACACCTCCAGCCCGCGATGGAACCCAGCCGGGAACTTCCACCGTTCCAGGTCGGGACACTCCGGCGCGACGTGCGTGGGGTCCTCGTCGTGCAGCGAATACTCGACACGGCGGCCGGCGTACGCCACCAGCTCGCCGCGCTCGTTGTGGATGGGGAAAACGATGCGATTCTGCATCGAACCCTTGCCCGAGAAGAAGCCGACGCCCAGGTACTCGCACTCCTCCGGATCGAACCCGCGAACGGTGAGAAACGGATGCGCGAATTGGATCCCCTTCAGAGTGAAGCCGAGCGGCCTATTTACCGGCTCCTCACCCGAAGCAAATGCAGGATCTTCTTGCGGCGGAGCCTGCACCTGAGCGGCCGAGTCCTCGAACGGGCCGAACCACGAATTGAGGCGCTCTCCAGCTTCGGAAAGCGAGCACTTCTCCATGATGCGAACGAAGTCAATGAGATCGCCTCCCTTCTTCAGCCCTCCGTTCCCGTCCGGGACGTTCCGCGCCGCCACGCAGGACGACGAGTGGCACGCCCACACCCAGCCCGCCTTCTTGAAGGACGCCACGAACGAAGGCTCTCCCTCCGAGGTATGCGTGGGGAGCGGGCACTTGCCCTTGCGCTGGTACTGATTGAAAGCCCGGAGCTCAACGCCATAACGCGCGAGCACATCGAGCAGGGTCACGCGGCTCTTAATGAGCCGGAAGTTCGGCCTCGCCATAGTCACTCTCCTTTCTCAATGGCCTGCCTTTCACATTAAGGCGCACACAGATAAAAGGAAGGCGTGGCCTTCTGCATAAGTCTCAAGAAGCTCTAATGGGCTTGTACCGTCGTATATAACGTAGACGGTATAGCCATGCGAGCTATCGCCCGCGAACGAGTGCCGCGCAAATTGCGCGGACAGTAGGCTTATCAGCCTTTACTGGATCGCCACCCGGAGCCCCGCCTATCGTCGGGTACCTTTCGCGTGTCTGCATTGCAGCCACCCGTGCCCATTGGTCCCGGCTCTCGCTACCGTCCTACCGGACTACCGCTCCCGGCGAAAGGTACCCGACGCTGTCGCCTCTGGGCCTCCGGCCCTTCGGTTCCGCTCCGCTTCAGGCTCCGGGTGGCGTACTGGTGTTGACGGGAGCGCTCACCGCGCTAACCTGAAGCAATGGCCAACCCTCACCCGAGACATTAATGGGAAGCGCTCACAATCTTCGACCGAGATGCCGTAAACGATGGTCTATTCCCGGAACTCTTTCTACACGTTCGTTGCACCCTATGCGGTGACGAGCGCGTGATTGAAGGCCGTCAACTCATCAAGGGTTAGGCGCTCGCTTCGCTACGCTCTCTTTGGCTCCGCTCATCTCGCGCACCGAATCCGGCAAGGCGGTTTGCCGCATCTCTTTTCATCGTAGCGGCGGCGTCAAGGAATTGCTCGCCGGACCTCAACCCGCAAGGGGTATGACCTCCGGCTCCGCTCCTCCTTGACCCTCGCCGCACCGTTGCCGAATTGCAGCGGGCAAACCGCTGCCGGCCGCAGGTCGAGCGTGCCGAAAACCAACACGCCATGTGGTACCGCTACCGCGTCCAATTCCATGACCACAAGCCGCAGTATGTGAACGCCACCGATCCGGCAATGGCCGAACTCAAAGCCATCCGGCAAATCCGGTTCCGGCAAAAGTCCCGCAGCCTCACAGTGCGTAGCGTGACCGAATTGCACCCGCTATACTTGCACCGTACCCGCCAGTAAATCCGCGCGTGTCCAGCGCGGCAAATCAACTCACAAATCCATGCCGAAATATCGCGTTAACGTCGAGGAGCATTACAACTACCTCATTCTTGTCGAAGCCGATGACCAGGACAAAGCCGAAGAGATTGCCTTAGAAACGGTAGGCGACGGCGGAATCGATTTCGCCGATGGCACGACCGAAGTATACGAAACCGCGCTTATCTCAGACGACGTGGAAGGCCCATTCCCACGCGTGGAAAATGACCTTTGGCGCACGACGACCCCTATCGAGTAAACGCCTTGACGAAACCCGACGGCTTGGTACGGTTAAACCATGACCGACGAACTCCGCGCACATCTGCGCGAGCTTGGAAGAAAGGGCGGGACCGCTACGAAGTCGAAGTACACGACCGAAGATTTCCGGCGCTGGGGGAGGAAGGGCGGTCGTCCAAAGGCGAAAAAGGCCCGGAAAATAAGGGCTAAATCGCCTCAAAAGGTAGCCGCCTAGTTATCCACAGAATCGCTTGACGAAACCTAGCCGCTTGGTATTCTGTAAGTGTTCCTTTCATTTCGAGAACAGCGCGGCGCGGGACATGCTCTCGCTTGCCGCGAGTGCGCTGGAAGCAGGGGTTAGCTGCGGGCGGCTTCCGCAAGGAGGCGCTTACTGCGAACTGGTACGTTCGGTCACTCCTAGGAATCCTGCGTATGGACGCATACGGATTACGGGCCTAGGACACAGCATCAACCCGTCCGGTGAACAACTCCGGGCCTCGGCACAGAAGATAGACCCCCGCTTCCAGCGCATTCACCCGGCCCCGCGCTGTCTCTTCCCACTCACCACCATGGCAATCATCTACCGAAGCGACAACTGGCTCGACACGCAAGCAAAGACACTTGAGCGCCGGATTCTCAATCGACACGGCTCCTCGCCAACCTTCACCGCTATTGCTCGCATGCTGCTCCATGGAATCGACATTGCCGGTACGAGGAATGCCCTCCGTGAAATACAGGATGGAAACACGCTGGTCCTCGACGAAGAGGAATACAAAGCTCACAAGCGCGACATCATCAATCACTTTCTGAACACTTAGCTCTACCCCCCCCAATTCACTCCATGCGACCACTCTTGCAAACTGAACTCGATAGGCTCGTCACCGAAGCGGAGAACCGTGCGCTGATTGACGTTGATGTCCGTGATTACATGACCGACGAGGAGTTATTCCGATACGCCGTTCTCACCCGCGAACTTTCAGGACAATGCTCCGTCTGCTATTCGAGCGCCGAGTGCGAATCCTATTGCGTGACCAAAAGACCGGCAAAGGTCGAACTAAATTCACCTACCACCAAGTCATGACATGGCTAACATTCCCGAGGCTTACCGCTGTGACCTCACTGGCCGCGTTTTCCACGACCGGTCCGACGTACGGGGCGGTCTGTCTCTTGATACTGGCGAGCGTCTTATCGTTTGGGCTGACGTCAGTCCTGAAGCCGCGCGGAAGCTCCTGGCTCTGATTCAGAGCGAGTTTCCGAAAAACACGCCGGTCATCCGCGAAGCCTCTCTCCCGATTGCCATCGCACCCGCGCAAGAAGCCGCCCTAGCTTCCATCTCCGACAAGTTCCTTGCAGCGACGGCAGACGAACCCCCGTTCCCCACCGACGAATAGCTCTTTCCCGAACCAGTCAGCAATAAAAACCCGTCAATTCGGGAGGGCCGCAAGGTCCCTCCGGCGCTTGTAAGAAGCTTTGAGGCTTCTGCTAGTGTCGCCGGGGGATGCGAGGTTTACCGACAGGTTCCTCGCACTCTCCCGAATCTCAATCAATCACTCACATGCAGCAAAGACAAATCAAGTTCAGGGTGTGGGACCCAACAATGGGCGGCGGCTTCTGGCACTGGTCACCCGAAGGCCCCGACTTCAAGTTAGACGTGGCGTTGCGCTTAGGTCGCCCCGTCGAACAGTTCACCGGCCTCCTCGACAAGAACGGCAAGGAGATTTACGAGGGGGATGTCGTCGAAAAGGACGGTAAGCGCGGTCAAGTCTGGTACAACGAAAATGCCGCGCGTTTCTACATTGACCCGTCCGCCGGTCTGGACTTCGACATCGCCTACGCGCACGAACTGCTTCTCGTTGGAGACATCCATCGAAACCCCGAACTGCTCGAATCGGGCGCGACCCAACAGGAGGCATGAAAACCTACGAACTCCGCGCGACCAGCAATCCGCACGTCTTCCGCGTCGTAGACCGGGCAGGCGAGTGGGCGCATTACTTCGAGGACACCACGAACACCTATCTGCGCGGCGCGACCTCCATCCTCGGCCGCTCCTACCCGAAAGGTGAAGGCTTCTACATCGCGCTCAAGCGAGCCACTCCCGAGGAATGGGATAGGAAGCTGAGCGAAGCCGGCGACCGGGGCGACGCGATCCACCAGTTCATCGCGAAGATTCTCTCCGGCGAGCAATGCGACCGCCACACGAAGGTTCTCGCGGAAAACAACATCGACTACCGCGAACTCGCGGACGACGAGTGGGACGCAATCCTCTCCTTCGAGCGATGGTGGAACGCTCATGCGCCGAAGCTCATCGCCTACGAGCAGACGGTCGCGAGCCTTTCCCTCGGCTACGCCGGGACGCTCGACGTCATCTGCCGCCTCACGAAGTCCTGCGGCGCCCGCTGCTGCAACTGCAAGGACGCCGTCGGCAAGGTCGCTCTCCTCGACTGGAAGAGCGGAGGGGGCATTTACGAGAGCTACGGAGCGCAGGTGGCCTGCTACGCCTACTCCGACCTCTCGCACCTCCTCCACGGCCTCACCGTGACCGTAACGGGCATCGTGCGCATCGGCACCTCCCACGTCACGACCGGCGGCTACGAGTGCAAGTTCTACAGCCAGGAAGAGACGGCCCGGAACATGGACCGCTTCCTCGCGGCGAAGCTCCTCGACGACCAGAACTATCGTCCCTTCGACCCAGCGAAGGAGATACGCGACATTCCGGAGACGCTCTCGCTCACGATCGAGCGCGAGGAAATCTCGACCGTCGCCGAGAAGCCGAACAAGACCCGGAAGCCGCGTGTGAAGAAGTCGACCAAAGCCACCAAGAAGAAAGCTGTATGAAGTACCTATCCGCAGCACTCGTCGAGATTGTCGATACCGCAGTCGTCGTATTCCTGATGGTGCACTTTTCGCCGTGGTGGATTCTGTTAACTCTTCTGTGTAGCGCGCCTCTCTCAAAACTCATCAAAGCCGAACTGCTATGACCTTTCATTCCGAACAAGACGCGATAAAGCAGGCGGTAGAAGCGGGATACGAGAGTAACCCCGGAACCGGTGCGACATCAGCCATTGAGTTCGGTGATGAAAGCGCGGTCATCATCTATCGAGACCAAGACGGAAGCAGACTCACATCTCGTAAAGGCGTCCGAATCGTGGAGGTTCTTCTCGACCCCGCCTTCTGGCAAGCACTCGGTAAGGCGCGGGGGTGGCAATACTCTATCTGCGACCACATCGGTTGTTTGAGAACTTTCCCCTGCGGGTGCGGAAACCATAGCTGCGCTTGTGGGCAATTCCACGCCGACCCTGAAAGTCCAGCAACTTGGAAGTACTACGCCCTCCGCTACTTCGAGACCCGCCTGTCGAACGGGGATATGCAAGCCTTCTGGCAAAACCTCCCATGAACCAAATGCGCGACACCTCGCTTGACGCCTACAACGACCTCAAGCCGAAACTGAACGAACAGCAAATGCGCGTGTACGAGGTTCTGAAGCACGGTCCCCGCTCGAACGAGCAGATCGCCCGCGAGCTACAGCTTCCCATCAACCGCATCACGCCCCGCACGAACGAACTCGTGAAGCGCGGCCTCGTGATGGACGCTGGCCTCGTGTTCTCCGAGACGACCGGCAAGAAGGTTCACGCGTGGAAGTTGAAGTACGCGCCCCCGCCGCCGAAGCCGTCCGACCCGCAGCAGCTCTTCCCGAACCAGTCAAAGGTCGCAACCCGCATTACTGATTACCGATGAAAACTACCAAGCAGGCGATGGACAAGATGAACGTCATTCCTCGCCTCCGTCTCGCCGAACGGCTCGAAACCGGCGGCGTGAAGTCCACCGGGCCGCATCGCGTCAAGTTCATCTCCGACAAGCTCGTGATGGGAAAAGACCCAGAGACGATGAAGGAACGGCAGGAGATCCAATTCACAGTCGAGGAGAACGGCGTGCAGAAGATTTGGAACGTGCCGCTTTTCAACAAGAAGGGCGAGCCGAACTACCTCATCGAGCGCCTGGCTGACATCAAGGAAGGCGACGAGGTAATCCTTGAATCGAAGCGCCGCGGTCCCAAGAACTACACCAGTGTTCAGCGGCTCAGCCACCCGACCGAGGTTGAAGCGGACGACGACGAGGGCAACGACGGCGATCCAAGCATCCTCGACGAGAGCGTGGAGCTCGCTGAGGCAGTCGCAAAGTTCGACTCCGAGAGCAAATCCGAACCGCCGTTCTGATGCACCTTGTTCTCCCCGGTCGCGTCCCGTCGAAGAAGAACTCGAAGCGGATCGTGATCGCCGGCGGCCGCCCGCGGCTCATCTCCTCCGAAGCCTTCACCGCCTGGCACGAGGAGATGATGCTCCGCGTCCGGCGCTACCGGCCGAAGAAGCCGATCGCGCGCGCGGCCGTTGCCATCACCTTCTTCGCCGAGAACCGCCGCCGCTTCGACCTCTCGAACGCGGCCGAGAGCGTGATGGACCTCCTCGTGGATGCCGAGATCCTCACCGACGACTCCGCGGAGAACGTGCCCGATCTACGGCTGCTCTTCGGCGGCGTAGACCCAAAGAACGCTCGGGTCGAGATCGAGATCACACCCTCATGAACCTAAGCGTAGTCGCGCCAGTTGAACGTCCAAACCGGCTCAGGTTCCGGCGGCGGAGGTGTAGCAGCTTGCGCCATCTGCGCGAAGCCGACCCACATCTCCCAATCCTCGCCGAAAACCTCCACGAAGACGCTTTCGTTGTAAAGCGCGGAGGTGTTCACCCCGATCTCCTTCGCTACCTTCGAGCGCCACTCCGGGTCCAACACCACCAGCGGGTCTATGTTCACATCGCCGCGAACTCGCTCCCTAAGAGCGTCCCAACCACCCTCATCAGACATTTGCGTACTCCTTCGGACCACGATGATACGCCGATCGCCGCAGTTTGCGGAGTCCACTCCTAACCAACCCCATGAACCACCCAATCTCAAAAATACTCACCCTCCTCGCCGCTTTCGGCGCGGGTGTCTTTATCGCCAGCATGTTCACCCCGTCATCGCTACCACCAAAGCCGCCGGAGATGCAAGGCCGGGCAGAACGCCTCGTCTCCGTTCTTCAGGAGAACAAGGACTGCGAGGCCAAGGGCGGCAACCTCGAAATTGACAGCTGGGGACCTGGCCTTATCATCGACTGCCGTATCACCACTGTCGCCACCTCCACGAAGATCCGCACGACAACGGAAACCGTAGAGCACATCTACCCATGAACGACTTCCTCCTCGGCCTTTGCATCATCCTCGCCCCGATAGCTCTTTTACTCATCATTCTTTCGGTCGTCCACCCGGAATACTCCCCATTCGCTCACCTCCTATGACCTCGACACAGCCCCAATTCCATTGCAACATTTGTCATAGGGAGGTATCAGACCTGGCGGATCACCGCCGAAAGTTCCACTCCGGCGGATTCACTTCCTCCTGTGAAGCAGTCCAGTGTCCCAAATGGCTCCGCGAACACCCCGAAAAGGTCGCAAACCAAAACACGAACACAATGAAAAAGCTCATCATCGGGCTCATCATCTCGACGGCACTCATCGCGCCCGGACTGTCGTTCGCCTCGGACGGAGACCTCCGGCCCGTGGACTTCACGAAGGACATCTGGAACCCGGCCAAAGAAACTTACGTCGAAATGGCCATCAAGTTCCGGACCGAGATCGGCCCCAACCACAAGGTGTACTACCTCTGTGGCAGCTCTCCCCGCTACGCCTTCCTCTGCGGAATCTACGGAGACCTCTTGAGCGACCAGTAAAGAACGGGGGAAGCGTCGCGACTTCCCCTGCTTTCTTCCAATGACCTACCTCTACGCGCTCTTCGGCCGGCTCACCCTCGTCCTTCACCGGCTCGGGTGCTTTTCAGAGGGCAAGTGCGACATCTGCGGCCACTAAGGTTCGAACTTCGCCAAGCGTCTCTCTTCCCCTCGCGCTGCTGCTTCATTCCCCTCCTCGATCGCCTTCCGAATAGCGTCGATGTCACACGCCCCGACAACCTTCCACAACAAGTCGACACTCGCCTCCTGCTCGTCCTCAACGTCATGGAGCCGAGTTGAGAGCAGGTCAGCTTCTAGTATCGAATCGATGAGCCGGGCCATCTTCGAATCGACATGCGTGTCGTGCGACAGCCCACCGAACCACTCCCGAACCTTGTAAATCGCTTCTGTTGCATCCTCGTGCCGCATACCTCTGTCTCCTTTCGTGAACCGACCATTTTACCACGACCGCCCTTGACGTTCCCCACAGACCTTTTACGATTTACCTACATGCCCAGCGCAAACGCTAAAGCCGTAGCAGAGGAGGTACTTGCCACCCTCGGAAAGGGTCGGAAGGTCTCAGTCAGCGCCATCGCCCGGCAGAAAGGCTACGCTCCGAGCTACGCCAAGACCCCGAAGAACATTACCGAGACGAAGACCTACCGCGCCGTAGTCGATCCTGTTCTCGACCGGATGCGGAAGCACCGTGAACGAATCCTGAAGGCCCTCGAATCCAAAGACCTCGACCGGGAACGTTTCAAGGACCTCACCGAAGCCCTGCAGAAGTCAACGCACGACATTCAGCTCCTCTCCGGCGGAGCGACAGCGAACATCGCCGCGCGGGTCCACATATCCGAAGAAAAGCGCGTCCTCGTCGATATAGCGCTCTCATCCCTTCTCGGTGCCCAAGGACCTACGCCAGATACTGAATGACGGCGACCCCGAAGAGCTTTTAGCCCTTTTCACCTTCGACGAACGTGATGACGTTCCGAAGGTCGTATTGAAGTTCAATCTTTGGGGCCGGTTCTTCTTCCCGCAGTTCTTCAAATCCGCCGACGCGCCTTTTCATAAGCAAATAGACGAAAACAACGTCCGCCTTTACCTAGGCCTTATTTCGGCCTTCGTGGACATTGGCTTTCGTGAATGTGCAAAAACCACTCGCACGAAACTACTCTTCGCTTACACAATCGCCAACGATCGACGCCCGAACCGCCGACGTTACCTAAAAGTCCTCTCTGAAGATGGCGGCAACTGCAAACAGGTCGTGACGGACATCTACAACCTGCTTATCGATCCAACTATCCGCCAACTCTATCCCGAGATATTCCAGAAGACCGAGGCCAAGCGCGAAGAGACGATGGCTGTCTTCACCACGGCAACCGGCGTGAAGCTCCTGGCTGACACCGTGGGCAGCTCCCAGCGCGGACAAATTCAGGACGACTCCCGCCCCGACCTCATTTGGTTCGATGACTTCGAGACACGAAAGACACTCCGTTCCGCAGTCATCACAAAAGCCATTTGGGACAACATGGAGGAGGCTCGTACTGGTCTCTCAATCGACGGCGGCGCTCTCTACACATCAAACTACCTTTCCGAGCGTGGAAACGTTCATAAGCTCGTCGAGAAGAACAGCGCGCGCACACCTGTCCTCGTTATCCCCATCAAAGACGACCACGGAAACCCAACTTGGCCAGCTAGATACACCAAGGAGCGAGTGCAGCAAATACTTGACGACGCCGACGACCCGGAGGGCGAATACCTGTGCAAACCTTCCGCCTCGAAAGACGTGTACTTCGACCGTGATTCCTTAGACCGCCAGACACCCAAGGAACCTGTTGATGAAGTAGCGGGCCTCAAGATTTTCAAGCCCTACGACCCGATGAACAGGGTCGGGGGAGGGGCAGACGTCGCCGGCGGAGTGGGGTTGGACAGCTCCACAGCGGTCTACATCGACTTCGACCGTATGCCGGCCCAGGTCATCGCAACCTACAAGAACAACGAAGTAGCGCCGGATGCTTTCGGCCACGTCCTCTGCAAGCAGGGCAAGAAGTTCGGCGAATGTTACCTGGGCGTCGAGCGGAACAACCACGGCCACGCGACCATTGCCATCCTGAAGACCATCTATCCCACCGCGAAGATACATCGGACCTTCCGCTCTGATGTCCGTATCGTCTTCCAGGCCCCGCAGGAGTACGGATGGGAGACGAACCCGAAGACCAAGCCCCAAATGCTCGCGGAGTTCGCCAAGGCGGTCGAAGACGGCTTGTTGGACCTGAACGACGCAGACCTGATCCGTGAGTGCAAGAGCTACACGACCGGAGACCTCATGGACAAGGAGGTCGATCCTCGCCTTACAACCCGCCACTTCGACCTCCTCATCGCCGCCGCGATCGCCTGGCAAATGAACCCCTTTATCAAGAAGCCTACGAATCGTCCTGTGCTGGACCCCTGGGAACGAAAGGCGAAAGAAAAGAAACCCCTGAACCCCGCACGATGACCACACATTGCCTAAAAGTCCAGAACTACAACGGCAAAGTCGTTATACGTCCGTCAGGCTCGCCGCTCGTTCACATTTGCGTATTTGATGCCGACCACCATACCGACAGCCTTCTCGCTTTCACCCGTAATCTCATCGAGCGATACCAACATACCCTTCAACTTACCGAGTTATCCCCAGGGACATTTGCACAACGCGAGGTATCGTAAAGTCAAATGCCTCGGACCAAACGCGCGGCAGTCAAAACTAAATCCGTCAGCATCGAGCTCCGCCAGGGGAGCGAAGTGAAGAAGGTCAAAGCGGACACCGTTCTTGAAGGCTTGAACGCCCTTACGAACGACTACCCCCGCGCTAAGGCCGTCATGTACGTCACCAAAGGCGAACAGAAGGCCGAGCTTGTACTGTATCCCGCCGTTCTCCGCAGACTGATTGCAAACCCCCTAACCCGGATACTCATGGAGAAGCGCCTACTCACCATGCTCAAATGAGCCGACTGCTTACAATCTTACAAGACGGTCGTAAAGCACAGTGGCCCGTACTCGGCTACTTAATCGCTGTACTCGACCACTTACGCCACCCAGAGTACACAACTTACCCTGTCTCCTCCACAGATGACCTTTCTCTTTCGTGCCCACTAGTTAAGTACGGCCCCGAACCTAAAGTTTTACTACGCTACATCAAAGGATCGAAACAATATGCTTGGTTCTGGCGTTAAATGAAGCGCGGCCTCCGGGTTTACATCGAGGACACGCTAATCCGCATCACACCGGCCCCTAAAAAGCCGGGATTTCTCATGGTTGAGCACTCTCCGAAAAACGGTGTCACAACGATCTCCCGCACACCGCTCATCCCCCATCGCGTCCACTACACCAAGCCGTCGCCAAATGTCGTATCCGCCTGGGTACAGCAATAGATGTCCGAAACCTCCGCCCCGCAAAACGTCTACGACTTCATAACCTCCGAGAAGACCAACTACGAGACGTTGGGCGTTCAGATCGCTGACAACTACGAGTGGCAGATGAAGAAGCACATCGACACGAGCGTCCTTTACAAACACTCCCAATACGCTGAACACATAAAGACAGCCGACGAACCGTTCCGCAACATTGTGCTTCCAATGGTCCGCCTCCAATACCGATCCGAAGGTTTTGACGTGAAGGACATCGAGCTTTTCGTGGACGAAGCGAAGAACTACTACAAGAGCTTCCTCATCAAGAAATGGCATGAACGGTGGGCGAGGGAGAACGGCATCGACACCTTCATTGACGAAATGGTTGAATCCTACGTCGATTTCGGAGGTGCCTTGGTCAAGGACGTGAACGACGTGCGGCCCGAGGTCGTTCCCTTGCAACGCATCGCTTTCTGCGATCAGACCGACATTCTTGCTGGTCCCATCTGCGAGAAGCACTTCTACAGCGCCGACCAGCTCAAAGAGATGGAAGCGAAGGGTTGGGGAGACGAAAGCAATGGCGCATCAGGCACTATCGACGAAGTTATCACCCTCGCCAAGACCGCCAAGCGTGAGAAAAGCAAGGACAACAAAACTCCTGCAAAGTACATCGAGGTCTACGAACTCCACGGGACTTTCCCTGTCGAGTGGCTTGAGGACGGCTACGACGGTGAAATCCCCGACGACACCGAATACGTCCGCCAAATCCACATCGTCACTTTCTACAAGGACGCGAACGACAACCAGAAGGGTATCTGCCTCTTCAAAAAGAAAGAACGCAAGTCGCCCTATAAGCTCGTGGTACGCGATCCCGTCTACGGCCGCGCTCTCGGCATCGGAGGCGTGGAGGAACTGTTCGAGCCCCAAGTGTGGGTGAACTACGACACCATCCGCGTCAAGGGGATGCTCGACCAGGCTTCCAAGGTCATTTACCAAACGAACGATTCCTCCGTAGCCGCCCGGAACAAGACCACGAACCTCGACAACGGCGACATCATCGAAGTGGGCGAGGGCAAGGAGATCACCCAGCTCAACACCCAGCCCGTCAACATCACCATCTTCGAGAACTCCGTCAGGGAATGGGACGAGCACGCCCAGCGCATCGCGGCCGCCACTGATGCCTTGCTTGGCGAAGCACCGAGCGCCGGCACGCCCTTCAAGCTCCAAGACCTCATCTCCCGCGAAGGCCAGGGCATCCACGACTACCGCAAAGGCAAGCTCGCAACCTTCCTTGACGAGCTGTATCAAGACTGGTTCATCCCGCGCATGACCCAGAGCATCACCGAGCGAGAAGAGTTCTTGGCCGAGCTTGACCTGGACGAGCTGCAGACGATTGCCGACCAGGTTGCAACCAACCTCGCGAACCGTGCCAAGAACGAGCACATCCTCCAAGGCGGCAACCCCGACCCCGAAGAAGTCGCTGCCTACGAGCAGATGATGAAGCAGGACTTCCTAAAGACCGGCAACAAGAAGTTCATCGAGCTCCTTCGAGAAGACATCAAAGACGCTCCTATCGTTGTAAAGACGAACATCGCGGGGAAGCAGAAGCACCTCTCCGAAGTTACGGACAAGCTCTCGAACATCATCCGCACCATCATCGCCGCCCCGCAGATTCTCCAGAGCCCTCCCATGGCGAAGCTCTTTAACCAGATTCTTGAGACGAGCGGCCTCGATCCGATCGACTTCTCAAACATCTCGCTCCCGCAACCAGACCCCAACACTCCTACCGCCACCAACACCCCCGCCCAGCCCGTCGCTGCCGCGGCCCAATAACAACGTATGCCTAACACTAACTTTGACAGTCAGTTCTCGGAGGCGGAAAAGGCTCTCTTCCAAGACTTCGCCGACAATCCGCATCTCTATGCAGCCATCAAGAAGCTCCTCTTGGCCGGACTGTACGAGCAGGGGACCATCAAGGCAGGGATAGACCCGAACCCCACCCGCAACTTCGCCCTGTCTCTTGTGTTTAACTCCGATCGCCGCTCCAACGAAGAGATAGGCCAGGACCTTCGGGCACTCGGAGAAGGCATGCGCATCATCGAGACGGCTTTCGACCATATCCTCGACTTCAAGACACAAGATAAAAAGGTCGCTAAACCCAACCCCGCACGATGAAATACCTCCCTTACGCCATCATCGCCGCCCTGGTCATCGTTCTCGGTGCGATCCTCTTTGTCATCCCAAGCAGGCCGCCCGCAGAGCCCGTCCAAAACGTGACCCTTGCTGGAATGCCTATCGCCATAAGCCCGGTCATTGGCCTCAACACCAGCACGACGGTCTCAACCACGCCCGCCAAGACGCTCCTCGCTTCCGCACCCGGTGCTCAGCGCCGCCAGTGCACGAACGTCGGATCGTTCGATGCGACCTTGAGTGTCACGACCACGAACCTGGGTAATGGCAATGGCTTTGTCCTCCGCTCCTCGTCGTCGATAACGTGGTTCGGGGACAGCTTGTACCCCGGCACGCTCTACGCGATCGCCCTGGGGACAACTACCATTTCCTGCGAACAGCTTTAGCTGTTACAGTCAAAGCAACATCACATCACATGGCACTCAAACGCTACAGACTGCCCTCGCTCGAAGATAAGCACAACGCCGCCCTTACGAACGAGGACATCTCGAAAGAAACCAGAAAACTCGACGAAGCTACAAAGAAAGCAAAGGTCGCCAAGAAACCGAAAAACACATGAGCACCAAATCGTTACTCGCCAGCGGCATCGCGTTCCTGTTAGTGGTCGCTTTCATTGCCGGTTTTGCCGCGCATAAAGCTCCACTACAACCCGTTGGATCGTCGGGAGCCGATAACTCCTTCGTCAACTACTTCCGCCAGGGCCTCTACACCGCCTCGTACCACAACCTCACGGATACCATCTCTACGCTCACCGCCTCACCGAGCGCAGCGACTTCGACGGCCCGCACCCTCACCGCGGCCGAGGTTTGTCAGAACGAGTACGTTGACATGGCCTTCGGCAACTCGACGGGTACGCTTACCTTCCCGAGCGCGGCCAATCTCATTACGAGAGGTCAGTGCTTGGACCAGCCCGGAACGTATGCCTTGTTCTCTGTTCGGAACTCCAGCACCACCTCAACCGGCTTCATCACCTACGCCGCGGGTGCGAGCTCCAGCATTGTCATGCAGAGAGGCCTCGTAACCGCTACGACCACCGCCGGCCAGTACGCCCGCTTCCGCCTGCAGCGCATCTCGTCCTCAACCGCGCCCTGGATTCTGATCCTTCAAGACACCTTCCAGTAAGACGAGCGGTTCTCAATCCGACCAAAATTGAACTTTTACCGTTCTCACTTCTCGTCAAAAGTGACAACGAGTTATGAATCTCCACAAAATTCACCCCACTTATCATTTCAATGGAAAATGAAGAACTGTTGGACGACGGCGTAATAGAAGGCGAAGACCTTGAGGACGATACCCTCGACGAAACGCCCGATACCCCCGAACCCGACAAGAAAGAGAAACCCAAACTTTCTCTCGAAGAGCAGCTCGCAAAGCTCGAAGGCCGAACCAAGCGTCTCCGAACCAAACTCGGACTCGATGGTAAGGCCGACAAGCCCGCACCGAAAGTTGAAAACAAACAAGGTTTCGATCACGGGGAACTGGCATACCTGACAGTGAAGGGCGTCACCGAAGACGATGACATCTCTTACCTCGAAGGTGTTGCCAAAGAATCAGGCAAGACCCCGCGAGAACTGCTCGCAACCAAATGGGTGCAAGCAGAACTCAAAGAGCGTGCGGACGCGCGTGCAGCCAAGGAAGCGATTCCCACCGGCTCCAAGCGTTCCTCTGCAGGCTCTAGGGATTCCGTGGACTACTGGATAGCGAAGGGAGAACTCCCGCCCGCTGACCAGGTTGACCTCCGCCGGAAGGTCGTGAACGCGAAGATCAAGGCCAACAAGACCAAGAACCGCTTCACCGACACTCCCGTAGTCTGATTTTCCGAGGTTCGAGCGTGATCCACGAAACCACAACTTACTTCGTAAGTGTCTACTTTCATTTACAAGGAAGATTGGTCAGTTAAGTACCAGGAACAGCTCGACGAACCGAACAAATACGAGGACATCTGCAAAGTCACCATCGACAACAAAAGGGTTTTCCACAACCCCTACATTACCGATGCGGCCGTACAGAGCGGCACTCGCGGTTCCGCCTACACCTTCCAGGCAATCACCCGCACTGATGACAACGTAACCATCAGCACGTACTCCGTTCTCCCGCAGGTCATCGACCGCGCTGACCTCGCCCAGACCGGCTACGACGAGCAGATGGAGATCGCCACCCGTCAGGGCGTCCTGATGAAGCAGAAGATCGAGGCGGCCGTCTATGGCGACCACGCCAACTGGACGAACTTCGGCTCTGGCGACATCAGCGGCGGCACCGTTGCTGACACGACCCAGATCACGGTCTCACCCACGAACATCGACGACATCATCCGCCACATAAAGCGGGTCATTCGCGTTGCGAACGGCGAGGACCTGATGGAACGCTACGGCGTCTTCATCGTCTGGCGTCCGTCCGACCTCGAAATCCTCGAGGCGTTCTGTCAGGCCAACGGTTACACGATGGCCGACGTCGCGTTGAAGGATGGTATCAGGCAGGGCTTCGTAGCTATGGGCGTTACGCACTACAGCTCCAACCTGCTCGTTGCCAATCACGTCTTTGCGGGCGTGAAGAAGCAGCACTGTGTCTACATCCTGAAGGACACCTGGGGCCAGATCATGGTTGACGACAAAGACCCGTCCGACGGCTCAGGCGCGATATCGGGCATCTCCGTCGTCTCCCGCGCGGACTATGCCGTGAAGACCTGGACCAAGGTTGCACCTGTGCTTCTCGACGTGAACGTAGCCTAATAAAAAGGCGGTAGCCCTCAGCGGGGCTACTTCGGGAGGGGAAACAAGGTCGCCTCCCGAAATGAACCCCGCATGAACGAATCAATCGAAGAAAAACTCCGCCAGGAGATGAGGCAAATGGAAAGCCGCATTAACGCGCGCTTCGATGAATCCATCAAGCAACTCCGTGACCTTCTAACCCCTTTGAGCGAAACCTACACAACCGCCACCGTGCTCGGCAAATGGCTCATGGGATTCTTTGTCCTCATCTCCATCATCCTCGGCATCGTCCTTTCCTTCCAAAAACTCTTTAACAAATGACCATTGCCGACATCAACGCCGAAGCCCGCGCACTCTGCGACGCGGATTCCACAAGCTACACCGCCGCTGACCTTCTGCGGAGGGTCAACGCTGCTTACGAGGAGCTTGTGGGAAAGCTCATTCAACTTGATGGAACCTGGCAATTTGACGACACCAACTTCACTGACCTTCCAATCGGCACCACAAACCTCGTCGCCGCCCAGGAAGACTACTCTTTCGATTCCACCTTCATCGAGATCGAGCGTGCCTCTGTCCTCGACAACAACGGCATCTGGCATCCCTTGGACCCCCTCGACGAAAGCCAGATTGATGTGGACCTCACCGAATACTCCAAAACGAACGGCCTTCCCCGCGAATACTACAAGCGCGGCGGTTCCATCTTCCTCAAGCCCGCACCAGCTGCGGCCAACGTCACTCTCACGAGCGGCCTCAAAGTCTGGTTCCAGCGCACCGCCTCCGTTTTCACCAGCGCTGAAGTATCAACAGGAACCAAGCAACCCGGTTTCGCCTCTCCTTACCACGTCATCATCGCCTACAAAGCCGCGCTCCCGTACTGTATGTCCTACAAGAAGGACCGCGTGCCGATGCTCATGAACGAGATCGCCCGCCGCGAAAAGGACCTCTCCGCCTTCTACGCCCGGCGCGAAAAGGACATCCCCAAAAGGTTCGAGATGGCACCCATCCGACACCGCTAATGGCAACCTTCACCACCCCTTCAAAGTCCACTTCGGTTTTCAAGACGCTCCTCGCCCACGGCAAGGCGACCATCTTGAACGACATCGCCAACGTCAAATTCACCGATGTCGTATTCAACGATGGAACCCAGCTCAAAGACGTAACCTTCGCGCAGCTCGTCGATGCTGCATGGTCGAAGCAAAACAAGAACTCCGCCGCCTACACCAACGCCACAAAACACTAATGCTTGAACGAATCGGCGCTTTTATCGGCGGCATCCTCATCACTCTCGGCTCGTGGTTCCTTCCGCATACTCCCGCCTACATTCCAAACCTCGGCGCCGCCGTCACTTCAACGGAGCTTTCCGACACCATCAACACCTTCCGCACGAACACGAACGACAACCTCACGCGCATCAACCAGGCCCTTTCCAGCTCCACCTCCACAGACCCCGGCCACAAGCACTCAACCTCCACCATTACCGGCACCTTCGGCATCGCGGCCGGCGGCACAGCAACCACCACCTACACCTACGGCGTCGCCATCGCCTCCGGCACCCAGCCGTTTTCTACGATCGCCCCCGGCACCACGAACAACATCTTGCAGTCGAACGGTACCGCCTGGATCAGCTCCAGTTTTAACGGCGGAGGCTTCCCCACCACCACCATCTCCCAGCTCTGCGAATCCACTCTTGCCGCAGCAACGAACACGATTACCTGCTCCGGCTTTGCGGCCCGTAACCGTCTCACCTTCTACCTATACTCACCCGGCCTCTCTTCCGCCAACGGCGCGTTCAGCATGTTCTTCAACAACGACATGTCGAACAAGTACGGCTATCGCGGAAGCTGGAACAACGGTACGCAAACTTCCAGCGCCTCCTCCACGAACATCGCCGTCCTCGTTCCGCCGGCCAACTTCGGAGGAGCTTTCTCCTCCTGGGGCACCATCGAAAACTACGGCGGCCAGCAGAAGTTCGTGTCCGTCCACAGCACCAGCGCCACTACTACGGCCAACTCAATCCTTCCTGACAGCCACGAAATCTTCGGCCAGTACAGCTCCACCACGCCGCAGATCACCACCGTATCCGTCATCACGAACGCCGGAACCAACGGCAACTTTACGCCCTCGACCACACTCACCATCTACGGCGCATGGCAGTAATCCAAACACTCCTTCAGAAGATCACCCGCTTCGACGGGGGCATGTCCGACGACCCACGCCAGCCCGTGAACAACGCGGGCGCTTTGGTCAAACACTTCGACGTTTTCTCGAACCCCTTCAAGCTGACCCCTTACAGGTCCACCACATCGGACATGAACGACGGTTCCTCGGCCACCGGCATGAAGACCTACGACGTTCGCCACATCCAGCTCGGATCGAACGGCAAAGTCTACGGCCTGGGCAAGAACGGCTCCGGCTACCCCAAAGTCGTCTCCAAGACTTCTCCCACGGCCGCAAACTGGACGCTCGAAGCCACAGCCGAAGGCAACGCCGCCCGCATCCTCGGAGCGTTCATCGAGTGGCAAGGAGCTTGGTGGTTTTTCGAGGGCACGAACAAGCTCTCCAAGTGGGTCATCGGCAGCACCGTGACCGATGGCGTCGCCACGCTTGGCTCTACGATTACGACCGTCGCCCAATTCATCGTCGGAGGCGACAACAACCTTTACGGCTTTTACAACAACAAGGTCGTTCGCATCTCTCCTGCAGGAGCCGTCACCGACGACTGTTGCGCCGCCATCCCTTCCGACATGCGCATCACCTCAGTCACTCGATGGGGAAGCTACCTCATGATCGGCATGGCCTACGGCACCTCCGCCACCGCTTCTCCCACCGGCCGCTCCCAAGTCTTCCAGTGGGACATGACTTCCACAACCACCATCACCGACACAGTTGATTGGGGAGAGGGAGCCCTCATGTGTCTCGGAAACATCGAAGGCGCAGTCGTCGGCGTATCGGACAAGTACCTCTCGTCCTCTCTCGGGTTGTCCCGCGGCTCCATGGTCGTCCGCATGTGGTCCGGTGGCATGCCTTCCGTGGAAAAGGAGATCGTCGCAAACCAGACCGTCACCCTCGGCCGTTTCCTAAACGAAGTCGTCATCAAAAATAACAAGATGTATTGGGTCGCTTCGGTCCCCTTCAACCTCTCGACCGCCACCGAATCCACCTTCCATCTCGGCATCTGGTCATTCGGCCGGAAGAACCGCTACTCCAATTTCACCCTCTCCCTCGACTACATCGAGGAGAACGTCGATACATCAAACTTCTACATCAACTCCTTCGGAGCCGCAGGGGACTTTTGGTTCATAAACCACTCCTCTGACTTCTCCATCCACCGCACCGCCAACGCTTCGACCTACACCTTCACCTCCATCTTCGAGACGCAGCTTTGGAACGGCGGATACACCGACAAAGGACTGCTGTACTCCGACAGCTCCAGCACTAAAAAGGCCATCGGAGCCACCGTATTCTTCGCTCCACTTCCTTCCGGCGGTTCCGTCACGCTCAAATACCGCAAGGACGAGGACACCGCCTTCACAACTGTTTTCACCTTCAGCACCGCAAACGCCATCAGACATTCAGCGATCAACATCGAATCCACCGGCGCAAACCTTCCAACGTGGAAGGAGATACTTTGGCGCATCGAGAGCACCGGCGGAGCAGAAGTCACTGGTTTTAAATCAAAGTCGGAAGTCATCGAAGACGACATCTACTAAATGGAAGAACTCATCGCACAACTACAGGCCCAGGTAAGTCAGCTCGTAAAGGAACTAACAGACCTACGTTACGAGCTCAAACGCAAGACTGGCCTCGGCTCGGCCGACATCAAGGGAAGGATAGGCCTCGGTTCCGCGCTGCCTGATAACTCCGTCGCCACTTCGACACTTCAAGCGCTCGCCGTCACCACCGCGAAGATTGCCGCGGCCGCCGTCACGCAGTCAAAACTCTCCTACGAACAAGTCACCCTAGCTTTCGGTTCAGGGGACACTTCAAAGACCGCATCCGTAACTTCAGGCTCCATCGTCATCGGCGTCCACTCGTCCACAGTGACAAGTACGCCCGCCTATGGTGAACTACAGTTACAGGTCAGCGGCACAACTCTTACAGGAACGAGGAGCGCCGCGCCCGGCGGAGCAGCAGCGATCACGTACACAATAACCCTCCTGAAAGCCTGATGCCCTCAAACTACTCCGCCACAGCTTACATAGACCCCGCAACCGGCCAGCCGCGCCAGGTCACGCAACAGTTGAACTCCCTCATCTCCTCGGGCCAGTATCGAGACATCCCCACAAGTGTCATTCCTGACTACCTGAACGGCCGCTTGGACGAAGCCGGAGCCGTTGCCGCCATCACCGGAAGCCCCGTCTACGATCCGACCAAAGGCCCTCAATACGACTTCGGCCAGGGCGTCACCTCAACACCACCCGACTTCTCGAAGCTGAACTCTTCCACCCTCGCCCCGGTTCCATCCGTTCCCTACAAAAGCACCGCGCTCGTACCCGTCCCCGATGTCACCAAGCTCGACTCGACCCCTCCCGACATGCAGCTCACCCAGCCCGAGGGCCAGGCGAGCGACCTCACCAAACGCCTCCAAGAGCTCAACAAATCACTCGTAGGCGAATCTACCTACCGCTCGCAACAGGAGAACGCCGCGGGCATCCCAGACCTTGTGCGCACTCAAAACGACCTCGCCGCCCGCCTCACAGCCCTTAAGAACGAAGCCGCATCCATTCCTCTCAAGCTCGAAGAGCAATCTGCAGGAAGAGGCATCACCACCACCATCCTCGGCCGACAGCAAGAAAAGCTCTTGCGCGAAAACGCCATCCAATCCCTCGCAACGTCCTCGCTCCTCGAAGCCTCCCGCGGAAACCTCACTCTTGCCATGGACATGGTTGACCGCGCAGTTAAAGCCCGCTTCGACCCCATCCGAGAGGAAATCGCCGCGAACAAGGTCAACCTCGACCTCATCATCAACTCTCCCGAATACACCGTTGCCGACAAGAATCGCGCAACAAAGCAGCAATTCGCACTCGACGAACGCAAGCGTTCGCTCGACAAAGCCGAAGACAACCAAAAGGATGTCTACCAGGTCGCCCTAGAAGCCGCAAAGAACGGAGCTGACGCCCTTACGCTCCGCAAAATTCAGGCGGCCAAAAACCCCACCGAAGCCATCATCTTCGCTGGTTCCTTCGTCTCTACTCCTCAAACCGAGACAGTCCAGCTCTCTAACGGTGCTGACGTGCTAATCGACAAGCGCACTGGCCGCACCATCAAAATCCTCGGCGGTCCTACTCCGACCACAACGAATGGCACCGTAACCCAAAATGGCGTCGTAACTTCCAACGGCAAGTCCACAATCGTAACCCTCAACGGTAAGCCTCTAACTGAAGCCCAGAGCACCTCTCTTGGCTACGCGCAACGCATGGCCGACGCCGACGCCACCATCGCCGAATTGGGGTCCAAGTTCACCGGCTCCTCAAGTTACGTTAGCGGCAACCGTTTCTTCCCCAACATCCTCAAATCAGACGATCGCCAAAAGTACGAGCAGGCTCAACGCAACTTCGTAAACGCTGTCCTCCGCAAAGAATCCGGCGCAGCCATTTCTGACAGCGAGTTCAAATCGGCCTCCCAACAGTATTTCCCCCAGCCCGGCGATTCCAAGGCTGTCATTGAACAAAAAGCCGCCAACCGAACCCGCTCCATATCCAATCTCGCGCAGTCCGCGAACGTTCCTCTCGCTACCGTGAAACAAACTCCCGCACCCGCAGGAACCCACTCCTACGACGACTACCTCAAAGCCATCGGCGCTAAATAGCCCATGTTCCAACCCCTAACCAAAGAACAATACGACAGCGCCATCAACGCCGGGTTCACTCATGAAGAGATCGTCCAAATGGAAACGAAGCGCAAGGCGGACAACACTCCTCCGCCCCCAAGCTATCTCTCCCGCGTCGGCTCCGAGTACAAGAAGGCCGGTAAGAACATCGTTACCAACATCGAAGAAGCCTACCAGGACAAAGGCATCCTCTCTGGTGCGAAGAAGGTCGCTGAAACCGCCCTCCAAGGCGCAGGCGACATTGCAAGCGCCACTTTCGCGCCTATCACCGCAGCCGTCGCTCCCGTCGTCACGCCCATCGTGAGCAAGATCGCCTCTATCCCCGGCATCAGCGCAGGCATCCACCACATCCAAAGCTGGGCGGACCAACACCCCGAGGCCGCGAAGAATCTCGAAGCTGTCTTCAACCTTGGAACTCTCGGAGCCGGAGGAGCCGCAGAGAAACCCGTAGTGGAAGCCGGCATCAACGCTGCCGGAAAGACGCTCGAAGGCGCAGGAGCTGTTCTCAAAGGCACCGGCGAACGCGCCTACCGCATCGCCGCGCCTATGGAGCAGACCACCGCCAAAGCTGTTCAGGCCTATCAAGCATCCAAACCAACACTCCTTGAGCGGGTCTTTGGCACCGCCAAGGATGTCCTACCCAAACCCGTCCGCGAATCCGAGACGGCCGCGCGTGCGGGCCTCACCGGAACCGAATGGCGACTCGGCGTGAACGCCAAACGCGCTTCCGACAACATCTGGACCAAACACATCGCGCCAGCACTCGAATCTTCACAGGAGAAGGTCAACATCAAAACCTTCATCGGCGACCTCAAAAAGAAAGTCATCACCGAGAACGCCGACCTCTCCCGGCGCAAGGCCCTCCTCGACGCTCTCGATGCCGTCCGATCCGACTTCAAGAAGGTCAACGATGTCTCCCTCTCGAAACTTCAAGACTACAAAGAAGGCTGGGCGAAATTCGTTCCTGAACGAGCTTACAAAGGAAAGCCGATTGCTGGCGCTCTGAACGAAGTACGCAACATGGCCGCCCAAAAAGCCCGCGCCATTATCTACAGCAAGCTCGGACCCGAAATTAAGCGTGCCTACCTCGACTACGGCAACCTCCAGAGCATCATCGAATCCGGCATCAAGTCTATCGACCCTCTGCGCTCAAAGGGTCTCACGAAGCAAATCTGGGAAGAAGTGCTCGACAAAGGCGTCACCCCCGTTGCCACCTACGGCGGCAAAATTCTCTACCGCACCGGTCAGGGACTGGAGCTTATCGGCAAAAAGGGCGCTCAAAAGATTCGTGACCTTCTCTACCACTAATGCCCGATCCGAAACCGCAAAACCCTCAAGAGCAAAACCTCGCCAAGCTCGAATCCATACTCAAGCTCATTGAATCCGGCATCAGCCAGGAAGACTTCGTAGCTGCATTCGAGAACGTCGTCGAGCTCGTCCTAAAGATCGAGAAGCGCAACTCCAGCTTCCTGAACACCATCGAAGACCGGATTTTTCAAGACGTAAAGGACCTCATCAAGAACGACGCGCAAATAGGCCTGACCGACCTAGAGAACAGGTCTCAATACTTCCTCGCCGACGCCAAGAAAGTGTTGTCGGACGCTCGCGCGGCCATAGATGAGAAGGTTCGTCAAGCAGATGTTCGTATTAAGAACCTCAAGGATGGCCCCCAAGGGCCTCCTGGACGCCCCGGACGCGACGGTTCCCCAGATTCGCCGAAAGACGTTCGAGACAAGCTCCTACAGCTTAATGGCGACGAGCGGCTTCCAGTCTCCGCCATCAAAGGGCTCGATGACTACGAAGAAGTCAGGAACCGCAAACCATCCATCATCAGCGGCGCAGCTCCCGGCGCGACTACCGTTCAATTCACCGATCTCTCGTCACAATTGAATGGGTCACGCAAAACATTCACCGTTCCACGACGCCGCTTTATCGCGCTTTTCGGTACTGAATTTCCAGTTATCTACAGGCCCGAGATAGATTACACGGGCACCGGCACCTATACTTTAACTCTCACCTCCCAGGTCTCGGCTCCCGCTTCCGGCCAGTCCTTACTCCTCCTCCACTCCCGCGTATGAAACCCCGCTACTACATCCTGATCGGCGCAATCGCACTCTTCTTTATTCCCCTCGTCCTTCGAGCCGCTCCGTCCTACATACTCCAACGCTCAATCCTTCCCGAGGCATCTTCCACATACGACCTCGGCTCCTCCACGCAAAAATGGCGTGCCCTCTACGTCGATTCCTGCACTGGCTGCGGTGTCGGAGGAAGCGCCACGACCACCATCAACGGCGTCAGTGGTCCCACCTTCATCTTCACGCCCGGTTCCGGCCTCACCCTCGCTTCCTCCTCGAACACGTTCACCTGGGCGAACAACGGCGTGCTCTCATGGAACGGATCAACGGGGACCGTCACCTTCAACCCCTACGCCGCCGGCTTCCTCACTTCAACTTCGACCGCCTTCCAAAGCCCCCTCTCGTTTCCTCTCGCCTTTGCCTCCACTACGCACGTCACCATCTCACCCGGAGCCGGAATCACTGTCTCCACCGTAAGCGGAACCTCGACTGTCACGAACAACGGTGTCCTCTCCTTGGTCGCAGGCGACAACATCCTGGTCTCTTCCGCCACCGGCACAGTCACCGTTCAGTGGAAGGCCAACCCAGCATCTTCGACCATAACGTCCCTAAACTTCACGAACGCGACCGGCACCACCCTCAACCTCACCAACGCTTCAACTACGAACGCCTCGACCACCTTCCTGAACTTCACGACGGCTACAGGAACAACGCTCAACTGGACGACCGCAACCGGCACGAACCTCAAAGTAACAAATTTCACCTTTGGTGCAAGCACGGGCATCTTGAAGGCTTCCGGCGGTATCGTCGGCCTCCTCGCCTCAAACGAATACGTTTCTTCCACCTCTTGCGGCGCGGGCCTCACCTGCACGGCCACCACCGGAGCCATCACCATTGCCAACAACGGTGTTCTATCGCTTACGAACGGCGGCAACATCAAAGTTAGCTCCGCCACCGGCACCGTCACCCTCTGGCTCGACACCGTTATCTCAACCACGACCATCACTACTGCCACGACCACCAACCTCAACTTCACCGCCGCCACTGGTACGACCCTCAACCTCACGAACCCGCTCACGATCGGCAACGGCGGCACCGGGACCACTACGTTCATCAAGGGGCTCACTTTCGCCTCCGGCACCCTCGCCTTCAACACGCTCGCTTCGCCCGGAACCGGAAGCCTCGTTATCGGCAGCTCCACCAGTGCCACGGCAGGCTTCACTACACTCGCTGTCGGTTCCAACGGAAAGGTCCTTACCGCCTCCTCAACCGCACCCGGAGGCCTGTCCTGGGAAACATCCAGCGGCGGCGCGGCGGCCAACTCTACGACCACCGTTGACATCCAACTCGACTGCAACGCACCACAAGCCACTACCACGTCAGCCGTTCCCCAGCTCGGAGGTTCTTGGTACCAGCCGCTGATCTACACCTCCACTTCCACCATGACCACAGGCGGATGGGTCTTCAGCTCCGCCACCTCGTCAGCCGTCTACTGCCTGGGTCACATTCCGTTCGACATGAACGCGACCCCGAACGCCTCGCTCTTCACCATCTTCTCTGCCACGAGTACAGCAACCGCCAGCTCCACCTTCGACATCAACGCCTTGGTAGTGAACCCTCAAGCAGGAGCCCTCAACCCCAGCCAGTCCGCGTTCACGAACCTCGTCGCTTCCACCAGTCCAATCATCATCCCCACGATCGCCGGGAACACAACCTCGAGCATCAAATCCTTCACCAGTCCATCACTCTCCGCGGGCCAGGAGTTCTACATCCAGATCATTCGCTACGGCACCGCAACGAAAGACACCGCAAGCAGCTCCGACATCTACATGACCGACACCTGGCTACGTCTCGATCACAACGTCAACTAGCATGAAAAAGCTCGCCTTCATCCTCGCGCTTCTCATTCCAACGACCGCTTCGGCGTCGTTACTCTTGAACGGTTCCTCGCAGTATTCGACTCACGGGAACATTCTCGACCAGACAACCGGCAGCTTCACCGTAGCCGCGTGGGTCTATCCCAAGGCTGGAACTCCCATCCAGTGTGCCGTCTCCAAGCGCAACTCTTCCGGCACCGGCTACGCGCTCTGCTATGGGAACAACGCCAACAAATTCGAGTACATCAATCACGATGGCACCACCCAGGACATCGCCGAGAGCGCCAGCACCTACACAGTCAAAAACTGGTACTGCGCCGTAGGAGTGACCGACAAGACCGCAGGAACCATTTACATCTACGTTAACGGCTCCCAAGTAGGCACGCAGTCCACCGTCAACAGCCTTACAAATTCACAGGCCTTCCTTATCGGCAACAGCGGAGATTCGTTCTTCTGGAACGGTCAGATCGCCAACGTCCAGGTCTTCAACCGTGTCCTCTCCACCCGCGAAATCAAAGCCTTCTGCTCCGGCTCTACCTTTCCAGTTGGAGGTCTCATCGGATACTTCCCCCTTCTGAACGGAGGCCCCGTAGTCGATTGGTCCTCCGGCCGGCACCTGGGCGCTCTCGTCGCAGGCCCCATAGCAGGCTTCAGCAACCCGCCATTAACCAAGTATTACCGCTAATGTCCGAACACAAACAACTCCTCCCGTTCAATCCAGCCCCATTACCCCTCGACGAAAGGAAACCCGAGGATTGGGTCATGGGCGCAGCCACAGGGATCACCGGAAAGCCCCTCGTCGAAGACGGAAACTGGATTCCCTACTGCCCCCCAGGTGAGGTTCAGAAGAACTCATACTTCGACAGCTACAACTGCACCGGCTTCGCCTACACCAATCGAGTAGAGATACTTTGGAAGCGCGTCTTTGGCCTCTTCCGCAATTTCTCCGATCGCGCTCTCGGCATCCTTGCGAACACCCGACCCCCTGGCAACTCACCCCAAGCCGTAGCCGAAGCCGCGCGTCACGGAGGTCTCCTCGACGAGCACCTTCTACCCTTCGACGAATCCGTCAAGAGCGTCGAACAGTTCTACTCGCCCTCTCCGCTCACATCGCTCCTCGCGCGCTCCGCGCTCGCATTCTTGAAACTCTGCTCGCCGAAACATGACTACGTTCCCACCAACTCCGCTTCGCTCAAAGAAGCCCTCAAGTTCTCTCCCCTCATGGTCACGGCTACAGCCTGGTACAGAGACGCTCGCGGTCTCTATTACTTCCCGCCCGGCATGCCTCCCAATCACGACACCTCGCTCGTGAACATCGAATCCGATGGCACCTATGTCGTCTTCGATTCCTACCCAGACGAAACTGGTTCTTACTTCAAGCGCCTTCGGCCTGACTGCCAGTTCCAACAGGCCAAACGCTACTGGCTCGCGCCGCCGGAACCTGAACCCCAGAACACAAGCGCTTTCCAACGTTTCATCACCCGCATCCTCGAACTCTTCTTCCCGCCACCGTTTCCCCGTCCCGAGGAGCTCTACATCACCCCGGACGGAACCCTCCCGCCTCCCGCACCCACACCCGAACCAGTGCCTACTCCCCACGTCACCAAAATCTCCACCTGGGCCAAAGCCATCGAAGTCGAAGAAGGCGGGAAGCCCGGCGATCTGAACACCGTTCTCAAAAACCCCGGTAATCTCAAGTACGGCACTCTCCTCGCTTCCTGGGGAGCTACCAAAGGCAGGCCAGCATCTGATGGCGGGTTCATCGCCGAGTTCTCCACCTACGAGAAAGGCTTCCAAGCTCTCTGCAACTTCCTCACCCTTGCCTGCAAAGACGAGCTCAAATACTTCCACGACGCGCGCTCACTCAAAACCTTCACGCAGAAGTACGCCAACCCTCCAGCCAATCATCCCTACGCCGAGAACGTCGCCCGCAAACTCGGCGTCGACGTGAACACCAACATCGCGCAACTACTCTAAAGGTCGTGCAATTAACCCTTGACTACACCGTGAATTACTCTCTCCTCCGCTCCCGCACCTTCTGGTTGCTCGCCTTCATGTTTGTCCTTAACGGTTGGGCCGCCATCGCCGGCCAACTGCACGGCCCCTGGGTGGCGCTCGTCGACTTCGCTCTTACGAGCATGGCTTCCTACTTTCACCTTCAAACAGGTAAGAGCACCTCCGGCTCCAACTAGCTCTCCGACGGTCTGGGGCGCGTCCTCGCTCGTAGCCCCAGCGGTCGGCGAACTATTCGCCGCCGCCTATGGTCATCCCCGACAAGGTAAAAATCGGTGCCGTCACCTACGACATCCGCATTGCGGATGAGTGGCCGGGCCGCGCCGAGTCGGACGGCCAGTGCTTCTACGAGAAACCCATCGGCCACGTCATCTACATCGGCGCTGACCTCACCCAAGAGGCCCAGGAAGCGACGTTCATTCATGAGTGCATGCACGCCATGAACAGCACTATCGATCACGCGTTCCTTGATTCCTTCGCGGAGCAAATGTACCAGCTCCTAACGGACAACCACATGCTTAGATGAAACCCACCGAGAGCGTCCTTCTCCTCGATATAGAGACCTTCCCAATTCTCGGCTACACCTGGGAGGTCTACGAGGCGAACGTGCTCCGGGTCGTCGAGAACAAGTCCATCTGCGGATGGTCCGCGAAGTGGCTTCACGGCAAACAGATTACTAAGGCCCTCCCGGATTACCCTGGCTATCGCCCCAACAAGCGCGACGATCGTGCTCTCATCACCGAGCTGTGGCAACTGCTAGACGACGCCGAAGTAGTCGTTGCGCATAACGGCAACGCCTTCGACATCAAGACTATCAATGCCCGATTTACCAAACACCGTCTCAAGCCGCCCTCACCTTTTCAAACCGTAGACACCCTCAAACAAGCCCGCCAAATAGCTGCTTACGATTCCAACCGCCTGAACGATCTTGGCAAGTACCTTGACCTCGGCGAAAAGCTCCGCACAGGCGGTCAAGACCTTTGGTTCGACTGCATGGCTGGAGACAAGGCTGCCTGGGCGCACATGAAAAAGTACAACGCCCAAGACGTCCTACTCCTCGAAAAGCTCTACCTCCTGCTTCTTCCTTGGATGAAATCTCATCCAAACCTCGCTAACGGTTTCGGTCCCGGCGTATGTCCCAAATGCGGCGGCACCCGCCTCATCTCTGACGGATGGAGAAGAAACGCCACAACCGCGTACCGCCGTCTTCGCTGCATCAATTGCGGAGCCCCCATCAGAGACACCGAAAACGTTATCAAAAAAGAAGACAAACCTTACGTCGCTCTCTAGGCCCTGTGCAGAACACGCCTTGACTTCGGCCCCTCAAGTGCTTCGCTTAAAGCAAGCCCTCTGACAACTCCATAACCACACAAGAAAGGAACCTGCCTATGCGTCTTTGGCCGCGCAAAGGAGAGTGGTTTCTACCCATCGAAGCCACCCTCACGTTTTCGATCATCGCCTTACTTCACCTACTGACCCTTCTGGGAGGCGCTCAATGACCCGAGACAACATCATCTTCTGCGACAGCCCGGCCTGCACAGAGCCGGACAAGATCATCCACCCCGCCGACCCCGGCCACCTCAATTACGGCAAAGTCGATTACCACAGCGGCTGCTACGTCGACTACTTGCGCAAGCACCGCGCGATCGTTCCTCGTTCCGTCGAACGGAGGGCGTCATGAATCCGCGCAAGGAGAAAACGCTCCTCATCGGTATCGCGCTCGCCTTCATCTGCATGATGCTCGCGCTCAGTGCGAACGCCGACCAGCCGGGCGATGTCCGCGGCTGCGTCGCAACGTACATCCCGAACACCGGCAAGTACATCTTCGAGCCGTTCCTCAAGGTTCAGGACAAGGAAAGCCCCGCCGAAGACGGCGCTCCCGAAATCTGGGGCTTCCGCCCCTGGAACCTCGAACCGCCCGACAAGGAAGGTAAGACGCACCCGGTGAACATCCGCGAGGATCGCTTCATCGAGCTCAATATCTTCAAACAGGTCGGCCCGCGCAAAGTGAAATGTCCGGAGGGCCTATGGTGAGGACCTTCCGCGTCCCAAACACCGACTTCAGCTACACCGTGGGCGTCAACAGTCTCCTCATCCAGCACGGCCTCCGCACCTTCTTCGACTTCATCTTCGCCCAACAGAAGCGTGCCAAGAAACACATGCGCTTCAAGCAACAGCGTTGGGTCCACAAGGTGCTGTTCCGGCGCGCTACCTACTACTGCTACCCCCTCGAATCCGACGACGACCCGCTCACCTTTCCCCAAGGTCTGTACTGCGACGTCACCGAGCCCGAAATCACATTCATCCTCGACCTCACCACCCAAACCCTCATGACAAAGGAGGAGTGGGATGCTCAGGCTTGAACGCTACCGCCGCACCCGCTTCTGGGCTGTCTACGAGTTCGACACTCTCATCTGTCTGACCGTCTACCGCAAAGGCGCGGTGTCGGTCATCGATCGCATCATGAAAGGAGTCTCAAGTTGCTCAACCTCAACAACGTCATCATCTCCGGCTACCTCGGCAAGGACCCCGAGACCTCGCCCGCTGGCGAGACCACGGTCACGAAGTTCTCCGTCGCCGTCACCGACCGCTGGAAGAAAGGCGACGAACGGCAGGAGCGCGTGAACTGGCTTCCCGTCGTCGTCTGGAACGGCAACGGCGAGAACGTCGCGCAGTTCCTTCACAAAGGCTCCCACGTCATCATCCAGGGCGCTCTCCGCACGAGCGAGTGGGATGACAAGGACGCCGGCGTGAAGCGCTGGAAGACCGAGATCGTCGCCGACAAGGTGATCTTTCTCGACAAGAAGGCCGACGCCGAAGCTCCGAAAAAGACCTCCCGCCGACGACCGGCGGCAGTTCAACAGCCTCTCTCGTAGAGGCGGAAAGGAGCACGCGACCCGCGGAGTCCCAACTCGTGTGGACAGCTTGACAAGAGCTGATTGTTCTTTTCCGGTCGCGTGTTCGCGGCCGGATTTTACTTGTGCACAACTTCCCTTGACTTCACCTACCCACTTTCTACGCTTAAAAGGTGCCTTGAGGTATGCCGCCGCCCGCGAAACGGCCTAACAACACCGCATGTAGGGGCCGCGGCAGACCTGAGGACATGACCTACACCTGCGACACTTGCCAAGCCCCAACGGATGTGACGTACTACAACGCCGAAACGAAACTGTGGCTCTGCGATCAATGCGCCTTCCCCAAACTCAACCGTAGACCCCGCCAATTCCACTACAATCGCGCCAGGGCCACTAGTACCCCCTTACCCCGCCCGTTTTCCACTTGAAACCCTATCCCCAACACAGCCCCGTATAACAGCGAATCTTACAAGCCCAAACTATCCACTTTACAACCGCTACCAGAGAGTTACGATGAAGGTATCAGCTTGACAACCGACCTACTGGATGGACGGATAACGCCCGACTGCCGGAAACCATCGCGCGAAAGAGACGAGCGAAAGCAGGCTACCTACTCCGAGGATCAATCCTCCCCCCTCACAGGGCCACGCGCCCGGCAACAATCCCAAATGTGAAAGAACAAATCCCAGCAAGCATGGCTATATGTCTTAGACCTTTATGTCGTCGGACCTATCCAGTAGGTCAGTTAACCTCAACAATAACCAGTTATCCACAAGACAGATGGGAACATTCACAGTAATCTAATCTCGTACCTCTAGTACGACCGCCCATCGTTTCATCCGAAGAGTAGACCGGATGGAACACAGCAACGCCTTGCGTCTACTCCGCGAGGCGTTTTTGTTTCTTGAGACGGGCTAAGGGAGCGTGCAACGGACACGCGAAAGCCAGCCCAAGGGAGTGGAAACACTCCCATCCGTCTCAGGGCGCAAAGCTCTGACACAACCTAGTCCGTTTTTCCAAGGGGGTTAAAACCGCAACGAAAAGAAACTTAGGCGGTTCCGGCTCAGCTTGATGTCCAGCTAAGAAGACATTGGGGCAAGACACTCCCCCTCAAGCTCCGTCCGTCTCTCCTGCCTCCCCATCGAAAATTTCGATTTTCGATTTCTCAAACACCCGTGGGGGGGGTAGGGGGGGCGTATGGGGCAAGAGGGGTTTTCAGCAAACGCGACATGGAATATCGAGACTATCTAAAGACCGATCACTGGCGTAAGGTCCGACAAAAGAAAACCGGCCGCGGGCGTAAATTGAACTGCGAAATCTGCGGCGCAGTCGGCCAAGTCGACATACATCATCTCCAATACAAAAACAACGGCAAATCCATCCTATTCAGGGAGCTCGACCCCTCCCTCTACAAGTACCTCAAACGCCTTTGCCGCGATTGTCACTTCTTGTCCCACGAACACTTCAACGGCCGCGTGTGGGCTCATGTCCGCGAGAGACTAAAGAACCTCCTTCGGTGGGGCTACACGCGTGACCAAGCCTTCAAAATCATGAAAACACCGCGCGGCTATAAAACGGCTAAGAACCTCCACTTACCCCCCCCTCGAAACAGAACCGCCCGACTCGTCGTCCGGCAACCTTGCCCGTCTAGCCGCCGCGAGCTGTTCCACCTTCCGTCGGACCATCTCTTCCGTTAGCCCCCGCTCGTCAACCTCCGGCCGTCCTTCGAGGTAGCCGTGCCAAATTCCGCCTTCTCTTCGCACGGTGATCTTCGGTTTGTTCATCCGCAGAGTTTGCGGAAACCCTGTGGATTTTTCTACTGATTCGGAGAAAACGGCCTTGCTTTAGGCGGGGGAGAGCGTTTCGCACAGGCTCTTGTTCTACTCGGTGTAGCGGAAAATAAATCCGAGGAAACAGCACAACCCTTTGTGCATTCCGTTTGCCGCTTTTAAGTTCCCGCCCGACCTTGGAGGGCATGGCGGACGAGGAGCTTTACATCATTCGGGCGGACGTGACCCACGGCCTTCCCTTGGATTTCATCGAGGACCTGATGGTCGCGGTTTCCCTGCCTCCCGACATCCTCGACATTGACGAGCAGATTTACCGCGTAAAGAGCGCGCCGGGCTTTAACCCCGGCGACATTCTCATTGTGGAGCCACGGCGCGGTGATGCCGCAACCGGAGAGCTTGTCTTAGCGGCGATCGGTGAGCGCGTCTACATCGGCCGCTATTGGGCGAAGCACGGACAGCGCGTCTTAAGGACCGAAGAGGGTGAGACGGTCGTAGGCCATCTGAACATCCTCGGCGCGGTCAATCAGATCGTGAGGCATCAATGACGCCGCTCTGGATTCCTGAACTCCCGCGCCCCTCGGTTGACGAGCTGTTGGACCGCTTAGAGGGGATGCGCGAATCGCTTCTTGAGGAGCACGGCGCGGAGCTGGACTACTTCCGCGGCGAGTACGGCAAGGAGCTCGCGGATTACGCGCTTGACCTCGGCCTGGCGCTCTTGGAGTGTAAGCGACCGCAGAAGCGCTCCGCCGAGACCTTCGACTTTCCTCCGAGGGGGAAGATGTGAGCTTCAACCCCCTTTCCGAGCCGTACCACGGATGCGAGGCGGCTGTGCGTCTCCACCGCCTCACGTTCACAGCGTACCTGAACTTCGAGGCGAATTGCCCGCCCGAGCTTCAGGAGCACTACCGCGCAGTAGAGGGATTCATCTTCGACGAGATGAGGGCCGCACTGCGCGCGGAACTCACCGATGAAGACACCTACCACCTGTGCGCATTCGCCGCGCACCTCCTGAAGCTGCGGCCGGGAATCATCGCGGAATTCGACGAACCGGAAACAGAAAGCCCCGGCGCGTAGCCGAGGCTCTGATCTTTGAAAATTGGTGGGATGGGTGTGTCTTACGACTTCACGAGCCGGAGCACCGGCGCGAGATACTCGGGCTCCTTCCACGTCTTTGCGACGATCTCTTCGAGGCGCTGCCGTCTCGCCTGCACCCAGGGCGAGTAGTGCTTCGCGGTGATCGCAGGAGTGGCGTGGCCGAGGAGCACCGCAACATCTTCGAGGCTCACGCCGGCGAGGAGGAGCGATACAGCGAACGTGTCGCGGAACCTGTGTGCATGGCCATCCGGGACGCCTGCCTTTCTGCAGAGCGTCTTGATGGCCTTCTGCCACAGAACCGAGACGCACTTCACCGTGCTCCGGCCGGTCCAGAAGAAATACTCGGGGTTTACGTTCAGCGTCGCTTGCTCGCGGAGAGCATCGACGACGAAGGGCGGGATAGGGACGTAGACAGGGACGCCGGTCTTGTGCGTGTAAAGCAGGACGGCGTTTCCTTCGAGCTTCTTCACGGCGAGCGTTGCGACGTCGCCGACGCGGAGCCCGGTGTAGCGGAGGGTGAGGACGAATGCGCGGAGCCTTGCGGGGCTCCGTTTTCCGTGCCTATTGTGCGACTTATATTGCTCACAGGCCGCGAGGATTTTCCGCACTTCCTCATCCTCGAAAGGCAGCGTCGGCGCCATTTGGATCTTCGGAGACTTCAGGTCCTCGGCCGGGTTTTCCTCCATCCAGCGGGCTTTGACGCAGAAGCGCAGGAACATTCGGAGCAGTTCCAGATTCTTCGCCGAGGTGTAGGCGCTCCAGGTCGTCCACGTCGTGCGGTACTCCGCGACCTTCACGAAGGTCAGGTCCCGCGGCGTGGCGATCTTCTGCGCCTTGCACCACTTGAGGAGCGAGCGTTCGAGGAAGGCGCGGTAGCGCGCGACCGATCGGAGGGTGAGGTTCCTCGCGACTGCATCAGCTAAATACAGGCTGATGGCGTTCTCGAACGTCGTGGACTTCGCGATGCGTCCGCCGATTCGCCCGGTGTGATTCCACTCGTGGATGAGCTCTTGCGCCGCCTCCCAGGAGGTGAGGTCAAGCGCCTTTCTGATGGTCTCGCCGCCGAGCGAGCCTTCGACGTGGAGGGGGCATTTGCAGCGCCGGTAGCGCCGCGATGTATGGGGGCAATCCTTGAGGTGACGCCGGAAGATGGTGAGCATTCTCGCCTCCTTCCGCACACTGTCCAACGAACCCCACATAAGCCACACGCCGACGTTCCGACCGTTCCTAAAGAACTGCAAGAACAGGCGTTAAGGCTCATGTAGGTAAAAGGCTTCGGTGAGAAGCGCTTCAATCAGGTCAGTCAGTACCTCACCGTCGACGGCAAGACGACGCTGAGCTCGAAGATCACCGCGCCGCGCAAACCGCGCAAGAGCGCATCCCGCCAACAGCCCACCACCACGGCGTCGAAGTAGCGCCGTCCCACCAACTCGGATTCCGGCCGCCGCACAGGCGGCGGCCGCGTCCGTCCCAACACGAGAAGGAGAGTCCTGTGCGACGACACAGCCAGAGAGGTCTTACGCTTCCGGAACTGCTCACCACGATCGCCATCATCGGAATGATCGCCGCGGTCGCCTTCCCTTCGATGATGACGCTGCAACGTCGCGCCGCCACGCGCAACGCGGCGAGCGAGCTGCGCTCGATCTTCTCCGCCGCGCGCATGCGCGCCATTGCGCAGAGCCACAACTGCGGCGTGAAGTTCCTCAAGAACGGCGACGCCTGGACGTACGCGCTCTATGACGACGGCGATGGTGACGGCGTCCGCAACGACGACATCACCAGCGGTGTCGATCACTGCATCCAGTCAGCGCGCCGCGTGCTCGCGTCGACGGAGAAGCGCGCGTTCATCGGATTGCCGCCGTACACGCTCAAGGATCCCGATGGCGACCCGCTGCCGCCGACGAAGTCGCCGGTCAACTTCAACAACTCCACGATCTGCTCGTTCTCGCCGATGGGGGAGGCGACGCCGGGGACGATCTACATCAGCGACTCGATCGACGACGTCTACGCCGTGCGCGTCCTCGGCGCGAGCGGACGCATTCGCGTATTGCGCTGGAATCGCGGCAAGGCGAAGTGGGAGACGAAGTGAGCGCGCGGTCAGTTGCCGCCGCGGCGCACGACGATCTGCTTCGCCTCGTACGTCTGAATGACGGAGAGCGGATTGCGGCGGAGGAAGTCGTCGTCGAATGCGTCGGTGAGCACGCGGCCGTCCATGTCGCGCGCGACGGGAAGTCCCGCGGCGAAGAGCACCGTCGGCACGATGTCGACGACGTACGCGGATGCGGGATTGTCGCGATGCGTCGTCCCGCCGCCGGTCACGATCACGAATCCGTCGTCGGCGCCGGGGTCTTCATCGAGGATGAGATCGCGTACGACGACGTACGACGTCGCCGGCAGCTGCGGCGCGGCCGGACCGCTCGGCGACGCGACGACGAGCAGGTGATCGGGATAGTCGCGGGCGAGCGCGGCGAGCATCGCGTCGAGCTGTTCGACGTACGCGCGAATCGCCGCGCCCTTGACCGTCGACTTCGCCGGCAACTCGTTCGAGAACACGTGCAGCGCGCGCTGCGCTTCGGAGAATCCGTCGAGCGCGGCGACGTCGAGCTGAAACGCATGCTTCGATGCGCCTGCAAAAGCAACATTGCGCAGCGCCGCGATCGCGTTCTGATCGGCGGCGAGTCCTTCCAGGACTTTCGATCGCGCAGCGCCGGTGCCGTTGAATCTTTGCGCGATCGCAGACTCGTCGCGCGCGATGCGCGGCAGCGGCGGAAGTCCGGGCCAGCTCACGACCGCGGCGTGAAACGAGAGGCGATCGAAAAGCGTCCAGAGCGGGAGCGAGTCGCCGGCGGGCAAGGGCGCGGAGATGCGCTGCACCGGCGGAATCAATCCCCACGCGCGGAAGCCGACGCCGCTCGGCAGCAGCAGGAATCGCTCGCGCGGATCGGGTCCGTTGAGCGGCGTGCGATAGGAGAAACGTCCGGTGACGCCGTGGCGGTACGGAAGTTTCCCGGTCGCGAGCGATGCCCACAGCGCCTTCGAGCTCGTGGTCGGAAACGGTTCGACGCGCGAAAAATACGCGCGCTGGCGAGCCTCGTCGAAGAACGGCAACGCCCCTTCGCCGGCGATGGTGACGATCCAGTCGTACGGCAGATTGCGCACCGCCACGACGATCGCGGGACGTTCGCCGGCGACGGTACCGACGTTCGCGACGACGACGCTTTTCGTCTCGGTGCGATAGCTGTCGCGACGCTCGTAGAGCGAGAACGACGACGCGGCGATGGCCATCGCGCCGGTGATGAAGAGGACGCGCGATTTCGTGCGGTCGGCATTGCGCTCGAAGAACCAGAGGACGAGCAGGATGAACGCCGTCAGCGTGATCGTGTTCGTCGCCTTGCTCAGCACGCGAACGGCGCCGACCGGCAGATACAGCGGCTTCTGCACGGCGGTGAGGTGGATCCAGTAGATCGCCGACGCGACGAAAGCCGCAAGGACGACGAAGCCGAATCCGTGCGCGCGGTACGCGCCGCTGGTGTCCGGCTTTCCGAAAAGCTGCACGCGCAGCGCGCGCAGTCCCCAAAGCGCGGAGCCGAACAGCACGCCGCAGATGACGACGTAGAGCAGCGTCACGGCCACGAGGCGCGCAGGAGTGACGTCGACCTGCGGGTTCAGGAAGTAGAGAAGGTGGGCCATGTAGAGCCCGAAGATCGCGCCGGCGAGGACGCGCTTGAGGTAGGCCCAGCGAAACGGCATGAGCGCGGCGTAGTGTACAGGGAGAGCTCGCCATGCTGACGGCGGCGCGAGTGCGCGCATGCGACGCCGCGGCGCTCTTTCGCGAGCTGGGATATCCGATCGCGCCGGTCGCGATCACGCCGGAAGAATGGCGCCGCGCCGGCGTCGAGATCGGATGGAACGGCACGTCGTCGTTCCGCCTGCTGGCGCGGTTGGAGCGATTCGATCTCTTTCACTTCACCGGCGAGACCGACGAAGAATCGCTGCTCAAATTTCTGCGCAGTTATCGCGCCTACAATGTGATCACTAAATCGGCGCTGATTTATGAGCGCGAAAACTCATTCTCGATTTATGACCTGTCCGCGCGCGGAGAGCTGCGGCGCCTCGACGTCGATCGCAACGATCCGTCGCCGCATGCCGTCGACCGGCTGAATCTTCTTGCGGCCGGCGATTCGATCGACAAGATCTTCGACCTCGCGCTCGATCGTGAATCCGTCACGCGCCGGTTCTTCGAACGCTTCCGCGCCGCGGTGCGCGACGTGCCGCTGCTCATCCTCTCTCGATTGCTGTTCCTTTCGTTCATCCAGCAGAAAGGCTGGCTGAACGGCGAACGGCGATTCCTGTTCGATCGCCTGAGCACGGCGAACTACTACGCGAACGTGCTGCGGCCGCTCTTCTTCGGATGCCTCAACACCGCACCGCACGATCGCGACGGCGAGGCGCACGCACTCGGCCGCATTCCGTATCTCAACGGCGGACTCTTCGAGCCTTCGCGACACGAGCCGCTCGATCTGCCCGACGAGTTGATGCAGCGCGTGATCACCGACGTCTTCGAGCGCTTCGACTTCTCGAGCGACGAGCACGACGACGCCGGCACGCACGTTGATCCGGAGATGCTCGGCAAAGTGTTCGAGTCGCTCATGGCCGAAGACGAGCGCGCTGCGAGCGGCAGCTTCTACACGCCGCGCGAGATCGTCGGCGTTCTCACCGATCGCGCCATCCGCGAGTGGCTCGGCGACGGCGGACTGCCGCGCCTCGAGACGATCACCGTGCTCGATCCGGCGTGCGGCTCCGGCGCGTTTTTGCTCTCCGCGCTCACGACGATCGAGCGCATCACGCGCGAGCTCGGCGGCGAGCCGTCGCGTCAGTCGATCGTCGAGCGATCACTGTTTGGCGTGGATGTGAAGCCCGAAGCCGTTCGTCTTTGCGAGCTGCGGCTCTGGCTCGCGATCGTGTCCGCGGAAAACGTGAGTATCGAGAACGTTCGCCCGCTGCCGAATCTCGACCGCAACATCATGCAAGGCAACTCCCTTCTCAGCCCCACCGACTATCTGGGCGACGGCCGAGGAGAGATTTATCGCGAGTGGGTGTACGCGCTGCGCGCGCAATCCGATCTCGTCGATCGCTATCGCCGCGCGCCCGGCGGCGAGCGTCCCGCGCTCGCGCGACTCCTTCGGCAGAACGATCGCCGCCTCGCTGCGGATCTCCTCGCGCATGCAATCGATGCCGACGAGCGCGAGCTGCAGCTGCTCGTCGCACCGCAGCACGATCTCTTCGGCCGCGCCCTCGATCCCGATCACGAGCGCTGTTCCGAACTGCAGGAGCGCATCGCCGCGAACCGGCGCGCGATCGAAGAGGTCGACGAAGGCACGCTCAACTTCTTCTCGTTCGACATTCACTTCGCGCCCGTGATGGCGCGCGGCGGCTTCGACGTCGTCGCCGGCAATCCGCCGTGGGTGCGCAACGCGCGTATCGACCCGAACGCGAAACGGATGCTCGCCGATCGCTACGCGCTTTTCCGCGGCGACGGCGAACGCAGCGGATTTCATCAGCCCGATCTCTCCGTCGCGTTTTTCGAGCGCGCGATGTCGCTCGCTGCGCCCGGCGGCGTTGTTTCGATGCTGATGCCGGCCAAGATCACGAACGCCGCGTATGCGGCGCCGCTGCGCCGCGCGGTCGAGCGATGCCGAATCGTGTCGATCGATGACTGGAGCGGCGAAGATCATTTCGACGCCGACACGTTCCCGCTCGCGTTGACTGTCATCACGTCCAGTGGAGGACAGGCGCCCCCGCCTGTCCAGGTAAGAGACGGCGCGCGAACCTTCCTCATCAACCAGCGCGACTTGTCACTCGGAGGCGAGTGGGCTCTAGTCCCTGCCGAAGTCGCGAACCTCTTCCGCCGCCTCCCTTTCCCGCCGCTCACTGAAACGCTCGGCCGCAAACCGCTGATGGGTGTGAAGACCGGCGACAACCGCGCCTTCTTTCTCACCGACGAAGAAATCCGCGCGTTCCGCATTCCGCCGGAAGCGATCTGCCGCTCCGTGCGCGGCCGCGACGTGCGGCGCTGGTCGGTCGCGGCATCGCAATGGATGCTCTGGCCGCCGCGAGCCGGTTGGAAGAATCCGCCGCGATGGCTGCAGCGATTCGCCGAGTCGCGCGGTATCGCCGACTTCAAACTCGCCTTCGTTCGTCCCGAGCATGTCGGGATCAAGGTGGCGTGGAAGGACGTGTCGCGCGGCATGTCCGCGGTCGTGCTGCCGGACGTCGTCGAGCGCTCGATCCCGCTGATTCCAAATCAAACGCTCTACTTCATCGACGCCGTTTCATTCGATGAGGCCTACGCGATCTGTGCGGTGCTCAACTCGACGATCGCGGACGCCTTTCTGCTCGCGATCGCGGAGCGCGCAAAGGACGCGCACTTTCGTTACTTCGGGCGCACCGTCGCACGTTTGCCGCTGCCGCCGCTCGGCGATGGCGAAGCGCTCATCCGGCTCGCGCGCCGCGCGCATCAGCGCCGCGACGTTCGCGAGGAGCTCGATCGCGTCGTCGCCGCGCTTTACGGCGTGAGCGAGAACGAACTGCAGCTGCTTCGCGACTTCGTCGATCACCGCCTTGCTCGCTGAACATCAGGTCGACGCCGTCGAGCGCGCGCTGGAAATCCTCAGCGCATTCGGCGGCGTCATCCTCGCCGACGAAGTCGGCCTCGGCAAGTCGTTCATCGCCGCCGAAATCGCGCGGCGGATGCGCTGCGAAGTCGATCTGATCGTTCCCGCGTCGCTCGTCGCGCAGTGGCGCGAGTTCGATCTCGACGCCGCGATCTTCACGCACGACGGCATCGTCACGACGCCGTTCTTCGCCGATCCGTCGCGGCGAAGACTCGTGATCGTCGACGAGGCGCACGCGTTCCGCAATCCGCGTACGCAGCGATACGACGCCCTCGCGCGCCGCACGCTCGGCGCGCGCGTCGTGCTCGTGACCGCGACGCCGGTCTGCAACAGCGCCGGCGATCTCCACGCGCTCGTCGCGCTGATCGTCGCGGACGACGCGCTTCGCTGCATCGGTGTGCCGTCGGTCGACGTCGCGTTCGAACAGCGCGACTTTGCGACGATCGAGCAGATCGTCGCCGCGCTCGTCATCCGCCGCGATCGCAGTGTGCTTCCCGCGTGTCTGCAATTCGGCGCGCTCGAGCGCAACGTGATTCGTCACGAAGTTCCGGACGCGCCGATCGACGCGCTGCAATTTCCGCTCACGGGAAACGCGCCACTGCTTCGCCAGTTCCTCTGGCGGCGACTCGAGTCGAGCGAAGCCGCGCTCGCGGAGTCGATTCAACGCCAGCGTCGCTTCTACGAACGCGTGCTCGAAAGCGGACGCGCGTTGACGAAGCGCGATTACCGACGCGCCTTCGCGCACGAAGAAGACGCGGACGCGTTTCAACAACTGCTGTTCTGGGATCTCTTCGTGCCCTCGAATGAATCGGTGGATGCCGAGGCGGTGCGAGAGGAGATGCGGCGCCTCGATGAGATCACGCCGTCGTCGAACAAACTCGATCTCCTTCGATCGATTCTAAGGAACGAGCCGGCGCTCATCTTCACCAGCTTCATCGCCACCGCACGCGAGATCGCGAAGGCGCTCAACGTCCCGCGCGGCGCCATCGACGCATTCAAGCGCGGTCTCGTCGACATCCTCGTCACGACCGACTTCGCCGCCGAAGGTCTCAACCTTCAACGCGCCGCCATCGTCATCCACTACGACATCCCATGGAATCCCGTGAAGCTCGATCAACGCAACGGTCGCGCGCATCGCATCGGCCAAACGCGCGACGTACAAGCGTTCTACTTTCTGCCGCAGCACGACCGCACCCGCATCACCGAAGTCGTCGCGTCCAAGAACCGCATCCGAAAACGGTTGCTCAGTGGGGCGCCGGCGCCCTCGCCGGCGACAATCGTGAGGCCGCGATTGCTGAAAGAGATTCCGTTCAAAGGAATCCCTCAACGCCGCCACAAAGCCGGCATCCAACGCCTCATCGAACAGATGTCGAACGAACCGCTCGACGACGCGCGACTCGCCTACCTCCTCGCCATCATTCACGTCGAGGCATAATCTGCGGCCGTGAATCTGCTGATCATCGATGACGAGGCGTCGCTCCGCGACTTTCTCACCATCGTCTTCGAAACAGAAGGTTGGACCGTCGAATCGGCCGCCACGCTCACGGACGGCCGCGTGCTCATCGCCAAGAACGAGCCCGACGTCATCCTCTGCGACCTCATGCTCCCCGACGGCTCCGGCATCGATCTGCTGCACGACCTCATGGCGCAGGATCCGTCGACCGCGTTCATCATGATCACCGCGCACACGTCAACGAAGACGGCCGTCGAAGCGCTCAAGGCCGGCGCGCTCGACTACATCGCCAAGCCGTTCGACATCGAAGAGCTGAAGATCATCGTCCGCAAAGCGGTCGAGCGGAAAGAGCTCGAAGACGAGAACGTTCATCTTCGCAGCGCACTCGAAGAGCGCTTCACCTTCTCGAACATCCTCGGGCGCAGCCCGAAGATGCAGGAGATCTTCTCGATCGTGCAGCGTATCGCGCGCACGAACTCGACGGTGCTCATCTCCGGCGAGTCGGGCACCGGCAAGGAGTTGATCGCGCGCGCGATTCACTACAACTCCGGCCGTCGCGGGAAGTTCGTCTCGATCAACTGCGGCGCGTTGCCGGAGACGTTGCTCGAATCAGAGCTTTTCGGTCACGAGCGAGGCGCATTCACCGGCGCGATTCGCGAGAAGAAAGGCCTCTTTCACGAAGCGGAGCGCGGCACGATCTTCCTCGACGAGATCGGCGAGACGTCGACGGCGATGCAGATCAAGCTCCTGCGCGTGCTGCAGGATCGCGTCGTGCGGCGCGTTGGATCGAACATCGAGAATCCTGTCGAAGTCCGCGTGATCGCCGCCACGAATCGCGATCTCGCCGATTCGATCCAGAAGGGGACGTTTCGCGAAGACCTCTTTTATCGCATCAACGTCATTCCCATCACGCTTCCGCCGTTGCGGCAGCGCCGCGAGGACATCCCGCTTCTCGTCGATCACTTCGTCGACAAGTTCTGCACGAACCTCGGCGCGCCGAAGAAGCGCATCTCGACCGACGCCATTCGCGCGATCGAGAAATATCACTGGCCGGGAAACGTGCGCGAGCTCGAGAACATGATCGAGCGGATGATCGCGCTCGAGACGTCGGAAGTTCTCACCACGAAATCGCTCCCGGAGCACATTCTCCTCGGCAGCGCGATGCCCGACGTGACGTTCGATCTGCCGCTCGAAGGAATCTCGCTCGAAGAGCATCTCGACTCGATCATGAAGATCTTCATGCTCAAGGCACTCGAGCGCACCGGTGGCGTGCAGACGCAAGCCGCCGAGCTGCTGCACATGACCTTTCGCTCGTTCCGCTATTACGCGAAGAAGTTCGATCTGATCCCGCGCGAAGTGGAGGTCGAGAGTGAAACGTAGCATCGTGATCGTGGCGGTTGTGTTTGCGCTTGCGTGCGCGCAGCAGACTTCGCCGCCGCCCTCCCGTCCCGCCGCCCCGCCTCCCGCCAGCCAGCAAACGCCACGCGTCGTCTTTCCCGACAACTTCGCGGTGCAGGTCGAGGTCGCCGCGGACGATCCGACGCGCGAACAGGGACTCATGTTTCGCGATCACCTCGCGGACGATCGCGGCATGATCTTTCTTTTTCCGGCGAGCGGCGTCTATCCGTTCTGGATGAAGAACACGATCATTCCGCTCGACATGATCTGGATCGACGACGCGAAGCGCGTCGTCACCGTCGCGAGCGACGTGCCGCCGTGCAAAGCCGATCCGTGTCCGAGTTACCCCATGCCGAACGGGCCGGCGGCGGCGCGCTACGTTCTCGAGACGGCGGCCGGCGTCGCGAAAAAGCACCGCGTCGAGCCCGGCGTGATGTTGCGCATGGACGGTCTCGATAGCGTCACGGCGCGCTGAACTTTTTCCACGGGAGGCGGCGTTGACCGAATGACTGGGCCATGTTCCGCAAACGAGGTGAGAACCTCCATACGATCTACATTTTCCTGTTCCTGAACGTCGCGTTCTTTTTTCTCGAGTATCAGGATCAGGCGAAGTTTGCGAGCATGTTCTCGTTCGACCGCGCCTCGTTTCTAAAAGGCGAGTTCTGGCGGATTCTCACCTATCAATTCGCGCAGAACGGGCAGAGCTGGTCGTTCCTCCCGATCTACGTCGTCCTCTTCTTCACGCTCGTCGTGACGTACATGTTCGGCGCGGCGCTCGAGGAAGAGTGGGGATCGGTGAACTTCATCATGTTCTTTCTCGTGTCGACGCTCGCGACCGCGATGATCTCGTCGTGGCTCGGCGTCACGCTCCTCGGATCGTTCTTCGTCCGCTCGACGCTGCTGTTCGTCTACGCGTCGGCGTTTCCAGAGCAGACGCTTTATCTCTTCGCCGTGATTCCGATTCGCGTGCGATGGCTCGCGTACATCGCCGCGGGAATGCTGATCTACGGCGCCGCCGCCGGCTCGCCCGCGAACGTTCCCATCCTCGGCGGCGCGATCGTCGGCTACGTGTTCTATCTCCTGCATCGCGTTCCTGCGCCCGCGTTTGAAGCGCCGGGCGAAAACGCTGACGGACCGAAAGCGCCGTCGTCGGACATGTCCGCGGTGCGCAACGCGGCGCGATTCGTCGCGGTCAAGAAGGCGATCGCGAATCAAAACGACGCCGACATCGACCGGCTCATCGCGCAGAACGAGCGCGAGATCGTGCGCGGCGTCAACATCTGTCCGCCTGCCGACTACAAGCCGGAGCATCACGACGGCTACTGCATTCGCTGCGAAGGATTCGCGGAGTGCTCAGCGCGATTCCTGCGGCTGAATCGAACGAAAGCAGCCGAGGCCGCGACTCACTCGCCGCTCGGTGCGCTCGGCGAACCGCCGCCGCCCTGATCTCCGCCGCCCCCACCACCACCGCCACGACGTCGGCGACGAAATCGGCGTTTGCGTCCGCCGCCACCCTCGGGGCGCGGACCGGGAGGATTCGGATTCGACGGATTCGGTGCTGATTGCTGCGGCGCTGCGTTTTGCGCCGGGCGTTCGCCGCCACCACCACCGCTGCCGCCGCGACGCCGACGTCGACGGCGTCCTGCCGGACGCGGCTCCGCGGACGCTTGTTGTGGCTGCGGCTGTTGCTGTTGACGGCGTTCCTGGTGCTGCGCCTGTTGTCGTTGACTGCGATCGCGCGGCGATTGCGACTGCTGCTGTTGTTGCGGACGCTTCTCGCCGCGCTGTTGCGGCCGCGGACGATCGCGATCTTCGCGTCGCGACGCCGGCTTGCCGGTCCGCGTTTCCCACTCGCGCATCTTTTGCTGCATGAAGCGTCGCGACTGAGATTCCGCTTTCGCGCGCGCCTCATCGAAACCGCAATAGGGGCAACGCTTCCAGCCGTCGGGGTAGGTTTTGCGGCAGTTCGAACAGGTGACGCTTTTCGGTAACGGCATCGTGAAATCGGCGCGCATTGTACACTTCGCGCCGTGCTCGACGAGGCGCGCAAGCAAACGCTGCTGACCCTCATTTCACTCGCCGAGGGGCACAGTCCGAATGATTGCTGGGACGACAAACGGGCGGAGGATCTGTTGCGATCGCAGTCGACGCCGGACGAACTACGCGAGCTGGGCATGACCGAGAAGATGATCGAGCACATCTTCGGAGAGAAACGTGCGTAGCTTCAGCGTGCGCGTCGAAGCGCGCTTCGAGGCCGCGCATTTTCTGCGCGAATACCGCGGAATCACCGAGCCGCTGCATGGACACTCGTACAAAGTCGAAGCGGAACTTGCGGCGCGCGGCGGGGGAGTCGACGATGACGCGATCGCCGTCGACTTCGTGAGCGCGAAGCGCAAGCTCGAGACGCTGGCGAAGAAGCTCGACTACGGATGCATCAACGACGTTCCGCCGTTCGACAAAGTGAATCCGTCCGCGGAGAACATCGCCGAGTGGTTTCATCAGGAGCTGAGCGTCGCCGTCGCGGACGAGAACGCCGTCGTCACCGCGGTCACGATCTGGGAAGGTCCGGTCAACTCCGTTCGCTATGAAGCTCGCTAATCACACCGCGCTCAAAGAATGGTCGACCGTCATCGACGCCCTCGGCCGCGGCGAGCAGGTCATCCTCATTCGCAAAGGCGGAATCGCCGATCCGAAGTTCGGAGTCGAAGCGGATCGCTTCTATCTCTACCCGACCTATTTTCATCAGCAGCAGAGCGAGCCGACCGAGGTGACGATCACGCATTGGTGCGAAGTCGTGCGCACGTGGCGCACGCGCGAGATCGATCCGATCGCGCCGCTCGTCGTGATCCCGCGCGATGCGCTCGAAGCGCGCTATCGATTCCGTCCCGATCAGGCGTTGCATGTGATCGGCGTCCGCGCGTTCGCGCTGCCGGCGCCCCGAACGATCACGGTGAAGAGCGACTACATCGGCTGCAAGAGCTGGGTGAGCATCGATGACGAGATCGACGTCGACGGCTCGACGCCGGCGCTCAGCGATGACGCGTTGAGGGCGAGGCTCGACGCCGTGAGCAGCTCCCTGAATTCAGCTGAGTAACATACCGGCGTGGAGCTCCTGGCCGTCATCCTGATGTTCCTCGCCGGCGGCGCGATCGCGGTCTTCGTGATGATCGCGGTGACGCTGGCGCGGCGCGACGAAGACCGCACGTTCGGCGCGCAGCAGCAGGCGATTCCGGAGCGCGATCGGGTCGCGGCGTCGCTGCTGTTTCACATCGTCTCGCTCGGCGGCGTTTCGAGCGACGTCGCGCTGCGCGAAGTGCGTCGCGGTACTGGAATCGCGGCGCCGGTGACGAGCGGCATCGACGTCGCGAACTGGGCGGAGCGCTACGCGCAGCTGTCGAATGCGCAGCAGCGAGCGTCGCTGCTCGAGACGGCGGTGCAGCTGGTCGCATCGCGCGGCGCGCTCGTTCCGCTGCGGCAATACGTCGCGCTACTCGATCTCTCGTTCGGACTCGGATTTCAAACGAGTGCGCTGGCGAGGTTGCGCGAGCAATACGGCTTCGACTACATCGATCACGCGAAGGATGGACGGCCGCGCGATGCCGATCGCGCGGGACGCGTGACCTTCTTCGAGCGCGACGAGCGGGAATTGCTTCGTGTTTTGGAGATCGAGGGAACGCCGACGCGTGCTACCATCATCTCCGCTTACCGCAAGCTCGCCGCGCAACATCATCCCGATCGATATCACTCGTCGTCCGAGGCCGCACAGCATGATGCCGCGGCTCGATTCATCGAGATTTCACGAGCTTACGAAGCACTTTTGGCGATCCACAAAGAGTAGGGGATTGACAAACCGGACCGGATCGGTGCTATCATTCGCGCCGGGAATTCGCGTTGTTCACTGGTTGTTCACAGTCGGTTTGCCAGCAGTTCCCTCCGTAGAACCGTAAACCTCATTGGAAAAACACTCGTAGAGGACGGACGTGTCCGGCAATCATGACGCCGGCCCGACTCTCGTTCCCGGCGCTGATGCGGAATGGTCCGAGCAGCGTCGACCTTGGTAAACACATTCTGGAGAACGACTTAGCGAACGTGTCCAACGAATTTGCAGCGTCAGTCGTAACTAATGCGACCACTGCTGCATCTAATCGTTCATGCGGCACGGAGGTTGAAGCTTTTTGTCGCTGACCACGGGAGAAATGATGAAGACCGCCGTAGCGAACGATCACGAGCAGGGGTGGGATTTCGAGAAGGCAGCCATGCCTTACGTCGATTCGCTCTACAACACCGCCTACCGCATGACCCGCAACTCTGAAGATGCGGAAGACCTCGTTCAGGAAACTTACCTGAAGGCGTACAAGTACTACGACAAGTTCGAAGAGGGAACGAACTTCAAGGCGTGGCTCTTCAAGATCATGAAGAACACGTTCATCAACAACT
>Ga0105245_10000192_pt1 | contig 57750 bp, 44 predicted proteins | sample KBSM54metaG_FD_81523 | JGI IMG/M metagenome (GOLD analysis project Ga0105245, IMG submission 81523) | Miscanthus rhizosphere microbial communities from Kellogg Biological Station, Michigan, USA - KBS M5-4 metaG | ecosystem: Host-associated > Plants > Roots > Rhizosphere > Soil | place... | reverse complement strand
GTGGCGCGTCGCTCGATCAAGTGCTGGCGGCCAAGGTCAGCACGGACTACGATAAACGCTACGGCGCGAACAGCGGGCCATGGACCACCCAGATGTTCGTGACGGCCGTGTATCAGAGCCTCACGCAGCCGCCCCGAAAATAACGTCAGCGGGTCGGGTGCTGATTCCCACAAATGTGCCGTCGTTCGCTGATCTGGACAAGAGAATAACATTCAAGGCCAAGCTAAAGGGTATGCCAGCGTCCATAACCTGCACCTTTGGTCCGACGGTAGACACTTGGGACTTGACTACTAGCTGGGATGCCGGCACGAACACGCTATCAGCGCCGGATTCGCTCGGGCCCGCCGTGTCTCAGATCGAAGTCAAGATGACATGCTCGAGTGGCGGCGTTATGGCCGATCCCGTGACCATTACGGTAGCGCTGGTTCACTTTGAAAGCCGAACAAAGTGGAGCCGGTATTGGAGCTAACCAAGAAGCCTGCGCCCGGAGTGCTATAAACCAGGCCGCGGGGTGAGTTCAAATTGAAAAAGTTATCTGGGAGTAGGTTGGGATCGGCAAGGCTATCTGGCACCGCATCCCAATTGATCTCTCGCCGGATGCCTCCGAAGTCGCCGTTTGCGCCTGCCACGGTCCCGCCTCCGACGGCCGTCCGGAAGGCATCCCGAGTTTGCGTAATCGAAGCGGGCGTTGGACCGTTCGCTTCAAACACGATAAATGATGCAAAGGCCTGATTTGCGAAGCCAACGGCCGCGAGTAACCCTAGAGGAATTCCGCGAAGCGGCCCGACGAGTAACCGGAAAGTTCTGAATTGAGTCATGATTGCGTCCTCCAACGCTGGCGTTCCGACTGGCGAAACTGATTCTCACCTAAGCCATGCGGAATAACCGGCCGAATTTGGTGGCTTAGCTCAACTTTTGTTTTCAAACTCGCCCAGTGCGAGCCTTGGCCAGCGAAAAAAGCAAGGTCGCGCAGTCTCGCTTGAATCGTCCTGCATACGAGCCGCATCTAATCGCGATTCATGATCGGATTCAACACCTTGAATGAATCTGGATTGATCGAATCTGTTCTCTGCAGCCCCCCCGGCGGAGTCCTATCAGTTACAAGGAGAGGAGTATGGGGATTCCGTAATGGAGATAAGTGTCGAGGAGCTGTTTCATGAGGCCGCGGATCTTTCCGCGGAGGACCGAGATCGATATTTCGTGGAGCGCGGCGTAGACCTGACAACGCGACGGGAGGTGGAAGCACTCGTGGCGTTCCATGCGGAGGCCAGCCGCTCTCTGGAGGAATATGTCGGCCAGGCAGCTCAAGGGACGCTGGAGCTGTTGCAAACAGCACCCATTCCTTGCAGTCCGTACGTGCTGGGAGATCTGCTGGGGCGCGGCGGCATGGGCGCCGTCTATTTGGCCGAGCGCACCGACTGCGAACGTGGACAGCGAGTGGCTGTTAAGCTGCTGCGGCCGGGAGCGGACGATTTCGATCTGCGCCGGCGCTTTCTAGCTGAGCGCCAGATTCTGGCAGCTGTGTCCCATCCGCGGATTGCGCGATTGCTGGACGCCGGTCACCGGGAAGATGGGCAACCATACCTCGTGATGGAGTACGTCAAGGGGAAGCCCATTGACGAATTTGCAGCTACGCTCTCCGTCCGCCGCAAGATCGCTTTGTTTCTAGAGGTGTGTGCGGCGGTCACCTATTTGCATAAGAACCAGATCGTGCATCGTGATCTGAAGCCAGCCAATATCCTGGTCACCGAGCAAGGTGAACCGAAGCTGCTGGATTTCGGCCTCGCCAAGATGCTGGATGTGACGACCGAATCCACAGTGACGCACATGCGGATGCTCACGCCGGGGTACGGCAGTCCTGAGCAGGTGGCGGGCGGGCCGGTGACTCCGGCAACAGACATCTATTCTCTGGGCGCGGTGCTGTACAAAATGCTGACGGGCGAGTCTCCGCATAGGTTTGAGGGCAATTCGGCGGGGGCAGTGGCTGAGGCGATTTGCGCTGGCGAGATCGTGCCGCCCGCGATATTGGCGCCGGAAATACATAACGACCTTGAGATGGTCCTCTTGAAAGCTTTGCGTAAAGAACCGGACGAGCGATATGCCAGCGTCGATCAGCTGGCCGAGGATCTGAATAACTTTCTCGAGTCGCGTCAGATCCAAGGGCGCAAAGGCGATACCCTGTATCGCACCCGAAAGCTAGCGCGCCGGTATAAATCGCCGGCCTTGGCCGCCGCGCTTGCCGTGGCCGGTCTTGTTACAGGCCTGGCGTTGGCGAATCGCGAAAAGGTCCTGGCCTTTCATTCAGCGTCGGACACCCGCGTTGCCCGGCCGCGCGCCCTTCCTTCCGATAATTCTGCCCCTTTCGACTCAGGACGGCGGAGGTCACGGCGGGTGTTCCCCGCCCGTGTAACTTAGCTTCCGAAGCCTCGTGCAGAAATGCAAATTACCACCCTGCTGCAGCGTTTACAGTCCGGCGATCGTGATGCGTTGGACGCCGTGATCCCGCTGGTCTATGAAGAATTGAAAAAGCTGGCGAGGGCTCACCTGCGGCGTGAGGCGAAGGAGCCTCCTCTTCAGACCACGGCTCTGGTACACGAAGCCTTCTTGAAGCTGGCGGGTGGCCGCCACCCTTCTTACGAGAATCGAGCCCACTTCTTTGGAATTGCCTCCAGGTTGATGCGGCAGGTTCTGGTCGACGCCGCCCGATCTAAAGCTGCTGAAAAACGCGCCGGCCAGGAAGTGCCGCTGGCCGACCTGGCGGGTTGGGAACCGCAGCCACATCCGCCACTTCTGGCTTTGGACGATGCCCTGAAGCGGCTCGAGAGAACCGATCGTCTGTCGAGTCGATTGATTGAGATGCGGTTCTTCGGCGGCATGACGGCTGAGGAGTCCTCGTCGGCCCTCAGTCTTCCTGTCCATTTCGTTCGCCGCAAACTCCGTTTGGCCCAGGCATGGCTCCGAAAGGAGATGGCCGAAAGTTTCCAGTGTTAGCAGCGGCTCGTTTCCCGCGTGCGTAGGTATCGGTAGTAGGCGTTTCGCGGTACGCGCGCCAGTTTACACATCGTCTCCACACTCAAACCGCCTTGCCGCTGCGTCATTTCCTCCACGGCCCGGAAGATGCAGTGGCGCCAGTCTTCCTTATCGGGTGGCGTCACGTCTCGATTCGCGTTCAGGCAGATCTCCAGGAACTCGATCGCCAATTGCTGTCGAGCGACCGTGCGTTCAAGTTCGGCAACCTGTCGTGCAGTGCTGGCAGCCCTTCCAACTATCTCGCTCTTGGGTGGACGCCCCTGTTTCCTCAGGTTAGATTCACCACCCTCATCCACCCGCCGCATCCACTCATAGAGAACCTTGCGATGGACTCCGAGCTCCCGTGAGAGCGCGGGCACCTTTTCGCCGTTCCGTATCCTCCGAACCACCTGCATGCGGAACTCGTGGCTATAGACACGCATTTTCTGACATGGTTGCCCTATAGCTACCTGCGGATTATATGCCTGGATTTAGCGCGGACCCCTTAGATCTGCCTTCGGGAGTAGTACCGACTTGCGTGAGGATTACCACTTAGCTCGAAGGCTGGAGTCGTGGTCCAAAAGTACAGTTACGGGTTTGGCTGTTTTAGCCGGGCACTTAGTACGCTCTGCATGCCGGCACAGAGCATCCACCGGTTCAGGCCACAAAGCCTTTTTCTTTCTTGCTCATCACAAACTTCGTAACGGTTATTTCTGTATTCAGATGGCTTTCATCGAGGCAAGCCACGAGGTGTTCATCGCTACGCAGGCGCGACTTTCCAACTAATATTCATTGCGGAAGCTGCATCGTTGACAGCATCGCAAGCCCCGCTTAACATCGTGAAGCCGGAGTTGGAAACACAGACGGCAAATATGACTTCTTCGCTATTGCAAGAGAAAAAACAACAGCAATTCACACCAGTGATCCAGCCAGGAGAGAATCCCAATAACATGAACGCCCGAATCAGAATTGTGCTTGCACTGCTTGCAGTATCTACGTTGTATGCCGATACGACGGTCGCGCTTCAGAATGGCGTGAATGGATACTCGGGAGCCAAAGACTTCTCGATCAATACGCAATATTCCCAATACAACGGCGGGAACGGAGTTCCATGGAAGGGCGACCCGGAACTGGGCTGCTACACCACGACAGGGGCCGACTCGTACACCGTTCGATATCTCGTAAAGTTCGGGAGCCTCCCTATTCCCGCTGGATCGGCGGTGGTTTCCGCCACGCTTGCGATCTCGCTTGATTCCTGGGAGTCGAGTGGCGGAAACATTACGGGATTCTATGTAAAGAATTCCTGGGATGCGGCGTCGAACCGCCTCGGCTGGCTGCATCGCGATGGCACACATGACTGGGCGGGTGCGGGAGCTTCCTCCGTTGGTGTCGACACGGTCGCTGGAAAAAGTTTTCAGGTTCCGAGGCTTCGGCCCGTCGGAGCGCAGACTGTGACAATTCCGCTGGATGTGGCTCAGGTCCAAGCCTGGATCAACTCCCCGGACGCAAGCCAGGGGATCATGCTGGTCAACAACACTCCGGGGGAAATCATCCGGCCAGTGAGTGTCGCGGGCACCCAAAAAATGCGGCCGAAATTGACGGTTGTCATTTCCGGCGCAGCCGCGGTTCAGGTTTCCGTTTCTCCAGGGATTAAAACGCTGCAGCCGGGACAAACTCAGCAGTTCACCGCCACCGTTACGGGCAGTTCCAATACCGCTGTCACCTGGACGGCGACCGGCGGGACGATCTCCACCAGCGGCTTGTTCACCGCGGGGTCGGCGCCAGGCGGGTTCACGGTCACGGCGACGTCGGTTGCCGATTCAACCAAATCCGCTTCCGCCAGCATCACCATTCAGTCCGCGCCGGTCGTGTCCGTCACCATCTCCCCGACCAGCGCCACTCTCCAGCCGGGACAGACACGGCAGTTTACCGCGACCGTGACAGGCAGTTCCAATACCGCTGTCACCTGGACGGCGGCCGGAGGGACGATCTCCAGCAACGGCTTGTTCACGGCGGGGTCAACGGCAGGTAGCGCCTTCATCGTCACCGCAACTTCACTTGCCGATTCGACAAAGACTGCTTCCGCCGGCGTGACCATCCAGCCGGCACCGTCTGTTTCCATCACCGTCGCACCAACCAGCGCCGCTGTGCAGCCGGGGCAAACGCGACAATTTACCGCCACCGTCACGGGCAGTTCCAACACAGCAGTGACCTGGTCTGCGACGGGCGGCACGATCTCGACATCGGGTCTTTATACCGCCGGTCAGAATACCGGAAGCTTTGCGGTCACCGCAACTTCGGTGGCGGATACGAGCAAGAGCGCGACAGCCACGTTGCAGATCAACTCGAGCCAGGGTCTTCCGCCCATTCCTCGTCAGTCTGACGGACCGTATATCCGCATTCAAAGCCCCGTATCGGGCATGCGCTTCACTGCTCCCGCGACGATCCGCATCTACGCAGATCCGTCTGACGTCGAAGCGCCCGATCCGGACGGGCTCACCATCAACTTCTTCGTCAACGGGCAATCTATCGGTACGTTCACCGGCGACGGGGCGCACAACGGATATTGGGCCTTAACCGCAAGTAACATCCCTGCCGGAACGTATGCGATCACCACACAATTTATCGCCGCGAACAACCAGACTGTGACCAGCCCGCCGGTGACCGTGTTTGTCGACAATCCGCAGCCATCGACCGGGCCGGTCTTCAATCTGACGTCCGACGTAGTGCTGTCCGGATCGCAAAACTCGACCTTCGCCGGAACGGCGGCTAATCACTGCGCGATAAACGGAAACGGCTTCCAGATTCGGGCGGCCGCCGGATTCACCGGCTCCTTGAATATCAGCAACTGCGATATCCGCGGCCTAGGGACGGCAACCAATCCTGCGATCGATGTCACTGTCAACGGCTCGGGTTCGGTGCAGTTGACCGGCAACACGTTCGATACTTTCGGGACCGTGTCTATCGGCACGAACAATCAGGCGCAGGCCGTGATCCGCAATAACGAGTTCCGGGAGAACACGCTTGTACCCGTCACCTCGCTACCAGTGGCGTACTCAGGCCAGACACTCCCGGTGTTTCATGCGACCGGCAACTCCTCCGTTCAGAAATTCTTCCAGGGCAACAACGTCGGGCTCTCGACCGTGTTCTTCGAAAGCACGAACAATTGGCTGATCGGCGGAAATACCGATTCCGAGAGCAATGTGATGATGGGCGTGCGCTGCGGGTTCACGGTCCGTGGATCGTCCAACATGGTGCTCCGCGGGAATTACAGCCAGCACAATTATCCGCATCGGATGTCACAAGGCGACAATTTCCAATTGGAGGGCGATGGGTTCCTGGCGGAGCATAACGTGATCCGCAATTCGTCCTGGCCGGTGCGCGGCATGGGCGGCGAACTCCGCTACAACCTGGTCGATACCGGCGGCAATGCCGACCAGGTTGTTCAAGGCGTGCTCCCCGGCATGAAAATGCACCACAACATTTTCTCGTTCACAGTGAGCCAGACCCTCTATGGTCCGGGAACGGGCATCAGCCTGATTTACAGCGTGGACAACGTCCAGTTCTACAACAACGTCATGGATGGCGGCGGAACGTTCATGCAGTTCACCGGAACGCCGGTCTCGATCGGGGCCGGATCGTTCATGGGAAGTTTGCGCAACAATGTTTTCTACAATTTCGCCAGCCGCATCGGGTCTCCGGTGTTGAGCGGCGAATTGGGTGAGTCGACCACTCCACCGCTGCAGCGCCTGCGATATTCGGACTACAACGATTTCTTCAACCCCGACGCAGACATTCAGACGAATTACGGATTGGGAGTCGTCGGCTTAACTCCTGGCTCTGCCGGCTATGGCCTCCACGATCTGGGCGGATTCAACGGGCACATGAACCCGAAGTTCACCCAGCCCACGGTGCTTCCGTTCCCGTTCGCTCCTGAGGATATCTGGACCCGCACCAAGAAAGTCTCGGACGTTCTTTCGACGTACCGGTCGATGTATACACCGGCTGCGGGGAGTCCTCTGCTTGCCGCGGGCGATCCGCAGGATGGACTGGGCGGCAATATCGGAGCGGTTGGTAACGGCGAATCCGCCGATCAGTTCGGGATGTTCGGAACGTCGGGCGGCACGCCTGGCCCGGTGAGCGTTGGTGTATCGCCGACGAGTGTCACGGTACAGCCCGCAGCAACCCAGCAATTCACCGCGATCGTTACGGGCGCCGCGAACAATGCCGTCACGTGGACGGCAACCGGTGGCTCGATCTCTACTTCCGGACTCTACACCGCAGGTACGACAGCCGGCTCGTTCACTGTGACGGCCACAAGCGTCCAGGATTCGACCAAGAGCGCGTCGGCCAACGTCACGATTCCGTCAGTACAGGTCAATGTGAGCGTCGGCGTTTCCCCCACGAGCGTCACAATCCAGCCCAACGGCACGCAGCAGTTCACAGCGACCGTTACCGGCGCGGCAAACACGTCGGTGACGTGGACGGCAACCGGAGGTACGGTTTCCTCCGCTGGACTCTACACCGCGGGCGTCACGACGGGCTTGTTCACCGTCACCGCTACCAGCGTGCAGGATGCAACCAAGAGCGCGTCGGCTGCCGTGACTATTTTCACTTCGAGCTCCGGTGCGCGCCCGCGCATCATCCTGGATGCTCCAACTCTCGCGACGCTGCGTTCACGCAGGCAGGCAAACACGCCGGAATGGCAGAAGCTGAAAGCAACCTGCGACTCGTATGTTGGCGGCACCGTGTCCTTCCTTAACGGGAATGACTATCCTGACCGTCCGAGCGTGGGTGAGGGTTATCAAGGCAGCGGATATTACGACGCGTTATTGCCTCTGGGCCTTTGCTATCAGACGGCACTCCTGTCCGATCCGACGAATGCGGCGAAGTACGGAGCCAAGGGCGTCGCGATCCTGATGGCTATGTCCGACCCCGCCAACCAGATCGCGGATGAATATCCTTGTCAGCCCGCCGATGTGCACTGCGGTGTGTGGCTGCGCGACTACGGATACGGCATGCGCTTCTTCGGCGTGACCATGGGCCTAGGCTACGACTGGTTCCACGACCTGCTGACATCCGCGCAGCGGACCCAGGTTCAGAATTCGTTGAATGACTGGATCATCGGATTTGAGACCGGCAGAGACGGACAGGGCAACTTCGAATACGATCATCCGCAGGGTAACTATTTCGCCGGATACTACTGGGCGAAATGCGCAGCGGCGCTAGCCGTGCAGGGCGACAGCCCGCTTGGTGACACGTGGTGGAATGCCTGGTACAACCAGGAACATCTGGGTCGAGTGGCTCCGTATTACCGGGCGAATCTCGCAGGCGGAGGCTGGACCGAAGGCTACACGCAATACGGCATTCTGGCGACGTTGAATCAGTCGCTGCCGGTGCTGGCGGTGAAGACGGCGAAAGGAATCGACCTGATTCAGGCAGGCAACCCACAGTTGTCTTATACCTACCCGGTTGACAATCCACGCTGGCTGATGGCTTTCACCTGGCCTACGCGCGATTTCGTCGATGATCGTGGTGAACTGTATGGCACCGGAGATCCGAGGATCTGGCCAGGAACCGGCCGTCTCGACTCGTATCGATTCTCCGCCGGTTTACTCGCGATCCTGGGAGATCCGGCCGCGCCGATGATGCACCGGTACGCGCGCGACGCCAAGACTGCACTCGACGCGCTCGGTGCCGGCGACACCTCTGAATGGAGCGACTTCCTCTTCTGGGATCCTGCGGCGCCTGAGGCGGATTATTCGAGCCTCCCCCTCTCCTATCTGGCTCCTGGTATCGCTGAAGTGTCGGCGCGATCGGACTGGTCTCCGAGCGCTACATTTATGTCGTTTGTTTCGGGTCCGTATATCAATAGTCCAGGCGCGGGTCATGAAAACTTCGACAAGGGATCGCCGGCATTCGAAAGGAACAAGAACCCACTGCTGGTGAATCCCGGGGCGTGGCTGGCCCACGAACCATTCGGCGATCCGGGCTGGAGCTTGAAGTACGACGACCAATTCGGCAATTGGGATGTGGATCACAACATCGGCAATCGCAGCCTCTACAACACCTTTCAGGTGCGTCAGCTGGACGCGCAAGGTAACCTGCTCAAACCTTTCGGTCAGAGCTCGAACCAGCGTTCCGACGGGGTGCGGACGAAGATCAGCCGCTACGAAGATGGCGGATCGTATGTCCTGGCTACAGGGCAGTTTCTGGAGGACATGTATTATTCCGCGGTCACGTCATTGTCGCGGCAGATCCTGTACCTGCGCCCATCGCAGTTTATCGTTTATGACAGGAGCGGTATCTCCGACAAGTCGTTCGATCAGTATGAAGCGTTCCACTTCCCTGCGAATCCGGTGGAAGTCACCGCTCCGGCTCCCGGCACTCATCGTTTTGATGTGAACCCCGGCCTGTTCGCCGGATCTATGACCACCATCCTTCCAGCGAACGCGGCCATCGTGACGTCGGATCACCTCATCCACTCAACCGATTCCCGGACGTGGAACAAGGTATGGCGCACCGAGGTTCGTCCAACGGACGCGCCCGCGGCCAGCCGGCGCTGGATGACCGTTTTCGATCTGGCGCCGTCGTCCAGTCAGGTTGCCGCGGCAGCCTCTGTGAACGTCACGGCAGGTTCCGCGGTAGGAGCGCTGCTGCAATCGCCCGCCGGCAACAGCGTAGTCGTTTCCGGCACCGCAGCGGTGGGCATTGCGATCGCCGGACCGCTTGGTTATGTCGTTCCGGCAGCGCAAACACGCCACGTGATTACCGATCTGGCGCCGTCGGCGGGATACACCGTTTCCGTTGGTGTTTCGGGCGGGAACCACTCCGTCAGCATCGTTCAGGGCGGCAGTAGCACCGCTTCCGCCAACGGCGTCCTCACGTTCCAGGTAAGCGCAAGCGGTCTGGTAACGCCTTGAACCATCGGCCTCACCTAACTGAAAAACTAAGGCGCCGATACACTAAACCGCGTGCATTCACCGCGCGGTCCCCGAGTTGGCGCCTAGCTTGCGGGCCTAATGGCAACTCTGGCTCCTCTCGCCTCTGGCGGCACGATGGATGTGACAACAACCAATTGATTGTAGGCACAGAGGCGGGGATGGCAGCCAAGCGATTGCACCCGAAAGCGATCTTCTTTGACCATTGTGTCCAGGTCTCGATTAGTTGCGTCGATGACCCGGACGTCCACCACTTGCCGCCTGCTGCCGCCCGATCGATAGAATTCCTTAGTTGGATCGCTCGCAGGATTTTCGCCTGCCCTAACTGTCTTAGATCTCCAATCTCGTCAAAAGAATACCCTGCCTCCGTTTGCTTGGGCCAGCTTCCCGTCGCGCGCACTGGTGGCGCCCGTGAAGGCGCCTTTCTCATAGCCGAATAGCTTGCTTTCCAGCAGCGTATCCGGAATAGCGGCACAATTCAGACACACGAACGGTTTGTCCCGCCGCGCGCTAAGTCCATGGATTTGTTCAGCAACCAATTCCTTCGCGGTCCTGGTTAGACCGGTGATCAACACACTGCCTTCGCCGAAACTAACGCGATTGTAGTACTACCCCTCGATCGCAGAGAGGACCACCCCGACCCGTTCTCGGAACGTATTGGCGTACGCGGCACTGCCGCTGATGCGCAGCCCCATAAAGTAGAGAGAGCCCTTTCCGGTGCCGTTCAGTAGCGCTGGATCCGATGACAAGGCGAGGTACCCCCCGGATTTCACGTTATGCAAGCGTACCGCCTCGGCGGCTATGATCAGGTCCGTCTGCTGAAACAACGTATCCCAATCGTTGTTGGTGCTTTCGAAGGCCACTTGATCTGGCGGCTTATCTTTCCACCGTCGCTTAAAAAACGTCAGCGTGGCATTGTCGCCGCCATATTGCTGGACGAAGTCCACCAATCCTGCGTAGTTCGCACGGCCCGTGGTCTGGATGAAACCGCGGCCGCGGAATTTCATAAAATCTGCTTCCTGAAGAAACCCTGTGACAATGGGATCCCTGACTGAAGGAACATCGGCGGGCCACACTTCCCCCGACCAGCGGATATCCGTGGTTCGAGCGAACCGGTCTGATCCCGCAAGGCTCCGATGGGTTGCAACGTAAGCGTCGTTGTTGAAACATTGAAACGCCGTTTGGTTTCCGGCCAGCGTGTTGTAAGAGCGCTTCGTTCCCTGAATCCGGTCAAACAAATAGGCGATGCCGGGATGGCCGGATGCACCCATCTTCTCGGCCTGCGGAGTAAAGTCTCCGCGAACCTCGTTGGAAAGGATGCTCATAAGGGACACAAACTGGATTAGATTGATGCTTCCCCCGAAGATCTGGTTGATCCTATTCCAGAATCGGTGGAAACCAAGCTCGTTCTGGGCGGTATCCACGAGTTGCACGCCACTCCAAGGCGACTTGTTCCCCAGCGTCGCATTGAACCACTTGGTATAACTCTGCGCCTTCTCGCGATGGAAGTAATCGTCGATCTCCGAGCAGGTCTCGAGCGTGACTCCGGAGCAGAAGTCAATGGCGGCCTCGGATACGGGCGGTCCTGGCGGCATAATAGTCCTCTTTCGGGGATCCGACTGTCGCAGCGTTCTCCCTTGCTGTTTTTCGTCACAGCAAACTTTTCCCTTGTGCTACTGCGTACTTTTAGCTTATATTCGCGACAGTCCGTTGGCTAGCGTTAAGACTGTTGCGGCCGCAGCAAGGAGGAACTATGGCCAAGAACATCATTATCTGTTCGGACGGAACGGGTAATACGGCCATTAAGAATAGAGGTACTAACGTATTTAAACTCTTCGAAGCTGTCGATCTGAACGGCCATCGCACCAATCCTGACCTGGATGCGCAGGTAGCGCTTTATGACGACGGAGTTGGCACCCAGACCTTCCTGCCGCTCAAGCTGTTGGGGGGTGCATTCGGATTCGGACTCGCCCGGAACGTACGGAATCTCTACAAAGAACTGGTAAGAATTTACGATCCCGGAGATCGGATCTATCTCTTCGGGTTCAGCCGGGGCGCGTTCACGGCGCGATCCCTGGCCGGAATGATCGCTAAGTGCGGCGTCCTGGACCGGGAGAAGCTCCCGACGTCTGTCTCCTTGCAAGACGCCGTCCAGAAGGCCTATAAAACATACCGCCGGTCTTATCGTACGCGGATCCAGAAGGTTACGCATGCAGTCCTGCGTAAGTTCGCCCTTCGTAAATCGGATACGCACGCTCTGGAGGACTTCCGCAAGCGCCATTCCATTGATTACGACGTGCGGATCCGGTTCATCGGAGTGTGGGACACCGTGGACGCAGTGGGCGGACCTTTGCATACCAGCGACATTATCAACGCCGTCTTTCATCGCTTCAAATTCCCCGACCATGTGTTGAGCGGCCAGGTGGACCACGCCTATCAGGCGATGGCAGTCGATGAAGCTCGTGCCGCCTTCCAGCCGGTTCTATGGCAGGCTGATCCGCGGATCGAGCAGGTTTGGTTCGCCGGCGTGCATTCCAATGTCGGTGGCGGCTACGCCAAGCAAGGCATGTCGCTGGTGACGCTCGAATGGATACTCCTGGCGGCCCATGATCTTGGCCTCAGGATTCTGCAGTCTGACCGCGAATACTATCGCGAGCATGGAAATGTCGATGATAAGCTCTACGATTCGCGCGCGGGACTGGGCGTCTTCTACCGCTGGAAGCCGCGCGACATGCGAACCTTGAGCGAAAAGCAAAAAAGCGGATGGCCGCCCTCGATCCATCTGAGTGTCCTGGAACGCATCGCGCATGGAACGGACGGCTACAATCCGGGTACGCTGGCGCACACTGTCGGAGTCACGTTCACGCGAAGCAACCATCCCGATCCAATCCGGGCCGCGGAAGAGGACGCCGCGGCTGCTGGGCGGGCCCGGGCGGTCGAGGCGGCGCTAAAGGACGCGTTCGCGAAAAGGGGCGCGGAGCTGGATAACGTCAAACACACTCTCATAGTGGGGCGTCTTTCCTACTACATCGGAGTCCTGTCCTGCATCGGCCTGGTCCTGATTATGCCTGGAATTCTGTACCGGGCGGGCAGGCTAATCGTCCAGAACCTGGAAGCCGGGCAATGGAACGAAATGTTTCCCAACGCAATCCGCCTGCTGCATGCCCCGTGGATACTGGCCACACTGTTATTCGCCCTGGCCTTATCGGCAGGGATCGGGAAGTACATCGATAGCGTTAGAAACAGAGCATTTTCGCAGTTCTGGCATCTTTCCCGTCAAGAACTACGGACGGCGCTTAAAGATGCCAAAAAGCAGATGCAAGCGGCAGGCGGGAAGTAGCGAGCGTTGTAACGTTCGGAGCTTCACGATCACTAAGGTTCATACTCGGCAATCTCGTAACCGTTTGGATGTCTGATAAATCGGGTTTCAGTCGGAGGTGGCTGATGCGGCGGGTTTTCCATTTTCTTTTCCTGGGGTTCACGTTAGCTCGGCTGGCGGCCGCCGGTAATGTCTACGGAACGCTTCGCGAAGGCAATAAGCCGCTATCGGGAGCTTCGGTAGTCATGACCTGCGGCAAGGAAAGGGTTCCCGGCAAGACTGACACAGAAGGCGTTTATCGGGTGTTTGCGCGGGCAACGGGAGCCTGCCAGCTGCTTGTCGATCTTCCCGGCAGGCGAATGAGCGCCCCCGTCTATTCCTTTGACCGGCCCACGGCTTACAATTTCGACGTGGTCCGGGACGGGAATAACTGGATCCTGCGAAAGCATTAACCCATGCCCGACGCCCCCAAACCGCGCGATACGTGGGACAAAGTCCAGGTTCTGCTTGACCCGATCGGCAAGATCCTCACCGCTCTTTTGGTGGTGGCCCTGGGCTATTTCGGTAACCGGGCTCTCGAGAATGACCAAAAACGGCGCGCCTACGTCGAACTGATGAGTACCCGGGAACAAGCGGATAACAACCTGCGAAAGGATATGTTCAGCAAGGTTATCGATCAGTTCATCGGCCAAAAGGCGGCCGGCCTGGAGCCGCGAATTCTCAATCTGGAGCTGTTGGCATACAACTTTCACGAATCTATCGACCTGGGTCCTTTGCTCAAGCAGGTTTACGCGGAGTCGTTAGCTACCAACGCTACGCAGACCCAGCGCAAACGGCTGCAACGGCTGGCGCAGGATATCGTGTCGCGCGAGGTGGACACTCTTCAGGAAACCGCGTGTGTATTGAAGACCGATATCAACTTCGAGGAGTTGCAGCAGACTCAGGTCATGCCGCATGTAATCCGGGGCACCTGCCCGCTAACGCCGGAATTGCACAGCAAGTGGTTTAACGTCGATGTGATGACCAACCCGCAAACGACCGATCTGAAACTTCAAACCGAGGTGGATGTCGTGCTCTCAATTCGAACCGCGGCCGAGGCGCAGGAGCAGGAAAAGGAAGTTCAATTCGCTGTCAGCCCGTTCGACTTTCCCCTAATCGACAATACTCGGCTGGATAATCGCAGTCGCGTCTCCTTGGTCATGACGCGCGTGGACGATGGCGGCGTGACGCTGACGCTGGTTTACTTTCCTGGATCGCGGTCCAGCGTCAAGGACAGACCGTATCAGGATGAGGTCATTCAGAGCTTGAGTGAAGTGCGGGCCCAGTAAGGAGGGATTCTCGTCATGTCGTATATAAATGCAACGGCCGGGGTCGTGCTCCTGATTGCAGGTGGCTGGAGTCTCGCCATTATGGGGGTCGATCGCGTCCATGCGGCCCGGCAGGAAACCTCACAGGACCCGGCCAACTCCGATAAACAAACCGCCAAACAGGATTCAGCCGACAAACAGGGCAACCCGGATCAAGACAAACAGAAGAAGCAGGATAATAGCGGAAAACCAAACAAGAAGAACAACGGAGCCAAGACCAAAGGCGGAGCCACGGTGACCTTCACGGTCCTCAGCGATCCACAAACTCCGATCAAGGGCGCCGTGGTCCTGCTGTACAGCGACAACTCCCAGGAACGAAAGACTACGGCCGCCGACGGAAAGGCGTCCTTTCAGGTCCGCGACGGCCCGATGACTCTCCGGATCCTGGCGGATCACATGGAGCCCTATCAAAAGCTGCTAACCGACGACCAAAAGAACTCCGGTCTTCGAGTTATATTGCAGGCCAGATGAGTGGAACGGAGGCTTCGCCACGCTCAGAAAGGAAACACATCCGTGAATCTGGGACGGCTCTAAATCGGAGCCATCCCGTCGAATCCCGTTGTCCTTGAAGCTGAAGCCTCCCCGAGTGGTTCAGCTTCGATAAAAGAAGAGTCGAAAGGAAATGCTATGAAACCTGTGATTATTACGTGCACGCCCAAGAGTCTGCCGAAGGAACAAGCTATAGCGGCCGCCCGAACCGCGATCAAGATCAATCCGCAGAATCATGTGCCTCTCGCCCACCTCGCCGGCGCCATGCGGGGGCTGCAAATTACGCCGCAGCGCATCGCCCTGGTAACGAAGAAATACTGGGGCATTCAGGGCGTCAAGCTTACAGTCTCCTTCATGGACACGCCGCCTGCCGACCTGCGCAAACGAATCCTGCTGCACATGAATGCCTGGGCAGAGACCGCGAATGTGAAGTTCACGGAGACCAAGACAGGAGGTCAGGTCCGGATTGCTCGCGTGGAGGGTGAAGAGGGCGGCTACTGGTCCTATCTCGGCACCGATATTCTGCACATCGGCAAGAGCAAGCAGACGATGAACCTTGAAGCATTCACCATGCAGACGCCCGAATCGGAGTATCACCGCGTGGTGCGGCACGAAACCGGCCATACGCTTGGTTTTCCGCATGAGCATATGCGTAAAGCCCTGGTCGATCGAATCGATGCGGCCAAGGCGATCAAGTATTTCATGCGAACTCAGGGCTGGAGCGAAGATGAAGTTCGCGCGCAGGTTTTGACGCCAATCGAAGAATCGACCATCCAGGGAACTACTCCGGATGAGAAATCCATCATGTGTTATCAGATTCCCGGCGACTTGACAAAGGACGGGAAGCCGATCATCGGCGGGAAAGATATCGACAAGTCGGACTCCACATTTGCCGCCGGCATCTACCCAAAGACGTCGAAACCCAAGGCCGTGAAGGTGAAGGCGAAGGCCAAAGCCGCAGCCAGGGGTGGCAGGGACTAAGCCCAGCCGCTGTCCCGGGAGCCAGCGGCTTACACCCGAATCGTAAATTCGCGGACCAGACCTTCCGCGGATTTATAGTCTTCGGTGGAAGTAAATTCGCTCTCCTTTTTCAATTCGTCTACCAGGAGGCGCCGGGGAACTTCAGTGCCGGCGTCTTCGCTGCCATGCGCACCGGCTTTTGTGGAGCATAGCGTCTCTATGCGGCCTTGAGCGGCGTGCTCGGCTTTGTGCTTGAATCCCGCCCACAAGGTCTTCGGTGTGGCGTTCAGGCTTCCATGGTGTCCCACCTTATATAGGTCCACGTCTCGCAACAAAGTCATCCATGCGGGATTTTGAAAGGCGAAAGCCCAGTTTTCGATCTGAGCATCGCCCGGAAACAGCAGCTTCTTAGCGCCGATTTCCAACAGCAGAATGACGCTGGTATTGTTCATCACATCATCCAACTCCCGCACAAGGGCGAGCATCTGGCTGGCCTGAATCTTTCTGGCCTCCCGGATGAACCAGCGGACTTTAGGCCCGCGGGTTTTCGATACGTTGCCAGGGAACAGCTTGTGAGGGCGGCTGGAAACGGCTCTCGCGACTGCGGCGTTTTGCGCCGCCCAGAAATTTCGGAACTGCCAGAACTCCGCTGGATCCTTCGCTCGCTCGACTCGAATCTTATCACTCTGCTTCAGGTTGGGCGGACCCAGGACGGTAATCTTCACACCGGGAAGAAGACCATTCAACTGCATGCCGGCATTCACGTAGTACGGCGTGCCGGCTCGCCCCATCGCCATAAGATTCTTGACAGCGGACAAATTCTTTAAGTTGTCGTCGCCCAGGAAGGAAATTTGATCCGCCGTAGCGGAGTCCGTCACCGCCGCATTCTGCCTGGCCCACGTGCCAATGCCTGCGGCCACACGATGCATCGCCTCAAGCGAACCTAGATAGTGCGCAGTCAAGTGCTTAGCACTAGCGCCGCCCTTCGCTCCCACGGTGACAGTGGCCGTCAGCGCATCAGGCTTGGCGTTAGGATCCTCCGTCCACGGTTGGACAACGAAATCGGGCTTCAACGCCGCTATCGTTTTGCCGGTACCATTCCCGTCCGTCGCGAAGCCGCTGATGTGATCGCGATGCCGGTGGGTGACAACCACGATGTCCAGCTTAGAACCGCATTGAGCTTTGATATCAGCGGCTATTCGCTGCATGTAGTCTTTTGGCTGTCCCGCCGGAGCGGAAGTACTGCCGAAGTCGATCAAGATGCGGCGTTTCTCCTGGGGGTAGTTGAAGGTCAGAAGGAAGCAGTCCCCAAACCCCACGTTGTACATCCGAATGCTGACGGACCCAGGCCCGGACCCCGTGGTGCGTTTCGCCGCAGGTTTCTTCACGGCCATCAGTTATTCCTCCTAACCTCGAACAGCGCGATACCAGTCCATGGCACCGCGTAGATGAATCTGCCGGAAGGGAGACATTGCGGAACTCTGCCCGCTGAATGCGCCGGCACGCCACAAGTATGCGAGGCGATCACTCTGCTTCTTCTGAACGCTCTCCCGTGCCGGATCCAGGACGGAAGTGCCGATGTTATATTTCACGTGTCCGTATTCATCGAAGATCAGTGCGTTCCCGCCGTAAAGAGTCACCTCGGTATTGCCCGGCATGCCCTCAGGAGCCTGAATGCCTCGCCGGCCCAGTTCCCGCGCCAGTAGCGTCACTTGCTGGACATACTCAACCACGGTTTCCCGGAGGATGAAGCCGTCTCTCCCGGTACGAACGCAAGGTCTCACGGAGCATACCCTCGTATCCGCATCCTCATTCAGCTTCAGGAGCTTGCGATTCTCCCAAAGAAACCGGAACAATTCGTCTTTGTCAGACTTCATGCTCTCGAAATGCGTGCGGTCGTACAGGAACAGCTCCGGAGATTCCGGTGGATCCCAAGTCCCCGCTTCCCGTCCCTCCTGAGCTTTTTGATCCTCGAGAATTCCAAACTTGACGAACCACTCGAACAGTCTCGGCCGCATGGAATACTTGTCGTCCATGGGATTCAATTCCATGTCTATGGTGAGGAGCGCCCGGGCAAAATCACTGAGCTGGAGATCCGTTGGAGGGCAATAGTCGATTGCCCTGATGCACACGGTCAGCATTCTCTCGGCAATTTCGGCGCCTTCCTCGGCCGCCCGTTGCCGGTTGAGATTGCTTCTTCCCAGAGCCTCCATCCGGCGAATCCAAACATCCAGGTGTGCGTTGATCACCGCGGCCACCAGCACTTCGCCGCACGCGTGCGGTTCCTGGTATTCAGGGGAAGAAAGATAATCATTTCGGGGCTCCAATTGAACCGAGCGGCGGAGTGCCTGCCCGCGGACCCCTGAGATTTCCGCACCCATCTGAGCCGCCAAACCCAAGAGCGCTGAGTTACGCAGCTTCTCCGGAGTTACGCTGGAACGCTTGATGTCGATCTTCTCTCCCTGCGGAAGTCCTAAGTCGATCAATCGCGCTACCAGAGACTGCGCCGAGAACGTCGAGAGCAAAGCGACAATATCGGAAAATCCTTCGTGGAATCCGGCCTGTTGCGGCGAAGAAGGCTCGGTATAGAGTTCGCGCAAACCATCCAATAAGGCGTGGGTGGTTTCGTGCGCGACTACCTCATGAGACAGGCAGGTGAAAATCTGCTTCTTGCCGTCGAGCGCCGGGAAATAACCAAAGAAGAGCCCGTGTGCCTCTTTGGCGTAAAAAGCGTTGGCATCGCAGAACGCATGAGGCGCGATCTGGATCTGATGACCGCCAAAACTCCAGCAGATTCTGCGCCCCATCGCGTATTCGAAACGCGACAGCGTCTTCATGACGATCGCGTAGACCATGCAGGCATGAAAGGCGGGACTGGTTAGCAGTTGCCGGTCGGTGAGATGCTCGAATGGATCCGGAGGAGCTTGATCTTCGCGGTTCCATTTCCTGACGATCTTAAGCGGGCGATAGAACGTATCGGTGGTCGAATCGTAGTCCACAACGTGAGCACGATACCCTCGCGGACCGTCATCGAGAGCCTCATTGGGGATCTCGATCTGGGTTCGCAGGATTTTTCCCTTGTCCGCAACGCTGGGATCCATCGCGAAGACCGTCACCCACCTGGTCGGATAAAACGGGATCGTCGCTTTCGACGTAGGTGCACGCTTCTTGGCGGCCGATACTCTTTTCGAGGGCGACTTGATCATCTGGACATCCTTCCTCGCTCAGCGAGCACCGCGGCCAGTCCAATAATATAGGTGACTGTCCTTCTGGTCATAGTTCACCCTCCCTGGTCGGATTTCTCAAGTATTGGAGACAACCGAGGCGAACGCGTAGGTTACGAACGCATTCGCAACGTCGCCGTGATCTTTGATGAAGCCGCCGGATCCGTCGAGACAATTGATCTTTTGGCTCTGAAACTGATACGGAGTGCCCACGGTGTGGAGCGCTCCTGTCGTCGATTCCGCAGTCTTTTGCGCGCCGTTGCGACCGATGCCGCCGTAGGGATCATTGGCGTCGCCCACCGCCTCCACGCTATCGCCCGCCAGACGCGAAGCCACCGCGTAGACCGTTCCCACAACTTGGTCCTGTGCGGAGTAGGTTGCGATAAGAGGACCCGTCACAACTTTCTTATCGATCACGTCGCGGAAAAAACCCGCTTGGCCCTTTCCATTGTTGGGACTGAATCCGTAGTGAGAGAAGGCCGCTTCGAGCAGAAATAGCGATTCCACGTGCGAGTTCGTGTGCGCCAGGGACTTGGCGCATCCGGCCATCAGCCGTCCGCCCAGACTATGCCCCACCAGATGAATCTTCACCGCCGGATTTGCTTTCTTCGAATCACGCACCGCCTGAGCCACGCCTGTGGCTCCAACCACACCCGCGCGATTCTTCATCACGTACCACGTGGTCAGATTGAGAAATTGCCCGATCCTGCCAAAGATCGAGCCAAATATCGAAGCCAGACTCTGTGTTGTTCCGGGTTGTCCAGCGCCCGCTGCTGCGCCGCCAACCGACATTGTGCCTCCCTCACCGTGGGTTTGTCGGGTCGAAACGATGATGGGAACTTTTAGTTTGTCCAGCAGCACCGATCCTTCTGTGGCGCGAATGCGATCCGTGCCCTCGGTGGGATCCGGATCGCTGTGATCCCACAGAGAGAGGGCGAGGCTCACGAATTTATCCTGGGCGGCTTTGCTGCCGCTGACTTGATCCAGTAAGGCAATCGCCTGGTCGAGCTTGGGCTTTTGGTCGGCGCGCGCGACGGTCGCCTTCAGGTTTTCCAGCCTGGCCCTGACCAGCTCTTTTTGAGCAACGTCGGGATCGACAGCCTGGACCGACCCGCTTGGGAATGCCTCCTGGAATGGTTTGGAAGGCCAGTAAATTCCGGCCACGAACAGGTTGCGGCCGGCTACGCTGGAAAACGCCGGATTATTCAACTGGTCCCGAAATGTCGTCAAGAACCTGTCGTACAACCCGGTGGCATCGTGTTCGTCGTTGCGGAAACCATGCGCGATAAACACAATATCCGTGGCTCCGGCACTGTTTAATTCCTGAAGCGCGGGTCCATCCTGGAGGATCCCGTCGGCGTCGAAATGCAGTTTTGTGAAGTTGAATCCACGCCGAGACTCCATTTACTTCCTCCGATTACTCTAAACAGCTTGCAAAACTTTCATCAAATCCACCAGCCCGGCGCCTTGAAACTTACGCTCGCGGCGGAGATCAATCGAGTTGTTGAGAAATATTTCTTTCACGCGCTCGGGATCGCCGATAAACTCGCGGCGCACCGACAAAAACGCGGCAATCGCCCCGGAAACATGCGGAGCGGCCATACTGGTGCCGGTTTGCTCGCAATATAGGACGGGGACAGCATGCCCTTCCGGGTCCTGCGCGATTTCATACTTTTTGGCCTCCAAACCAGCGGCGCAGGAGATGATGCGCTCACCGGGCGCAACCAAATCGGGTTTCATCCGTCCGTCGCCCGTCGGCCCCCGCGATGAAAAATAAGACACGCCATAAAGATGCGGCATGTCCCGATGGGTGGAGCCGACGGTGACCGCCAGGTCCGCATTGCCTGGATCCGTGATGCTGAGATCGCTGTACTTGGATTCGGCCACTCCCGCCGCAGTGATATAGGAAGAGTACCCTGCATTGCCGGCGGATACGACTACCGCTACGCCGCTCTTCACGAGCCGGTTCACCTCAACGCAAATAGGACTTTGGCCGCACCCAAACCAGCGAGCGTCGAATTCATACCCCAAACTCATATTGACGCCATGAATCAAGAGCCGCTTACCGTACTGGTTCCATTGCTGAATTTGTTCGATAGCCTGCAGGATCCAGCTAACTTTGCCTTGCCCGGCTACCTGTTGGATGCCTTTGGCGTCATCGTTTGTTGTTTGGTCCGCGACCACCTTTAAGCTCACCAGCTTGCATTTGGGTGCCACCCCGCTGATGGACTTTAGCGTCCCCCGCTGTTGGGCGGTGCCTCCGCTCACCTCGTCGCGCACCTCGGCTCCGGTTACTGCCTCGCCGCTCGGATTCTTCGTAGTCCAATACCCGGCGATAATTCCGGCGACATGAGTTCCGTGTCCAAATTCATCTACCAGCGCGCCATTCGCCAACGGGGTGAAGTCGACGTGTTGAAGAGGCGGGTCGATCTCAAGACTCTTGAATGGTCCGGCCGGTGAGTCCGCAGGCTGAAAGTGCGGATGCGTCCCCTGTATGCCCGAATCCAGTACGGCCCAAACGATGTTCTCGCCCAAAGCCTGAAAGGCTCGCTGCGCGGCATCCGCTTTAATCGTCGTAACGGAGCTTGTCAATGACGTGTTCACATCCGTGTCTTCCCAGATGCGATAGACAACGGGGCCAGCCGGCCCGAATTTCGCCTCCAGCTCGCGAGTCTCACTCGAAAGTGCCAGTATCTGCGCCTTGGTAAGACATGCAAAGCAGTAATGCGATACGGTTGCGTACTTCACCTGCCATTCATCGGCCCGCTGTTTTACGTATTTCAGCGCCGCATCGATACCGCCTTTGAATAATTCGTTCAAAGAAATGATAACTTCAAACTTTTGATCCGGTCCGGCATCTTGAACTTTGGAGAAAAGCGGTTCCGTCACTATGGACCGCATCATGTTCCGGCGCAGTTCGTCGTTGCGTTTATTCGGATCCTGACGGCTACTTTCAGCGGCTTGAACGACTACTTTTTCCTGCTTGGTCGGCCCGGACGGAGGGGATGAGGATTGAGCCTTCGGCTTGTCAGCGGCCGCAGAAGGCTTAGCCCGCTGCTGCTTCTTCTCTGCCATACGCCTCCGATCAACTAGCCACTCGCCAGCACAAGGAAAAGCTATCTACATAGTCTAATACGCCTAGACGTATTATTTACGCAACCTGATATAAATGGCGGCAGATGTCACCTCTCCGCGCCCTAGCATCCTGCTGCGCATCGCTCACAGTGTACGTAGTTCGATCAGCGCGAAGCCTCTTTTCCGACCTTCCACGCCAAACTGTTCGGTCACATCGTGGTCCCGTGGAGGCTCCATCCCACACCAGAACCGCGCTGGCAGGCTGGCCGTGCTGATTCATCAAGCCCTCCGCGACGTCCAGGATTCTCCGATTTACTACCAGGTAGGCGTTGGCGTCAACGGCCTCCTGCAGTTCCAGCACCTCGCCTCGGGCCCTTAGTGCGGAGCCGTATTCGGCCTTCCGGCAAACGCAAAGATCATCGGCTCCGCTCCCTGTTAGTTTGGGGAGAATACGTTTTGGATCAGCGCCCTCTGCTCCGGGGATGCACCAAGACAATCCAGCAATCGAGAAGCCTCTCGTCATCGCCCTATCGGCGGCCCGGCACCTCGAAAACTGACCTGTTCACGTTCCAGGCGTAGCCGGCGTGGAAGGAGTCCGGAGGTACTCCGACAACGCCATCAGGACGAGACTGGTCTCGGCCGCCAGAAATGTGGCCAGGTACCACAGCAGCAAGGAATCGCTGTTGGGAATATTTGTAAGATCCGTTCTTGCAAGAATCTGCTCGGCCGAAAGTTGAGCCGGATCCACTAACTCTACCAGGCGTTCTCGTTGGGAACGGATCGAATCTTTCACGACGACCGTATAGCGAAAGAACGATCCGATCGATAATCCCAATAGAACAGCCGGCAGCATGAGAACTACGTTATTGCGAGTTCTCGATTGACGCCGCTTGCTTTGAGACCGGGCAAACATGGGGCGGTAATAGAAAAGCGCTGCCGCCAGCAGGAAGCCATACAACGCGGTTATCGCAGCCAGAATGTTTTCATGATCTTTGTAGACCGGCACTAAATGAAAGTATTTTGTCAGCGGACCGATCAGGCAAGCCACAAGCACCGGCCAGGCACTCATGTACCGCCGCAGAGAGTCGGCAAAACCCGAGAAACTTCCGGGATTCTCCGCCTGCGCGTCAATGTTTCTGCTGGAACGCGATTGTTGCGCCATGCGGGCTACTTCTCGCGCTGCTTGTCCTTGGCGACCGGTACCGGCAAAGGCCAGATGAAAGTGGGAGCACCGCCGATGCTGACGCGAACGGGGTCTGTCATCACGCCGCTGGACGCGTTTTTGGCGTGGATCTCGTACTCACCGGGAATCGGAACTGTCCCTCGCGCCGGACTGCTGAGCACTTGAAGTCGTTTGGGGACAGTGCTAAATCGGTCCCCGGCAGGCAGCCAGCGCGCATAAACTTCCCATCCGGCCACCTCATCCCTTCCCTGGAGTGTCCTGATTTCCACGCTGATGTTGGTGCGGCTGTGTCCCAGCGCGCGACAGTCTTGCCGCTTTGTACGGAGATCGGCGACAACTAAGCGAAGGGTGTTGCAAGCAGTCTGAAGGTTGCGATCCTTCGCGCTCTCGCGAATCGCGGTGGATAGATCTTCCAGGCTTGCCATGTACAGAGGATCGACCTTCGTCCCCTTAAGACGCTTGGTCAACCACTGAAGATCGTCATGAGCTCCGCGACGCAGTTGATTTAGCTCCACACAGGCAGGCAGTCCCCCGGCAAATTGCTTATCCATCCGGCCAAGGACTTCGTCTGATGTCAATAGAGTTGGCTGTCCGAGACCAAAGCCCGCAGCGAACGGCAGCCATGCAGCGCTTAAGACCCTGCCTCGCATGGAAAGAGTGTACCGCATGGACGCCGTGGGGACATGGCCCTAGCAGCCGCGTCTCTTGGCCCAATCGGCAATCGTTCTAATGCCCTCGGCGGTGCCCCGACCCTTTCCGCGAGGGAACGGTTGCTCTTTCGAATAACGGATACTAGACGCAGAGGAGCCACTCTCTTATGTCCGGAACCTACAAAGTTATCGAACTGGTCGGAACATCCACGACAAGTTTCGCCGAAGCTGTCAAATCCGCCGTCTCTGAAGCATCCAAGACGGTCCGCCACATGGACTGGTTTGAGGTAGTCAGTGAACGCGGCCGTATTGTGGATGGGAAGGTTGCGGAGTTTCAGGTCATGCTGAAGGTTGGATTCAAGATTGAGCGATGATGCGGTTGAGCCGTTTGCCAAGCGGCCTATCCCTCTGTCCCCCGATGAGATCGTCAAACAGATGCAGCAGATTGTGAGCACGCTCCAGCAGATGGTTCAGGCCTCAGCAGAACTCGCGGGGCGGATGCGCGGCACAGCCTCAGCCGGAGACAGACCCCATTGAGCCCAGGTGGCAGCTTCGCACGTTTACGGTTTTAGCCGGCGAGGATTCAGTAGGTGGCGCGGGAAACTGCCCGGTGACCATCGGAACCCCGGCTCAAACTCAACACCCAACTGGTAACCGAAATGGCGCAATACGCAAGACTTTACTCTTCCGATGAGTTCGCCCCGTTCGTGCCTGATGTGGACTGTCGTGAGGAGCGGTACTGGATGTTCGACCTGTAAACGCAACCCGGATTGAGAAATATCCTCAAGATTGGCGGCCCAATGGCAAGTCTGTCCGCTCTTGTCTGCCCACTCGATCTCCACGACGTCCGCGCATAGCAGCCTAGGTTCAGCACGGCGATCTAGCATAATCTACCCCGCCCTATTGATCGGCAATTCGACGCCAGATGATTAGCGCAGGACAATTCGGCTATTGTGGACAATCCGGCGACAACGGTGTAGCTCAATGCAATATCATGAGTAGCGATGACTCGACGGAACTTTGTCCCGCTGATCTTTGCCGCGCCCGCCTTGCTGCGTGCACAGTCCGGGGCGAACCAGGTTGTGATCGATCCATTGCGTGTGCGGGCCAACATTGACCGGCGCATTTGGGGCAGCTTCCTGGAGCACCTGGGACGCGCCATCTATCAGGGTATTTATGAGCCGGGTTCTGCACTATCCGATGCGGCTGGCTTCCGCAAAGACGTCGCGACGGAGGTGCGAAGCATGGGCGTGCCGATCATTCGCTATCCGGGGGGGAACTTCGTTTCCGGATATAACTGGCTGGATGGCGTGGGTCCACGAGACAAGCGACCCACAGTGCTCGACCGGGCCTGGAACTCCATCGAGACGAACCAGTTTGGGACGAATGAGTTCGTAACCTGGGCCAAAAGCGTCGGTGCCGACCCGTTAATCGGGACCAATTTCGGAACAGCAGCGCCCGAGATGTCGGCCGCGCTGGTGGAATATTGCAATGTCCCGGGCGGCACCAAGTGGAGCAATCTGCGCCGCGACCATGGCTACGTCCAGCCCCACGCGATCAGAACGTGGTGCCTGGGTAACGAAATGGACGGCACCTGGCAGATCGGCCACATGCCGGCCCGCGAGTATGGCCGCAAAGCCGTGGATGCCGCGCGGCAGATGCGGGCGGTCGACCCCAGCGTGCAATTGATCGCCTGCGGGTCGTCTGGCCCCGGGCAATCGACATTCCTCGAATGGGATCGCGAAGTTCTGGAAGAGTGCTATTCGCAAGTGGACGGCATCAGCCTGCACCGCTACTACGGTAACGAGGCGACCGGTGAAACCCGCGGCGATTCCTTGAAGTATTTGGCGTTAAACCTGGCGATGGAGGAGCAGATCGACCAGGTCGCCGCCGTTTGCGAGTATGTGCGGAAGCGCACGGGCTCCAGCAAGCGCCTATGGCTCTCGTTCGACGAATGGAATGTCTGGTACCGGCGCCGCGGCGGCAACGGCCAGCGTCAGCAGGCGCCGCACCTGTTGGAGGAAGAGTACAACCTGGAGGACGCGTTGCTGGTGGGAGGGTTGGTGAATGCGCTCCTGAGGCGGTCGGACAAAGTCCGCGTGGCGTGCCTGGCCCAATTGGTGAACGTGATCGCACCGATTGTGACCAACGCAAACGGCATCTTGCGCCAAAGTATCTACTATCCCTACGCGTGGGCGCTGGAGAGCGCGCGTGGGCAGGCCCTGGACGCATTTGTGGAATCTGCCGCCATCGACGGGATTCCCGCAATCGACAGTGCGGTTACTTTTGACCGGTCCACGGGGCAGTATTGCGTGTTGATGCTGAATCGCGACCTGGCGCAGCCGCGCGAGGCCGCCCTCGTGTTCCGCGACAATGCACCTACGCGCACGTTACGATTCGACACCCTCACGGGAACGGATCTGAAAGCGGTGAACACGTTCGCCGACCCCGGCAAAGTGAAGCCTGCCTCGCTCGAATCGCCGCGTCCAAGTGGACGAATCTTGGTTCAACTGCCGGCGCGTTCGTATTCGCGGCTACTGCTACAGGCGGCTCCCGCGTAGACAATCAGTAGCGCCGTCACCGACCACCGGCATCTTTGCTAGACTGCCAAGTGGCATCGAGTCCTGTACGGGGGCGTTTCTCAACACGGAGATCATCATGAATCGACAGTTCCTGGCCAGTGTTATAACAAGCTTCCTGATCGCTTCGGTGGGCGGCATTCTTGCTCAAGCCCCGGCACAGCCCGCTGCTGCCGGAAAGGGCGCCGCGAAGGGTGGCCAACGGCCGGGTACCCCCGCGACTCCCGAAGATCTCGCCGATATCGCAAAACTCGCGAATCTGCCGGCCTGGGTCAAGGGCGCCGGCGACGGAGATTATTCGACGGGTCCCGACTACGCTCCCGCTCCCGAAGAAACGCAGCGTGTCGGCATTCCGCACGGCAAGTTGATCGAGTTCTTTATGAACTCCGCTAGCAGCAAGGTGTTTCCCGGCGTTAACGGCCCGTTTGAGCGGCTGGTCTCCGTCTATATTCCGGCCCAGTATGTTCCGGGAAGGCCTGCCCCGTTCATCTTCTCGGCGGACTCCTACGGCCTCCGAGACCGGCAAATGGCGAACATCCTGGACAACATGATTGCCGATCGCCGTCTGCCTGTGATGGTGGCGGTGATGGTCGCCAACGGCGGCCCACAGCGCAGCCTGGAATACGATACGGTCTCGCCTGTCTTCGCCGATTTTGTGGAAACCGAGATTCTGTCCCGCGTGGAGAAGGAAACCGGCGTCAAGCTAACCACGGACCCGGAAGGCCGTATGACCTACGGCGGCAGTTCCGGCGGGGCGATGGCGCTCACCATGGCCTGGTTCCGCACGGAGCGTTACCATCGCGTCTTGTCCTATTCCGGCACTTTCGTTGATCTGCGCCAGGGCCCCGAGGCGCCGCACGGAGCTTACGAGTTCCCCGAACACTTCTTTCCCAGTGCCCCGGTGAAGCCGCTTCGCATCTGGATGCATGTTTCGGAAAATGATATCGGCGCAAACACCGCCTCGGCCGATCGGCGCAATTGGGTGATCGCGAACCAGCGCCTTGCAGGCGTGCTAAAAGCCAAAGGCTATCACTACCAGTTCGTGTATGCCAAGAACGCGGGTCACGTCGATGCGAAAGTGATCCGTCAGACGCTGCCGCAGGCCCTGGAATACGTGTGGCAGGACTACCCGATTTCAGGCAAGTAGGCCGGTTACCGGAATCCGAGCTGCTCCGGTATAGACGCGCATGCCCGATACGGCTCTATTTGCCTTTGTTAGCCGACGGGAAATAGGTCGCGACTCGATCGTTAAGCGTGAATTCCATCCCCAGGCCGGGATACTGTTTTAAAACTTTGGTCCGCATTTCAGCGGCGTCGTGCGAAGCGGCGACGTTCGCGTCCCAATCCGCGATGTACTTCTTCATGTATGCGAGTGTCGCCAAATCACGGGTGGCGCCAGGGCCTTCATGACCGGGAACAATGATGGCTGGATTCAACGCGACGATCTGCTCCGTCGTCTTCAACCAATCTTCGCGCGCTTTGTCCCGGGGAACACCAAAGTAGACGTGGTCGAACATGATATCTCCCGTCACCACCGCTTTGAGGGACGGAATATAAACGAAGCTGTTCCCTGGACCGTCTGCCCCTTGCACTCCACCGGTAATCGGGAAGTTTTCGCCTTCGAGGGTGAGTACGGGGGTAGTCAATTCCTCCGGCAAGACGGGTTCAGGCCCCGGGATGTTGTTGCCGTAGGTGGGAAACCAGAACTTCTGCCGGGCAGGCCATCCGGTCTTGGCGGCGTTGACGGTGGCCGGCAGTGCGACAATCCGGGCAGACGGAAACGCCTGATGCAGCACCGCGAGGCCAAACAGGTGGTCGGGGTGCGGGTGGGTGACGTAGATGGTCACCAGGTTCTTCTTGGACTCCAGAATCTCAGCGGCCAAACGATGGGCTTCACTAAGGCTGAATTGAGGATCGATAACCAGCATGTCCTTTTCGCCGGAGATCATCGTGGAGTTCACGTCATATCCGGTCACGCCGGCGCCGTGATGCACCTTCAGCTGGAGTTTCGATTGCGCCGTAGCTGTCAAGGCAAGAGCAAGAGTGGAGAGGATTATCTTTATTTTCATGTCAGTGGGACCTAGTTTGGACACGCAGCAAATACTTACTTCGTCACCATGTGTAAAGCGTCCTTCTCGTTTTCCAGGCAGTAATAATCCAGGAGCTCGCTATCCAGCACGATGGGCTGATTTAACGTCACGGTCCACGGGGCAGTGTAGGCCTTGGGATCGTCGATTGTGATTTCGATCTGCAGCGTGCCGAAGTTCGGGCGGCCAACCTTCTCCGTCATCTTGGCGGCATCTGTGAGAGGGTTCCCGTTGGCGTCCAGCCACAGCTCATCGCGGAATCCGATTGTCTGGATCACCAGAGTGTCTCCGTCCCACTTAGCCGTCGAATAGCCATTCCAGGTCGGATTCGGGTCCTCCGGAAGAGGCCTCCCATCGGTGAAGATCTGGCGATACTGCATGTTGCGTTCGGTGAGGATGATCAAACGCTCCGGGGTTTGAATAATCCTCTTGTAATAGTCGTCCGTCCAGATTCTGGGAGCTCCTCGCGGCATGCAATGAACGTTGGGGTCTTTGTCTTGCTCCCCCCTGCGTTGCTTCACAATCGCCGCCGCCCACGGCTGATAGGGCGGGCCTCCCTTAAGGCGAGAGGCAATATTCAGAAACTCCGGCCCGACCTGGGTATCGCCGCAGCGTTTGCCGCAAGGCACGAAGGCCTCCCATCCCCACATTCCAGAGAAGTCGGGATGCCCGTCAGCGGTACGCGGCGCGGGCGCGGCGAGGTTGGGCTTGCCGTCAGCACCTTTCGGTACGCCGGAAGTAGGATAGTCGAACCATTGCCCGAACAGGCTGGCGGGCGCAGCGGCCAGCACTAAGGCTGCCGCTGCAAAGTGCAAGTGCGATCGTTGCATGAGTCTCCAAAGTAAAGTTAAATCTCGAGCTTCCCGGTGCTGTCGCCGTGTTTATCCGCCTGGATCCCCAGCTTGTCGAGCATCGACAGCAGCAGGTTCGACATCGGCGTATGCGGAGCGTACGTCATATGACGGCCGCCGTTCAGTTGTCCTGAGGCTCCGCCGGCGAGCACGACAGGCAGCGGATCATGATCGTGCTGGTTCCCGTTGCTCATGCTGCTGCCGTAAAGAATCATGGAATGATCCAGCAGGTTTCCGTCGCCATCGGGCGTCGATTTCAGCTTGTCCAGGAAGTACGCCAGCATCTCCACGTGATACTTGTTGATCAGCGCAAACTTGTCCATATTGGCGCGATTGTTGGAATGGTGCGAGGCCACATGGAATCCGTCGCGAATGCCGCTCTGCGGATAGACCGCGCCGCTGGTATCGCGGGCGTACATCAGCGTGGCGACGCGGGTGATCTCGGCGCGAAACGCCAGCACCTGCAGGTCGAACATGATCTTAAAATGCTCGTCGAAGGATTCGGGCACGCCCACCGGCGCTTCGGGCAGCTTCAGGTCCGCGGGAATCTGGTTTTCGGCTTTCTGAATGCGCCGCTCGATTTCGCGAACGTCATCCAGATACTCACCGAGCCGGGTGCGGTCCGACGCCGGAAGTTCCCGCTGCAGCGACGCCACCTGGTCCATAACCGAATCGAGCAGGCTGCGGCTCTGCTGCTTGCGTGCCAGCCGATCGGCGTTGTTGCTGCCATCGCCGAACAGCTTTTCAAATACCACCTGGGGATTGTTCTCCATCGGCAGGGGGATGGTCGGCGTCTTCCAGGAAATCGTGTTCGAGTAGGCGCAGGCATAGCCCGATCCGCAACTCAGAGCGACCTCTTCGATGGAAAGTTCAATGGAAGGGAGCGGGGTATCCTGACCAATGCGCTGCGCCGCGATCTGATCGATGGTGCTGCCGACGTGGATCGAACCCTGCTCGGGATGCACGCCGCTGAGAAACACTGCGGCCGAGCGCGCGTGGTCGGCGCCAGCGTCCGATCCTACTCCACCTGCCGCCGGATGCGCAAGGTTGGAGACGATCGAAACGCGGTCGCGGAATTTCTCGAGCGGGCTGAGGATCTCCGTGAACTGGAAGCCCTTGCCGTCGGCGGCTGGAGTCCACTTGTCCATCGTCGCGCCGTGAGGGACATAGATACAGCTCAACCGGCTCTTCGATGTCGCGGCAGTCCTGGCAAGAGGTGTCTGCGCCGGAATCATGGAATCGAGCAGCGGCAGACCTAGCGAAACTCCCACGCCGCGCAGCAACGTCCGGCGCGAAAGATGTTTTCTGGTGATGAAACTCATTGGTTGCCTCCTGCTTTTACCCGCATCTGAAACGGATCGCTCTTTACGATTCCCAGGATCAGCGATGAAAAACGATTGTCATTCTTCGCGGCGTCCCGCGTAATGGCGCGAACCACCGGCATGTCGTAATACTTCAGCGCCCGCCCGGTACCGTAGGTCAACAGCTTCTCGGTCATGGTGCGGACGAACACATCGGAGCGTCCGAGAAGCGCCTGCCGCAGGCTCGCGGGACCGTCCAGCTTGGTGCCGTCCACCAGTTGACCGGAAGCGTCGATGCGGATGCCCCCGTCGGTGGTCCGATACTTTCCGATCAGGTCGAAATTCTCCAGCGAAAACCCGATGGGGTCCATGATCTTGTGGCACGCGGCGCACACCGGATTCGTTCGATGCTCTTCCATCTTCTGCCGGATCGAAGCGGGCTGCTGTGCGCCCTCACTCTCCGGGAGCGGCGGGACGTTAGGCGGAGGCAGGGGGGCCGGAGTGCCCAGCAGGTTTTCCAGAACCCACTTGCCGCGCGATACGGGCGATGTGCGGTTGGCAACCGAAGTCACCAGCAGAAAACTGGACTGGCCCAGCAGGCCGCGGCGGTTTTCGTCCTGAATCGTGACCCGCTTGAACCGGCTCCCCTTGATACCCGGTATCCCGTAGTGGCGAGCCAGCGCCTCATTGACGAACGTGTAATCCGCGTTGAGCAAATCCACCACGTTCCGATCTTCGCGAAGGATGCTCTCGAGAAGGAGTTCGGTCTCGCGGCGAAATGCCTGGCGCAGGTTGTCATTGAATCCTCGCGCCTCGGGACGAGCGTTCTTCAATTCGCGCAGATACAGCCACTGCCCGCCGAAATTGGTCGCCAGCGTTTCCGAACGCGGATCCTTCAACATACGGAGCGTCTGTTTTTCGAGCACCGCAGGATCATGCAGTTTGCCTTGAACCGCCATATCCAGAAGCTCAGCGTCGGGAATACTGCTCCACAGAAAGAAGGACAGGCGCGAAGCGAGCTCCACATCGCTCACGCGGTAGGTAGCGCCTGCGGCCACGCCAGCCGGTTCCTGCTCGAAGCGAAACACGAACCGGGGATCCACCAGTACCCGCGCCAGTGCCTGCTCGACCCCCAGATCGAAAGTGCCGTTCCTCCGCCCCGCTTGATAGAAACTGAGAAGCGTATCCAGATCCGAGCTCGACGGAGGCCGGCGGTACGCGCGTAGCGCGAGGGTGGAAAGAATCGTCTTCGCGCACGCGGACTCATCCGATTCCGACGCCGGATGGCACACGAAAATCTTGCGCCGGCTGGGTGTCTCTCCCGGACCCGTAGGATTGAGCGGCCCGGTAATCGCGATGCTATTCACGCTCGAATTGCCCGCGAAAGTCTGCCAGATATCGTCCGCGCCTGGAGGAGCTTTACGCACGTAGGCCGCGCCGACGTCTTGTGGCCCCGCCTTCACGGGAACTTTCACGTCGATAGAGCCTCCGGCCGCTAATTTGACGCGTTCGCCGTTGATCGCGAATTCCAATTCCTCGCCCGGAGCTCCGGCGCCGCCTACGCCGATGCCAGCCGATCGGGCACGAATCTTAAACGAATACTCGGCATCCAGTGGAAACGTATACCGGACCAGCATTCCCCCGCGCGTTCCGAGCGGCAGCCCGTCGACGTGTTCGGTTTGGGAAAGATCCGCTGGGGCGCGATACGTAACCGTCGACGGCGTGATCAGCATGTTCCCCACCGCCAGTCGGCTGATCTTGCCGGCCGCGGCGACGTAGCGTTCGATCAGCGCGGGCGACACAGCCAGGGCATCAGCGATGTTGTCGAAGCCTTCGCTGGAATCGTCGGCGGGAAGAATGGTGGCAGCGTCTACGTCGATCGACAGCAGGTCCCTGATGGCGTTGGTGTATTCGGTTCGGTTCAGCCGATGGAGTCCCGTGCTCCCGGGATTGGGCTTGGCCGCAGCCGCACGATCCAGAGCGGTTTCAAGGTTGGCGGCCCACGAATCGAGCACCGTGCGCGCCGGGCGAGGCATGCCTGACGGGGGCATCATGCCTGCCCGTACCTTGCGCACCACTTTTTCCCACGTTTCCGGATCTTGTCCGGGATGTGCCAGATCGAGCTTGTCGAGCATCAGGCCGGCGGTCTTGGTCTTTTCGCTATGACAACCGATGCAGTACTGATTCAGAAGCGCCTGATCCGGAGACGAGTTCTGCGGACGCGCCACCGGCTGCGAGATCACAATGCCCGCAATGGCAAGAATGCCGCCCGCTGTGATGGTCCTGTTCATTGGGCCATCAACTTCTTTATGAGCGCCATCGTTGAAGGCTTGGCTTCCGGAGCGTTCGTGGCCAGAAAAACCCCTTCGGCCCAAACCAGCGGCGTGCGGCCTTCCTTATCTTTTATATCGAGCCGTGCGCCCCTCTTCACCAGAAATTCCAGAATGTCGTCCGATCCCCGATTCGCTGCGCCGATCACCGCCGTCACGCCCATGGAATTCTTCGCGTTCACATCGCCGCCCTTGTCCAGGCACAACTGAACCGCCTGCATCGAAGCTTCTTTGGATTCGGTGAATGTCTGTCCCGTCATCCAATTCACTCCCGCGGCCGCCATCAATGCCGTGGTGCCGGCGAAGGTTGCGATATTCGGATCGGCGCCCTTTTCGAGCAGCAGGCGCATCACGGTAATATCACCGGCGAGCGAAGCCCTCAGGAACGCCGTCTGGCCCGTGAAATCGACCCAGGATAAATCGCCTAACGGCGTGACGAATCGGCGTCCCGGGGGGACTTCTTTCGTCCTGGCATCGACGTTCACCCCGCGATCCAGCAGCATCCGGATCACTTCCAGGGCAGCGGGCCGATCGATCTCATGCTCATTGTTCCTGCCGTAATCGCGATTACGAATTTCGACCGCCGCGTATAGAGGCGTCCGGCCCCACCAGTCGGCCGCCCTCGGATCGGCGCCTTTCTCTACGAAGAACTTCGCGACATCCAGATGATTATTGGTGATCGCCATCAGCAGCGGCGTGATCCCGTTGACATCCGCCTGCTGCACGTCCGCCTTAGCCGCCGCCAGCATTCTTACAATGTCGATTCTGCCGTCGCGTGCCGCGTAGAGCAGCGGCGTCATGCCGCCCGGAGTCTCGCCCTGAAAACCCTGTTCCGGCCAGCCGCTGCGCACGATTCCCGCACCGTGCGATCCCCCGCCCGCCCCGGGAGGCCGCGCCGCGGGCGTCTTGCCGGTGCGCGTGCGGGCGTTGATCTCCGCTCCATATTCCAGATAGAGCTCAACCGCTGCGGGAAAATTCGACCGCACCGCCCACATCAGCGGCGTCTGCTGGGTTACAGCGTCCTTCGCTTTTACGTCGGCGCCGTGCTGAAGCAGCGCTTTGACGGCGTCGATACTGCCGCTACGCGTCGCGGTCATCAGCGCCGTCTCGCCGCTCGCGTCTGCCGCATTCGGATCGGCACCCGCGGCAAGCAGCTTGCCGATCACCGCCGCGCTGCCGTTGATACACGCGAAGTACAACGGCGTGAAGCCGTAACGATCCTTGGCCTTCACGTTCGCGCCGGCCTGGATCAACAAGCTAACCGTGTCGAGATCGTCCTCGTTAACGGCCCAGTGTAGCGCCGTGGCGCCATCCGGGAGAGCCGCGTTCACGTCGGCCTTTTGTTGGATGAAGCCCCGCACGGCGGCGTTGTCCTGGTGCATCGCGGCTTCCGCAATGCGCGTATCCGCTCCGAATCCCGCGGCCGGCAGCCAAGCCAGCCCCAGCGCGGCGCACGTAAATCGCATGGTCAAGCTCCCGGTTTCAGCTCCATCAACAGCCCGTTCAGATCCTTGAATCGCAGCCCCCCTTCGTCGTTCGAAGGCACGATCTCCACGCCCAGTTTCTTAAGCTTTTCGGTAATAGCACTTTTATCGAAGCCCGCGACCTTAATCGAAATATGTTCGATGCTGGGACTCTTCCCGGATGTTACGGTCTCCAGGCCCAAGCGAGTCTTGGCAACCCCGAACCAGATCCTCTCGGGCTTCTTGGTTCGGGAAACTTCCATGCCGAAAATCTTCCGATAGTGCGCAGCCGACTTTTCCAGATCCGTCACGGCCAGCATAATGTGATCGAATCCGATAGCCTGCACGGCAGGCTCGTCCTGCGAGATTCGGGACGATGGGATGATGGTCCGGGCCAAGCCCGCAGGCGAACCTAGGAATTGCAGCCGCAGACCGTCCGGATCCGCCGCCATGCCCAAAGCACCTTGCCCCGTCATGGGAACGCCGGCTTCATCCAGGCTCTTACGCATCTCCTGGGCCTTATAGTCCAAGCCGACGGCGCAGAAGTGATCGATCCTCGCGGAGGCCACGGGAGGCGTGGCGTTCGCCGGAAGTCCGCCGAACGCGATATAAGAGATGCCGATCTTGACGTAATACCTCGGCGGCGGATCCCTCTCCTGGAACAACTGGGGATCGAAGATCCGTCCGTAGAATTTCGCGGCTGCTTCCTGATCCGGAACCTGCATGCCGATGTGTTCCAGACCGCTGGTCTTGATGGGAAGCTCGGATGCTTCCGCGAAGCCGGCCGCGATCCAGGTGGCAGCGCCGGCGCCGAACCATTTCAAAGTGTTCTGAAGAGTTTGGCGCCGGGTATATTCGTTGGTCTTCACGTGTTTAAGTCTAGAACGAGAGCCGCATCTCCAGAGTACCCTGGCGAGCCGGAACGAACGTGGCGCCGCCGGCGGGGTTGATGAAACCGAATCCACCCGTGACGCACTTATTGTTAGTCGGACCGACGCACCCAGGCACGCCCGACACATTTCCCGTGGTAGGCGCCGACGAAGGCGAACCGGATGGGTTCGGCATCTCCAGACGGTTAAGAACGTTGGTGAAGTTCATCCGGACCGTGAAGCGCATCCGCTCCTTGAAGGAGAATACCCGGCCGACGCTCATCGATTCCGAAGGCCGGCGCTGATAGCGGTAGTCATTGTAGTAGGCATTCGCCATACCCCACTGCCCATCGGTCGGATTGCTCCAAGCGTCTTTATTCAGGACCAGATCCTTAGTGGGATCGATGCAGTGGCAGTTCAGGTCCTTGAGGAACAAAGGCGCGCCGGGAACGCGACTGTAATACGTCCCGCGGAACAGGAGCGTGCTCAGGTTATTGGTCGAGGTCGGTGCCAGAATCGGCGTTCCGCTGGCATATGTCAGCAGAGTTCCGAACGCCCAGTCGCGAACCGCCAGGGAGACAATCTTGTTGCCGTGCGGCGCGGGTACGCGATAGTTCACCGAAATCACGCTCACCAGCGGACGGGAGAAGCCGGAGATCGTCTTGTTCTGCGACCGGTTAAACACGTCATTGATCGTGTTAGCCTCGGTGCCCAGCTGCATCTCCTTCGCCCAGGTGAAGGCGTACGCCGCTTCCAGCCCATGCCAGACGCGCTGGGTAACCTTGGCTTGCAGCGAGTCATACCAGGTGCGGCCCTGGGGCGCCCACAGAGGCGCCAACCCGCTGGTGAACTGCGGGTAAGGCCTCAGGGATTGCGCGACCGTAAAGTTCGTCGGGAAGCCGGCATACGGCAACTTGTTTTGGAACCGGCCCGCAGCCGTGGAGCCGATCGTCGCGCGGAGAATGGCACGGTCCGCGGCGCTGTTGATGTCCAAGCCCGCTGCCTGGAGCGTATTCACCGAGAGCGCGTTGTAGTTGTTGAGATTCGGGCTCAGCCACCACGCGCCGCGATTGCCGACATAGGATGCTTCCACCAGGGTGTTGGGCGTCAGCGAGCGCTGGATACCGACGCTCCACTGGATCTGGCGCGCCGGACGACCCGCGTTCTGATCCACGATGGACGTCGGGCCGTTTACGTTCGCCGGGAAATTCGGATTGGGATAGGATCCGGCCGAGAAATTGGGCCAGGGCAATACATAGCCCGCGGGAACACCGGTATCTAACTTCATCGCCGCATCGCCGAATCCCGGGGACGAGAACGCGTTGTTCGCGCTGGCGCTCCCCGTGCCGGTCGAGGCCGTGGCCGTACCGTCGTAGGCGACGGCGATTCCGCCGCGGAAGACGGTTTTGGGCGTTATCTGGTAAGCCACGCCAATGCGTGGACCGAACGCAAACGGATAGTTCTTAGCGAACTTGCAGTTGCATGTCGCTTCGTAGATGATTCCGCCCGGACGTCCGCCGACGGTGGGATTCGGAACGCTCAGGGATGCGGTCGGCATGCGCCCGTACTGTTCGCGCGGATAGGTGTCATAGTCATACCGCAATCCGTAGTCGAGTGTCAGCTTCCGCGTGATCTTCCAGGTGTCCTGCGCATAGAAGCCCCAGAATTGCTTTCCCGTCTTCAGGTCAGCCGGAGGGTTCACCACGCCGTTGTTAACCAGACCGAGCAGGAAGCTCGCATAGGAGAATCCCAAGGTCACACCCTGCACCGTGGACGATTGCGCGTAGGGCTGGGCAGTCTGGTTGGTGGAGAACACGAAGTTCCCTTGCGTCGCGGTGAGATTGTGGAAGGGATAACCGAATGTTCGCAGTTCCCCGCCGAACTTATAGGTGTGGTTACCCTTCACCCAAGTCAAATTGGTGTTATAGGTGGGCGTGAACTGCTTGGTTAGGGACTGCGCGGCGCCGACGTTTGCACCCGCCCCGACGTTCGCGCTGCCACCGGTTCCCGTGCAAGCCGGAGCCAAGCCCGAGGCGCACAATCCGGAAATGGCCGGGAAGCGCCCGCCGGGATTCGGAACGCCCGTCAGGCCGATCGAGCTGTCCTTGAAATCATTGGTCGGAGAGTGATCATCCAGCAAATACTGAAGCGAGCCGATGCCAACGTGCCACAGCATGGTCGGTGACAGTGTGTAATCTAAGTTCAAGCGCCAGTTCATGGACCGGCTGAACGATCCGCGCGTCTGCGTGATGATGGCCGGGAATCCTTCAGAAGAGTTCAGGCTCTGCGAGTATTGCGTCGAGGTTGCGTTGGTCAGCCACGTGCCTGAGAGCTTGATCTTAGCGGTCAATTGGTGATCGAGCTTGACTGATTCGTTCGTGGTGATTCGATCGTTCGGGAATGCCGGCAGGTAGTTCAGCGCCGCCGCAGCACTGGTCGGATTCGGGATCAGAGCCTGGATGGCCAGCGAGACCTTGTCGAACCGGACTGGCTGGATGATATTGCCCGGGAACTGGTCGCGAATCTGCTGCCCGTTGACCACTCGCTGCGTCTGGGGATCGAAGATCATGCCTTCCAGCATGGGCCTGGTCAGCGGATCGTTACCGGCGGGGCGGCCGGTGATCGCGCCCGAGAAATCGCCTGTACGATACGCCGCGGTGGGAACCGTGATGGCGGCATCGTTCACCACGTAAAACTCGCGATACTGCTCGCGATTGTAGTAGAAGAAGGTCTTGTCCTTGCCGTTGTAAATTTTGGGGATCCACACCGGGCCGCCGAGGTTGAATCCGTAATCGTTGCGCCGGGTGCGCGGGAGCGCGTTGGTGAACGGCGTCGAAGCATTAAAAGCTTCGTTCACCAGGTAGTCATAGCCCGTACCGTGATACTGGTTGGTTCCCGACCGCATCGTTACATTGAACAGCCCGCCGCCCACCTGGCCAAACTCGGCCGAGTAGTTACTCGTCTGGATTGCGGTTTCCTGCATGGCATCCATGCTCGCTCCAGTGCCGGCCTGCACCGCGTTGATCTGGTTGGTGGCATCCGCGCCATCGATAATCGTGCGCTGGGTTCCATTGGGCGCACCATTCACGCGAACACCCAGAATGAATCCCGAGGCGGGATTCGCCGCACCGGGCACCAGCGCGATCTCAGACAGATAGGTTCGAAGGCCTTGACTGGTGGCATATGTCCCGCCGACGCCCAGCCCGCCCAGGTCGATCATGCGCTGCGCCTGAACGGTAGTACTCATTTCTCCACTTTCGGTTTTAAGCAGCGACGCCTGCTCCGACACCGTGACCGATTCCGCCGCGGAACCCACTTCAAGTGCAATATCCACGCGCAACGTCTGCGCGACTCCCACGGCGATGTTCTGCCGGATGTACTTCTTGAAACCGGCCACCGCGACTGATATTTCGTAGGTGCCAACCGGCAATTGCGGCAGCGTGTAGTTTCCGGTATCTGAACTGGCTGCCTGGAAGACCGCACCGGTTTCCGTGTTCCTGGCTTCAATCGGGGCGCTGGCCACTACCGCGCCGGCCGGGTCGGCCACAGTTCCTGTAATCGTTCCGCGGTCGGACTGGCCCCAAATTGCCGCCGCCGACGCTATCAAACACAGTGAGACTAATCGAATACGCATCGTCGATCCCCCCTTATCCACGTTATCCGGACCTTACCCCTTGGCGGCTTGGTTGCCGCACACAATACAACCCAAGAAATTCTATGTCATATGATCGCCGGAGTCAAGCACAAAATACACCGAACGACCGGTAACAATAAATCGGGGTAGATCCTTTTTTTCAGTACACTACACGGACCCTTCGGTGCGATAATGCCTAACAGGCCTGAGGTCGGCAGGATCCACGTAGCTGTCGGCTGCTACAATTTTTCGGGAAAGGGTTATTGGGAAGTAAATCTCAGGACGCAGACACTGTCTGCAAATCGGCCAGCGTAAATGATGGATGTGGGATAACTTTGGCCTGATGAGTGACTCGAACGGGGCTTCTACATTGCGGGGGCGCACAGTCCTCGCATTGCGAGAGATGGTCCTCAAAGGCCAACTAGCGCCGCGGAAGCGTATTGAAGAATTCGATCTGAGCCGGCGCCTGGGGGTGTCCAGGCCCGTTCTGCGATCGGCATTGGTCCAGCTTGCCTCCGAGGGGCTGCTGGAGCTGACACCCTCTGGAGGATATGCGGCGCGCCACTTCACGCTGGAGGACATTCGGGACGCCATCCTGGCGCGTTCGGCGCTGGAAGCGCTGGCGGCTGGTCTTGCAGCCAAGCGAATTCAGGATCCTTCGGAGCTTGCGCCGGCACGCCAGCTAAACGCTCAGTTGGCTGAAGCGATCCCCTCCCACGCATCCTCCCCGCCGACCGCGGAAGAGATGTCTCGATTCGGCGATTTAAACGCCGCGTTTCACAACGCGTTCGTCGGTTTGGCGCAAAGCCCCATGCTGTCCTGGTGCCTCGCTCGGCTTCAATCAGCGGCGTTCGCCTCTCCAGCGGCAGTCGTGATTCCCGTGGAAGGCGATGGTGCGCGGCGTGCGTTTGAAGAGCACGAAACAATCTTGAACGCCATCCAGTCTGGCGATTCCTCTCGGGCTGAAGTCTTGGTGAGAGAACATGCGGGCCTGGCGATCCATGGAATCCAAAGCGCTTTGGAGGGCCGGCGACATTCCGGCCGAAATATCGCGCTGCAGCTCGTCAGCAAGAAGCACGCCCAGCTCACGGCGGACAGGCCGAATCACCTTCCGAAAAAAGAAGAAAGTTCCGCCGGTGCTACGTCGGCTCGCATCCTCGATGCAGCCGCGGATCTGTTCTGCGAACGGGGTTTCTATGCGGCCACAACCCGCGAACTCGCCACGCGTCTGAACATTCAACCGGCTTCTTTATACCATCACGTAAGCAACAAGGAAGAACTGCTTCACCGGATTTGCCGGCAGGTTATGGATTGTTTCCTGACTGACCTCCCTGTTGCCCTGAGCCATGCGGAGACCGAAAGGGGCCGGATTAGCGCTTTCATTGACGCTCACCTTCAGGTCATGGCCCAAAATCCACGCGCGACACTGGCGGTAGTCACTGAGTTTCGAGCATTGTCTCGCCTTCACTTCGCGGAGATTTCAGAAAGGTACAAGGAATACTCGGGCCTCCTCGACTCCGAGCTGAATGCGGCACAAAAGCTAGGCATTCTGCGAACCGACATTTCTTCGAAGTACCTTCGCCTGGCTCTCTTGAACACCTTGAACTGGACGCCACGATGGTTTCACTCTTCGGGTCCGTTATCGTGCAAAGACCTGAGCGCCATCTATAGCAGTATTTTTTGGGAGGGCGTCATCAGTCCCGAGTTGCGCCAAGCCCCTTCCCTTCCCCCGCTTCCGAAATCCACCAGCCGGCAAAGATCGCGCGCTTTGCATCGAGGTACGCTCGGGAAGTTCATTCGCGGCGCCGCCGAACTATTCTCTAAGTACGGCTACGAATCGACGACTACCCGCGATCTTGCCACCCTGCTCGGAATGGAACGCGCCACGCTGTACTATCACGTCGAGGGCAAGGAGGATCTGCTCTACGCGATCTGCAAGTCATCCATCGAGCAATTGGACAGCGATGTCATCGAAGCGACGGAGGGCATTTCTGATCCACTCACAGAACTTCAGGTGGGGATTCAGGCGCACGTGGTGAGCTTGCTCCGCGACCAGACTCAACACGCGACGTCTTTGGCCGAGGCACGGGCTCTCTCTCCGGAACGGTTGGCGGAAATCGTGAGCAGGCGGAAGGCTTACCAGGCGCGGGCGCGGTCGGTCCTCGAAGCGGGACAGCGGGCCGGATCCATCCGGAAGGACATTTCCTGCAAATTCCTCGGCATGATGCTGGAAGGGCTGCTGGATCGCACGGTGGTCTGGTTCAAGCGGAATGGCGAACTTAGCCCATCGGAGCTGGGCGCAACCCTATGCCGCGTGTTCATTGAGGGTGCGCAGGATCGCTCCGCGCATCGACGCGACGGGCCCCCCTGAGGATCGAACTCATCGTGAATCACTTCAGAAACTGCGGCGAGTACGATCACAACGCGGTCCTGGTGCCGGAAGATCTGAATTTGAGCATCACTCAGTCCGCCTGGTATCATTTAGCGCCAAGGACGGCCTTCAAATGATCCTTCGAATGTGTGCACTGTTGCTTCTGGCTGGAATCCCTGCCCTGGCCAACCTCAGCGGACGCTGGACGACAGGCGGCGCCGGGGTCTTCGTGCTGCGCCAGGACGGGAATACGATTACTGGCACGATTGTGGGCAAGCCGGGCGAGCCTATCTATAAGATTGTGGACGGAGTCATTCGGGGAAATCGAATCCACTTCTTCGTCCTGCATGAAGATGAGAACGATCCCGAAGTGAAGGCCAACGACGGTAAGCCGTTCCATAATCTGGCACAGGGAACATTCACGGAGAACGAGATTATTGTTTCTGGATCCCGGGAGAACACCGCGATCCGCGAGTACCGGTTGGTGCTGAAGCGGATCCGAAAATAGACTGGAGGGTTTATGCGGCGCGTCGACGTGCTCGTCTTCCTCATCATCTCAGTATTAGGGACGCCCGCTCCCGGCTTTGGGCAGTGGGTACACTACCCGACGGCCGGTGTGCCGAGAAAGGCCGGTGGGGCTCCGGATTTAACCGCGCCAGCGCCGCGACTTTCCGACGGGAAGCCTGACTTCTCCGGCATCTGGCACACCGCTGTGATCAATCAGTGCGTCCCGGCGACAGGTTTATTCTGCGGCAACACGGAAATCGGCGGCTCTCCCCTGGCGCTCAACATCGGCAAAGACATGCCCGGCGGTCTCCCCTATCAGCCCTGGGCCGCCGAGCTGGTGAAGCAGAGGTTCAGTAAGGACGATCCGCACGTACGATGTCTACCCGACAATCCCCCGCGGACGTGGGTGATGCCGCATTTGACGAAAGCCGTACACACGCCGCGACTGCTGGTGCTGCTTTATGAAGTGAACGCCATGTACCGGCAAATCTTCATTGACGGACGTCCCCAGCCCGTCGATCCGAGCCCCGCGTGGAACGGATATTCAACCGCCGCATGGGACCGCGACACCCTGGTGATCCATACGGCCGGCTTCCGGGACGACCTGTGGATCGACATGAACGGCGCCCCGCTGACCAGCGCCGGGAAAATGACCGAACGGCTACGCCGCCCGAACTATGGAACCCTCGAGGTGGAAATCACCGTCGATGATCCCAAGACGTATACTCGTCCCTGGACGGTATCGATGAAACAGAAGCTTGAGCTCGATACCGAGTTGATCGACGAGATCTGCCTCGAGAACGAAAAGTCGTGGCAGCATATGCAAGCGGCCCCGCCTGTCAAATAGCGCCTTTGCGCTCTCTCGATCTTACGGGCGCGGCCCATAATGCGGGGGCGCCTGCCCCAGCTCAATCGCGCCCAAATCGGGAGCGCGTCCGGCAAAGCCGTCCGTAACGTTCGGCAGCGCGACGCCGCGGTCGACTGCCGCCGCGCCCGGTTTTAGACGGAAGTCGAAATCCTTCGCGTCGTAGATTTTCTGGACCGTCTTGACATCGCGCCCGTCCAGCCTTGGCACGTTCATGAAAATGTCGTAGTCCAGCAGCACACTGTGAGCATCCTGCTTGGTCGCCTGCTGATACTCTTCGAGCGTCTTATAACGGCGCATCTCGGTCTGGGCGTTGTGGCCGCGGCTGGCATAGTCGGCTGCCGTGTTCCAGGCCGGCGAGTTCCATTGAAACGAGTACGGCGCTCTGGCATTGGGGCTGAACCCGTTGTAATCCGAGGAAGTGTAGTTGGTGTAGGTCGTAAAACCGAAAACCACCGACTGCGGCGCTTCGCCTGCATCCCCGCCGCGTCCGCCGCCCCCAAATCCGCCGGAGTTCTGCGCCAGAATCAGATTGTTCCGGAAATGCGTGTTCGATGTCGTCCCACCCGATACCTCGCCGAGCATGGTGTTGTTGTAGAACAGAATGCCCGATCCTCCGCCGAGCCGGATCGAACCTCCCGGCGAGTTGAACGAGATATTGCGGATCCAGTAAACCGGCCCGCCCAGCGCCGGCTGATTGCAAAAGGGCTGCGAGGCATTATTGATCATCATGTTCCGCATAACCCGGACGTTGTGCATGCTTCCGTCGATCTCGAAGGCATCGTCATGGAAGTTGGTCATGTAGTTGTTGTAGTAGTCGATGGATACGGGCCGGCGGTCCCAATACTGCTTGGCCGGATACTTCGGACCATCGATGGCAGCGGATCCGTCTGGGTTGCCATACGTTTCCACGTCAATGCCATCGTGGAAATTCGCCACATAATTGTAGGCGATGACGTGACCGGAGCCGTACACTTTGACGGCGATGTACGACGCCATCTTAGGCGGAAACACCTGCCCATCCACGCCGGCGAACTGCGCCCAGAAATTTCCGGACCACGCGATCAGGTGCTTGGGATCGTTTCTTCCGATGAAATAGTTGTCGGCGATGTAGAAGTTGTTGGAGCCGGAATAATTCGTGTAGACACCCATTCCGATGTCTTCGAACCGGCAACGCTTCACGGTTAATCCCTTAGATCCCTCGATGAACTGTGTACCCGCCCAGATGGCGATTTCGGTGTTCCGGATCGTGAGGCCCTCGAAATAGGTATAGTTCCCCGCTTTCACATTGAAGAGATTAAACGCCCCGTTGCCATCGAAGATCGCGTCACCATCGCCCGCCGCCCTGATCGCAATGGGCTTCTCCGGTGTTCCGCTGGCCGTTAAATAGTAAGTGCCATCGAAGGGCACCGTGCTGATCGAAAGATCGTTCGTGTAGATGAAGCGATCGTATTTATACAGACCGGCATGCACCAGAATCGTGTCGCCAGGCTGAACGCGCGGCCGGGAGGCCGTTGCCCAATCCGTACCTGCGCAGGTCAGATAGTAGGCGCACAGCAGACCTTCGAAAGCCGGCTGGATCTTGGTGCCTTTGAAGCCGTGCGGATAAACGTGAAAGGTTCGGCCGCCGGCGTAAGGCTTGGGCTCGGGTCGAGTGCGCACCGTCACCGTCTTCTCGGCGCCGCTCTTCACTCCATCCGGATCCGCCATGACGAATCTTGCTTCATACTCCGTGTCCGGTTCGAGATCCAGGATGCTGCCGGCGAACATGTTGGGCGACACCAGGTCCAACCGGTCACCCTGAAAAATCTCTTCGTTCTGCAAGCGCAGAAGAGGCATTCCTTGCCGCCACTGGGACTCGCCTTTCTTGCGATACGAGACTGCCACGGCAGCGTTCCGATTATCATCGCCCTGGATCATCCACTCGAACCCGAGATTGATGAGCGTGGGAGGGTCGATGACGAACTCGCCGGCCGTGACTGCGTTCGATTTTGCGTCCGCCGCGCGCGCGCGAGGTCCCTCTGACACGAGAGCTAAACACAGCGCTGCGCTGGCTACGATAACCCGGAATCTATTCATCGCGGTTCCCTCCAAAGGCCTCCGGCGCATGCTGCCGGATAAAGACAGTCTGCATGCTGACGCGCGTTCATGGGCGGCCGTTGCCGATCGCCAGCCAGGATTTCGCGCATTCTTCCACCACCGTGAGATACTTCTCGACCTCTCCCTTGCCTACAATCCACGGATTCGGCTCACCGGCCTTTCGCGCCTTGGTCCGCTCAAAGCGGTTCAGCGCATCGTTGTACTCGGTGTGGTTGACGATGATGACGTCAGCGCCCGCGCCGTCGCTGATGTCCTTCAATCGTTTCGCATTGGAGATATAGGACTCCAGCATTTCCTTCGAGGTCCCGCCGCTCAACGCGGTTCCACCCCACTCCATGGCAAGATGCGGCTGACCGCGATCTTTCACGGGAACCAGTACGGAAAGCGTGCCGCCGGTGTGACCCGGGGTGATGTAGATGGTGACCGTCGTGTCGCCTAACGTCACTTTTTGCCCATCCGTTGCCTCGATGTCGTGCCGCGGCGGATCGGCCTCGCGGGCGGAAAGCTCCCAGTCCTTGGGTCCCATGATGATGCGCGGCTTGTACGTATCCTGCAGGAACTTGACGGCGCCGTCATGATCGCCATGCGCGTGGCTCACGATGATGTACTTGATATCGGCCGGATCGAGCCCAGCCTTCTTCATTCCGTCCACGATCGCGTCCTGCGCGGCGTAGCCGAACAGAGTGTCGATCAGGATGATCCCTTGCGTGGTCTTCACCGCCCAGGCGGTGTTTGCTTTGGTGGTCAGCATGTAGAGGTTGTCGAACACCTGGCCGCCTTCGGCGTACCAGTTCTCCTTCGGGGGAGTCGCGGCGGGCCCCCGGCCGCCACCTTTCGCCGCGCCACCACCCGCGGGAGGCCCGCCTACCCTGCCTGGACCGGCGGGCGAGTTCGCCGTCGACACAGGCCCGATTGTAGCCGGGCACGCCAGGCGCGCCGCACCGCTGTTATTCGAATTCAAGAGCGCTGTGGCGGCGGCCTTGTGCGCTGTTCCGGTATCTTGCGCCAGCAGGGTGCTCAGGCACAGTAGGAAAAGGATCGAACGGTTCATTCGCATCGCGGATCTTCTACCTCATCGACTCAATACCAGGTCTCTGTCCAGCGGGCAGTATACATGAGTATAATCTTGGGCCGCAAACCTCCTCGACATCTGGACATTCACCACGATATCCGTAAACGGCTTGTCACGGGGCTCGAGAATTCGGGAACAGGAATCGGTGGCTCCTTGAGCATAGTTAGGCACTGCTGCTATTATTGCCGCCATGGAGATTCGGCACCTTCGCTACTTCTGTGTGCTGGCCGAACAACTCCATTTCACCAAGGCTGCCGTGCTGTTGAATGTCGCACAACCCTCGCTGAGTCATCAGATCAAGCAACTTGAAGATGAGCTCGGAACACAGCTTGTGGAGCGGACGAACCGGCGAGTCCGGCTGACAGCGGCGGGCGAAGTCTTTCTCGCCCGGGCGACGCGCATTCTAGAGCAGATTGATCAGGCGACTCGGGAAACCGCCAGGGTCGGTCAGGGCGACGCCGGATCGCTGGTAATCGGCGTTATCAGTACGGCGGTATGCAGCGTCCTGCCAGAACTCATGCGTAGTTTCCGGCGCGAGTCCCCCAATATAGCCATCGATATTCGTGAAATGGAGCCCGGCGAGCAAGTGGAGGCATTGCGCAAGGAGACCATAGACATTGGTCTGTTGTTCTTGTCGATACAAGACCCCACGTTCGATTCTGCATTGGTTTCAAGGGAACGGCTGATCGTGGCGTTGCCCACTGGACATCGCGCGGCCTCGGCAGGGAAAGTGCGTCTTCGCGACTTGGAGCCAGAGACCTTCCTGATCCCACGCCAGCAGTCAGTTCCCGGCTTTCATGAGCTGGTGCTGAATACACTGCGGGCAGGCGGTGTATCTTACCCTCGCCTCCAGCCCACGAGACTACTTCAAACCGCGGTGTTTCTGGTGGCAGGACAAATCGGAGTCGCTTTGGTGCCGGAATCGTTTCAACAGCACTTGAAAGTGCGAGGCTGCGTGTACCGGGAGCTCGCCGGAACGCCCAGCCATGCGGATCTCATCGGGCTGTGGCGGCGCGACAATGTGCCGCCCGTGCTGCGGCGCTTCATTCAACAGCTCAAACGGGTTGGAGCTAGAACGTAACAGCACCTTACGGGAGCCGCCTGGTTCGCGCAGGGGCTAGGCAACATTGCCGCGCGCCTTATTTCTGGGTTTGGTCACCGACAGCCAGGCCACCCGTGATCCCGTCGACCTGATAACCCTTCTGTATCGTCCGGATTTTGGCGATCTCGGCGGGTGTCGCGGTTTTTGGATCGACATTCGCCGAGGAACACGTGAAACCCCTGAGCGTGCACTCGGATGTCGTGTGCTCGATGCCGCGCTTCTTCATTTCAGCGGTCATCAGATCCATGACGTCCTTGTGGATGATCACTGCATTGTTCGGCACGAACGTTCCCACGCCAATGGCATAGTCGAGGGGCATGAGCGGCTCAACGCTCGATCCGAACGCGCCGTCGTTTTTCTTCCCGAGGTCGTGCGCGCCCAGGTCAGCGCCTTTGGATATAAGGTATTTGACGATCTCGATATTCCCGAGATTGGCCGCGACCATCAGCGGCGTGATCCCATAGTTATCGGCCGCATTGACATCCTCGCCTGACTCAATCAGCAGCTTTACCAGCTCCAGCCGGTCCGCGGGGCTTCGCTGGCGGTGATACCCGTTGATGAAACCCGTTCCACATGCCGCCATCAGGGTTGTTTCGCGATCTTTGGAGATGATGTGCGGGTCCGCCCCGTGGGCGAGCAGCAAGCGCGCCAGTTCCACGTCTCCGGCCAGTGCCGCCCGCATCAGTGACGTGGCGTACACCAGCCGCGGCGATCCCTCTCGCATACGCGCACGAGGGGTCGAGTTGATGAGCGCGTTCGGGTCCGCGCCCGCATCCAACAGTTTCTGGATCAGGGGAAGCGGGTCCCTGGTTTCCATCCAGGGGAAATTGGGCGCGGTCTCCATATTCCGCCGGTCGACGGCCCAGAACAGCGGCGTGAAGCGCTGCGCGTCTTTCTGGTTCACGTTTGCGTGGCTGTCGATCAGGAAATCAGCCACATCATAACTGCCGTCGAAAAAAGCCAGGGATAAAGCATCCTTGCCATCGCCGGATTGTGCGTTGATATCGGCGCCGGCTTTAACCAGCAGCCGCGCCGATTCCAGGCCATTCTCGCGGGCGGCGAACATCAAGGGAGTGAGCCAGCCGCTGGCAAATTCTTCGAAATCCTTTCCGGGCTTCTGCGCTACCGGCGTCGTTCCCTCAAACCCGCGTCCCGATGCGGATGGTACGTAGTACGATCGGGCATTCACGTCGGCCCCGCGTTCGATCAAAAGTTTTGCGACGTCCGGATGCTTTTCTGAGACCGCCCACATCAGCGCCGTGGTCCCGCCCCAGGTCTCCTGCGCGTTCACTTTGGCGCCTCGATCCAGTAACACGCGGACGGCGTCGACCTTCCCCGTGCGCGAGGCGATCATCAGGGCGGTGTCGCCGGACCGTGTCAGTGGAGTGTTGGGATCCGCCCCCGCAGCGATTAATCGGCCGATCAGCGCGGCGCTTCCGTTCAGCGCGGCCACTTGCAGCGGTGTGGCACCCGCGACAGTCGCGATCGAGACTTTGGCCCCGCTGCGAATCAGGAAATCGGCCAATTCCAGGTCATCGGCCTGGACGGCCCAGTGCAGAGCTGTCGTTCCATCGATCTGGGGAGCGTTAACATCAGCCTTCTTCTGAACTAAGCTGCGGACGGCGGCCTTATCGCCACGCTGGGCGGCGTCCGCGACGTCGCTTTTAGCGGGTGCGCCAACGGCGTAAGATACTGCCAGCGCAATGGCTACGCATAATCGGAATTTCATAACAAGGCCATCCTTTAGTTTTCTAGCCTATGGTTTCCTGCGAATGTTGCGGAACACGGCTGGCAGCGCGTCATAGTTTTCGAGAGTCACGATTTTGGCGGAGACGTCAGGAGCCACCTTGCCTACCAGCGAAACCTTTCCTTCGCCATCGCCCTTCGCATTCAAGCGCAACTCGATCACGGAAAACTCGTAGCTATTCGCGTTGCCTTCAAAGGTCGGATTCCAGCGTGAATTGACCGCGCCCAGCCGCCGCTGCGTGATCAGTAGGATCCTCTGCGACCCATCCGGGCCATCCACCTTGCCTGCGTAGCGCAATGCGTAACCGGCCATCTCGGATGACCACAGATAGCCGACCGTGGTAGTCTCATTCAGAGCCTGTGCCAGCGAGGCCTCCGGAGTTGTGTTGTTCGCGGCTGGGCTCGCCGGCCCTCGCCCTTTAGCGGCGGCTTTTCCCTGCTTTGCTCCTCTACCTTCACCTGGCCCTGCCGCCGACGGCTTGAGATTCCAGGCCGCCATCAGGCGCTCCCGTTCCTCATCTGTGGACCATCGCAGAATCTCGATCCGTGCCGGATCCGGTGCGCCAGTCACGTTGGCGGTGGTTGCCGTTAGTTGGAGCAGGCCGTTCGGATTGGCAGACGGAGTCTCGGCAAGCAGCAGCGCTGCAGCCAGAACAGATGCGCCAGACGCGAACCAGGTTGCTATACCGCGTATCTTCATTTGTCCTGATTCGTTCCCCACACGCGATCCAGCCATTCCACCAGCCGCTCCAGTTCCTCGTCCGATAACTGCGCGCCCCGCTCCCGCATATCGACCAGCGTGACCCGCCAGTCCTCGGCCCCCTTCCTTGCGCCCTGCACCTTGTCAAGCGCGTGGCAGCGCGTGCAAGCCCGGTTCATGAGGCGGAACGCCTCAGGATCGGAGAAGAAGGTAGCGATCTCCGGCGGAATGTAGGTTCGCGGGAACGGTTTGCTGGCCGGACCGAATCTCTCCGCCAGCCAACCGAGCAGCAGATCACGGTCGGCTTCGGAAAGCCTGGCGTCGGCCGGCTTGTGCTTTTCGGTGATCAGCTTCGACCAGCCGGCCTTGTCCATCGCGAAGAACGCATAGTCGTCGATGCCGTGGCACGCCGTACAGTTTTTGCGAATAACTTCCCAGACGGGGCCATCCGGCCGCTCGATTTTAGGGCGAGTGGCCCGATTACCTTGGGCGGCCAAAGGCAAGGCCGCGAGAATCGCGATCGTAACGAAGTGGCGCATGCACCTAGAGGGAAAGAGGCTTGGTGCTGGAGCCGAACGATTTTTGCGTCCCCGTCTGGCGCCCAGCCGCGTCGTACTTGGGAATGTCTTCTATGCCATATTTGTGCAGAAGCGCCAGGAGCATGTTGGACGTTCGCTCGGTGTAGTCCGGGAACACGATGTGGCGGTTTCCTTGGAACGTACCATCCAGGCCACCCAGCAGGATCACGGGAACCTTGATGTGAGCGTGCCGATGCGAGTTCCCCATATTGCTGCCCTTGTAGATGAGGATGTGGTCCAGCACCGTACCGTCACCGTCCGGAATCTTGTTCAGCTTTTCGGCGAAGTATGCCAGGTTCTGCACGTGATACCGGTTCATCTTGGCGTAGTTGGCGACGTTCTCCGGTTTATCGCCGTGATGCGAGGAGCCATGCCAGGCGCCAGTGAAGCCCGATTCCGGGAAGCTCGCGCCGGAGAGATCCTTACCCAGCATGTAGGTCGCCGAGCGGGTCAGGTCCCCTTCAAACGCCAGCGCCAGCAGGTCGTACATCAGGCGATAATGAACGTGCTTGTTTTCTGGAATACCGAAAGGGATTTCGTTGGAGGGTTCCTTCACCGTGGATTCCATGGCGATACGAATGCGGCGTTCGATCTCGCGGATGTTCTCCAGGTACGTATCCAGTCGCTGTTTGTCGGCTTCGCCGAGCGGCCTCTTGAAGAACGAGATCTCCTGGGTGACGGAGTCCAGAATACTGGCGCTCTCTTTCCGTCCTCTTTTGCGTTCTTCCGGGTTGGTTCCATCGCCGAACAGGCGCTCGAAGGCCACGCGCGGATTCACTTCCGTCGGCAATGGCTGCGTCGGGGACGTCCAGGAAACGCAGTTCGTATAGGCGCAGCTATATCCCCAATTGCAGTTTCCGAAGTTCCCGTCCTCCTCGACGCCCAGTTGAAGCGACGACAGGATGGTGCCCTGGCCATACTTCTGCGCGACCAGCTGATCGACGGTGACCCCCAGGTAGGGGCTCACTGCGTTTCTGCGCGGGCGGGCCGATGACAGTAAAACGGCCCCGCGCGCATGATCTCCGCCGGGCTCTTCGGTTGTCGCCGCGGCCTCGGGCATATCCATACCCGAGATCAAGGTGACGCGGTTGCGGAACGGCTCCAGGGGTTTCGTGATGAAAGAGAAGTCGAAGCCCTTGCCTTCCTGCAGCGGGCTCCAGTAACCGGGCGCCGCACCGTGCGGATGCCAGATACCCATGAACCGGGGAACCGGTGCCGCGGCAGTCTTCTTAAGTTCCGTTTGCGCCGGCACCATGCTGTCCAACAAAGGCAACCCGATCGCTACGCCTGCGCCCCTCAGGAAGGTCCGGCGCGGGATGAACTTCTTAGTAAGAAACATATGGACTCCTTGCGTTGCGTTCGCTAGTTCTCTGCGGCCTGCTTCACTCTCATCTGGAAAGGATCGCTCTTGATGATCCCCATCAGGATCGCCATAAACCGGTCGTTGTCATTATGCGCATCGCGTGCGATGGACCGGACCACCGGCATGTCTTCGTATTCGACGCCGCGCCCCAGGGCATACGTCATCAGCTTCTCGGTAATGGTTCGCACGAACTGCGGCGAGTACTTGAGCAGCGCCTGCCGCAGCTCCGTGGGGCCGTTCACTTTCGTGCCGTCCCAAATCGTAGCGGACGCATCAATCGGTACGCCGCCTTGCCCGCCCTGCATCGTGCGCCAGGAGCCGTCGGCGTCGAAGTTCTCGAGCGCGAATCCGATCGGATCCATCAGCTTGTGGCAGCCCGCACAGGGTTCGTTTTTGCGGTGCAGCGTCATCTGCTCCCGCAAGGTCATGACCTTTTTATCGGCATTGCTGTCTTCAAGCGGCGGCACGTTCGGCGGCGGCTCCGGCGGCGGAGTGCCCAGGATGTTTTCGAGTACCCATACGCCTCGTTTCACCGGAGACGTCCGAAAGTTCTGCTGCCACGCCAGAGCGAGCACGCTACCTTGACCCAGCAGCCCGTGTCGGTACGCCTGGTCGGGGCCCCACGTGACCCGGCGGAAGTCCGCGCCGTAAATGTTGGGCACCCCGTAGTGCTTGGCCAGCCGCTCATTCAAGAACGTATAGTCCGCGTTCAACAGATCCAGCACGCTGTGGTTCTCTTTGATGACGCTCTGAAACAGCAGTTCCGTCTCGCGCCGGAAACTCTTGCGCAACTCATCATCCCAGTTGGGATAGAACACGCCGTCGGGAGAAGTCGTCGGCAGGTTGCGTAAGTATAGAAGCTGATCGCCGAAAGTCTCGACCAGTGCGTCTGCCTTGGGATCCGCCAGCATACGGCGTACCTCGCGCTCAAGCACCGCTGGAACATGCAGCTGATTCTTCGCCGCGACATCGATTAAGGCGTCGTCCGGGATGCTGCTCCACAGGAGGAACGACAGCCGGGACGCCAGCTCCAGGTCGGTGATCCGATAGGCTTGGCCGACGCGAACGTTCTCGGGTTCCCGTTCAGCGCGCACCAGGAACTGCGGGCTCGTCAGAATGCGGCGCAAAGCCAGCTCAATGCCGTCCTGGAAAGTCCCTCCGCGGCGGCCCTCCTGATAGAAACCCTGCACCCACTCCATGTCCTGTGGGACTGCGGGTCTGCGATAGGCGCGACGCAGGAGGGTAGTCAGGATTTGCTTCGCGCAGGGCTCTTCCTGCTCCGCGCTGGAGGGTTGGCAGATGTAGACTTTACGAATGCTCCGGGAGTCTTCCGCGCGCGTCGCCGTGAAAGGCCCGCGAATACGTACCGTTCCGACGGCCGGATGGTACTGGAGCTGGGGAATCGGATTGTCTTCGAGCGATTTGCGGTCGTACTGGCGAATCAGATCCAGACTCGGGCGAAGGTTCTCAGCCAGGAACGTCACGCCCACCAGATGCGAGCCGGCTTTAATCGGAATGGTTACTTCGATCGAACCATCGTTATCCGAGGAGTTGGCCGCGGACAGACCCACACCACGGTAATCGCGGGTTTCTACAAGCTCATTGTCGATGAACAGCGCCAGCTTCTCGTTCGGAATGAACTTACCTAGACCAAAGTTCGCAATGGAGAATTTATATTCGCCATTCGACGGGAAAACATGGCGGATCGCCATCCCTCCGCGGGTCCCGAGCGGCAGTCCACTCACGCGCTCGGTCTGCGATGTGTCGGCGGGAGAGATATAGGCGGCTTCTGTAGGCGATTTCCAAAAGCCCACGCCCATCCGCGCGATACGCGCCGCCGCGGATGTGTACGCTTCCAGAAGCGTCGGCGAGATTGTTAAAGAGCCGGCGATATTGTCAAATCCGTGGGCCGAATCATCGGGAGGAAGCAGCGAGGCCACATCGATCTCCAGATCGAGAAGGTCGCGGATCGCGTTCTTGTACTCGGTGCGGTTCAGCCGATGCAGGATGACGGAACCGGGATTGGGATGGGCGGCCGCTCTCTTATCGATTTCCGCTTCCAGCCAGTCGCGAACGCCTTCATAGGTGGCCAGCGGCGGCCGGGGCATGCCCGGAGGAGGCATCATCCCCGCGCGCATCTTGCGGATCACCCGCTCCCAAATCTCAGGATGCTCGCCGGCGATGGCCAGGTCGGCTTTTTCGAGTGACAAGTTCGCGGTCTTTAGTTTATCGTTATGGCACCCGACGCAGTACTGATCGAGCACGGTCTTCGCTGTTTGCGGCGTCGCCGTTTGGACTGTCGTTCGCTGCGCCCGTTGCTGGAAGCCGGATAGCGCGGCAGCGGCTAATAGTCCGGCGAATAATAGTTTGGTCTTCATTTGTGCGCCGCGTCGCCGAAGTGATCGTGGTGTTGCGTGTGTTCACTTCGCTGTTTTTCCTGGCGCCGCGTGGCGGCGCGGTGGTGAGCCGCGGTCAGGTTTGCAGCACGGCTGGATTCGGAACTGACAGCGCAGAGCGACACTAACCGCTGCACCTGCTCCGCCCCGCAAGACGGACATTCGGCGGGAGGGCTGCCCGCCCGTTCAAGATGCTCAAACTGCTGATTACATTCGCGGCATTCATACTCGAAAATCGGCATAAAGCACCCGTTCGTTGGATCAACGCACCAATCCATCTACAACTGTATCCGAATTCGAAGGATAGGAACAATCGTTTATTCTTCTGGAATGATACGGCTCAGCTATGGGAACCATTCGCGGTACGAATGCTACACGGTGAACGGCAAGATTGTGAGTCGCGGCTGATAGTATAAGACAGCTGGCGAACCAGCCATGGCGACCGTTCTCCCCAAGCCCCCGATCCGGACCGTCCCGGTGGCCACCACCGCCAACCTGCGCTGGTATATATGCGGTCTTCTGTTCTTCGCCACGACGGTGAACTACGTCGACCGTCAGGTCCTGGGACTTCTGAAGCCGGTCCTTGAAAAAGAGCTGGGCTGGACGGAAGCCAGCTACGGATGGATCGTGTTTGCGTTCCAGCTCGCATACGGGCTGATGATGCCTCTGGCTGGCCGGGCTATCGATTATCTGGGCACTCGGCTGGGGTACTTGATCGCGGTCATTGTCTGGAGCCTGGCTGCGGGTGCTCACGCGTTGGCCGGGAGTGCACTGGGTTTCGGAGCGGCTCGATTTGCTTTGGGTTTCGGCGAATCGGCAAATTTTCCGGCTGCGATCAAGACTGTGGCCGCGTGGTTCCCGCAGCGCGAGCGCGCTTTGGCCACGGGAATTTTCAATAGTGGGGCGAACATCGGCGCTCTGCTGGCTCCTCTCGCCGTTCCCTACCTGGCGCTGCATTATGGGTGGAGATCGGCATTCGTCGCCACCGGAGCCACGGGGGTTCTGTGGATCATCGCCTGGCTCTGGCTCTATCGCGAACCCGGCCAACACCCGCTGCTCTCGGCCAAGGAACACGACCTGATTCGTTCGGACAGCCAACCGGAATCCGGTTCCCGGATTTCCTACACGAGCCTGCTCGCCAACCGAGCTGCTTGGGCGTTCCTGGCCGGCAAATTCCTTACGGACCCGGTGTGGTGGTTCTTTCTGTTTTGGTTGCCGGGTTTTCTGAACCGGAGCTATGGCGTCGATCTGTCCAATTTGGGCTTGCCGCTGGTGGTGATCTACCAGGCTTCCATGGTGGGCTCGATTGGCGGCGGCTGGATGTCCTCCGCCATGATCAAATATGGTTGGACCGTGAATCGCTCCCGCAAGACGGCCATGCTGATTTGCGCTCTCGCAGTCACGTCGGCGATCTTTGTCAGTCAGACCGGCGGAAACCTGTGGCTGACCGTCGCGCTGGTTAGCATCGCCGCAGCCGCCCATCAGGGCTGGTCCGCCAATCTATACAGCCTGCCCTCGGATGTCTTCCCGCAGAACGCGGTCGGTACGGTAGTCGGGCTGGGGGGCATGAGTGGAGCGGTTAGCGGTCTGCTGGCCTCTCCCGCGATCGGATATTGGCTGGACTGGTCCAACGGAGCTTATGGTCCGTTGTTCGTGGTGGCGGGAACTCTATACTTAATCGCTTTGCTGATCATTCACTTACTGGTTCCTAATTTGCAGAAGGCGTAGTGAGCCCTCATGTCTTTTATCACCGAAGATTTCTTGCTTACCAATCGCAAGGCGAGACAGCTTTATCGAACCTTCGCGGAGCGGGAACCCATCCTTGACTACCATTGCCATCTCTCTCCGCGCGACATTGCGGAGAACCGGCAGTTCAACAATCTGAGTGAGGCTTGGCTCGAAGGCGACCACTACAAGTGGCGGGCTATGCGCGCCAATGGAGTTGACGAGCGTTATTGCACAGGCGATGCCGCACCGTTCGAAAAGTTCCAGGCATGGGCCGGCACCGTCCCCTATACGCTCCGCAATCCGCTTTACCACTGGACCCATCTCGAACTAAAACGCTACTTTGGAATCGAAGAACTGCTGAGCGAATCGACGGCTGCCTCGATCTGGGAGCGGGCCAACGCCAAGCTCGGAACCGAGGATCTGCGCGCGACGGGAATTCTTCGTAAGTTCAACGTCGACGTCCTTTGCACCACGGACGACCCCGCGGATGATCTTGCCTGCCACCGGGCCATTCAGACATCCGGTCTTGCGACTCGGGTGCTGCCCGCGTTCCGTCCCGATAAAGCGCTCAACGTCCACTCGCCGGATGTCTTCAACCCGTGGGTGGACCGACTGGCCGCCGCCAGTAACGTAGACATCGCGCGCCTCCGCGACTTCCTGGATGCGCTTCGCTCACGGCACGATTTCTTTCACTCGATGGGCGCACGCCTTTCCGATCATGGACTGGATCGTTGCTATGCGCGTCCCTGCTCCGATCCGACCGCTGCGCAGATTTTCGACAAGGTGCGCGGCGGACGTGCTGCGGCTCCCGACGAACAGGAACAGTTTGCGTCCTACATGATGCTGTTCTTCGGCCGGCTGGATGCCGCCAGGGGCTGGACCAAACAGCTGCATCTGGGCGCGCATCGCAACGCCAGCACACGCCGTTTTCGGGAAATCGGCCCCGATTCCGGCTTCGATTCCATCGGCGATTTGCCTCAAGTGGAGGCTCTGGGCGCCTATCTGGATCGCCTGGATGAAGAGAACGCACTGCCCAAGATGATCGTGTACAACGTGAATCCGTCCGACAATTACGCTTTCGCCACCATGATCGGAAACTTTCAGGACGGCAGGATCGCGGGGAAACTCCAGTTCGGTGGCGCCTGGTGGTTCCTGGATCAGAAAGAGGCCATGGAATGGCAGATCAACACGCTTTCTAACGTGGGCCTTCTGTCTCGATTCGTCGGAATGTTGACCGATTCACGGTCCTTCATGTCCTATCCGCGTCACGAATACTTCCGGCGGGTCTTGTGCAACCTGATCGGGCGGGACATGGAGAACGGCGAGTTTCCGGATAGTGACGAGTTGGCTGGGCCCTTGATTCGAAATCTGTGTTACGGCAACGCCAAACGCTACCTTGGCTTCGACGCCTGAGACCTGACGGTCTTCCGGCTACTTCGGTAGCGGGACCGGGAACAACCGGAAGGGCCCCTTATCGGCATCGGGATTCTTGGCGTCGCGCTGGCGGAGTTTGCCTTCCATGGTCCATCCCACACCCTTCGTCACGGTGACGGCCGGAGTGCCACCTTCCATGCCACCTTCTTTGAGCGTGGTGATTTCGACACTGTCGCCGTTAGGGATGCCCATGGCCGTGCGGCCGCTGCCTTCAGCGATGATCAGCCGCTTGCCGTCGATGGGGCGCATCCCGTCAGGGCCTTGCAGCGGACGCGACAGTTTGAGCTCGGTGATTTTGGTGACCTTGCCGTCTTTGGCAAGATCCAGGCGCAGAAGTTTGCTGGTGGTAACCGTGTTGACGTAGAGCTTGTCGGGATCGCTCAAGAAGGCCAGGCCGTCGGCTCCAGCCAGCAGCGGATCGGAGGCGACTTCAACAGCCGTCGTTACAAAGGGCGTG
>Ga0105245_10000190_pt1 | contig 57837 bp, 36 predicted proteins | sample KBSM54metaG_FD_81523 | JGI IMG/M metagenome (GOLD analysis project Ga0105245, IMG submission 81523) | Miscanthus rhizosphere microbial communities from Kellogg Biological Station, Michigan, USA - KBS M5-4 metaG | ecosystem: Host-associated > Plants > Roots > Rhizosphere > Soil | place... | reverse complement strand
TCGGCGCGACCACGTCGGGCGCGTCGGGATGCGAGCCGTCGTGGCAGGAGAGGCAGAGCTCGAGCGTCGTGCCGCGGCGCAGCAGCATCGGCGCCGGCGCCGGATCGTTGTCCGTCCGCATCGGCTGGCCGTTGGCCGAATTGTGCTGGGTGTGACAGTCGGAGCAGACCATGCTCGCTCCGTAATGCCAGTCGCCGCCCGCCGCGATGGACGCACTGCCGAACGTGACGGCGGCAAGGAAAATCAGAAGATGGAACCGGGGCATTGTCCGTCTCGCCAGAGTCAGATTAGGCACTTCGTTTTGCGGCGAATGGACGAGGAGTCACCGGAGCGCGTGTTGCGTGTCACACGGGGGAAAGAGTTGCCGGTTGCCGGTGGCCGGTGGCCGGAATCGGGGAACCGGCAACCGGGAACCGGCAACCCGTGCCAGCCAAAAAAAGAGGCCGGCACAAGGCCGGCCTCTCTGTTGAAACCGATGTTGTACCGGCTAGAACGGAGTGATCGTTCCGCCCATGCCGTGGCACGACTTGCACAGGGTCTTGTAGGCGCCGTCGCCTTCTTCCGTCGTGTCGGCGGCGGTCGGGCTCGGGTAGATCAGCGCGAACGGGTTCTTGTTGCCGTGCGCCTTGTGGCAGGTGAGGCAGCCCGGGCTGTCGGTGGCAGCGGTCTGCACCGCGCTCGCCTGGTAGATCTTCAGGTTGCCGGCGGCCGTGGCGTTGGAGAACGAGGCGATCTTCACGACGCCCGTCGGGTGGCGAACGAATCCGGTTCCGTCGCCGGTCTTGTCGGTGGTCGGGTCGCCGCCGTGGAAGTCGCCGTGGCAGACGCCGCAGAACTGATCCATGTGGTTGCTCGACTTCGCGCCGTTGAAGACGATCTCGCTGCCGTCAGCCACGCGGCTGAAGACGACCGCGTTGCGGCCGTAGTAGCTCTGGAAGTTGGCGGTGCCGGAACCGAAGACGTAGCTGTTGCCGCCGATGATCGTGACGTCCTTGGTGGCGTCGAACGCCGCGGCCTTGGCCACGGTGGGGCTGACTTTGGGAGCGTTCGCGCTGGTGATCGCGCCGCGCATGGCGTACGGGATCAGGTTACGGAAGTTCGCGCTGCCGTGCGGCGAGTGGCAGCTGACGCACTCCAGTTCGGAGCCGGCGGCGAAGTAGTTGCCGACGCCCGCGCCGTCATATCCCGGAGGACGAACGGTCGAACCGATCTTGTGTCCGCCGCCCGTGGCGTCTTCGCGGACGCCGCCGGCGGAGCGGATGTAGCCATTGAGGTTGTCGCCGAAGGTGTCGGGAGCGAAGGTCTGGTCCTTGTGGCAGGACGAGCAGACGTCGTCATTCTTCAGCAGGGCTTCGCGGCCCGGGCCGGGGTTCGGAGCGGGGTAATACGGATTGATGGCCCGATTCGGCGAAGCGCCTGCGTTCGGCGTGGTGATGGCCAGGCCGTCGGTCAGGTTGTTGTGCGCGCTGGCGTGCATCGAGTGGCAATCGGAACAGTTCATGTTCTCGTTGTAGTGATAGTTGCTCTGGGCCATGAGCGGGAGCGCCGCCACGGCCAGCAGAACCGTCAGGATGATCGTGAGTTTCCGCATGTCTGTTTATCTCCTCGTGCTTCCGATCACGTCCGGAAGCGTTGTCGCGCTCGTATTGAGCGATCGAAATGCCATACCGCTCACAGTGCGATGTTCAGGACTTAACTGGCTGATTACAAACAGAGATGCACCGCGCGATCACAGCGTCGTGTCACAGGCGGCGAGGTGGTGATTGCGTGATATTCCCCACAAGAGCTGCGTGAAAATCCCCAATTGGCGTAATTGGGGCCGGAATGAATGATTCCGCCGCGATTTCCGGTGACGAAACGACGCGCGTTTCTTCGCCGTCCGCACACGAATTGCGTTCGTCGTCACACAGGAGCGCGTGTCATCCGTCACGTTGTGCCGTGTCAGTGCTACGCTCGCCGCGAATGACGGCATCGGAACGGACGATGATCGGCGCGATCGCCTTCGCCGCCCTCGATTCCGGATACCTGGCGTGGCGATATCTCGCGCTCCGGCTGGCGCTGGTGACGCCGGGGACGAGCATCTGCTCCTGGTCGCGTCACATCGACTGCGATCGCGTGCTGCTCTCTCCCCAGGCCAATGCGTTTTTCGTCCCGAACGCCATCCTCGGCGCCGCCTTCTACATCGGCTGCCTGGTCTGGTGGTCGTTCGGCAAGCGCCTCGGCGACGACTATCGCTTTCACATCATCCGCACGCTCGCCTTCTGGCTCGGCGTGGCGTCGCTGTTCACGCTGCGCTTTTTCTGGCTGCTCGTACACCTGCCGTTTTTCTGTCCGCTCTGTCCCCTGAACCATGTCGCGACCTACGTGGCGCTGATGGCGGCAGTGGTGACGTTCCGGAAGACGTCGCGGCCCGCGGCGCACGTTCAGATCCGGCGTCTGGTCCCGCTCGTTGCGGCGTGCGTGCTGCTTTTCACCGCGCTGCAGTTGCTCTGGTTCGCGGCCGAGGTCAACGGCGTGCTGCGGTTGCCCGCTACTCCTTGACGCGCGTGTCGGTCGCGATCCAGTTGACCTCCCACGTCTTTCCGCCGTCGTCCGAGAAGGCCTGCTCGAAGCGGATCGAATCGGGCGTCAGCGGCGTGATGACGAAGCGGACGAAGATCGCGCGGCCGTTGAACGTTTCCTGGTCATAGAACTCGCCGCGGCCGTTTTTGAACTGTCCGATCGTCGGCTGCGCCAGCGTGCCGTCCGCGGCGTTCGCGAAATTCAGACTCCACTGCTGCGACTGCGGGTTGTAGAGCCGCAGACTGAGTCCGGTGAAGTGCCCGGAAGGCCCCTCCGCCTCCAGCTCGATCAGATTGGCCCGCCCGTTCCACACCTTGCGCGCCACCGTCGTCCCGTTCATCTCCACCCACGTCGTGGAGCCGGTCAACGGCTTCGTCAGCCGCTTCACGTTCGTTTTCCAGGTGCCGATCTCGAAGTCGAAATCGTGCTGCCCGTCGCGGGGAGTTTGGGCGAGAGCGGAGGAGGCGATGGCGCAAAGGAGGAGAAGGGATCGGAGGATGGTGGTCATGAGATTCGATTCTCACCGGCGGGTGGCATTACGCAATAGCCACTCGGAGGGGAGGGGATAGGACCACTTCGCTGCGGTCGCACGGAGGAGATGGGCACGCCATCTGAATCGACGTAAAATTTGGATCGAGGCGGATATGGATTGGCACCCTCACATCACCGTGGACCCGAACATTTGCCACGGGCAAGCGTGCGTCACCGGGACGCGAATCCTCGTGGCGGTCGTTCTCGATAATCTCGCAGCCGGCGTCCCGCCGGCCGAGATCATCAGTAGCTATCCGCGCCTGACCCAGGAAGGCATTCAGGCCTGCATCGCGTACGCCGCGGACCTGGCGCGAGAAGAAGTCGTCGGTCTGCCGGCGTAACGACGCGCATGAAGTTCAAGGTTGACGAGAATCTCCCTGACGAACTCGCTCACCTTCTCACGGATTTGGGATGGGACTGCCGAACCGTGGTTGAGCAGCGGCTCGGCGGAGCCGACGATCCGACCGTCTCACGAGTGTGTGATGAAGAGGAGCGCATACTCGTCACTTTCGATCGCGGGTTTGCGAATATCAAGAATTACCCGCCCGCACATCATGCCGGAATCATCGTGTTTCGCCTGAAACGCCAGGACAAGCCGCATGTTCTCGCCGTCAGCTCCCGTCTCATTCGCGCGCTGCGTGAACGACCGCTTCGCGGTGAGCTGTGGATCGTTCACGAAGATCGAATCCGCATACGCCTTCCCGCCTGATAGACAGACGATAGACTGTCCCTCAATGGCCGCCTCATCCCCGACTCCGCGCACGCAGCTCATTCACGTACTTCGCAGCGCCTGCTCGGGCGAGTTGGCGGCTGGTTACGCCTATCGCGGCCATTGGAAGAGCGTTCCGCCAGGAATGGTCCGGGAGCGGATTCGGGTGATCGAAGAGGAGGAATGGCACCACCGCAGAAACGTTCAGGGTCTGCTCGCTGAGCTGGGCTCCGGGCCGTCCAAAGCGCGCGAGATGGTCTTCTGGCTGATCGGAAAGTCGATCGGCGTGTTCTGCCGCATTGGAGGCCGGCTCATCCCGATGTACGGAGCGGGGCGGCTCGAGTCGACGAACATCGCCGAGTACGAGCGTGCTGCGGCGCTCGCGCTCGAAGCCGGCTATCCCGAAATGATCGATTGTCTATTGACGATGGCGGAAGTGGAATGGGAGCACGAGCATTTCTTCCGCCGGCAGATCATCGGACATTGGATGCTTCGCATGTTTCGCCTTTGGCCGGCTCCACCGCCAAAGCACAACATCCGATCGGCGTATGCGGATGCAACGGAATCACTCGCCGTTTTTCCTTGACGGCCGATCGTAGTAGTACACCTTGCCGACGCGAACCTGCAGGCCCGTTGCGCGAATTTCGAATTCCGTGGAACTGGTCGTGACCATCGATTCCGCCGTGACCCAGATGGTCGACATGTTCTCGTCGCTGTCTCTTCCCAGCCGGAATTGCGCGTGCGAAAACGTCGCCGGCAGGTCGCAATACGTCACGCCGCTAAACTCGGCCTCCAGGTAGTGGTAGTAAACGAAATCATTGCTGCCGAGAATCAGCAGAGTGCCATCCTCGTTCTTCGCGACTTCGTAATCCCACAACGCCAGCTCGTTGATTCTGCGCAGTTCCTCTTCCATCGTGCCGCACGAGAGTATCAGCGTACCGGCTCGAACACCTGCACGCGCGCGTTTCCGCGCTCGACGACGTAAATGCGGTCCTTGTCGTCGACCGCGACGTCGCTGGGGAACGACAGCTGGCCGGCGCCTTCGCCGAGGCCGCCGAACTGGTGGAGGAGGACGCCGGCGGGTGTGAAGATCTTGACCTGATGACGCAACTCGTCGGTGACGAGGACGTGGCCCTGCGAATCGAGGGCGATGCCGGAGGGCAGCGAGAAATTCGCGGCGCCCATTTCGTGACGCCCCCAGCCGCGCACGAAATTACCCTGGGAATCGAAGACCTGGACGGCGATGGCCTGCTGGTCAGCGACGTAGATCGCGCCGTCGCTGCCGATCGCGATCGCACAGACGGATTGCAATTGCCCTTCATCCGTTCCGCGGCTGCCGAATTGCTGGCGTTTACGGCCGTCGGGGCCGTAGATGAAGATCTGGCCGGAATGATTGTCGGCGATGTAGAGCTTGCCGTCGGCGTCGTATGTGAGCGCGCCGATCAAGGGCGTTCCGTCGATTCCGTTCAGCGTGATGTCGCCCTTGTAGACGCCGCGGTAATTGAAAAGGCGAATGCGCGAGCGGTCGCCTTCGACGACGGCGATTCCGCCGTTCGGCGCGATTGCCACGCGTACGGGATCGTGCAGGTATTGTCGCGACGTGAACGAATAAAGCTCGGCGCCGTCGGGGCGAAATACGGACACGGCGCCATTTCCGGTGTCGGCCAGCCAGAGCTCGGAATGCTTGCGGTCATAGGCAAGGGCGCGCGGGCGGGCGAAGGTGCCGAGATAGAGGTGTTGATTGAAGATGGTAACGGTGCGGTATTCGAGTTGAGGGTCGTCGGCCAGGGATGTCGCGGCGAATAGAACGAGGACGAGCGCAAGAAACCTACTGGCCATGCTGCACACCCATCGCGTCGTTCGCGGCGTGGCACTCGATACAGAGCGTGCGCTGCGGATCGGCGCGCAGCATCATGCGATTCTGTGAGCCGTGCGGCGAGTGACACGACAGGCAGGTCATGCCCTGCTTCGTGCGCGGATCGATGACGTTGGATCCGACCGGATGGCCGAATTGCGCGTGGCCGCCGTGGCACTTCGAGCAGACGGCGTTGATGTCGCCCTTGAGCAGGTGCGCCTTGCCCGACTGGTGCGGTTCGTGGCAGCTGGTGCAACGTCCGCCGTTCGCCTTCAATGGATGGATCGATACAGAGTGATCGATCTGGTCTTTGATGTTTTTATGGCATCCGAGGCAGACCGCGCGCTCGTCGTTGTTTTTGATGAGGCCCGGTTCGTCGGCCGTATGCGGGCTGTGGCACGTCACGCAGCCCTGCTCCAGCGCCTTGTGCGCGCCCGGCTTCTGCGCCAGCGCCTTGATCGGCGCGTGGCAGCGATAGCAGAGCTCCGTCGGCGTCTTCGTCAGCAGCGCGGACGGCTTCGGCCCGCCTGCATCGTGGCAGCGCGCGCAGCCGGTGAAGACCTGGTGCGGTTTCGAGCGGATGAGATGCTGCTGTTGCGATCCGTGCGGATTGTGGCAGGAGACGCATTGCAGCGCCGCGGCCGGGAAGTGTTTGTGCGCCGCAGCCAACGCCGCGTCGGCTGGATCGTGACAGGTGCGGCAGAGCGCGTTCGGGTTGTCGAGCAAAAGGTTCGTATTTTCCGACGCGTGCGGCGCGTGGCAGGTGTCGCAATCGCCGCCGGCGAATGGCGCATGCACGGACGCCGCGTTCTTGAGCTTCTTCAATGACTCGTGACAGGTGAAGCAAAGCTCTTCGCCCTTCTTCAGCAGTCCCTTCGCATTGGCCGACACGTGCGGACTGTGGCAGCCGACGCACTGTCCCTTCTTCACCGGCTCGTGAACGACCGGCTGGATCAGGTCCCTGGCGATGCTGGAGTGGCAATCGGTGCAGAGCGAAACGCCGACGCGCGAAATGAGATGGCGCGCACGGCCTGCATGCGGCGTATGGCAGGAGAGGCATTCGCCCGCTTTGGCCGGCGCATGGACCCAGGTCCCTTTGCGGTATTTATCGGGGAAATCGCCGTGGCATGTTTCGCAAAGCTCGAAGCCCTTTGCGTTCAGCGTGGCGGGCGATCCCGGTTTCTCCGCCGGAACGTGACATGCGGCGCAGTCGCCGTCGACGAACGGATTGTGCCCGTACGGATTGAACAGCCCCTTCTTCTGTGAAAGGTGCGGATCGTGGCACGTCGTGCAGTCCGCTTTGGCCAGCGAATAATTGCCGTGCGCCTTCTGCATTTTCTCCGTGTCGGTCTTATGGCATCCGGCGCAGAGCTCGGAGACCGGCTTATTGAGCAGGGCGGAATTGTCGGACGCGTGCCCATTGTGGCAGGCGACGCATTTTCCTTCCGCCACCGGCGCATGCACGCGCACGCCGCCGCGGCGCATCCGCTCGCTCAGGCCGGTATGGCATCCGAGGCAGACCAGGCGCGGATTGCCCTTGAGGAACGCCTGTTCGGGCGAGCCGTGCACGTCGTGGCAGGTCTCGCACGATCCGGCCAGCGCCGGCGGGTGAACGGATTTCGATTTCTTCAGACTCGCGGCCACGTCGTCGTGGCAGCCGTCGCAGAGCTTCGCCGTCTCGTCCTTGAGCAGCATCGGCCGATCGGTCGAATGCGGCGCGTGGCAGGTCTGGCAATCGCCTGATGCCGCCGGCGCGTGAACGTGATCGCCGCGCGCGCTGACGAGCGACTCGTGGCAGCGCAGGCAGAGCTTGTCGGGAGTCGTGGCGAGCAGCTTCTCGTTCGCCGACGCGTGCGAACTGTGGCAGCCGGCGCAATTGCCCTCGCGCACCGGCGTGTGCACGAAGCGGCGCGTGAACTCCGGTTTCTTGTCCTCGTGGCAGGTGAAGCACGCCTGTTTCGTGCCGCCGTGCGGCTTGTGGCACGAGTCGCAGCCCATCGCCAGCGCCGGATGAACGACTTTCTCCGCGTTCCACGCCTTCGTCTTGTCGGCGTGACATTGATTGCAGAGCGCTTCGCCTTCCAGCTTGAGCAGCTTCGCAGCGGGGGCGGAGTGCGGGGCGTGACACGCCGTGCAATTACCGTCCGCCGCCGGCTTGTGCGTCAACGTGGCGCCGAGGTCGTGACAGGTCAGGCAGAGCGACTTCTGACTTTCATTGAGGAGCGATTTCTGGTCCGACGCATGCGGCGTGTGGCAGGTCGTGCAATCGCCTGACTTGAACGGCTCGTGGACGACCTTGTCGGTCTTGATGTCGTGGCAGGAGAAGCAGAGATCGGGCTGCTTGATCGGCTGGCCGGTGTGACAGCCCGTGCAATCGGCGATCGGCGCGTGGACGACCGTCCGCAGCAGCGTCTTTTCCGCGGCGGCGTGCGGCGAATGGCAGCTTGTGCAATTGCCGGTGACGGCGTAGCCGCCATGTTTCGGCATCGGACCGCGGCCGCCGGTTTTGTGGCACGACGTGCAGAGCTCCGCGAGCGGCTTGGTCAGCCGGCGCTCGTTGGCGCCGGCGTGCGCGTCGTGGCAATTGAGGCAGCTCTCGCCCGCCGGCTTGTGAATGCTGGCCTGGGTGAATTTCGTGCGGTCGTGGCACGTGAAGCAGAGCAGATTCCCCTCGGAACGCAGCAGTGCGCGCGAATCCGAGGAATGCGGCGAATGGCAGCGGGTGCACTTGCCCTGTGCGACCGGGACGTGGACGTGCGCGGCCTTGAACGACTCCTGCTGTTTCTTGTGGCAGTCGTAGCAGAGCGCCGGCTCCTCCTTCTGCAGGACGAGCGTGCCGACCACGCCATGGCGCTTATGGCAACTGTCACAACCCTTCGTGTCTTTGAACGGAGCGTGAACGACTTTTTTCGACGCTTCCTGAAGGACGGGCTGATGGCAGTCGATGCAGGCCTTCGACGCGAGCTTGCGCTGCTGGCCGTGGGCGGGGAGGCAGCAGATGACGGACAGCAGACAGCAGACGACGATGAAGAGGATTCCGGCCTGTTGTCCGCTGTCCGCTGTCCGCTGTCCGTTTCGCATCGGCGCCGACAGTAGCCCCCCACCGGCCTCGCGCAACATGGCGTCTTACACGCCCGCGAGTGACGCATCGCACGGGGAGGCGTGATTGCGGGATGCGCGAAATTCCCCACCTCTCCCTATCTTGATGGCGTGTTGATGCGAAAGATCGTCGAGCTGACTCGGGACTGGCGGATCCGGACCATCGTGCCGGTGATCGTCATCAATCTCCTCGCGTTCGCCGGCCTTTACGCGCTCATGTACCACTACGCGATGAGCAATCTCGTGCAGTCGCAGAAGATCGCGGCCGATCATCTTTTCGACGATCTGCGGCTCTACTACGAAGACGGCACGATCGAGCATTCGGTGACCAGCATGGCCGCGCGCCTGCAGCGTCACACGGTCGTTCATCATTTGCAGGGATTCACGTTGTTCGGCATCACCGGCGAACCGCTGATCGCGATCGAAGGCGAACGGCCGACCGGAAACAACCGCGTCGTGTTCGAGCGCGTGCTCGACAACACCGGCCGTTGCCGGAGCTGCCACGACGCGGTGAACTACCCGCGCATCGCGGTGATGCAGATCCGCTTCGATCTGACCGAGGCGACGGCCGAAGCGAAGGCGCGGGTGCAGAAGAAATTCGCGGCCGCCGGCGTGGCGTGGGTCGGCGTCCTGGTGTTGCTCTTCTGGACCGGACGGCTGGTCATCGGACGTCCGCTTGCGCGGATCGAGAACAGCATTCAGCCGGCGGTGCGCCATGACCTCGACGGGCTGGCCCGCGCGCATCGCCAGCGCGAGGAGGACATCGCGCGGCACATGGTGCGGGCGGATCAGCTGGCGGCGCTGGGTGAAGTGGCGGCGGGACTGACGCACGAGATCAAGAACCCGATCGCCGGTGTGATCGCCGCGCTCGAGCTGCTGCGGAGCGAGACGGACGCCGCGCAGATCCCGATGTACGACCAGATGCTGGCCGAGCTGCGCCGCGTCACCACCACGCTCGATTCGCTGCTGCGCCTGGCCCGCCCCCGTCCGCCGCAGCGGAGCAACGTCGACCTCGAGCGCGTCGTGCGCGAGGTGGCCTCGCTCTTCAACGCGCGGCTGCGGCGGCAGGGGGTGATGCTGGAGGTGGAAGTCGACGAAGAGGTGCCGATGATGTCGCTCGACTCCGGCCTGATCGTCCAGCTGTTAGTCAACCTGTTGACCAACAGCATGCAGGCCACCGATCGCGGCGGGACGATCCGATTGGTGTTGAAGCGAGGGGTGGAGCTCTCGGTCTCCGACACCGGCCGCGGCATCGCGCCGGACGACCTGGAACGGATCTTCGTCCCCTTCTTCACCACCAAGGAGGAAGGGACGGGGCTCGGTCTCGCCATCTGCCGGCAAATCGTCGAGCAGCATGGCGGGACGATCGACGTGCAGTCGCAAGTCGGCAGCGGGACGACGATCGTCATCCTGCTGCCGGAAGAGGAGGCCGGCCATGGCGCGCTTGCTGTTGGTTGAGGACGAGTCGCTGCTGCGGTGGGCGTTGCGGGCGCGGCTCGTGCGCGCGGGACACGAGGTCGACGAGGCGGCGGCGCTGCACGAGGCCGATGAGCTGCTGCGCAAGCGCCGTCCCGACGTCGTGCTACTCGATGTGAATCTCCCCGACGGCAACGGTCTCGATTTCCTCGCCGCGCAACACGAGAAGCTCGCCGAGAGCATCGTGCTCGTCTTCACCGCCGACGGCCGCGTCGAGGACGCGGTGCGCGCGATGAAGCTCGGCGCGTGGGACTTCCTGGCCAAGCCGGTCGATCAGGATGAGCTGCTTCGCCTCATCGACAAGGCGACGGCGTTTCACCGGCAGGGGCTGGAGGCGGAGGGCTCGCGCCGGGCGCGCGAACGGCAGGGAAAGGTGCGGATCATCGCGCAATCGCCGGCCATGGAGGACGTGCTGCGCATGGCGTCGACCGTCGCCGCCGCCGGCGCGACCACCGTGCTGCTGCGCGGCGAGACCGGCGTGGGAAAGGAAGTCATCGCCCGCTACATCCACTCCTGCTCGCCGCGCGCCTCGGCGCCGCTGCAGGCGCTCAACTGCGCGGCGATTCCCGAGCACCTCGTGGAGAGCGAGTTATTCGGATACGAGAAGGGCGCGTTCACCGACGCGAAGAGCTCGCGCAAGGGATTGTTCGAGCTCGCCGACGGCGGCACCGTCGTCCTCGACGAGATCGGCGAGGTGCCGCCGGCGTTGCAGGCGAAGCTGCTGCGCGTGCTCGAAGAGCGCACGCTCCGCCGCCTCGGCGGCGTCCGCGAGATCGCCGTCGACGTGCGCGTCATCGCCTGCACCAATCGCGCGCTGGAGGACGACGTCGCGACCGGACGTTTCCGCGAGGATCTTTTTTACCGGCTGAACGTTTTTCCGATCACCGTGCCGCCGCTGCGCGAGCGCGTGGAAGACATCCTGCCGCTGGCGCTCGACTTCGTGCAGCAGTTCGGCGCCACGGCCGGCAAGCGGTTCGCGGAGATCGATCCCGAGCTGCGGCAACGTCTGCTCGCGCATCAGTGGACCGGCAACGTCCGCGAGCTGCGCAACCTGATGGAGCGCGCGGCCATCCTCGAAAGCGGGCCGGTGCTCATCGGCCGGTCGCTGCCGCTCGACACGCGACATGTGGTCCGGGCGAACGCGAGTGATGCAGCCGAGGAGATCGTGCCGCTCGGGGAGATCGAGTTCGTCATGGTGCAGCGCGCGCTGCGTGCGGCGCACGGGAACCAGTCGCAGGCCGCGCGGTTGCTGCAGGTCAGCCGCGATCAGCTGCGGTATCGGGTCAAGCGGTATCGGGAGCTGGGGCGCGAGTTAGTGGCCGACGAGGCGTAAGTCACTTCATCGGATCTTCATTCGGTCCGCGCTGCCGGTCCTCCGCGCCATGCGGATGAGGACGCGCCCACTTCCCCCAGTCGATGCCGCCGAGCACGAGGGCGATCATCAGCGCGATCGCGCCGCCGGCGAGCAGGACCCAGCCGATCGGCTGGCCGAACATCGCCAGGAAGAAGCCGCCGAAAAGCAGGATGGCGATCACCACGATCAGAGCAACCATAACGGGAAGAAGTCGTGCAATTGGCGCTCCGCATCGCGTAAAGCCGACTTGACATTCGCCGGATTCGGACGTAAAGTGTGCTTTACATGGCGACGATCCGCAACCGGGTGAAAGAACTGCGAGGCGAGCGCGGCTGGACGCAGCAGCAGCTCGCGGACGCGGTCGGCGTATCGCGCCAGAGCATCAACTCGATCGAGCGCGAACGGTATGTGCCGAGCCTCATGCTGGCGCTCACCTTCGCCAAGGTTTTCAACTGTGCCACCGACGAGATTTTTCTCGTGGAGAACGAAGCATGAACATCCTCGGCCTCTCAATCGACGAACGATTCCTGACGCACCGCCTCAAGGCGACGAGTCTCGTGTCATCCTGAGCCCGCGCAGACGGCGAAGGACCCGTAACTTGAAACCGTTGCGCCCGAAGTTACGGGTCCTTCGCCGTCTGCGCGGCTCAGGATGACACTCATGATCGACAAGCTGGCCTGGATCCACATCAAAGACGGCCGAATGCTCGCCGCGCGATCGCGCGGGAAGGACGCTTACTTCCTTCCCGGCGGCAAGCGGGAGAGCGGCGAGTCGGACGAGCAGGCGCTCATGCGCGAAGTGCGGGAAGAACTGACCGTCGCGCTCGAGGACATGCGGCCGGCCGGGATCTTCGAGGCACAGGCACACGGCCGCGATGAGGGCGTCACAGTGCGGATGACCTGCTTCACGGCCGATTACAGCGGCGAATTGCGGCCGGCGGCGGAGATCGAAGAGATCGCGTGGCTCACATACGCCGATCGCGATCGCGTGTCGCTCGTGGGGCGACAGATCATGGACTGGCTCCATGAGCGGGGAGAGCTGCAATGAAGCAGATCATCGAATTCATCCTGGAGCTCGACCGCCTCAAGGGCGTGACGCGCAAGACGCGGCCGGTCGGGCTGGAGCGCTATGAGAATTCCGCGGAGCACAGCTGGCAGATCGCGCTGCTCGCGGCGTCGATGGTTCAGTACGCGCATGCGCCGGTGGACGTCGATCGCGTCATTTCGATGCTGCTCGTCCACGACATCGGCGAGATCGAGACCGGCGACACGATCTTTTACGCCGAGGGCGGCTGGCCGGAGCGCAAAGCGGCGGAAAAGGCGGCGGTGACGCGGATTTTTTCGTTGCTCGGAGAGCCGCAATGCTCGCGGTTTCTCTCATTGTGGCAGGAGTTCGAAGACAACGAGACGGCCGAGGCGCGATTCGCGCACGCGGCCGACCGCGCAATGCCGGTCATTCTCAATCTCGCCAACAATGGCCAGAGCTGGCGCGAGAACGGGATAACACATGAACGCGTGGTGAGCCGCGTCGGTCCGCCGATCAAGGCCGGTTGTCCGGCATTGTGGGATTACCTGGAGTCGCGATTGGAGGAAGAGCGGCTGAAGGGCTGGTTTACTTCGACGGGAAGAAGCGATGCAATGAAATGACCGTCACGCCTTTATTGTCGGTCATCGCCTGGATCGCCGATTGTGTTCCGTCCGTGCGATCGACGCCGACCGATTTCAATTGCTCGCTCGTCGCAACCGACTCCTTCAACTTGCCGACTTTCTCGCCTTCGGCGCGATAGAACGCCGCCACCTGCGCCGGTGAGTCGTTGCTCGTGTAGCGGACGCTGTAGGTGTCGCCGATGTCGCTGTGCAGCTTGATGCGCGAGTATTCGATCTCCTTCGCGCCCGGATACACCGGCAGGCCGATTCTTTCGTCGGTCACTTCACCGTGAGCGGCAGGGGCCGGAGTGGCGGCGGCAGTGGAAGCGGTGGGCGGCGAAGGACGATGCCCTGCGTCCTCATGCGCTCCACACGCGGTCAAAAGCACGACGGAGACGCAGAGGAGCGCTGATTTCATCGCTCGCAGTATAGGCGCCGGCAGTCGGCAGCCGCGCTAAACTGCGCGCGCTTGAAACGGGTCCTTCTCTACGGCTCCATCGGCGGCGCGCTCATCACGCTGCTGAAGCTGATCGAATATCAGTACTTCGTCCGCGCCTATCCGGGCGAGGTCTACGGCGCGCTCGTCGCCGTCATCTTCACGGCCGTCGGCATCTACCTCGGGTTGAAGTGGACGCGCCCGAAAGTGGTCGTCGTCCGCGACTCCGGCCCCTTCGCCCTCAATGTCGACAACCTCAAAGAGCTCCGCCTCACCGCGCGCGAGCACGAGATCCTCGGCCTGATCGCCCAGGGGCTGAGCAACCGCGAGATCGGGGAGAAGCTCTTCGTGTCCGAAAACACGGTCAAGACCCATTCGTCTCGCCTCTTCGAGAAGATGAGCGTCAACCGGCGGACGCAGGCTGTCCAGCGAGGGAAGGAACTGGGGCTGATTCCGTGAATCACCCTTTCGTTGACCCCGAAATCACCCGAAAGAATGACGCCCCGCGACGCTCGCGGCGCTACGTTGCCTGAAAAAACAGGAGAAAACAGATGAAGAAAACGGTGCTCACTTACGGACTGATCTCGGGCGGCATTCTGGTGGCGTTGATGGCCATCACCATTCCTCTCTGCATGAACCGCACGCTCGATTCCGTCTACAGCGAGGTCTTCGGCTACACGTCGATGGTCCTGGCGTTCATCCTCGTCTTCCTCGGTATCCGCTCCTACCGCGACAACACGGGCGGCGGCGCCATCACGTTCGGCAAGGCGTTCACGGTCGGCCTCCTGATCACGCTCGTCACCAGCGCGATGTATGTCACCGCGTGGGAGATCATCTATTACGGGTTCATCCCCGACTTCGCCGACAAGTACAGCGTTCTCGTGGTGGAAAAGATGGAAAAGAAGGGCGCCAGCGCCGCGGCGATCGAGAAGACGAAGGCCGACATGGCGCGGTTCCGGAAGATGTACAAGAACCCGTTCTTCAACATCGGCATGACGCTCATGGAGGTTTTCCCGGTGGGACTGGTCATGACGCTCGTGTCGGCGGGGATCCTGCGCAGGAAGCCGGCGATGGCAACGTAACATCCGCACACCTGTCCGATTTCCGGACAGTCGCGATTCGCTAACTCACACAAAACAAACAACGACGCCATGGCCTGGCTGTTGCGCAAGGACAGGCCATGCGCGAAGAAACACCCGCCCTCGTCGTTGTCGATGATGATCAACTGGTCCTGGAGAGTCTGGCCGCCCTCCTCGGAGGTTCGGGGAGGCCGGTCTATCTCTGCAGCGACGTCGAGTCGGCGACGGTCGTCCTCGGGCAGGTGCCGGTCTCCCACGTCGTCGCCGACGTTCAGTTCTCCGGCCGCTTCGGCTTCGAGGGACTGACGTTCGTCAGCACGATCAAGGCGAAGCAGCCCGACTGCCGGATCGTGTCGATGAGCGGCTACGACTCCGAGGCTCTGCGGCAGGAGACCCTCGCCCGCGGCGCCGACGCCTTCATCGCCAAGCCGTTCGGACTCGACACGCTGGAAGAAGTCCTGGGCATCGACGTCACGAGCGGCGACATGGACGACGCGAAAATCATCCGCTTTCCGACGCTTCTCGAGATCACCGAGGGGCCGTCGTTGTTCGCGCATGTCCAGCCGATCGTCGACCTGCGCGACGACCGCGAGCCGTTCGGATATGAGGCGCTGGCGCGTTACGCCGATGGCCCGCTGCCGGGCAACGGCTGGCTCTTCGAGTACGCGCGGCTGCGCGGACGCTCGTACGAGCTCAACGCGGCATGCGTCGTCCGCGCGATCGCCGCGGCGAGCGACCTTCCGGAGTGCAGCCGGATCTTCATCAACATCGATCCGGCCGTCCTGGGCGACGCGCGCGACGTCTCGAAGACATTGCTGAAGGCGGCGGCGAGCTACGACGTCGATCCGTCGCGCATCGTCCTCGAGCTCACCGAGGAGATGCCGATGTCCGGAGCTCCGGAAGTGCTTCAGTCCATCGAGGCCCTGCGGCGGGAAGGGGTGCAGTTCGCGCTCGACGATTTTGGCACCGGCTACGCGCACCTCGGATACGCCGCGGCCATCCGGCCGTCGTTTCTGAAGGTCAGCAACAACCTCGGAACGTCGTTCGAGGACGACGACACGAGAGGGCGGATCGTCAGCAGTCTCTTCGTCCTGGCCAAGGCGCTCGACTGTCTGATGATCGTGGAGGGCGTAGAGAGCGAAGCGACCGCGGCGGCGGCCCGGCGGGCGGGCATTCCGCTGGCGCAGGGATACTTTTTCGGCATGCCGGGCGCGGCCGTGGCATTCACTTCAGATAACTTTTGTTCCGGATCTCGATTTTTTCGCGTACCCTTGACGATCGCATGACGTCCGGAGCGCGACCATGGGTCGGTCGCACCAGGTACAGATAACTCGGTCCCTTCAACAGGAGTCTGATTGTGAATGAGCGCACGCGTGTCGCTTCGGCGACGCGGCTTCGGCTTTTCTGCAGTGTCTTTGCTGTCGTGATCCTCGCTGCCGCGCTTCCCGCCGCGGCCGACAATCCGCCTTTCTGGAACAGCGGCGTCCCGACCAGGGGGGACGGCAGCCTGGCGATCAAGCCGGTGACCTGGCCGACGACTCCGCAGTGGATTCCCTACTCCTGGGGAACGACCTATCCGGACTCGACCCTCACCCAGAAGCACCCGATCCGGGACCAGCGCGTCCAGGACCCGTCGAACGGCGGCACCACTCCGCAGAACTACGTCAACGTTTCGTCGGGATGCGCCGATCAGAGCCTGCCGAGCATCTACTACTACTACGACTCCGTGAACAACGTGATCTTCTTCCGCTGGCGCGTGGAGCAGATCGCGAACAACTACGCCACCGGACCGAGCCCCGGCGCCTTCGCCAACACCAGCCCCTGGAACTCCGCGCTCTGGACCGTCTTCCTCGACCTCGACGGCAACGGCTACCGCGATTTCGCCATGCACCTCGACGGCTCGAGCGGCGCGCCGGCCACGCCGGTCGACATCCTCCGTTCGATCTGGAGCAACCAGTCGAGCAACTCCATCGACTACATCGGCAGCGCGGCGACGATCCACAGCCTCTTTACCAACCCCACCTCGTTCGTCAGCAACACCACGAACCAGATCTTCCAGTTCGACGGCAGCGCCACTCCGTCCGTCGTGCAGTGGCCGAACGGCGCGAGTGAAACGTCGTGGGACTACGGCACCACGCGCTCGATCAACATCAGCACCGCGTCATGCGAGGAGTACTTCGTCGATTACGAGATCCCGCTGGCGATGCTCAACGCCGCGGCGTTCGGCGGGCCGACGCTCGACGCGAACCGGCCGTTCCAGTTTCTCTTCACCACCGCGAACAGCCTTCAGAACCCCTTCCAGAAGGACGTGGTGTGGGAAGGGAGCTTCGTCTGCGACGCCACCTCGCCCGGTCCGTTCGGCGACGCGGTGCAGCTGAGCACCGGCATCATCCCGCAGCCGATCGCCACGTCGATCACCGCGGGCTCGGTCACCGGATGCAGTGTGCCGATCGTGGCGCAGATCATGGACGCGCTGACGGTCAACAACTGCGCCTCGATCAGCCAGCTGGTCCAGGTGCAGTTCAAGTACTACTACGACATCAACGGCAACGGCCTCGATGACGACGGCGGCTCGTGGGTCAACATCAACGAACCGACGGTGCCGGTCGGCACGACCGTCCAGGCGAACTGGAACCTGACGAACCTGATCCAGGGCCAGTACCTCATCGCCCTGGAGATCACCGACAACCGCGGCCACACCACGCAGACGTGGATGGGCAAGTCGTCCGCCACGCTGCTGCAGCCGTTCGGCACCGACAACAACGGCCCGCTCGGCGCCACGCGGAACCTCTACACGAACGTTCCTCCGATCAGCGTCACCTACCCGTACAACGGCCTGCAGAGCTCGACCCTCGGCGTCAACTATCAGAAGGTGACGATCGGCGGCGCGTGCGGCGCGCCTCCTCCGACGGTGACGAAGACGCACAACGTCGCCAACGTGCAGCAGGGGCAGCCGGTCACGTTCACGCTGACGCTCAGCAACACGTCGAGCACCACCGTGACCGTCACCTCGATCACCGACACGCTGCCGAACGGCTTCACCTATCAGAGCACCGGCGCCGGAACGATCGGCTCGCCGGCGACCTCGCCGAACGTGAACGACACCGGCACCGTGACGTGGACGTTCTCCCCTGCGGCCTCGCTGCCGGCGACCTCCACGCGCACGTTCATCTTCACTGTGAACGCCGGCACGACCGGCGGCACGTACTTCAACAGCGCGAACGTCTCGACGAGCGTGGGCACCCTGACCGGCACCGACACCACCGGCGTAACCGTGAACACCGCCGCGCTGACGATCTCGAAGGGCGTGGCGCTGGCGTCCGCTCCGTCGGTTCCGGTCACCAGCGTCAATCGCGGGGACACGGTCCACTGGTCGATCGTGGTGACGAACAACTCGCAGACGCCCGTTACGAACGGGTCGCTCACCGACGCGCTACCGGCCGGCTTCACCTACGTCAGCGCCACTCCGTCGCCGACTTCGGCGCCGGCCGTCGGCGTGAACGGCACCGTCACCTGGAGCGGCCTCTCCTTCCCCACCAGCGGTCTCACTCAAACGCAGACCTTCACCATCGATGCGGTGGCCACGACCGCAGGCTCGTTCACGAACACCGGAACGATCACGTCGACCGAGGCCGCCACGGTCAGCGCGTCGGCGAACCTGTTCGTGTCGGGACCGATTCTGGCGATCAACAAGACGGCGAATACCTCGCTCATCGTGGCGCCGGGCAATGTCACGTTCACCATTGAATACGCGAACGTAGGAAACGCGTCGGCGACGCTGACGTACCTCGGCGACTCGATTCCGACCGGCTACACATACGTCTCCGGCACGCCTTCCGGAGCCGGAAGCTGCGTCAGCAACGGCGTCATCACCATCAACGTGACGGCAGGCGGCAGCGGCTATACCAGCGCGCCGACCGTGTCGATCACCGGCGGCGCCGGCGCCGGCGCCACAGCAACCGCCGTTCTGACCGGCACCACCGTTACGGCGGTCACGATCACGAATCCCGGATCGGGCTACACCTCCGCGCCGGTTATTGGATTCACCGGCGGCGGCGGTTCGGGGGCGACGGCGACGTCGGTCGTCGGCATGGCCTGTACCGGTCTCGGCTCCCTGGCCGCCGGCGCGACAGCGTCGGTGACGGCGGTGTTCACGGTCGGCGCCGGGGCGGCGACGACCTCGACGAATACGACGACGATCAACGCGTCGAATGCGGCGACGGCGACCGCGACGTTCAACGTAACCAAGCAGTCGAATACGTGCGTCACGTCGAATTACTACTTCCGCACGACGCGCGGCGCGGTGTCGACGGGCGCGAATGGATATGCGGTCGGCTACGTCGGCATGACGAACGGCGGCACGGGCTACACATCGGCGCCGGGTGTTTCGTTCACCGGCGGCGGTGGCACGAGCGCAGCCGGAACAGCGGTTGGGAATGCCACAGGACAGGTCGCAGGCGTCAACATGACGAATGTCGGCAGCGGCTACACGTCGGCGCCGACCGTCGGATTTACGGGCGGTGGTGGCACTGGCGCGGCGGGAACGGCGTTCCTCACAAACGACCAATACCTCGCGCTTACGACGGCGGGAAGTTCCGACTTCACGATCACGAAGACGGTAAAGGTTCTGACCGAGATTGCCCGCTTCTACTCGGATCCGACCGATACCACGACCGCATATCTTCTCAGCACTGCGAGTGTGACAACGAGCTGGGACAATTCTCTGCCCAACGGAAGCAAGGTCGAATACGTCATCACGCTCAACGACTTCGACTCGGTCACGAACGCGCAGACGCAAATCGCCACGACAGGGATCGTGACGCACACCAATGGCGGCACCTTCACCGACAACTTTACGGTGCCGGCGAGCACGGTCCTGAAGGCGGGGCACCGTCTCCTCTGGATCATCTCCATTGAGGACAACAACCAGGGTGGCAACGTCACCGACACGCTGCACTTCAACGGGGCCACCGCCGCGACGCAGAGCTACGGCACGGTCTGCCTCACACCGGTCCGCATCTCGCTGACGAAGAACGCCAACAAGCTCTCCGTCAACTCGACCGGCGACACGATCCAGTACACCGTCACCTACAACAATCCGACGAGCATCGCGATCCCGAACGTCGTCATCACCGATCCGATCCCGGCCGGAATGACGTTCGCCTCGGCCAGCCGCTCGCCGGTCGTCGGCTCGCTCACCACGCCGGCCGTCAACGGCACCGGCAACCTGGTCTGGAACGTCGGCTCGGTCGCCGCGGGCGGCACCGCCACGCTGACCATCAACCTCAACGTCACGAGCTCCATCACCGGCACCACCACGACCAACACCGCGACACTGACCGACGACTACACGCCGAACGTCACCGCCTCCATCAGCGCGGCCATCGCCAGTCCGAACGTCCTCATCACCAAGCGGGCGAGCGGCTCGAACTATGTCCCGGGCGACAAGTTCTCCTACACGCTGTCGGTGGTGAACTCCGGCACCGGCGCGGCGGCGAGCACGGTCGTCACCGACACCATTCCGAGTTACCTCACCGTCCTGAACATCACCTCGTCCGCGACCTCCGTCGCGGCGATCAACATCTCCAGCGGCGGCAGCGGCTACACCAGCGCACCGACCGTCTCGTTCAGCGGTGGAGGCGGCGCGGCGGCGACGGCAATCGTCTCCGGCGGCGTCGTCACCGCGGTGCTGATCACGAACGGCGGCACCGGCTACGGCGCCGCACCGACGGTCTCGTTCAGCGGCGGAGGCGGCAGCGGCGCGGCCGCAACCGCGCAGCTCTGCGGCTCGCTCACCAGCTCCTCGCAGGTCGGCCAGGCGCTGACGTTCAACATCGGCGCGCTCGCGGCAGGAGCGACCACGCTCCTCAACGTCACGGTGCAGGTCAACACCACCGGAATTCCGGCGGGACAGACGGCCGTCACGAACACCGCGTCGGTGGTCGACAGCTACAACACGACGCCGCGCACCTCGAGCGTCGTCGTCACCATCACCGCGAACCCGAACCTCACCCTCAGCGAGACGGCCACTCCGTCCGCGAACCGCGTCGTTTTCGCCAATGTCACGGCGGGCGGCAGCTACAGCACTCCGCCGACGGTGACGATCTCCGGCAACGGCTGCCTCGGCGCGACCGCGATCGTCAGCACCGATCCGTCGTCCGGTCTTTCGAGCGGCTCGTACAGCGTCACCGGCGTCACGATCACGAACCCCGGCAGCGGCTGCACCGGCATTCCGACCATCACCTTCAACGGGTCGTGCGTCTCCTGCGCGGCCGCGACCGCGACGGTCGGACCGGCGCCGGGCGACACGATCACCTACGTCCTCACGCTGGCCAACACCGGCACGGCGGACGCCGCGAACTGCATCATCACCGGCAGCGTCCCGACCTTCACCTCGTACACCAGCGGCGGCACGTTCAGCCTCGGCTCGGTCTCGTCCACGTCGACCACCGTCGCCGCCGGCGGCAGCACGCAGCTGACCTATGTCGTCACCGTCGACTCCAGCCTGCCGTACAGCTATTCGTCTCCGTTCGGCGTCACGACGCTGCCGCAGAGCGGTAGCGCGACGTCGACCAATGCGGCCGCGCCGACGCCGGTCAACTCGACGCTCAGCACCGGCACGTCGCCGCAGTACGCGATGAGCAAGACTCCGGATGGGGACACCGTCGCCGATCCGCTGACTACCGTCTCCAGCAACGTCACCAGCAGCACCAACGTCAGCGTCGCGTCGACCGCGTTGATCAACGTCGGCGACTACATCGCCATCCAGAACGCCGGCGTCTACCAGGTCGTGCAGGTCACGGCAAAGAGCGCGTTCTCGCTGACCGTCCATTCGGCGATCACCGCGATCGCCGGCGCCAACGTGCTTCCGGTCGAGCAGTACACGCTCGCCTACGACAACAACGGCGGCGCGACCGGCCTGAACGTCGAAGTGAAGGACGTTCTCCCCGGCAGCCTGCTCTATGCCGGCATTCCGCGCACCAGCGTCGCCAGCGCCACGATCAACGCGGGCGGCAGCGGCTACTCGTCGGCGCCGACCGTGTTGTTCAGCGGCGGCGGTGGCAGCGGCGCGGCCGGCACGGCGACCATCTCCGGCGGCGCCGTCACTTCCATCACCATCACGAACGCCGGCAGCGGCTACACCAGCAATCCGACCATCTCCTTCTCCGGCGGCGGAGGCAGCGGCGCATCGGCGACCGCGGTTCTCGCCGCGCCGGTGCCGACCTCCTCGCCGTTGTTCGGCTCGACCGGCACGATCACCTGGTCGATCGGGACATTCCCGAATGGAGGCAGCGGCACGGTGACGTTCCTCGCCATTCCGAACGCGGCGGGCGCATACACCAACACGGCGATCATCACCGACGGCGTCAATAACGGTCCGTCGCTCAACGATCGCGACGCGTGGGACACGGCGACGACGACGTTCGGCGCTCTCAGTCCGACCAAGGTGACGTCGACGCCGGAAGTCCTGACCGGTGGGACGGCGTCCTACACCATCACCGTTTCGAACCCGCTCCCGGCGACGACGGCGATCAACGTCTCCGTCGCCGACAACCTCCCCACCGGCTTCACCTACGCGGCCGGCTCCACCGTCATCAACGGCGGCGCTTCGTCCGATCCGTGCGCCAGCTGCGTCGCGGCGGTGAAGGTCGTCTCCGCCGGCTCGGGCTACACCAGCGCACCGGCGGTCAGCTTCACCGGTGGCGGCGGCTCGGGCGCGACGGCGACCGCGAATGTCTCCGGCGGCGTGGTCACCTCGATCACCGTCACGGCGGGGGGCACCGGCTACACCTCGGTTCCGACGGTCAGCTTCAGCGGCGGCGGCGGTTCGGGCGCGACTGCCACGGCGCTCGTTCCGACCTCGTCGGTGCCGGTCTGGGGCGGTCTCTCCATCGCACCGGGCGGCACGCTCACCATCGCGTTCAATGCGACGGTCGGCGCGAACGTCCCCATCGGCACCTACGACAACGAGATCAGCGTTTCGGGCTCCGTCCCGTCGCTCATCTTCGATCAGACCGGCACGACCGCCGAAGACGTGCACGTCTGCACCGCGGCTCCGACGATCATCGCGCCGACGGTCTGCGCCGGCTCGGCCGGCAACGTCGCGTCGGTCGCGCTCCGTCCGCAGGCGGCCTACGTCTGGTCGGTCAACAACGGCGCGATCATCACCACCTCGTCGACCGGCACGGTCAACAGCGTGAGCGTCGGCGCCGGCGGCACCGGGTACGTCACGCCGGCGATCAGCTTCACCGGCGGCGGTGGCACGGGCGCGGCGGCGACGGCAACCGTCGTCGGCGGCGCAATCACCGCGATCACCATCACCAATCCCGGCAGCGGCTACACGTCGGCGCCGACCGTCGTCATCGGCGGTCCCGGCAGCGGCGCGACCGCGTCCGCGGTCCTCGGCACCGGCATCATCTACACCGCCGGCAGCGTCTCCCCGATCACGGTGAGCGTCACGATCACCGAGGACACGTGTTCGGCGACGCCGAGCACGAACGTCACGGTCACGGGGCCGGTCATCACCGCGCAGCCGCAGGACGCCACGCTCTGCCTGCCCCCGAACGCGACAGCGACGTTCAGCGTCACCGCGACCGGCAGCGGCCTGACCTACCAGTGGCAGCGCTCGACCAATGGCGGTGCGAGCTGGGCCAACGAGACCACGCTCTGCAGCGGCACCACCAGCACCTGCTCGTTCACGGAGACCGGCACGCACAACGGCAACCAGTTCCGCGTGATCATCACCGGTTCGTCGTGCAGCGTGACCTCGAATGCGGCGACGCTGACGCTCTCCTGCAACCCCGATCTGCAGTTCACGACCGATAGCGGCACGCCGAACCCGGTATACGCCGGCCAGAACATCACCTACACGCAGCAGTTCACCAACGTCTCCGCGCAGGCCACCAACGGCAGCTCGGCGACGACGGTCGTGTGGCAGCCGATTCCGACGAACACGACCTTCGTCTCGATGACCGTCGGCACCGGCGCGAACGGCTTCACCTGCAGCAACACCACGAACGGCGTGACCTCCATCGCCATCACCGCCGGCGGCAGCGGCTACGGCACGGCGCCGACCATCGGCTTCACCGGTGGCGGCGGCTCAGGCGCCACTGCGACCGCGACCGTCTCCGGTGGCGTGATCACCGCGATCACGATCACAAATCCGGGCAGCGGCTATACGTCGGCGCCGGCCGTGACGTTCACCGGCGGCGGTGGATCGGGAGGAGCCGCAACGGCGACGACCGGCGCGGCCTCGACCTGCACCACGACCTCCATCACGCTCGCCGGCGCGACCAGCCCGACGTTCACGCTGGTGGTGAAAGTCGATCCCTCGGCTGCCGATGGCGCCACGATCACCGACACGCTCCGCGTCACGACGCCGAACGACTCGAACGCGGCCAACAACTTCATCAGCACCACGAACACCGTGCAGCGCCGCATCGACATCCAGACGGCGAAGGACGACAGCACTACCGGCGTCGCGCCGTACGGCAGACACTTCATCTATCCAGGCAATCCGGCCACGCCGCAGAACCTGACGTGGAGCGTGGTGGTCGCGAACGGCGGTCCGTCGCTCGCCACGAACGTCGTGGTCACCGACGAGATGCCGTTCGGCTTCACCTACAGCTCATCGAGCATCACGGGCGGCGGCAACACCTGTTCGTTCGTCTCCGCCACGCAGATCCTGACCTGCACCATCCCGACGCAGCAGCCGACCCCGGTCATCACGTTCAGTGGTGGTGGCCCGGGCACCGGCGCGGCCGCGGTGGCCACGGTCACCGGCAACTCCGTCACCGGCATCACGATCACCAACGGCGGCAGCGGCTACACCTCCGCGCCGGTGGTCACGATCGCCGTCGCCGGCGGCAATGGCAGCGGCGCCACGGCAACGGCGACGGTCACGGGCGGCGTCGTCACGAGCATCGCCATCAACAACGGCGGCACCTCGTACACGAACACGCCGGTCATCAGCATCGTCGGCCAGACCACGGTCGACACGCAGCCGGTGACGAACGCCGTCACGCTCGCGTACACCGAGATCGATACGAACACCGCGAACGACGAGTCGAACGACACCGTCGTCATCCTCGCGCCGACGCTGGTCAAGATGTTGACCATGGACGGCGTGCAGAACAAGAACGGCGTCACGCTGACCTGGCAGACGTCGGCGGAAACAGACAACCTCGGCTTCTACATCTGGCGCGAGACGGCCGACGGCAACCGGCAGAAGCTCAACGACCACATCATCGTCGGCTCGGCCCTCTTCACGAAGAAGACGATCACGTCGAACCGCAGCTACCGCTTCACCGACAGGAAGCCGCCCGCCGGCTTCGCGCAGTACTACATCGAAGACATCGACCTGAACGGCACGCGCACGATGCACGGTCCGGTCTCGCCGCGCCTCGGCGCAAGCGATGTCGGCGGCGGCGGTCCGACCACCGACCCCGATCCGGGTCTCGGCTCCGAGGGCGGGATTCTGGCTACGCAGGCAGGCATGGGCGTCACGCCTGCCGCTCCGTCGGCGCCGATCGCCGATCGCACCGCCCAGCAGTGGGTGGTGGCGAACGACAAGGCGGCGAAGCTCGTCATCACGACGCCGGGCTGGTATCGCCTGAAGAAGAGCGACCTCGTCGGCGCCGGATTCGATCCGGGCAGCAACAGCAAGTCCATCGCCGTCTTCGCCGACGGCATCGAAGTGCCGCTGCTCGTCAACGACGGTCCCGACGGCAAGCTCGACGCGAGCGACACGATCGAGTTCTACGGCACCGGCGTCGACACGCCGACCGCCGGAGGACACATCTACTTCGTGGTGACGAACAAGGGGAAGGGCCTCCGTCTCACGCCGCAGAAGTCTGCGCCGTCGGGCCGCCCCGCTCCGGCCAGCTATCCGTACAGCTACTCGCGCACCGAGCGCTTCATCTACTTCGCCGCGCTGACCAACAACGGCGACCGCGACAACTTCTTCGGCCAGTTCGTTTCCGATTGGCCGGTGAGCGAGAACGTCACGGTCACGAACCTCGATCCGAACGCCTCATCGGCGGAGCTCGAGGTCGTATTGCAGGGCGTGACTCCGAACTTCGATCACGTCACTTCGGTGGTCATCAACGGCCACGAAGTCGGACCGGTCCGCTTCAGCGGCAATATCCGCAGCGCGACGACGCTGTCGGTGCCGGCGGCTGATCTGGTCGACGGCGAGAACCTCATCACCTTCACCGCCACGGGCGGCTGGAACGATTACAGCCTCGTCGAGTCGGTGCGCATCACGTATCCGCATCTGTATCGCGCCGACAGCGGCGCGCTGATGTTCACCATCGCCGGCGGTTCGCAGGTGGCGGTCAGCGGCTTCGCGTCGAATGACGTCCAGGGCGTCGATCTCACCGATCCGGCCGCGCCGGTCTCGCTGAGCGTGACGGCGTCGAACGGCACGGCCACGGTTACGGCGCCGGACGGCGGAACGCGGACGATCTTCGTCTTCGCCGGCTCGCGCGTGATGTCGCCGCCGCAGGCGGTCATGAACGTGCCGTCGACATGGAACGACACGAAAAACGCCGCGAACATGGTGATCATCACCAACAAGGCGTTCATCGACGCCGCGAACACGCTCAAGCGGACGCGCGACGCGCAGGGCGTGTCGACGGTGGTCGTCGACGTGCAGAACCTGTACGACGAGTTCTCGTTCGGCATGCACTCGCCGTACGCCATCCGCGACTTCCTCAAGCGTGCCGCGTCGTGGAAGACCGCGCCGCATTACGCCATCCTCATCGGCGACGCCAGCACCGATCCGCGCAACTACATGGGCATGGGCAGCTTCGACTTCGTGCCGACGAAGAGCGTCGCCACGTACTACCTCAAGAGCGCGAGCGACGACTGGTTCGCCGACTTCAACGACAGCGGCATTCCATCGATGGCCCTCGGCCGCATCCCGGTCCGCACGGCGGACGAAGCGGCGACGGTGATCGGCAAGCTGACGCGGCGCGCGCCGGCTCCTCCGGTCGATTCGTGGGCCCGCAAGGTGGAGATCATCAGCGACGTGCCGAACGGTGTGCCGTTCGAGAAGGCCGCCGATCAGATCGCGCAGCTCGTTCCGACGCCGGCGTACAACGTCGAGCGTCTCTCGCTGACCACCGCCGGCGCGGGCGACGTCGTGACCGCGTTCAACAACGGCTCGCTGCTGCTCAACTACATCGGCCACGGTTCGGCCGAAGTGTGGGACGAAGGCTCGTTCAGCACCTGGGCCGCCTACTCCCTGACCAACGGCGACAAGCTGCCGTTCGTCGTGACCATGAATTGCCTCAACGGCGTCTTCCACGACATCTGGAGCGAGAGCGTCGCCGAAGGCCTCCTCAAGAGCCCGAACGGCGGAGCGATCGGAGTGTGGGCATCGTCCGCGCTGACGTCACCCGATCAGCAGTACCTGATGAACGCCGAGCTCTATCGCCAGATCTTCGGCGGCACCCCGTCCATCGGCGACGCGATCCTCAAGGCGAAAGCCGCCACCCAGGACCGCGACGCGAGAAGGACGTTCATCCTCTTCGGCGACCCGACGCTGCGACTGCACTAAAAACGTGGCGAGTAAAGCCTTCTCCCCCGCCCGGCGGGGGAGAAGGTGCCGAAGGCGGATGAGGGGGCGCCGCCTACAAAGCGTAGAACGTCCCCTCCGAGGTAGCGTTTTTGCGCATGCCGCGCAGGAACCGCCCGCTCCTTCACTACGCCCGCGCAATGCGCCGCGCACCAACTCCGGCCGAGAATCGCATCTGGCATTGGTTACGTGGCCAACGCTTCGGATACAAGTTCCGGCGACAGGTCCCGATCGGCCCGTTCATCGCCGATTTCTACTGCGCCGAGTTGAAACTCGTCATCGGGATCGACGGTTCATCGCATCAGTGGAGACATGAATACGACGACGCGCGAACGCTCGATCTGTATATTCGCGGCATTCGCGTTTTTCGCATTGCGAATGAGGCGTTGAGGGATCCCGAGATGGTGGGGGAGCAGATCAAATGGGTGATTGGGCAGTGTGCGCGGCCCCCTCATCCGCCTGCGGCACCTTCTCCCCCGCCGGGCGGGGGAGAAGGCAGTTAGTGGGCTACTGTGCGCCGGTGCGCGGGCGCGGTGAACGTGACGCGCCAGATAGTGCCGGCCCCGTCGTCGGAGACGAGCAGCGATCCGTCCGCTAACACGAGCAATCCCACCGGCCGCCCCCACACGTTGCGGCTCGTTTCATCGGGGGACCAGCCGACGATGAAGTCGTCGTAGCCGCCTGCCGGTTTGCCGTTCTGCATCGGGATGCGGATGACCTTGTAGCCGGTGCGGCGGGAGCGGTTCCATGAGCCGTGCAGGGCGACGAAGGCGTCGCCGTTCCAGGCTTTCGGGAACATCGGGCCGTTGTAGAACGTGATGCCGAGCGACGCGGAGTGGGCCTGGACGAGGAGGTCGGGGACGATCGCCTTTGCCACGAGGTCGGGGCGCTTGATGGTGGAGTTCGGGTCGACGTTCTGGCCCAGGTACGAATAGGGCCAGCCGTAGAAACCGCCGTCGACGACCGACGTCGCGAAGTCGGGCACGAGGTCGTCGCCGAGGAGGTCGCGCTCGTTGACCGTGGTCCAGAGCGCGCCGGTGATCGGCTCGATGGCGAGCCCGGACGGATTGCGCAGGCCGCTGGCGAAGATGCGTTGACCGCTGCCGTCGGCGTTCATCACCACGATCGTCGCGCGCTTCGGATCGGCTTCCGGACCGTCGTTCGTGCTCGAGCCGATGCCGGCGTAGATCTTCGTGCCGTCGGCGCTGAAGATGATGTTGCGCAGCGTGTGTCCGCCGCCGCCCGACGGCAGCGACGCGATCATGGCCGGTGTCGTGCCGATCGCGCTGGTCTGGCCGTCCGTGTAGGGGAATCGCAGGATGCCGTCGGTGTCGCCGACATAGAGAAATCCGCCGTTGAACGCGATGCCGAACGGCTGGTTCAGGCCGCGCGCGAAGACGAACGATTCGTTGCCGCGCAGCACCGTGACGCGGCCGGCGAAGGTCTCGGTCACGAAGACGTCACCATTCGGCGCGAGGGCCATGTAGCGCGGACCGGAGAGCCCGCCGGCGAAGAGGGAAATGGAAAAACCGGCCGGCAGAACGAGCGACGCGCCGGCCGGTTTGGCCGTGACGATGGGGCCGTTGTCGACGCTCGGAGTGGCTTTCGGCGCAGGCAATTGCTCGGGGCGGATGTCGTAATGCTGCAGCGTCAGCGACGCCGCGAGAATGAGAGGCAGCATGATCCCACCGGCTCATGCAACAAGCGGGCGAGCCCGCACACTCCACACCGGGGTAGGGTTTCGAGGCGTTGCAGGCCCTCCTTCAATAATGGGGCTCAGCAGGGGTCCGGCCGAGCCTGAGATCCGCTATTGCGCCGACGACTCACCGGCACGCTGGTATCAGGACGTGTTCGACATCGCTTTCGCCGTCGCGAAGCACGACTTCGGCTTCGCGTGTTGCGACGCGGAAGATGTCGCGCAGGAGATGACCGTGCGCGCCTTCCTGGCCATGCGCAAGGGGCCGATCAATCATTCGTGGATCCGCCGCGGTTCCGTGTTTTTGTGCATCGATCTCCGTCGCACGCGCAAGGCGCAGGAGCGCGCGCTGACCGACTTCGCACTGTCGATGCGCTGCGATGCCGGCGAACCATCCGACAGATTGCGGGACGTCGCGCGCGCCGTCGATCGATTGCTGCCGGCGCATCGTGACCTGATCCGGAAGCGATACGAAGAGGGGTGGACGCTGGAGGAGATCGACGCGCAATCGAAGCCGAGCCGGCGCGGCGAGTACGAGCTGCGGAAGTGCGTCACTGTGCTGCGGCGCGTGCTGGGGGGTGATCGATGAGCGCGCAGTGGAACCGCATCCTGTGGGTGATGAATGTCGCGGCCATCGGCGGCTCGACGTTGTGGGTGCTGGACGCCATTCGCTCGCTGACGCTGTGGCAGCACGACGTCGTCTTCTTTTACGGGGAGGAGGAGCTGTCGATCAGCGAGCGTTTCCGGGAGGCCGGCGCGTCGATCGCCAGGGTTGACAGCCTCACGCGCGCGACGGTCGACGCGCTCGATCCACCGGTCGTCATTCTGTCGAACGCCGACCCGAAAAAGCTGGAAGGGGAGCATCCGTGGGAGTGGCTCACCTCGACGCGCACCGTGATCTCGGTGCATCACAGCGCGGTCTGGCCGTGGATTCCCGGCGCGGCGGCGGACGTCTTCGTCAGCCATTGGCTTTTCAACCACTATCGGGGCATCGTCGATCGGATGCGCCGCGCATGGGTGATCCCGCCCGGCATTCACACCGCCGATTTCGCCGACATCCCGCTCCGCGGCTCGCGGCGCGGGGCGGCGTGTGTGATCGGACGTCATTCGACGGGACAGGCGTTCAAGTACCCGCTCGCGCTGCTCGACATCCTCCGACGAACCGGTTGTCGCGCCCGCATCGTCGGCGGGCGCCCGTTTTACGGAGAGGGGGAACAGTCGCTCGAGTTCCCGGAGATCGGCTCGATCGACACCGCCGCATTCCTCGCCGGTCTCGACGTCTTCGTCTACCGTTCGGGAGGGCCGGAGACCTGGTGCCGCGCGGTGACCGAGGCGATGGCGGCGGGACTTCCGTGCGTGGTGCAGAACGCGGGCGGGATCGCGGAGCAGATCGAGGACGGCGTCGACGGATTCCTCTGCGACGCCGACGACGAGTTCGTCGATCGTCTCCGTCTGCTCGTGCGCCGGCCGGCGTTGCGCGAACGGATCGGCGCCGCGGCGCGACTGAAGGCGGTGCGCTTCTTCGACGTCGACCGCTTTCGTGAAATGACCGAGCAGCTGATGGTGCGGAGTGCGCTGGCGCGATGATCTTCTATCGATTTACAAGCGACGGACGGCGCAAGACCGTCGATCTCGAAGACGCGTATCGCGGCGCGCTCATTCTCTGCGGCGGCCATCCCTCGCTGGCCGATGAGCCGCTCGAATGCCTCTCCCGGCGCGGGATCGTGACGATGGCGATGAACAACGCCGCGCTCCTCTTCCGGCCGACGATGTGGACCAGTGCCGATCATCCCGACTGCTACAGCCGCGCCATCTTCGACGATCCGGCGATCCTGAAATTCGCGCGGCTGCTCTACTCCGGCGACACCGTCGGCGATACCGGCCGCCTCTGGCGCGACTGGCCGTCGACGCTCTTCTACGGCGTGAGCGACGACCTCTTCACGCCCGCGACGCTGCTCGACCGGCATCCGTTGTTCGCCTGGTGGAAGAACGTTTTTCTTTTCTCCCTTCAGCTGGCCTGGCGTCTCGGCTTCCGGGAGGTCTATCTCGCCGGCGTCGGCTTCAATTTCCCGTCCGACCGGCATTACGCCTTCGACATGAGGCTGAACCCGGACGAGGCGGAGTACAACCGCCGTACGTACGAGATGACGGCCGATCAGTTCCTCCGCTGCCTGCCGCACTTCAAGGAGCGTGGCTTTCGCATCGTCTCCTGCACGCCGGGATCGGTGCTCAACGAGGTGGTGCCGTTCATGCCGTTGACGTCGGCGGTGGAGCGGGTGCTCCGCGACTATCCGCAGGAGACCGCGGGCGGGGTGAAGCACTCATCGCGATTTGCGAGCTGATCGCGCATCAGGCCGGCCACGCGATCCTGAGTGTGTCGAGCAGGACGGAATCGAGCGTGAGGATCGGCAGCTGCGCCGATGACAGCCCGCTGAACAGCGACACGCTGATCTGCACCAGCGCGCGGCGGGAGGCGAGGGCGTTCGCGGCGACGAACGACTCGACGGCGCCGGCGAGCGTCGCCGGGATCGCCGGATCCTGCGGGTCGAGCGGCAGGGTGAGGAAGATCGGAAGCGTGACCGGGAGCGAGGCCTGGAGCGGATCGCCGCCCGTGCCGCCGGCGATGTCGTAGACGAACGAGCCTCCGATCCGCGCGGTGAACGGCACCGCGCCGGCGGTGCTGAAAAGGCTGCCCAGGAAACTGGTCAAGTAGTTGACCAGCGGTTGTTTCTGCGTCGCGCCGCTGGTGAGGACGATCTTCACCGGCGGGTCGAGCAGCGGCACGGTCACGGTGGTGAACGCCACCTGGGCGCTCTGGTAGACGAAGAGCGGATTGGTAGGGAGGCCGTCGAGCGTCTCGTTGCGGCGGATCATGATCGTCGCCGCGCCGTTCTGGATCTGCAGCACGTCGAGACCGTCCCACCCGATCGTACGGGCGAGGATGGTGCGGCCCTCGGCCGCGGCGAGATAGCTCTGGTTCGCGCTGAAGGCGAACGAGGCGGTGCCGGCGGCCCACGGCGTGTCGACCGGCTGCGTCGTGAAGTTCGCGATGGTGAAGCCGGGAACGACGAACGTCCCTTCATCGGACGCCGCCAGTTTTGCCACCAGGCTGCCGGGATTGGTGGCCACGGTCTCCGCCGTTTCGTGAATCGTCGCGGCGTACACCGGCCCGAGAGGAGCGGCGAGCGAAGCGAGATCGCTGGAAGTCGACCGCCACGCCGCCGCCACCTGATCGACGAGCCAGGCGAACGACTGCACGACCGTCTTCGGATCACCGCTTCCCTTCACCAGCGTGGTGACGAGATCGGTGTAGACGCCCGGCCAGGCGCGCGAGAACTGCAGCAGCGCGGCGAGCACGGCATCGCGCGGAAACGCCGTCGCCTGCGAGGCGCTGTCCGTCGTGAGATCGGAGTTGAAGGTCGCCGTCACATGGATCGTGTCCTGATCCGCGGCGGCGTATTCGTACTCGAACGCATAGGTCCAGAGCTTCGCGGCGGCGATCGGATCGGGTGGCGGCGGGTCGGGCTTGTAGTCCGAGGTCGCGGATTGCAGGACGAGGGTGGGGGGCGTGGGGAGCGTCCGCAGCGGCACGGGGATCCGGGGCGTGCCGAGATCGATCGGCTGCGACGCGTCGCCGAAGGGGATCACGAACGTCAGCCAGCGCGATGGCGTGTATCCGAGCTCGACGACCTCCGTCTGCGGCAGCTCGATGTGCGTGGCTTTGAAGTGGAGCGGCACGGTGACGGTCGCGTCCTGGCTCGCGTTGCCGGCACTGAAGAAGAACGAGAGCCAGGTCGGTGCCGGGCCGTTGCGGAGCGAGAAGCGGCTGTTGGTCAGGGAGTATTGATTCGTCGACGCGCTCATTCCGGCGGGGACGACCGGCACGCCGAACAGCCGCGGCGCCCTATCGTCGTCGATGTACTGCGACGTCGCCGTGACGCCGTACTGCACGATCGTGTCGATGGTGTAGGCGTCGGACAGCGCGATCAGCAGGCGTTGCGTCAGCGCCTCCGTTGCCGCCGTCAGCTGCGGGCAGCTGGGCCCCGGATGGACCTGCGCGTTCAACACCGGCGCGAGGCGCGAGGCGATGGCGCCAGCCAGGAACCGCTTCTGCGTCAGCACGTCGTCGACCGGGTTCGGCGCGACGCCGGCGTCGTGCAGCGCTTTCCACGCCGGCACGCCGAGCTGCGGCGAGAGAAACTGATCGACCGCCGCCAGGAAGTCGCGCATCAAAAGCTCCATGTCGACGTTGGCGAACGACTCCGTCGCCGCCGTCCCGTCGCCGATGAACTGGCCCGGGACGTACGGGACGATCGGCACGCTGGAGAGCGACTGCGGCGTGTTCGCCAGCGGCTCGATGGCGATGAACCATGCGCTGGTGTCGATGCTGAAGCCGATGCCGCCCGCCGGATCGAAGCGCGCGATCCAGAGCTCGCGTGACGAGTCCCCTCCCGGTTCCTTGCGTCCGGTCAGCACTTTCAGTTTCGGGAACGAGCTCTCGACGTTGGACGCGAACTGCTGCAGCGTCATCGGCGGAGGGGGGCTGCTCAGGGTCTTCGTGGCGGGAGCCGAATACCTGGGCCGGACCTGCGTCGTTACGGAGGCGACGCTGTATGGAGGTTTGGCAAAGTTCGGGTCGACATTCGCCGTGCGTGCGATGGTGACCGAGACCGTGAGCTCGTAGATGTCTTCCGGATTCGTGTCGGCGATCGTCCAGGACAGCGTCGCCGACGGCGCCGGCGGCGGCGTGGTACCGGCGGCGATGGCCAGGAGATGCGCCGTTGCGGCGGCGGTGTAGGTCACGAGCTGCTGTCTGACCGCCGGCGTGGGAGGAGGAGCGTTGACGTCGATGCTGGCCGCGAGCGTGATGGCGACGTCGTCGCGATTCAGCTGGTAGTACGCCGCGGCGTACCGTTCGGCGTCGCTCGCCGCGAGCTGGTTTCCCTTCGTCGACTGGTACGGCGTGTCGTCGAACGTGAGATAGACGTCGATCGCGCCGCTCACGACGTCGAAGCGGATGTTGGTGCTCGGCCATTGATCGATGGCGATCAAAGGGTCGAAGTAGAGAACCGGCACGTCGAGCGCGAACGGATTCGCGGCACCGCTATTCTGAGTCACGATGCGATTGCCGAAGATGTCGAGCCAGCAGAAATCGAGCGTCGCGGTGAGGCCGATGGCGCGATACGGATCGAGTGCCGCCGGTGGGACGGGATCGCTGTCCGGCGGCGGGGAAGGCGTGAACTGCGCCACCGGCACGACGCCGCTGTACGGCCAGACCGCCGGTGGCCCGGTTGGCGGCGGCGCGTCGAGACCGGCCGGCTGCTGTGACTGCATCGCCGGTCCGGCCGGAAGGCTGAACGGCTGCGGCGTGAAGCCGGTGCCGCTGACGCTGCGCGACATCAGATTGAAGAGCTGTTGCAGGCCGGCCTGGGCATCGGCGGGCGAGATCGTTCCGCCCTGATACGCGGGCGTCGCGGGCGGAGTTCGCTGCAGTTGCCACGCGATGTTGCCTGCCTTGATCGTCGTTACCCGATCGACGAGCGCGGGCGCGAGCGTGCTGTCGTCGCCCGTCGCCTCGATGTACAGCGTCGTCGTCTTCGGCACGAGGTTCTGAGAGATGACGACGGAGCTCATGAAGTCGTGCAGGACGTCGCTCGTGATGTTGTATTGCACGACGATGGTCAGCGTGACTTGCGGGTCGTGCTCGAAGAGGTACGAAGGCAGCCCACGGTCGGGCGCCGTCGTCCGGTAGTAGAGGACGTAGCCGCCCGAACGGACGATGCTGCACTCCCACACCAGCGAGACAAACGTCAGCGGATCCTGCAGCGGGGGAGCAGGAGGCGGCGGAGGAGCCTCGGCGTCGAGCACGAAAGTGCCCGACGCAGCGGGATTGGAGACCGTCGACAGATTCGTCTGCAGGATGAAGAAGCTGGTCGTCGCCGCAGGATCGGACGTCAATCCGTTCGGAGGGCTCGACTGCTTCGGGTCGGGCGCGAAGAGGATCGATATGCCGCTGATCACGGGCGGCGGCGGCTTCGTGGCGAGCGAATAGCGGAGCAGGTTCTCGAGCAGCACGCCGTCCGATTCGCTGGTGCCCACCAGCTCGTATCGGTACGGGAGGAACGCGGTGGGGTTTGCGGGATCGGGCGACGGACGCACCGTGACCTCGAACGTCGTCGCCCACATGTGCGGCGCCTCGGGCACCGCTCCGGCGACTGAATAGGAGGGGCGATTCGGCACGTCCTGCACGACCTCCACGAGCGTGACCTGCGGCGGCGCGAGCTCGCTGTCGTCGAGCGCCTGCGACAGATCGGCGGGAAAGCTCCAGATGGTCGGCACGACCGGTTGCGTGGCGTCGGGGTCGGACCAGACGATCGCATTTGCCAGCGTGAACTGCTTCGGGCGCGCGACGTAGAGCGGCGCCGCTCCGAGGCCGGTGATCGCCGGCGCGAGCGTGATGCCGTCGAAGCCGGTGGTGATCGGCATGCTGTCGGACGTGTCGACGTCGAGCGTGGCCGACTTCTGCGACGGTGTGCCGAATGCCAGCCAGGGAAGATTGCCCGGATCGACGCTCAACGTGAACTTCGTCGCGGCGCCGAGGAGCGAGGCATCGAATTGCTGGCCGGTGATCTCGTACAGGCCGGCCGGCGGATCGGTGATCGTGGGGAAGGGCGGGCGGAGGCCGGCGAGGAAGACGCGCGCCGCTTGTCCCGCGACGTCGCCATACGTCATCTTGCCGAGGAGATCGCCGATGGTGATCGCCGCAGGCGCGGGCAGGAGGATGCGCCGTCCCGCCGTGAAGAGGCCGGGGATGTCCTGATTCTCCTCGGCCAGCGCGATCGCATCGACTCCGTAGTGCCGGGCGACGCCGAGAAGCGTGGAGTGCGATTCGTCGGTGACGAGATGGGGACGGCCGCTGACCGAAAGCGTGATGCCGGCGGCGAGCCGGCGCGTGAGGTTCGCGCGCGAGAGCTCGCGCACGTCGAAGCCGTACTCCGGATGCGCGCCGGCGATTCCGCGCAGCGTGTCGGAGCCGGTCGTCGTGGCGATCATGTTCTTCATCGTGTCGATGGCCTGCTGCACCACGGCGCGCGCGAGGCCGGAGAAGTAGTCCATGAAGAGAAACGTGGCCATGGAGTACGACTGCGGCGCGGGACTGACCGTCGTCGCGGCGGGCGCGACCCCTCCGGCATCGAGCTGCTTGAAGTAGGTCTTGATCGCCTGCAGCTGCTGCACGGTCGCGGTGTGGTAGGTCGAGAAATCGATCGCCGCGCCGGTGCCCGCCTGCAGCGTCATCTGCGGGAACACGGGGATGAAGCTCGCATTCGGCCCGCTCGTCGCGGGGGCGGGTGGAACGGTGATTGTGAGCTCGAACAGCGCGGACGCGAACTGTTCGAGATCGGAGAGCGCGAACGGCTCGAGGTCGACCGTCTGCCGCGTGCCGCAGTACGTGTCCTGCAGTTGCTCGAGCGTGATGGTCTGTCCCTTCAATGTATCGACGGATGTATCGACACCGTTGATGTGCGCGTTGATCGCCCAGAGCAGAACTGCTTCCGCCAGCAGATCGAACGGCGAGGGCGTGTTCGCCGCCGGCGGCGTCGTGGCAATGCAGAAGCTGGCGACGAATTCGCCCTTCGCCGGAGCGGGATTGCCGCTCCCGTCGATGTCGGACGATGCGGTGACCTGCGGAACGCAGAGCAGCGGCACGGCGTAACGGCCGCCGGTCCCGGGCAGGACGCGTTTCCACGACATCGGCACGGTGCCTGAACACTGCGGCTGATCGAGCGCCACGGCGCGCGTGCGGAGCAGCGGCCGCGAAAAGGATGGCGCGAACGGTTTCTTCGTCCCGCATTGATCCCAGGGACCGGTGCTGTCGCTCCCGATCGTGAACGACTCGGAGATCGTGGTGGAGAAACTGAGATCGAAGGAGATGGAGAAAAGGCCGCAGTTGATCGAGACGCTCACCGTCACGGTCACGCCGGCGGTGAAATTCAGGAGCATCGCGGCGTAGCGCGCGATCTGTACGGTGACGGAGACCGTGACCGTGACATCGAGGCGTCCGGAGATGATGGCGAAGTCGATCTCGCCGTACATGTGGCCGGCGATCCCGAACTGCCCCTCGATCAGGTAGTAGTAATCGCCGTCGCCCGGGTTGCCGGGATAGGGATGGTAGAACGCGACCGTCCCTTCGACGATCGCCATGACGGTGAGGGAGAGGCCGGCGCTCATGATTCCGGCGCTGATGTTTTTTCCCCAGCCCACCTGCAGGCCGAGCCCGAAGACGATGACCGGATTGAACGCGCCGCACGTGGTCTGCGGGAGGTTGCGGTCGGTCGCGCTGCTGAGCACCCCGAAATAGAAGCCGCCCGCGCCGGTGAACGGCAGCATCTGCAGGGCGAACGATCCGGAGAAATCGCCGCCGTACGGAAAGCCGAGATCGATGAGGAAGTTGCCGTTCGTGTAGATCTCCACGCTGATGCTCGGCAGCGTGACGCTGACGGCGCCGACGTCGAAGGAGCGCACAGAGGCAGGGAGCGTGAAGTCGATCTGGTAGACGCCGACGGTGTCGCTGATCCGCTTGTAGAGGATCTCGAACGCCAGGCCGTTGAAGATCTTCCCCATGCCGTTCGCGCCGTTGACGGTGATCGCCACGCCGTAGATCAGCGGATCGAGGAACACCGCCTCCAGCCGGACGATGGAGAGGAACGTGATGTCGGCGCCGAGCAGCCAGCCGTTCGAATCGCTGAACTGCAGGGATCCGCCGGAGAGCGGCGAGGTGGCGAACAGCGACTCGAATTGCGTGAGCGCTTCGTCGACGGTAATGCTGGGAGAGAACGGCGTGACCGGCCCGAGCCGCTGCCCGACGCCGACGAACTTCACGTCGATGAGCGACGTCCCCGCGCCCGGAACCGACGATGCCATCGAGCCCGGGTCGGTGACGTCCCACGTCTTCTGCACGTTCTGTCCGAGAAACGTCCCCTTCACCAGGTTGAGCGAGACGGAGCCCGACTTGCCGTCGTAGACGAGCGAGATCTCCTCGATCGACATGAAGCCGAAGTCGAGACCGGAGGTGGTGTACGAGACCGTCGTCTTCTTGTTGGTGAAGTCGAATTTGAAGACGAAGCCGGAGAGCGGAATCGAGTTCAGCACGCTGAACGGCGAGGGGAGAGAGACCGGCTCGCCCAGCGCCGCGCCGGTGATGGTGGTGATGATGTCGCCGAGCGAGACGCCTTCGGGAAGCGTGATCTGCAGGATGCCGTTGGAGATCGACTCGGTGACGCCGAAGAACGTGACCTGATAGCGCGGCGATGCGCCGTCGCTGAGCAGGACCATGAACGACGGATCGATCCCCAGAAAGCTCAGCGTGCCGGCGATGACGCCGCTGTACGGCGTTGCGGCGCCGGGCGTGTGCGTGATGTTCAGCGTGACGCTGGCGGTGAGGAGCGGATCCGCGCCCCCTCCCGGATCGATCTCGTAGGTCACTCCGAGGAGGAAGTGGTAGAACGCCGCCTTGCCGGTCTGCAGAGTGATGGAGAACTGATCGACGGTGAGGTTCGTCAGGGGGAACGGTTTGAACACCGGCGCGTAGGTGTCGATCAGCGTGCCGAGCGGGAAGCCGCTGCTGGCCGGCGCCAGAGAGGTGGTGAACGTCCACGCGTCGCCGATCGAGTCGTATGCGGCGCTGCTGTCGAGCGTGAGGTTTGCGAGGTTGGGGAACGTCACGCTTGCGGCGATGGAGCCTGTGGTCTGCGTCGCCGTGTGGGCGACGGCGAAGGCGACGTCGTTGAAGGTGAACGAGACCGGGCCGATGCTCACGGTCCAGCCGAGGTTGATCCCTGCGGCCAGTGAATAGGCGGGCGATGTCGGATCGATGGAGAAGGCGAGCGTGTCGATGGCCACGTCGGCGAACTCGGAGGGAGAAGCGCCGATGAAGCGCCCGAGCAGCGGCGCGAGCGAGATCGTTGAACCGGGAGCGAGTGATCCGCTGAAGACGAAGCCGGGATAGATGGCGGTCACATCGATCATCCCGCCGTCCGGCGGATCGATCACGAAGGAGGCGGTCAGCGCGGCCATCACCGGCGGACTCGAGTGCGGCTGTACGGTCAGCGTGAGACCGGGGTTGGCCAGCTCGAGCACCGACGGGACGATGTCCCACGAATCCAGGATGACCACGGAGATGCCGAGCAGCGTGAGCGAGGCGTCGATGGTACTGATGGCCATCCGCCAGTCGCCGAACTGCACGACGGAGGGGATCGACATCTGTGCCGGCAGGAGGCTGCGCACGTCGACGGCGTTCGCCAGCTGCGACAGCGCGGAGAGGCCGAAGTCGAGCGTGTCGTCGACCGGTGCGCGGAAGAGGATCGATTGATCGAGCTCGCCGACGCCGGCGGAGATGTCGAGCGTCTTCTGCTCCCCGTTTTCGGTGAACGGCAGCGACGACACCAGCGTGATCGACGCCACCGGCTGCGTCGCTCCCGGCGGGATGCTCACGTCGAGCACGAGCGTCATGGTGAGGAGCGGCAGACTGCCGATCTGAATGCCGGTCGGCGGCGCCGCGCCGTGGAACAGCGGGAAGCCGCCGCTGCTGATCGTGATCGGCGCGGAGACGGGGAGCGGTCCGGGGAAGATCGGCTGGATGCCGGCGAGGCCGGCGTCGGTGACGATCATTCCGCTCAGCGACATGCCGGTCTGCTGCGCGCCGCTGGTCCACGACGCGAGCGTGATGGTGGAGCTCGGGCCGAAGTCGACGCCGTCGAAGACGGAATTCTGCAGGGCGGGAAAGGCGGCGGAGAGTGCGCCGGTCCCCGCGTTGAGCGTCGCCACGGCGAGGAGCTGCGGCACCTGGCCGGCGATGGTGAAGGTCAGCGCGACGCTCGTCCCGTTGATGGCGAACGACTCCCCGCTGCCGCCGAGCGTGATGCGGTTGTGCGGCGCGTCGAGCTTCGGCGACGTCGCGCCGGTCAGCTTCAGATCGCTGCCGGGGAGCCAGGTACGGAAAAGGTCATCGATCGCCTTTGACGGGATGTCGCCGGGGCGCAGATCGAAGTCCGAGCCGCTCATCCTTCCGTTGACGAGGTGGTAGAGGGTGAGGAGATCGATGCCGCCGCTCATGATCCGGCCGTGTACGCGGCGTACCAGGCGAGGTTGCCGCCCGGCGTGGCCTGTTGCGATGGATCGCCGAAAAGGAGCAGGCCCGCCGTTCCATATCGCGGCAGTTTCTTGCCCAGGAAATAGAGGCCGATGTCGCGGAGCCGGATCATGTAGCGGGTGGCGTCGTTCGACTGCGTGATGAAATCGATCGATCCGATGCCGAGGCGCAGCACGCCCTGGAGGCTCAGCTCGAGCTTGCCCGGACTGGCGAGCGGAAGCTCGATCAGCAGCGCCGCGGTGGGCGCCTGTCCCGGACTCCAGGCGGCGACGAGCGTCGCGGAGAAGCCGGCGTTGCCCGCCAGTCCGCCGAGCGAGCCGAGGTTGAGGCCGTAAAGCAGCGCGTACCACTCGGTGGAGAGCGGCAGGGTGTCGAGCAGGATAGCGCGCACCGGCAGATAGCCGGCCGCCGGCGGCGTGCGGTCCGCGTCGCCGGAATCGAAACCGTCGACCGTGATCGGGAACCGCTTGAAGAGCGCGGCGGTGCGGGCGGTGGATCGCGTGAGGTCGAAGGTGACGCCGCTGACGTCGAACAGGAACGCGCGATTGGCGATCGTGTTGGTCTGCTCGTCGATGTCGAACGACATGCGGATGCCGAGGTTCGCGCAGTAGAGGCCGAGCGCGGAGGGGGAGAGGTCGCTCGTCTCATCGCCGAAGGAGAGGATGTCGACGCCGGGGAGCGCTTTGAAGTTGAGATAGCCCCAGAGCGAGAACTCGGAGACGACGTGCGTGGCGGTCGCCCCGTCCTGCCCCTGGTGGAACGTGTGGAACACCGCCTTCACGAACTCGGCGTAGTTGAGCGCCGCGCTGTTCGCGGCCAGGAAGCGAAGGTCGTCGTCGGATGTGAAGGTGTAGACGGCGACGCCGCCGTGATTCTCGTAGCGCCCCTTCAGCAGGATGCTGTGCGCGTTCGACGCATTGGACGTCTGCCGCTGCACCGCATCCCCGAACAGCTTCCTCAGGATCAGCACGGCCTCGGAGTGGAAGCTGGTGATCTTCGAGTTCGCGAAGAGGACTTCGAGCGTCAGCACGCGGAAGTCGAACGGCTGCGGCGGCGGAGGAGGCGATGACGGCGGCGCCGGATCATTGGTGGCCACGTAGCGGATCAGGCCGAAGAGGGAACTGTGCTGCATCTGCAGCCCCTGCGTGGCCTCGACGGAGCTCGTCGTCACACCGAAGTGGTGTGCGCGGAACCTGGTCAGATCGATGCCGCCGAGGAGTCCTTTGATGTCGCTCGGAAAATTGCCGATGGCGATCTCCGTGTTCAACGCGAGCACGCCCTGCCACGTCGGCGAGTTGATGACTGTGTTGACGAAGTAATCGAAGTGCGCATCGCTCTGCAGCAGCTGCTGCGCGGTGGAAAAGTAGTCGTTGAGCCACGCCGAGAGCGCGGCGCGGTCGGGATGAAAATCGTCGTCGCCGCCGCTCCAGGTCGCGGTCGTCGCGGCCCGCTCCTGCAGGCTCCCCTTGCAGAATTTGAAGATCAGGATGTTGGCCGGATCGCCGCTGGCGTCGGGCGTGCCGGTGGCGATCGTGAACGGCCAGCCGGCGATCGTGATCGCGTTCGAGAACGTGCCGAGCTGCTTGCCGGTCGAGACGACGAGGAAGAGATCCTGCGACTGAAGGACGTCGGTCAGTTCGGGTGTGAGGGAGGAGAACATCAGCTGCTCTCCCGCCGAGCCGAGCGCGATCAGCACCTGCTGCCAGGTCAGGCCCTGGATCGTGGCGAGGAAGCCCTGCGGCGTCGTCGCGACCACCGGCGCGGCCGCGGCTGAGCTCACGTCGCGACGGCGGCGGGTTGCGGTGCCGGTGGACATGATCTTCTTGCGTGCCGGCGCGAGGACGTTTCGCTCGAGGATGACATACGTGCCGGCGTCCGCCGCCGCGACGCCGGCATACGGCGCGAGCGGAAACGGAACGCCCGGCATCGTCGCGCCGGGGGAGAAGAGATCGAGCACGCTGGGCGTGCCGCCGGGTTGGAAAAGGGGCGAGGCCGGCGGCTGCGCACTGTAGGTCGTGGCGGGGCGATTCGCGTCGAACGCCGCGACCGAGACCCACGACGTCGTGAAATCGCCGTCGAGCAGCGCGCCGGGGGCGGTTCCATCAGTCACCGGAGCCCACGCCGGTTGATACGGCGTGAAGGTGATGAGGTCGCCCGGCGCGTCCGGCGAGCGCGGTTGAAAGAAGATCAGCTCCGTTCCCGAGAGGCCGCAGAGCAAGGTGGCCTGCGACGCCGGCGGCGTCGTCGCCAGCTCGAAATCGCCCGCCGGAAAGAGCGCGTAGCCGGACGGGGTGACGTCCAGGACGAGCGACGCGGTCGGCGTGGGGAGGAGGAGGATCGGGTCGTCGTAGATCGTGCGGAGCGTGGTGGCGATGAGCGCGCCCCCTTCGACGGCGCGGAGTGCCGGTTTGGCGACGGTGTACGACGCCGGCTGCAGCACGAACAGCGTGCGTGCGGGCGGTTTCGCGCCGAGCGGGTCCCACTGCATCGTGACGCGGCGGTGCGACGTGGTGGCGGGATCGAACAGCGCGAAGCGGTATTCGGTGAGGCTCGTCTTCGGACCGGAGTAGTAGCGGATCGCGGCGTCGGAGCCGGTGCGCATGTCGTTCGAGAAATCGCGGATCAGGCCTTCATCGACGACGCAGAAGCGCTGCGCGCCGTAGAGCGGAATCTCCATGCTGCGCTTCGTCCGCCGCGGCCAGCCGGGGCCGGTCGGCACGTTGATCGAGAAGTGATCCGGCTCTGCGGGCGGCATCGCCGTGACGATCAGGCCCGCGTCGAGTGAAAAGCCGTAGCGGCCGAAGGCGAACGAAGCCCGCGCGGCGATCGTGCCCTCCGCGCCCAGGCTGACGGTCTGTTTGGAGATTATGCCTTTCGCGTCATCCCAGCCGATCCAGGCGAAGCCCGGCGCGGCCGGTTTCGGGAGCTCGCCTGCGAGTGCGTCGGCGAGCGCCTTCGGCTGCGCGGGCGTGGCCAGGAGAAAGACGAACCAGCCGTTGTACGCGGGGTCGTTCCAGGCGCCGCCCGGAGTGATGGAAGGAAGGGGATTCGCAGGGAGGGAATCGACGAAGTACGCCAGGACGCCCGACGCCGCCGGCGGATTGCTCTCCAGGTAGAGAGGTGTGCCGGCCACGTTGAGGAGCTGGAGCACGACGTCCGACATCGCTCATGGTTCCTAATTGGGGACGAAGAACAAGCTGAGGACGCCGCGCAGCGGTGAGTTCGTGCCGTGGTAGAGCATGGAGGCGGCGGCCAGGAGCGCCCAGATGTCGGGAAATGAAAGATCGGCGGCGGCGGCGATCTCGTCGAAGGTGGGTCGCTTCGGAGTGGCGTTGGGGAAAGACGTGCCCGGGATCAACTTGAATTGCGTGAAGAGGACGAGGAAAAGGGACGAGGCGTGCGCTCCAAGCTGATCGGCGAACGAGAGCTCGAGTGAAGACGGCGGTTTCGGATCGAACGGCTCGATCTGCGCCCCGGTGGCGACGAAGTACTTCGACATGCCGGTGATGACGACCGACTGCGAGCCGTTGTTGATGATCGATTGGATCAGCTGTGCGGCGAGGTCGTCGGCCAGGAGCGTCTGCGCCGATGGGTGATGGACACCCGGTCCGGTCGGTCCGGTGGGCCCGCGCTGACCGCTGCCGGTCTGTCCATGCAGTCCCGTCGGACCGCGCTGGCCGCTGGGCCCGCGCTGGCCGCTGGGCCCGCGCTGGCCGCTGGGCCCGCGCTGGCCGCTGGGACCGCGCTCGCCGCTGGGTCCGCGCTGGCCGCTGGGACCGCGCTCGCCACTGGGACCGCGCTGGCCACTCGGACCACGCTGGCCACTCGGACCACGCTGGCCGCTCGGACCACGCTGGCCGCTCGGTCCGCGCTTTCCGGACGGGCCGGTCGGTCCCGTGATACTGTTCAGCGCGAGATAGCTCCAGGTCGGACCGGGGAAGCCGGTCGGACCGGTCGGTCCTTCGACGCCGTGCGGCCCGGTCGGCCCCTGCCTGCCGCTCACCCCGACCGTGCCGGTCGGCCCGGTGTGTCCCTGCCTGCCGGTCGGACCCTGCAGCCCGGTCGGTCCGTCGCCCGCCGCGGCGGCGCGCGTCGACGTCTTCTTCGCAGGCGACGCCTTCTTCTTCGAGGACGGAGCGTCCTTCTTTGTCTTGTTCGGCATGGGGACTTTTCAGCAGTAACGGACGAGTGGAAGAAAGTCCGAAAAAATCACCGCGCCGGCAGCGCGAGGCGGAGCGGCGCCGCAACGTCGTCCGTGCCGAAGCGGAAGACGAACGTCGTGCGCCATGCGGCGCCGAGGTTGCACCGCCGCGCGTCGACGAACAGCGCCGGCATCCTGGCCGTGACGCGCGGGATGACGAAGCGTCCCTCCGCGTCCGTCGTCGTCTCGCGGCGCAGCGGGTAGTCGCCGTAAACGACCGTCGCCCCGTTCACCGGGGCTCCCGCTCCCTCGCTCACGACGATGCCGCGCACGTCGACGAGCACGGCATCCGGATCGAGAAACGTCCTTGCGGAAAGGTGGATCGTCGTCTTTGCGTCGCTCCGGATTCGCGTCGCGCCGACGGCCGGCGTCGGACCGGCGACGAAGAGATCGAGCGACGCGAACGGCGGCAGGTGCGCGAAGCGCGCATTGCCGGCGGCGAGCGGGATCGTCACCCGCCGCATCACGAGCTCGAAGAGCCGCGGATCGACCTGATCGAGCACGCCGATCTCCCGCCCCGCCTCTTCGCGCCACTCCGGCGCGATCGTCCCGCCGCTGATGCCGGCCGCCAGTTGCAACGGCAGATCGGTGAGCGGCAGCGGGACCTCGATGCCGAGCACGCGCGGAGCGCCGACGCAGATTGTTCCTGCCCCGGTTTCCCCGTCGGGGAGATCGACGACCGCCATTCCGCCGGCATCGTCGAACGCCACCACCATCGGTGCATGCGGGTCGATCCAGCCGCTCGTGAAATGCCCGTTCGCCTCGACCACCGCCTCGGACCATTCCGCGGGAGTGAGCGGCAACTCGAATCCGTACGGACGGTTCTCGTCGGCCCATTGCGAGAAGATCTGCGCGGTCGCGCTCCGGTGGCGCTGCATCGCCGCGACGCGTTCCCCCGATCCGACGCGTACGCGGATCTTCGCACCGGGCGATGCGCTGCGGACGATGCCGCTGACGCGGATGGCGGAGGAGGAAGGCGGCATCGCCGCCTGTAGCACAGACACTCCTGTCTGTGCCTCCGGTGCCTCCGATGCTTCCAGCATCTCGCCCTCATCGACCACCCGCATCACCCGAAACCCGACATTGTCGAACGGCGCATTGCCCGGCACGTTCGCGCGATAGCCGGGCCGGCAGAAGCCGCCGTCGTCGCGGAAACTCCCTCCGCGGATTTCCGGGAACGGACATTCATCGTCCGCCAGCAGCGGATCGCGGCGCGGCGAGAAGAAGTAGAAGTCGGACTCGAAACAGTCGATCACCCACTCCCACACGTTGCCGGTCATGTCGTAGAAGCCCCAGCGATTCGGCGGATGGGAGCCGGCCGGCGCGCTGCTCGCGAGGAATCCGCATTGCTGCCGCGACGCGTCGTCGGCGTCGCCCCATGGGAATGTCGTCGTCGTTCCGGCGCGCGCGGCTGCTTCCCACTGTGCCGCGGTTGGCAGGTCGTATCGTTTTCCCGTCTTGCGCGAGAGCCAGCGACAGTACGCCCGCGCCCCCTGCCACGACACCGCGACCACCGGCCGCCCTTCCGTCCCCTCGCCCGGGACAAAGCACGATCCCTCGTGACGGATCGTGGTGAGTCGCGGGCGATCGACGAGCGCGAAGTAGTGGCCGTCTCCCGACTCGTTCCCCGCGTCATTGAGAAATTCGCAAAACTCCGCGTTCGTCACTTCCCGCGCGCCGAGAGCGTACGCGGAGAGCTCCACCACATGGCGCACCTGCGTAGCCTGGAATGCCGGATCGTTCGGACCGCTGCCCATGCTGAAGGTCAGCGCCGGGACGGCGATGACGGCGGGCGCGACACGCGGATCGCCCCCCTGGAATCGATCGCGATGTTCGCCGGCGGTGAGCGTCGTCGCGGCGACGGCCGCGGCGATCATCAGAACGAGATGGTGCACGAGACGCCCATGTGATCGGAGACGGTCGACCGCCAGGTCGCCTTGCCGGTGGCGGGGACGATGACAGCCGCATGGGTCACCGTGACGTTGCCGGCCGGCACTTTGTAAGCGAAGTGGTCATAGCTCGACGAGTCATCGCCGGCTGGAGTGAGACTGGTCAGGCCGGCCGGTTCGATCGTGAATCCGTTGCCTGTCAGTGCGTTGAAGCCGGGATCGTTCGCCGGAAGGTTCCAGTCTCCTCCGATGACGCAGTTGGTATAGCGCTGCCCCGAGACCGGTGTATTGGCGAGCAGATTCGCGAAGGTGTTCATGTTGCCAGCCTCGGTGGCTCTCTGCTGCGGCTGGCCCCAGATGGCGTGAAAGTTGACGATCCAGGTCCATGTGGTTCCGGTCTGAATCAGGATGGCGTGCGGCGGCCGCGAGAAGTCCGCCGCTGGCGCGTCGATCAGGTTGTCGACGAACTTGATCGTGGCGTTGTTGAAGATGAAGACGTAGGTTTCCTTGTACGACGACTTTCCGAGAAGTCCGGTCTCCCTGAATGTGTAGTTGCCGGCGGGAATCACCTGGGCGATGTCGGTCGTGCCGTTGTCCACGACATACGCTCCGCGCATGACCTCCTGCAGCAGGATGATGTCGAATCCGTTGAACTGCGCTTTCAAGGCGCTGATCTTCGTGGCGTTGGTCGACGAGTAGCCGAGGTGCAGCGTGTTCTGGGACTGCACGGTGTACGTCTGCGCGGCCGACGCGGCGGCCAGGCCGAAAGAGATCGCCAGGGCGCCGAAGAGTGTTCTCGCGGTCATCGGTTCGTGCACGCTCCGGAGGTGTTGACGGTGACCTCTGCGTAGCCTCTGCTGTTGAAGGTGATGTCGCCCGTACATCGATAGGGTGTTTTCTGGTAGGGAGTGTCGACGTCGACGTGCACCGTCGGTGTATTGATGCAGCCGAGCGAAATGGTGGCCGCGAACTTGCCCGTCGTGAGGGTGATGGGGTCTGTGTCCGTCGACACCGTCGTGGTGAACATCACGGAGAGCCCGGTCAACAGGTTCTTGCCGCTGTTCCAGAACGTCAGCGTCGCCGGCGGATCGACAAAGGTATTGTCCGGACGGACGGTGAATTTGCCGTAGAGATCGCTCTTGATCTCGAACTGCGGTCCCTGTCCCAGGATGAATGGATACATCCAGACCGTGAACTTCCACACCCCGGGCGTCTCGACCTTGACGTTGCCTTGCGCCGATGACTCGTTCCATGTACAGGAGACGACGACGTCTTCGACAAAGGTAGTGCCGATCAACCTAAGTCCTTTGCAGCTCTCATACTGAAGATCCTTCAGCGGAGCACTGGTCTTACATGCACGGATGAGGGTTGTCGCAACGGCCGGAGCCGGATCGCGTGGATAGGGCATCGTCACCGCCGCCGCGGGCGCGGCTGATGCCGCCACCATGAGCGACCGGAAGACGTACGACGGAACGTGACCGGCGGCGATGCCGGAGGGCGGTGTGACCAGGAGTCCGAACGGAAGGCCGGCCGGAAGAGGGCCGATCGAGAACTTCCCCCTGGCGTCGGTGGTCGCGGCGAGGCGGACCGGAGCTTCCGAGTAGACGACGGTTGCGCCGGCGAGCGGCGCGCCGCCATCTTCCAGCGTCACGACGCCGTTGAATGTGCCGGTTCCTTTCGATCCGATGTCCGCGAAGTCGGCGCGGGCGAAACGGATCTGCGCCGGCTTGCCGGATTGCAGCGTGATGTGTTTCGACGCCACCGCCGGCGGATTCGTTCCGAGCCAGGCGTAGACGTCGGCGGACGCGATCGGCGGGAGGACGAATTTCGCCGTCCCGTTACGAAGACGGACGCGCTTCTGCGTGCTCACGAGCTCGAAACTCTCCGGCCGCACGACGTCGAGCATGCTCATCACGAGGCCGGCCGCGTCGCGCCGGCTGGCGGCGACGCGGATATTGGCCATCGTCAGATAGACCAGCGGTGCGTCGAGCTTCAGCTCCGACGCTTCCGGGACGTCGAGCTGCACGGAGAGCGTGGTCGGCGCGACGGTGGTGATCGTTCCGAGCTCGATCGTTCCGCCATCGGCCACGTTCGGCGGAACGGTGATGTCGCGCAAGGCGATGCCGCCGTCGCTGTCGCTGAGGAGCAGTTGCATGCCGTCGGCCGCCGGGAACCAGTCGCTGGTGGCGCCGGCGTTCTGCACCGCGACCATCGTCCACCGGGCGCTGTTCTTCGGCAGCTCGAAGCCCCACGGTGCGTTTTCGTGCGGGTCGGCGACGTCGAGGTTGTGGATGCGGTAACGGCTCGCCGCCGTGACGCGGTCGCCTCTGCCGACCGCCGCCGTGAAGGACGACGGCTTCGTGGTGCTCTTCGCGGTGAAGTGAAAGCGGACCAGCTCCGGCACTTTGACCACCGGGGCGTCGCTCAGCGCCGCTTCGCCTCCCCGTGCATGCTCGACGTCGAATGTGCTCAACATGCGAGCCGCCGCCGGAAGGGTGACGTTTCCCTGGGCGTCGGAAGTGGCGTCGCTCATGACCGTCCGCTCGTCGCCGAACGCCGCGACTCTGAGACCGGCGGCCGGCTTTCCGCTGTGCGCCCACACCAGCGTCACGTTGCGGGTCGCATCCTGTGCCGCCGCGCCGAACGCCGCGAGCGCCGCACAGACCCATGCCGCCGCGATCTTCATCATCCATTAAACGGATGACGTGTTGGAATCCCGAAACAATCCGATTTTTTCCGGCGGCAGCGGTTCCGAAAAATAAAACCCCTGCGCGTAGTCGATGTCGAGCCCGCGCATCCGCTCCACCTGCTCCGCGGTTTCCAGTCCCTCCACCGTCACCTGCATGCCGAGTAACCGCGCGAGCGCGGAGATGGTGCGGACGATGTCGTCGCCGCGGCGTTCGTCCTGATCGAGGAGGAACGAGCGGTCGATCTTCAGCACGTCGAACGGGAAGAGGCGCAGCGAGCTGAGTGACGACCAGCCGGTGCCGAAGTCGTCGAGGCTGAGGCCGACGCCGATGGCGCGCAGGTCGCGCAGCAGCGCCGCCGCCGCTTCCGCACTTTCGATCAGCACGCTCTCCGTCACTTCGAGGTGCAGCCGGTTCGCCGCGACGCCGCTCTCCATCAACGCTTCGCTGACGCGATCGACGACATGCGGCTGCAGCAGCTGCCGCGCCGAGAGATTGACGTGCATGTCGAAGTCTGCGCTGAGGCCGGCGCGATCCCATTCCACGAGCTGCCGCAGCGCCTCGCGCAGCACCCAGTCGCCGATCGGCACGATGAGTCCCGTTTCTTCGGCCACGGAGATGATCTCGTCCGCCGAGACGAGCTGCTCGCCGCGCTGCCAGCGGATCAGCGCCTCGACGCCGCGCGTCGATCCGTCGGCCATCGCCACGATCGGCTGATAGAAGACGCGCAGCTCGCCACGATCGATGGCCCGCCGCAGATCGGTCTCGAACTGCAGCAGGTTCAACGCGCGCTCGTGCATCGCCGCGTCGAAGACTTCGTGCCGCGCCTTGCCGTTGGCCTTGGCGCGGTACATGGCGATGTCGGCGTCGCGCAGCACGTCCTGCGGCCGGGTGTAGCCGCTGGCGCTGAAGGCGATGCCGATGCTGACGCTGGTGAAGATCTCGTGTCCGCCGATCTCGAACGGCAGGAGCAGCTCTTCCTGGATGCGCCGCGCGGTGCGGACCGCGGCAGTGATGTCGTCGATCCCTTCGACCAGCACGGCGAACTCGTCGCCGCCGAGGCGGGCGATGGTGTCGATGGCGCGCAGCGTCTCGCGCAGGCGGCCGGTGACCGCGATCAGCAGGTCGTCGCCCACGACATGTCCGAGCGAGTCGTTGACCACTTTGAAGCGATCGAGATCGAGGAAGAGGACGGCGTAGTACGACTGCGGATGGCGGACCTGGCTTTCGATCGCCCGCTGCAGCCGGTCCATGAACAGCGCGCGGTTCGGCAGGTCGGTGAGCGCGTCGTGGAACGCGTCATGGGTCAGCCGCTCCTCGGCGCGCTTCCGCTCCGTGATGTCGGTCGACGAGCCGGCGATGCGCGCGGCCTGTCCGTCGGCGTCGCGCACGGCGAGGCCGCGGCTGAGCATCCAGCGCTCGCTGCCGCTGCGCGTCCGGATGCGGTGCTCGTTCTCGAAGTGCGGCGTGACGCCGCGCAGGTGCGCGTCGAGCGTGCTGCGCAGGATGTCGACGTCGTCGGGATGGACGCGCGAGAACCATTCGTCCGGCGAGCTCCCGATCTCTTCTTCGCCGTAGCCGAACATCGATTTCCAGCGCGGCGAGTAGTAGACGTCGTTGGTCCGCAGGTCCCACACCCAGAGGCCGTCGTTCGCGCCGCGCGCGGAGAGGGCGTAGCGCTCCTCGCTCTCGCGCAGCGCGCGGAGCGTGCGGTTCTGCTCCAGCGCGTAGCGGATCGAGCGCTCCAGCAGTTGAGCGTCGATCTGGCCCTTCACCAGGTAATCGGCGGCGCCGGCGCGCATCGCCGCGAGATCGATCTCGCCGTCGTTCTGGCCGGTGAGCAGCACGAGCGGCGCCGGGCAGCCGGATGCGCGCGCATGGGCGAGGAGCTCCAGGCCGTTGTGTTCACCGAGGCGATAGTCGATGAGATAGATGTCGTGCGCGTTGCTGACGATCACGTCGATCGCTTCATCGAAGCCGGAGACCCAGTCGAGGACGAACGAGGTGCGTTTGCTGTCCGCCAGGAGATCGCGCGTGACGACGAAGTCATCCTCGTCGTCGTCGACGAGGAGAATGCGTACGGCGCGCTGTTCGAATTCAGGCAAGGCGGTCGGGTGGGAGCTCGACGATCTCGATCCAATAACGGCCGATGTCGCGCATGACGGCCACGAGGCCTTCGAAGCTGACGGGTTTGGTGATGAAAGAGTTGGCGCCGAGGTCATAGGTCCGGTAGATGTCCTCTTCGGCTTTCGAAGTGGTGAGCACGATGATGGGGATGCGGCGGAGATCGGGATCGGCCTTGATCTCGCGCAGCGCCTCGCGGCCGTCTTTGCGCGGCATGTTGAGGTCGAGCAGGATCAGGCCGGGAGTCGGCGCGGCGTCGGGCTCGGAGTAGCGGCCGCGCCGGTAGAGGTAGTCGAGCAGTTCATCGCCGTCCTCGACGAAGCGGAGGTCGTTGACCACGCGGCTCTCCTCGAGCGCGTCGGCGGCCAGCATCCGGTCTTCTTCGTCGTCGTCCGCGAGCAGGATGACGATGGGTCGTGCGCCGTTGGGCATTGAATCTCCTTACAAACGATGAACGATGAACGATGAACGATGAACACGGGAGCACTTCGGCATCAGCCACTCATCGTTCATCGTTCATCGTTTCCCATGCAACCGGTAACCGGTTACATCTTACTCATCAGTGACTATCCCGTTTATCGATATGCGCCTGCCGCAGCGGCAAGGTCACGGTGAACGTCGCTCCCTCGCCGGGCTTGCTCCGCGCCTCGATGGTTCCGCCGTGACGTTCCGCTATTCTGCGACAAATTGCCAGTCCGATTCCGGTTCCTTCGTACTCGCCTCGGCCGTGGAGGCGCTCGAACATCGTGAAAATGCGCTCCGCGTACTTCTCGTCGAAGCCGATGCCGTTGTCGTCGACCGTGATGCGGCAGCGGCTGTCGCTGACGGCGGCGTCGATGCGCACCAGCGGCGGCACTCCGGGACGATGGAACTTCAGCGCGTTGCCGGCGAGGTTCTGCAGCAGTTGCCGCATCTGCAGCGGGTCGGCGTCGATCGACGGCAGCTCGCCGATGTAGATGTGGCCGCCGACGTCGTGCAGCCGCACCTCGAGGTCGTGCGCCACTTCATGCGCGATCTCGTCGAGGTTCACCGTGATGAACGGCTGTCCCTTCGTCGTCACGCGCGAGAAGGTCAGCAGGTCGTTGATCAGCACCTGCATCCGTTTTGCGGCCGAGCGCATGCGGTGGATGTAGTCGCGGGCCTGCGGCTGAAGCGCCGCGGCGTGCTTGCTCTCCAGCAGATCGCCGAAGGCCTGGATCTTCCGCAGCGGCTCCTGCAGGTCGTGTGAGGCGACGTACGCGAAGTCCTCGAGCTCGCGATTGCTCTGCTCCAGCCGCTTCGTGAACTGGCGCATCTCCTCGTCCGCCTGTTTCCGCTCGCGGATGTCGCGGGCGATCACCACCGCGCCGCGCTGCACGTCGTGCTCGCTGATCGGTGAGATGGAGACGCTGACGTCGATCTTCGAGCCGTCGCGGTGGCGGAAGATGCGCTCCTGGTCGCGGATCGGACCGCGGCGGGAGAGCTCGGCCAGCGTGCGCGAGATGGTGTCGTCGAGATCGTGCGGCTCCAGCGTGTCGATGGAGCGGCCCATGATGTCGGAGTCGGCGAACCCGAGGAGTCGCGTCACCGCGCCGTTCGTCACGCGGATGCGGCCGTCGGCGTCGATGACGAAGAGCGCGTCGGCCATCGTCTGGAGGATCTCCCGCGCGGCGCGCGCGGCGGTGATGTGCTGCAGGCGGTGGCGGCGGATCGTCTCCCACGCCACGGCGATGAAGGCGAGCACGGGGATGAATCCGATGGGGCGCATGCGCACGCCGAGCATGGGGAGGAAATCGACCGCGCCGATGTAAACGACGGCGAAGCTGACCAGCATTTTCCACACGCGCTCGCGCCGCTTGAGGTCGCGCGTCCGCCGGTACTCGCGGATTCCTTCGACCACGTGCGCCGCCAGCGCGCCGAGAAAGAAGATGAGGAACGGCGCGGCGAGATATCCCATCCGCGGATACCAGCCCCACGGGTGCGGCTCCATGGTGCGGACGATGCCGTCGCTGAAGATGGTGAAGACGGCGAAAAGGATCGACGCGATCCAGAGCGAGCGGATGACGGTGAGGCGCGCGGAGTGAAGCCGCAGCGCGGTGGCGGTGAAGTCGTAGATCGCCGCCGGAAGGAAGCAGACGCCGGTGATGGCGATGCGCGCCCAGACCGCCGCGACGTCGGCGTCGGCCGCGGTGAGCATGAACGTGAACGCGGCGAACCAGACGCCGACGAGCACGATCATCACCGCGAAGAGCACGCCCACCCGCGACGCCCGCTGCCGCGTGTAAATCACCGCCGCCAGGATGAAGAGCGAGATGCCGACGACGGCCCACGGGACTGCGTAGGAGTTCCAGTGGTAGGGCACGGGGGGATTGTAAGGTGGCGGGGGGCAGTTGGCAGGGGGCAGTAGAACCTGCCCCCTGCCCCCTGAGACCTGTCAACTACGATCACCTCGTCCCGATCGAATCGATCCGCCGCGCGTCGAACAGGCCGCCGCGAATCCAGTTGCCTGACAGCGTCACGCGATCGCCGCGACGGAGGTCGTCGATGCCGAGGCGGCTGTTGCGGCGATTGAGCGAGCGCATGTCGACCGTGATGTAGCCGCGGTCGGAGCGGAGGTTGACCGTCCCGCGCCGGAAGTCGACGCGATCGACCACGCCGCGCACGACGTCGTTGTAAGCGTAACGTCCGCCGTCGTTGTAGTAGCCGTCATCCGGCCAGCCCAGGTCGTCGACGACGACGTAGCCGTTGTTGAAGATGCCGCCGAGGCGGATGGAGAGGCCGACGCTGAGCCGGTGTCCGCGCAGGTGCGACTGCGGGACCCAGTACGAGTAGTTGCCGCGATCGAGATAAACGCGGTAGCCGTCGCGCTCGTGCGTGAAGCTGCGGATCTTTCCCGACTCGCTGATGCGGTGGTCGTGGCGCTCGTTCCGGTCGTTGCGATCGTACCGGCTGTCGCCTCGGTTGTTGCGCCATGACCCATCCTGAGGACGGGAGTCCGCAAACGCGGACGCGGTGAGCAGGATCGCCAGCGCGCCCGTTCCTGCCACTTTTACGGCCATTCTGCTGAGGTTTTTCATATTTTCTCCCGTTGAACGATTGAACTGCTGGCGGGTGTAATCGCAATCGCGCTGCCATGCGTCTGATGGGCAACAAAGGAGGCAGCAGGCAATGAAGAAAGTGATCACCGCAATTCTCGTCGCCCTCTTCAGCGCGACGATCGCATTCGCCGGACCGGCGGAGAGACTCAATCTGACCGAGGCCCAGAAGACGCAGTGGCGGGCGCTCCAGCAAACGTTCCACGAGCAGATGAGACAGATGCGCGAAGCGCAGGAGCAGAAGCTGATGGCGATCCTGACCGACGAGCAGAAGGCGCAGTTCGAGCAGATGAAGGCCGAGCGCCGGCAGCATCGGCACGGCCGGCGATAAGTAGTGAGGGTGCGGACGTCTCGTCCGCACAGCCCTACATGAGCGGACGAGACGTCCGCTCCCCTCGTTTGACTCGGACACCTGTCCGCGGACAGGTGTCCGTTCGGACACCTTCCAATTCCCCTAACCTCAATCAAATCAACACATCTCATATGGCATCCCGGTTGCCCTTTGGGACTGCCACATGATCGAGAATTCATCTTCCATGGACCGCCCTGTCGCGGAGCCGAAAGGGCTCACGCGGGGGCGGGCCGTTGCCCTGGCGGGGACGATCGGCATGGCGGTTCTCGCCGCCATCCTCTTTCCCTCCATCCGCCGGTGGTCGCGCGCCGATCGTTCCGTCGACGCCACGACGATGAGCATCGCCGCCGTGACGCGCGGCGATCTGCGGCGCGACGTCTCGGTCCAGGGACGTGTCGTCGCGGCGCTGCATCCGACGCTCGTCGCTCCGGCGCAGGGCACGGTCTCGCTGAGCGCGAAGGCGGGACAGGTCGTGCGAAAGGGCGAGACCCTCGCCGTCATCGACAGCCCCGAGGTCCGCAGTGCGCTCGAACAGGCCCGGGCGCAGCTGCTTTCGCTGCAGTCCGACACGGAGCGCGAGAAGATCGCCGGCCGCCAGTCCGCGGCGCGGCTGCGGCAGGAGGCGGACATCGCCCGCACCCGTCTCGAGGCGGCGAAGCGCGCGCTCGTTCGCGCGGAGACGCTGCACAAGGAAGGACTGCTGAACCGCGGCGACTACGAGCGCGCGCAGGACGAGCTGCATCTCGCGGAGCTGGAAGTGGCGCAGGCCGCGAGCGCCGTCACGCTCAGCGACGAATCGGCGGCGTTCAACGTCCGCGCGAGGATGCTGCAGGTGGAACGGCAGCAGTCGGTCGCCGCGGAGCTGCAGAAGAGATTCGACGACCTCACCATCCGGGCGCCGTTCGACGGCCTGGTGGCGGCGCTGCCGGTCAATGACCGCGACTCGGTCGCGGCCAACGGCGCGGTGGTCAGCGTGGTCAACCTCTCCTCGCTCGAGCTCGAGCTGTCGATCCCCGAGGAGTACGCGGCGGATACGAAGATCGGCACGCCGGTGTCGATCACGTATGGCGCGGAAGAACAGCAGGGACACATCACCGCCGTCTCGCCGGAAGTGATCGGCAATCAGGTGACGGCGCGCGCGGTACCGGATCACGGATGGCCCGCCGGGTTGAAGCAGAACCAGCGCGTGACGACGCGGCTCGTCTTCGAGTCGAAGCGCAACGTGCTCAAGGTGCCGCGCGGCGCGTTCCTGGAGAGCGGCGGCGGGCGGACGGCGTACGTCGTCGACGGCGGCAGCGCCGTGCGCCGGGACATCGCAGCCGGCGCGGTCAGCGTCTCGGAAATCGAAATCGTGAGCGGGCTGCGCGAGGGCGAACGGATCATCGTCTCCGACACCTCGACGTTCGGCGACGCCCGCACGGTCATTCTTCATTGAGGTGTAGGACAGGCGCCCTCGCCTGTCGCGTTTCTGAGGACATCGAAGGGACAGGCGAGGGCGCCTGTCCTACACGGGGGAGCCACACATGCTGGAAATGAGCGGCATTCGCAAGGTCTATCGCACCGATCTGGTCGAGACGCACGCGCTGGAGGGGCTGTCGCTGACGGTCGAAGACGGCGAGTTCGTTTCCGTCATGGGACCGTCGGGCTCGGGGAAGACGACGTTCCTCAACATTGCCGGACTGCTCGACGTCTTCGACGGCGGCACCTACCGGCTGGATGGAAAAGACGTCAGCCGGCTGAACGACGGCGAGATGTCGTCGATCCGCAACCGCAACGTCGGCTTCATTTTTCAGAGCTTCAACCTGATTCCCGACCTCGACGTCTTCGACAACGTCGATGTCCCGCTCCGCTACCGCGGCCTCGGCGCGTCGGAGCGCAGGCATCGCATCGAGAAGGCGGTGGGCATGGTCGGCCTCACCTCGCGCATGCGCCATCTCCCGTCGCAGCTCTCCGGCGGTCAGCAGCAGCGCGTGGCCATCGCCCGCGTGCTCGCGGCGGAGCCGAAGCTGATCCTGGCCGATGAGCCGACCGGCAACCTCGACTCGCTCATGGCCCGCGAGATCATGGACCTGCTCGACGACATCAACCGGCAGGGGACGACGATCGTGATGGTCACGCACTCGCCCGAGTGCGCCGCGCGCGCGTCGCGCGAGATCCATCTGCTCGACGGGAAAGTGGTCGACGTCGAGCGCCCGCCCGCGATCGTCGAAATGGCATCGAGGTGATCCGATGCTCGCCTACAACACACGCATCGCCATCAAGAGCCTCCGCCGCCACCCCATGCTCGCCGCCGTGATCATCACCGGCATCGCCCTCGGCATCTGGGCCTCGACCACGTTCACCACCGTGCGTCACATGTTCGCGCGCGATCCGCTGCCGGGCCGCAGCGAGCGGATGTTCTACGTCCGCATGGACAACTGGGATCCGGCGCGTCCGTATCCGACCGGCGCCGGCGCCGGCCTGCCGGTTCCGCCGCAGGTCACCTACCGCGATTCTGTGGAACTGATGCGCTCGAACATCCCGGTGCGGCAGACCGCGGACTACGTCTCCAGCATCGTCGTCTTCCCCGACCGCAAGGTCAGCCGTCCATACACGAGTCCACTCCGGCTCTGCTTCAGCGACTTTTTTCCCATGTTCAACGTCCCGTTCCAGTACGGCCACGGCTGGGACAAGCGGGCCGACGCGAACGCGGAACAGGTCGTGGTGATCGACGACGCGACGAACCGGAAGCTCTTCGGCGGCGGGAACAGCGTCGGCAAACACATTCGCCTCGCGGACCGCGACTTCACGATCGTCGGCGTGCTCGCGCCGTGGCGTCCGTTCATCCGCATGTACGACATGGTGGGGAACTACGTCGCGGAGCCGGAGCCCTTCTTCATTCCGTTCCATCTCGCGCCGAAGATGCAGCTCCGTCCCTTCGGCAACTCGGACGGCTGGCAATCGATCAACATTACGACCTACGAAGAGTTTCTCGCTTCGGAGGTGGACTTCATCCAGTACTGGGTCGAGCTCCGCACCCCGGGCGACCTGGCGGCGTATCAGCGCTACATCGATGATTACGTCCGGCAGCAGAAGAAGAGCGGCCGGTTCCAACGTCCGCTGTTCAATCCCATCCGCTCGATGCGCCGGATGATGACCGAGTACGGCATCGTGCGGCCACAGCTGACGGCGATGGCGGTGATGTCGATTCTTTTCCTGGTCATCTGCTCGATGAACCTCACCGGCCTGCTGCTCGGGAAGTTTCTGGCGCGCGCGCCGGAGGTATCGGTGCGGCGTGCGCTCGGAGCGCGGCGCGTCGACATCTTCATGCAGCACGTCATCGAGTGTGAGCTGGTGGG
>Ga0105245_10000189_pt1 | contig 58162 bp, 48 predicted proteins | sample KBSM54metaG_FD_81523 | JGI IMG/M metagenome (GOLD analysis project Ga0105245, IMG submission 81523) | Miscanthus rhizosphere microbial communities from Kellogg Biological Station, Michigan, USA - KBS M5-4 metaG | ecosystem: Host-associated > Plants > Roots > Rhizosphere > Soil | place... | reverse complement strand
ACGTATTGCGAGAAATGTTAGCGACCGCTGACCTCGTGTAGGAATCAGTGCGCCGCGAGAAGGCGATTGCGACCCATCTTTGTCCAACTTCGAGAGATTGAAACCCGAGAAGTAGGAATCAGTGCGCCGCGAGAAGGCGATTGCGACTGATGCCGACCGCGCAGCACGTCCTGCAGTTCTCCAGCTGTAGGGATCAGTGCGCCGCGAGAAGGCGATTGCGACATGTTGAGGAGGACGAAGGGCCTCGGGAAAAACGAAGAGTAGGAATCAGTGCGCCGCGAGAAGGCGATTGCGACGTTTCGTAGTGCCGCTGTATTTCCGCGCACTGTTTGAAAGTAGGAATCAGTGCGCCGCGAGAAGGCGATTGCGACCTTGACCATCTCCGTATTACCGCTCAGCGAGAGAGGCTAGTGGGAATCAGTGCGCCGCGAGAAGGCGATTGCGACGATGGCGGCCTCTTCGGCGGGAGTTGCCGGATGCACCGTAGGAATCAGTGCGCCGCGAGAAGGCGATTGCGACAAAGCTCCGCATGCGACCCACGCGATTGTTACGAGAACGACCCTTAGGAATCAGTGCGCCGCGAGAAGGCGATTATGACGTTTTCGAACGCATGTGCGACGATGCGTCGAAGGCTAAAGAAAACCGGTTTTTGACCTCGCGGCAGATGCGAAGCGATTCGCGGGTCAACCTGCTTTCCATCCTTGCATCCCGAAACGCGAGATGCTGTAATCTCCCGCACCATCTGCGTAGTCTCGTCGTTATGGCGGGGACATGAAAGAGCCCACCGAGGCCGGAGTTCGCATCGAGACCGGCGATCCGTCCGGAAAGTGCCCGGCCTCGTTCACACGATTCGCCCTTCCATTCGTCTGGTCTCTCGAAGACCATGACGGCCGCTCGGACTACATTTATCGACCGTCAGAACCGATCGCCGATGACCGGCGCAAGTACTTCAGTCCCGAAACCGCCGATGCGCTCTTCGATCGAGCGCGGTGGCTCACGCTGCAGCATGAGACCTCAACTGAGGCGGGTGCTCCGTTCGCGACGACGACTTTGTTCGTCGGACGCAAGCGCGTCGAAATTGCGATCGCCATGCCCCAGCTCGTTCTGTTCGAGGCCGTAATCGACAGTGACGCGCCGCCGATCTTGAGAACCGGCGTTCTCCTGGTCGAGATCAGTTTTCCACAACCCTTGACGAGCGCTCGCGCACCGACGTTCTCTGATCTGCTCATCATCAATGAGCGTTTCCGGTACTGGCGCTGCCCCTTCGAAGACCATCTCGACCTTTCTTCGCACACGCCCTCGGGTCCCACGAGCTATCGTGCTCTCTTCCGGGATCTTCGCGCGACCGAAACACCAGGCGTCGATCCGTACTTCGATTGGTGGGAAGCACTTCTGCGTTACCCCGCTGAAATCGGAGGCCGCCGCGTGGCCCTCGTTTCGAAACAAGCGATCCGTTCCTCGCGCGCGTGGAAACAGAACGGACCGAAAACGCGATCGCAAGACGATCCCTTTGGACTGGGCTGGATCGCTCATACGGACGAACGCGCGTTCGTGTGGACGTGTGCGATCACGGAGGAAGGCGCCCACGACTCGACTCTCACTCGCACACTGGATCCGGTCCGCAGCGCCGGATGGATTCATCTGCTGAACGTTGACGCGGGCGAAAGCGAGCCCTCCGATTTCGAGCATGACTGGGCTGTACCGAGGACGTACACGCGCTGGAAGCATCTGCGAACTCTTTATGGCTTCACAACGCATTCGGGCGCGATGTTGTCGGCGGCTTGCAAGGAGCCGCCCGAGCCACCGGCATGGCAGCACTTCCATACGCTGTACTTCGATGAGGTGCTGCTCCTCCTTTTCCTGCGGATATCGCTCTTTCGGTTCGAGTTGAAACTGTCGAAGGTCTCCGAGAGTCTGGCCCGGGAGGATTGGACGGGAGACATTGAGGAGTTTCGCCGTCTCCGAGCGGCTTTCTCTTTCCTCACGAACCTCTATCGCTTTCCGCTCCTCTCCAGCCAGCAGCAGGGGATCGAGATGTATGCGTACATGCGCAACGCTCTCGACATCAATGAACTGTTTGCCGAGGTTCAGGAAGAGATCAAGACTACACACGAGATGTATGAGCTCTCGACGACCTCGCGAATGGGCGAGGCCACCGCGTTTCTCTCGATCATTGTCATGGTCCTCGGCGCGGTCACGACGGTGCTGGCCTTTCTCGCGGGTGGGGATGCCGGCGACTGGCTTCTTGCGTATGTCGATGTCCAGCCGTGGTTCCAATCGTCTTGTCTGATCGTAGCCATCGCCTTCGTAGTCAGTCTCGCGCTCGGTTTCACCCTCGCGTTGCGATGGAAACTCTTGCATTGGCCGCGCCGGACTACGGCCGTCAAGCGTCCGAAATGAGCTGACGGGAAACTGCCGGCGTCATGGGAGGTCTTCAATGGATACAAAGCTCTATGTGCGCATCGAAGGGGTCAACCAAGCGAACTTCATCCATGACGTTCACGATCTGAGCACGATTCGTGGAGGAAGTTTTCTGCTGCTGGATGCCGTGCGGCGGGCGGAGACTCGCTTTTCCGAGACGTTGGGCGTGGCGCTCGATCCGATCTCGACCGGCGCTTCTTCGGGATTGTTCCGCTGCGCCGGCTGGATGGGTGACCGCGCCGAGTTGCGACAGAAGATCGAAGACGAGCTCCATCACGATCCCGATCTGAAGCACGCGACCTTCGTCGTCGACGTGCAAAGTGTAGACGAGGACGAGAACGCCTTTGTCGCTGCCCGCGAATCCGTGACGGCGATGAACCGCTGGCGTCAGTTTCAGCAGCCGACATTGGCGGTCCCGTCAATGCCTGACGACGCGTCAAACGACGAGTGCACCTTCGATCATGTGCGGCCGGCGGCGACGACCGAGCACACGACCGATGGACTGCGGCGGATGAGTCATTCCGTCGCGGTCCGCCGCAAGAATGGAAAGGAGAGGAAGCAGCACTTCTATGCGGACGAATTGCGGCAACTGCGCGGCGTCGGCGAAGCCGTCGATGAGCTTGACGATCTGATCGCGAAAGTGGAACGCGCACACTTCGCAAATGATTTGGAGACCTTGACCACTGACGAGTCACGGAAGTCGTTGCACTGGAAAATGGCGGTGCTGCATTTCGACGGCAATGGATTCGGTACCCGGCAACGTGCGTGTCAAACACCGAAGGCGCAGCACGACTTTGATGTCGCCGTCAAGACGTACCGCCGTGAGCTTCTTCGCGCGCTGCTCACGGATGTCTTCCAGTCACGGGAGAACGGATGGTGGACGGCGAGCTCCGAGATTCGGCTGGAGACGCTGTTGTGGGGAGGCGATGAACTGACCTGGGTCGTGCCGGCCTGGAAAGGCTGGGACGTCACGCGTCTCTTCTACCAGCAATCAGCGCGCTGGACTCATCATGGTCCTCTGACGCACGCGGGTGGCATCGTGTTCTGCCATCACACATCCCCGATCCACAGGATGACTCGAACCGCTCAGGAGCTCGCGGAGCTTTGCAAGAGTTTCATCCGCCGCACGAAGCCGGGCGACGAACACCCCGAGTCGGATCTCTTCGCCTATCAAGTGTTCGAGTCGTCCGATCTCATATCCGGTGATCTGGAGAGATTTCGTGAGACGCGCGTACCGGCCGGCAGTTCCGCAGACGAGTTGATCGTTCGCGGTGCCGGCATCGAGAACGTCGTGGGCGACTTTGCGATCGTGAAGGGAGAATTTCCGCGTTCGAAATTGCATGAGATCGTTCTCGCGCTGCGTGAACGAGACGCGAGTGAGATCGCCGAGACCGCGATTACCAGGATGGAGCCGGCACCGCGTGAGGCGCTGGCGCGCATTTTCCGGTTTTTCGGCGGAACACCGAACGATGAGCCGTGGAAATCCCAGCCGGCCGGTTGGTTTCACCTTGCCGAGCTTTGGGACTACGTCGCCGCTGACGGGAAGTAATACTCAGGAGCACGCGCATGCAACGGAAACGCCTCGAAGTCACTCTCACTCTCTTTGGTCCAATTCTCACTCATGGCAGTGCCGCCGGAAAACTGGGAATCGACGCGCCTGTGGCCACGCTGAGCGACGGGAGATGTTACCTGCCGTTTTCACTCATCAAAGGGCGCGTGCGTCAATCGTGGGACGAGCTCGGGTTTGAGGACGGCGATTCGTGGTTCGGCTCGAGGCGCGGAAACTGGATCGCCGAACGCGGGCGTTTTCGGTTTTCAGATTTTGTCGTAGTGCGGGATGGAGATGGATCAAGTGCCACGCCCGTTTCACGCCGGCATCGCATTCGAATCGACGAAACGACCGGTGCCGCCGATGACGGCGCGCTGCAAGTGATCGAGAGTCCGTTTGCGCCCGGTGAACGAGTTTCCTTCAAAGGTGAGATTCGCTTCTTTGCCGGCGAGGAAGCGGACGTTGCGTCGCGACTCGAGCGCGCCTTTCGCTGGACGAGCAATTTCGGCGCGGGACGGACGATCGGCTTCGGGCGCGTGGCCGACGTTGCGATCAAATGGTTGGCGGAGCCGTCCGAGGAAACGCAAGTCGACGCCAGTCGCACCCTCTATGAATACTCGATCGCGCTGAAGGACCCGTTCTGCTTCGCGCGAAAGCGCATCGCGGAGAATTTGTTCGAAAGCGATCCGGTCATTGCAGGCTCGGTCGTGCGTGGTGTCGCCGCGACCACGCTCAATGAGGTCCTTGGGCGGAAAGGCCGTGATGTGATCGATGCAGACGCCACCGCCGATCCGACATGGTCGGCGCTGGCGAAGCACTTCAATGCGATTTCGATCAGCCACGCGTTGCCCTCCCTTGCAGTCAGGCCCGTCGTTCCGCCGATCTCGATCGTCAGGAGCGCGAAGGAGGAGTTTCACGACGTCGCGTTACGGGAGGGGCCTGGTCTCGTCGCCGGCGAGGCGCCTGAATTCTTCATTGACTGGAAACATGGCGCGGACAAGACTCTTCGTACGAAGTTTCAGTGGCCCGACCTGGAAAGCCACAAAGAGATTCGCGTGCGCACTGCGATCGATCGCGAGCAACGCCGCGCCGCCGACAAACAACTGTTCTCGTATGAATTGATCCGGCCCGATGATCTCGTGTGGCGCGGTACCGTCGATTTCTCCGACATCACGAATGACCAGGAGCGAGCAGCCGCGATCGAGCAGTTTCAACGCCTTTTCGATCTCGAGCCGGCGGCCTGGGGAAAAACAAAGGCCCGAGGTCGCCTTTCGATGACTCCGCACCCGGGGATGCGTGATTCTCGATTGCAGGATGTCCCATGGGTCGTCACCCTCCAAACGCCGGCGCTTCTCAATGACGCGACGCAATTGAATGAGTCGGCGGGCGCGAGCTCGCTGTTTGCTCAATACGCGCGGGCCTGGAGTGAAATGTCAGGCGCTTCGGTGCGGCTCGTTCGCTTCTTCGCACATCAAAGCCTCGCCGGCGGTTATCTCAATCACAGGTTCCGCGCCGGTAAGCGTTATGCACCGTTTTTCCTCACGAATCCGGGCAGCGTTTTCGTTGTTGAGCCGATTCCGGAAAAGGAACAACAGGCACGTGACTTCATGAAAACGATCGCGAAGAATCGGTTGCCAATTCCCTCCAGCGTTGAAGCACGCTACACCGGTGATTGGAGGAGCAATCCCTTCCTTTCCGTAGATGGCTTCGGGGAGGTCGTTGTGAATCTGGAATGTCATCGAACCGACATTCCCGACTTTCAGCTCATTGAACGCTGGCAGCAGCAGTGGCAGCCGCCGGATCCGGGAGAGCAATCGGTTCCCGAGACTTTAGAAGTCGCACCTCGATCGGAGGAAACGAAGTCGGGAACACCTCAACCGCGCCGCTTTCAATATCGATGGCGAATCGAGGCCTCGCTCGAAACGAAGACCGAATTGCACATCGGGTCGGGCGATATCGCTCCTGACCGGCTGAAGCGCATTGACCAGGCTGGGGACGAGCAGGTGATTGGGGTCGCGTCTGTCGCCGTCGATGCGACGGGGCGTGCATACCTCCCCGCGAGCGGCTTGAAAGGGGCGCTGCGAGCGGCGCTTCTCGAACGCCTTCCGAGCGAACGGAAAACCATCGAGCAACTGTTCGGAATTGGTGGCGATTCGAATTCATCATTCGGCGGCCGGGCCGAGTTTCACGACGCGTTTGCCGTGCCGGCTCCGGCGCAGGTTGCCAACGTTCCGTATTGGAAACACGCGCGCTTGACGGGAGTCACCGCGAGCGCGGCGATCGATCGGCGGACTCGCACTGCCGAAGATGAAAAACTCTTTCATCGTGAGTATGTACCGCCTGGAGTCTCTTTCGCTATCGAGATCATGGGCGATGATCTGTCTGAGTCTGACGCCGCGCTGATCGTGTTTGGCCTCCAAGCCGTTCAGGGAGAGATGCCCGTCACTTTGGGTGCCGAAACGCGCGAGGGATGGGGGCGATTTTCTTATTCCGGACTCACTGTGAAGCGCGTCGCTGTGGACGATTGGATTCGCGATCCCTCATCCTGGGTGGACTGCACGACCACAATTGAAAGTGTCGCCTGTAGCTTTTCGGCTGCGGCACGCGACGTTCTTCGCATTGCGATTCCGATCGAGTTCGATGGGCCATTCCTCATCAACGAGCCAAGCAGGACAAAACAATCGGATGCGCCGGAAAGCGAGGAGTTACCCAATCACGCGCACCGCATCGGTGTCGATGGCAAAGTCGTGCTGCCGGTTTCCTCCGTGCGCGGTGCGTTGCGTTCGCGCGCCGAGCGAATTGTTCGCAGCCTTGGCGGCGTGGCTTGTGCCGTCACCGATTCGAAGAGTGCATGCAAAGCGGTCGATAGCGCGAAGGGTTCAGCGGACCTCTGTGTCGTTTGCCAGCTTTTCGGCGCAGCCGGCTGGGCGACGCCGTTGGGCTTCGAAACCTTCCGTCTCATGAACGATCCGAAGTCTTTTCATCAGGATCTCGTTGGAATCGACCGATTCACCGGCGGCGTATCGGGCAGCGCGAAATTCGACGTCAGCGCCGTATGGAAGCCGAAATTCCAATCCGAGATGATGATCGATCTCTCCCGCTGGCGCGTGGCGGAATTGCAAGACAACGTGCGCGATCGGGTCCTCGGGCTGCTGCTCTTGACATTGCGCGACCTCGCCGACGGCGATATCACGCTCGGCTTTGGTGCCTCGAAAGGCTATGGAGCGTGCAGCGCCAAAATCGAATGGCCGTCGAATGCAACAGATCTCGTGCGCGCCTTTCATGAATATCTTGGCGTAGCACCGCTCGACCGTGAACGCGACGGTGAACCGTCGCCTCGCACTGCGACACTTGCGGCGAAAGCGGCGCCTCGCTCAGCTGTCACCGAGGTAGGTGATGAATTCTTCAACCCCTATCACTTCGCTCCCGTTTCCGCGACGAAGGGCCCGCAGGTTCTGGAGGTGGAGAACTTCCGAACGGCGCCGCATCTGACGCACGCAATCGACGCGAACGGTACGCATTCGGGCCGCATCATCTGTTCCCTAACAACGGAGACGCCGCTGGTGATCGGCGACAAACAGGAACGGCTGACGAAGTCATCGCTCGCGGAGGTGAAGCCTTTCAAAGACCCCGATAGCGGACAGCCTGCGATTCCGGCGACATCGCTGCGAGGCATGATCGGCAGTCTCGCGGAAGCTGCCAGCAATTCGGTATTGCGAGTTCTGACGGACGCGCCGCTTTCGTACCGTTGTCAGGCGGAAGACAATCTCACGGCTATAGGAATGATCGCCGCGGATGGAAAACTGCTTCCGCTCACGATGCCGTCGCTGCGGAACTCGGTGCTCGATCCGGAGTGGCGATCGATCTTTCCGCGCGCAACGTTGCCTGTCTTTCTCGACGGGTACCGGGTATCGGGCGCGACTAACGCTCTCGCGTATGACGACGCGTCATTCCTGGGAACAAGAAAGCCTTTTTCGTACTCCGCCGATCGTCGCGAGATCTGGTATCTCGACATGAACGGAGTCACGACCGCGATCGATCCCGTCAGCGGTACTGTGACGTGCGAAGTGGCGAGCGGCGCGCAATGCAAACGGCACGCGATCGAGCAAAAAGACGGGGACTACAAAGTCGAATGGCTGCTCGGCCTGTACTCCGAAAAGGGCCCGATTGATCAAGCTGCATATCAACAACTCGATGATGAGGCGAAGAAGCGATACACGCCGGGAATCCTGCGAGTTCTGGGAATCGACGGCAGACAGAAGGCGATCCCGCGGCAAAAGAAGCACGAGATCTTCATTCCCTTCAGTGGAGAAGGAAAGGCGGCCGGCTTGCTCGATGCCGCCGACGCAATCGCGGAATTCGAACGAATCGCTGCGCAACGCACGAACGCCGACCACGATCATGCGACACCGTTCGAGCTAAAGGGCGCGACACGCAACACCAGCGGGAAGCCGGAAATCCGGCTGCGGCCGGGCGATCTCGTCTTCTTCAAGCCGGCAGAAGGCAGCCGTTCCGTCGAGCGACTGTCGATCTCCTCCATCTGGCGACGTAGCGTCGATGGCGACGTATACGCATTCTTCCGCGGCGTGTCGCCGGAGCTTCTTCCTTTTCACCCTGAGCGGAAAACGATCAGCGTCGCGGAGCAGGTATTCGGCTTCGTCGGCAGCGGAAAGCCGTCGACCGCGCTCGCCAGTCGGGTGCGATTCTCGATGGGAACGCTCGCCCACGCGCCCAACGGCGTCGCGTTGATGGAACCCGTTCCGTTGAAGATCCTTTCGTCACCGAAGCCACCCTCGCCCTCACTCTACTTCCGACCGAAGACGGGCAGAGGTTGGGTGTCGAAACGAAAGCTGACGGTTCAGGACCACATTCCTCAGGGCCGCAAGATGTATCTCCATCATCTGGATGCATGGAAGGAGACGCCGTGGGTGACGGCGCATCCAGAGAGCGACAAGGGTCAGAAGAATCAGGTCACTCCCATTGTCCGCGGAGCACAATTCGGCTTTCATGTCGACTTTGACAATCTCACGCCGCTCGAGCTCGGGATGCTTTGCTATTCGTTGCGGCCCTCCGACGAGTTTCTGCACAAGCTCGGCATGGGTAAGTCGCTCGGACTTGGAAGTGTGCGGATCGATCCCGCGATCCTGTTGCTGCGCGACACAAATCGATATCGCGTCGCATGGTCCGACCGGCAACAGTTGTACGGGCGTGCGGAGACTCTGAGTGCCGAACCTGTTGCTGGCTGGAGCGAGGTGTACGATCAAGAACGACGTCTTGCCGCGAGTCTCGCTGGCCCGGACGTGACGTTCGCGGCGTTGCGTGCGGATTTCCGAGCGACGATGATGAGCAAACATGCAGAGCTGATTGCCAGCATCGAGACGATCGGTGATCCGAACAAGTGGACGCGGCCAATTCATACGCCGCAGCAGGCCGGACTTGATAAGGAAGCTCAGACGTTCAAGTGGTTCGTTGAGAACGATCGAGCGAAAGTCGAGCATCAGTACCTGTCACCACTCGGAACCGACGCACCCAAGGCTCTCCACCGAACCTTCAAACCCGTCGCCGCTCCTGCCCGATTGCGCGAATCGAACCGTTCGACGCCAGGTTCCAGGCCGCCACAAGGCAAGAGGCCCGCTGACGTTCCACCGATGGCGTCCGAGAGTAGGCCTCCGGCGGGCGAAACTTGGGAGAAGCCTTCCATTGGCTACGAAGCAGCGGAGAGACTCATCATCGCGAAACGCGCCGATGGAATGACGGCGAAGCGACAGGCGGAGGAAGATGACCCGATCGTCGTTCGAATCCGGGCCGGAGAGCAGGTGAAGTCGATTCGCGTGCGCCCGGCTCCGGACAAGAGATTCGGGATCATCGTTAAGATCGAGTTCGCGTGAGCCGCTTCGCATTCTTTCTCGGTGGTCACGATCTCGAGATGGAGACGATTCGAGATCTGATTCGGGCCACAGGTTCCGCGGCGCTCTTCGACAAGAATCTGAAATGGGGAGCGAAAGCATCTGCGTATCGCGACGAGATCGCCGAAGCAGTTGCGCGGGGGCTGGAGCCCGTACTCGTGGAACTCGATGATGATCTCGGTCTGAACAGCGCGACGATCGTGGTCGATCATCATGGCGATCGCGCAGGCGTCAGCAGTCCAACTTCTCTTCATCAGGTCTTCGATCTTCTGGGATTGCCGCACTCGAACTGGACTCGTTGGCACGATCTCGTCGCCGCGAATGATCGCGGGCACATTCGCGAGCTTCGCAAGATCGGCGCGACGGAGGAAGAGATCCTTCGCGTGCGCACCGCTGATCGAGCCGCGCAAGGCGTCACGAACGAAGATGAGATCGCCGGCGAACGTGCGCTCCTCGAAGCGACGCGCCTCGCGGACGGAAGACTGCTCGTGGTGACGCTTCCGCACGGTCACACGTTCGTCGTCGCGGACCGTGTGGAGCTGGCGCCGAATCCACCCGACGGTTTGTTGATCATCTCTCCTGATGAGGTCAACTTCTACGGCACGGGGGAAGTTGTCCGACTTCTCGATAGCCAGTTTCCGGGTGGCTGGAGCGGCGGCGCGTTGCCGGAGCGTGGCTTTTGGGGAAGCAAAATTAGAGACCCGCATGCCGTCGCTCGATTTCTCGCGGATCAACTGTAGATGTCGCCGAAGTACTGGAAGAACATCGCCGTCCTCGTCGTCTTCGCGATCGCGCTTTGGTTCCTCTGGCCGGCGCCGAAGGTCGCGAACCTTCACTCGCGCGGCACGAACATCATCGCGTTCGGCGACTCGCTCACCGCCGGTTACGGCGCGCAACCCGGCGAGGACTATCCGTCGCGGCTCGCGGCGATCGCGGGCACGCCGGTCATCAACGCCGGCGTGAGCGGCGACACGACCGACACCGCGCTCGCGCGCATCGACACCGACGTTCTCTCCCGTGATCCGCGCGTCGTCATCGTCGGCCTCGGCGGCAACGACTTCCTCCGCAGCGCGCCGATCGCGACGACGGAAGCGAACTTGCGAACGATCATCGAGAAGATCCACGCTGCCGGCGCCATGGTCGTCCTCCTCGGCTACAGTTTCCCGAGTCTCAGCGCGAACTACGAGAAGATGTACGAGCGCATCGCGAAAGACGAACAGTGCCTGCTCGTTCCGAACGTGCTGCGAGGCATCGAGACGAACCCGCAGCTCAAGAGCGACGAGATCCATCCGAACGGGCGCGGATATCAGCTCATCGCGGAGCGCGTCGCTGGACCGTTCGCGAAGTTAATGCGCCGCGCCGGACGCTAGTTTTCGACTGCTTCGAGGCGGCAGCGACTCGTAGACGACTTTCTCGATCGACCACGACGACGGTAGGAGCGGCGAGCGCACGCCGTCCCATTCGAGAACCGCCGGATCGGGAAGCGGCTCGTCGGTCGACAGCAGAACGTAGGTGTCGACGCCGTACGGACGATCGACTTCGAACGCGCTGCTCTCGCCGATCTCGACTTCGTCCGTCGAGGGTTGAAATCGATTCTCGACGGAGCCGGTCTCCGGCGGCGGAAAGAGCAGCGTGCTCTTGCCTTCACTGTCGATGACGAACGCGTAGATGAATCGCGACGGCACGCGTTGTGGCAACGGCAGCGACTTCACGCGGAGTACGAGGACGTACTTCTCGCCGCCGCTGAGGGAGTCGCGCGCGAGCTCGCCGTCGCGCGCGCGTCGCACGCCGAGCTGATACGGAAAGCGCGCGCCCGGTGGCGATTCGAGCGTGTTCCACACGTGCACGCGTCGCAGTCGCGCGACCGCCTCGCGCATCTGCGGCGTGACGTCGCCGCGCGCGCGAATCCATTTCGTGCGCAGCGGCATTCCGTTCTTGCGCCGGTCAGACTTCTTCACCGACGGACGCAGCCACGCGCACGAGAGGTGATGCCTTGCGTAGCGCGCGACGAGCATGTAGTCCGCGTCCGCGGGATCGTCGACGCGCACGACGCCTTCGCGCTCGACGCTGTCGACCGGCATCGCGAACTGAACGAACAGCGACGAACCGGCCGGCAGCTTCGAGACGGCGGCGACGGCCGCCGCATCGGATCGCAGTTGCTCGACGTCGTTCCCGTTCAGGAGCTCCCACTCTTGATCCAGCTGGCGGAGAAGATGCGACGGCGTCGTCTCGATCGGATCGGTGATCCACCGCACGCCATGCTCCGACGCCTCGGCGCATAGTGAGCGCGCGATTTCCGCGGTCTGCTCGATGCTCTTCGACGTCTGCGGCATCCACACGCGCAGCGGCGCATTCGCCGGCGGCGCCCACGACACGACTTCCGCGAGCATGCCGGCGCGAACCGTCGCGCCTTCCGCGCGCGCTTCGCTTTGCGCCATCGAGCGAATCGACGTGATCGTGAGACGTGCGCTCGTGTCGATCGCGCGCAACTGCGTCCCCGGCGTCAAGCCGTTCGCCCATCCGCCTTGAAGGATGACCGTCCCGTTGCTCTGAACCTTCGAGATCGCGACGATCGGGCGGTCGTCGCGGCGATCGATGCGCGTACCGAACAGCGGACTCAGTTTCGCCTCGCTGTCGCCGGCGAGCACCGGATCCTGAAAGGGCGTCTCGCCGCGCATTCGCGCCTGCGCGCGAAGGAACGTCTCGACGGCGGGCTCGTTCGCCGCCGCGTCGCGCATCGATCGCAGCAGCGCCCACGAGAACGTGCCGTGAAACTTCTTTTCCACGTCGCGCGTCTCCCACGCGTTCTCGTAGTCCTGCGACGCGGAAAGCACGAGCGCGCCGCGATCTTCGGGTCGCGGGCTGTTCGTGCGTTCGGCGACGTCGCGATTGTCCGCTTTGATCGCGCGACGATGCGCGTCGCCGCTCGCGAGTCCGCGCGCCGCCGATCCGCTGTGGCAATCGTCGAAGATGAGCGTGAGCCGCGCGCCGCGATCGAGGATGCGATTGAAGATGGCGCGCAACTCCTTGTCGCGAATGTCGCGCGCGCCGATGCGTGAATCAGCAGGAACGATCGACTCGTCGAGCTTGTCGCGCTCCTCGGAGAGCGAGTTCTTCACCTGCGATCCGTGACCGGAGTAGTAGAAGACGAGCAGGTCGTCTTTCGCCGCTTTGTCGATGAGCTTTTCTTCGATGGTGTGAAGGATTGCTTCGCGCGTCGCCGCTTGATCCGTGAGTGTCGTGATGTCGTTGCGATCGAAGCCGTAGACGAGAACGAGCATGTCCGCGAGCGCGTGGACGTCATTCACGGCGCCGCTGAGATTCGGCCAGTCGCGTTCGGGGACGGCGCCGGGAACGGGCGGCGGACCGAGTCGCGAGGCCGTGTAGTCGTTGATGCCGATGAGGACTGCGCGTCGATGAGGCGGTTCCGCGGCGATGCTGCTGGCGACGATCGCAACCAGCGCCGCGCCGATCAGCATCGATTTCATTTCGCATCGGAAGACACCTTTCCGACAGAATTGTGCTCGGATGAAGCGCGCGGCGTGGATCGTCTTCGTGCTGTGCAGTGCGACCGTCGCATTCGGCGGTGCGCGAAGGCTCGGCACCGACGCGCCGCGGCGACTCAGCGATCCGATCGATCCGCATGCGTCGGCCGGTTTGTTCGTCGGCGTTCGCGACTTCACGAAAGACGCCGACCTGACGCAGGTCAAGTACGCGGTCGATGACGCCGTCGACCTCGCATACGAACTGGCCATCGATCATCGTCCGCCGCTCCTGAACGCCGATCGCGTCGTGCTCGCGATCTCCGGCGATCCGCAGAAGGCGCAATCGCAGAGAAAGCTCGAAGCGCTGCTTGCCGCCGGCGCAACGCGTCGTGAAGCAAATCAGTCGGACGTTCTCCTGCTGCTCGAGTCGCAATCGGGCGCCGTCGGCAGAAACGGAATTCTCGTCGTCGCGTTTGCGACGCACGGCATCAGCGACGAAGGAACGCAGTACCTCTTCCTCGCCAGCTCGCTGCTGAAATACCGCGAGACGATGATCACCGAAGCGAAGGTGAGGGACATCGTGTCGAGCCATGGGGCGGCGCGGTCGCTGATCATCGTCGACGCATGCCGCGAGCGGCTCACGCGCGACCGGCGCACCGGCGATCCCGATCCACGCTCGACGAGCGCGTTCCTGAGCGCGATCGGAAATGTCGAAGGACAAGCCGTTCTCTCCGCGGCCGCCGCGGGTGAATACGCCTACGACGACGACAAACGGCAGAACGGCGTCTTCACGGCTGCCGTGATCGACGGTCTGCGTTGTCAGGCGCCCGCGGACGCGCGCGGCTTCGTCACGGTCGACACTTTATGGACTTACGTTCAACAGCGCGTGTTGTCGTGGATTCAGACGTACAAGAACCCGTCGGCGCGAAAAGCGGCGCAGTTTCAATGCGACGGTCTATTGAAGACGATGCCGCTCGCGCTTTGTCCTAACCGCACGGCTTCATTGCCGCCGCCTGCGTCGCGGTGACGTCGCCATACGCCCACACTTGTCCGGTTGCGTCCTTGTAGGCCGTGGCGCGAAATGAGTGATCGCGACAGAATTTCTGCACGCCGCCGTCATAGACGGCATAAGCGCCGGCGCCGTCGTGCATGGCCTCGACCATCGACTCTTCCATGATGATCGACGTCTTGACGAGCAGCACGTCGCAATCGCCGCCCACGGCATTCGCGCGGAGGTTCCACGCGGCCAGCCGCGAGTGTGCATAGCGGTCGGTAAACAGGTTCGCCGACACCACTCGCAAGTTCCTCGGCTCGTGCGTGAGTGGCGATTTTGGATCGCACGAGAAGAGCAGGATCAGAAACAGCGTGGCGGCTCGCATTGCTCTTTGAGAAGAGAAACGGTTCGCCACACAAGGTGGCGAACCGCGACTTCATTGGACGATTTTTACGGCCACGTCGTCGGCGGACAGAGCTGGATGTCATACGACGTGCGTCCGGCATTCAACCGGATCGCGTTCAGCAGGTCCGACCAGAGCGTTTCGCTCGGGTGGATATCGCTCCAACTGACTTCGTCGTACGACGGCGCGCCCGTCGCTGCGCCGGGTTTCGGCACGAGGCGCGTCGCCTGCGAGGGCGGCGTCTCCATCACGTCGTAATACGCCTCGAAGTGTTTGCCGACGCCCGAGGAGCTCACCGGTGTGGCGGGTGGCACGAACGGCGGAAGATTCAGCACCGCGACCTCGACTTTGTCTTCACCGTCGGGCTCGAGCGTCATCGTGCGGCCGGTGCTGTTGTCGAATTTGTCCTCGACGATCTGCACGTCATCGCCGTCGACTTCGATTTCCGCGCCGACCCACGACGCGACCGCTTGCGAGTACGACGACTGCGATCCTTGTCCGTCGAGGCGCTCGAAATGCGCCGGCGTCACGTCGCTGCCGATGCGCGCGACGGAGTAGGTGAAGTATTTCCCGCTGCGCAGATGAAAGCGCGCGGCGACGATCGACGGCGGCACGCTGTCGAGGATGTCCTCATTGAGCGTGCAGGCGGTGGGACAGATCGTGTGCAGGCTGGCGATCCAGCTGATGTCTTCGCGTTCTGCCGACGTCGTCGGAATGATGCTCGTGCCGCGCGCGTCGTCGGTGATGTCGAGCGCGGGAAGCTCGGCCGCGTTCTCGTTGCCTTTCTCGACCGAGATGTCGGAGCCGTCGAGGATCCATGCGCCGCCGCCGCTGACGGCCGCTTCAAGCGAGTCGAGCGCGTCGCCCGACGATTGATCGGAGAAGACGACGTCTGCGACGTCGGAGTCGCGCGTCGGACAATCGCCGCTGCAATTGCCGGCGCGGGCGAGAAGAAGCGGTACGTGGTGGGAGAGCGTGCTGCTGTCGGAGATTTGGTAATCGTGCGGGACGTTGAGGAGGACGACGGTGACTTCGGTGTGATTCTGATTCGGAATGAAGACCATCATTCCACTGAAGAACAGCTTCAAAATGAAACTCACGGGGGTTTCTCCTTTTCATTGTGCGGCGCGGACGCGAACGGTGACGACGCATGGCCAATCACCTGGAACGGAGCCCACGCCAAGACCGACCTGAGGCCGGGATTTTTCTTGCGGAGCAGTTCGACTTGCGCGGCTCGCAATGCCTCCGCTGCATCGCTGCCCTGTCGATAGTGACGATGAAAAGACACGAGCAGCTCTTCGACTGTGGCGTCGTGAATGTTCCACAGTGTGCCGACGACTGCAGGAACGCCGCTCATCACGAAGGGACGAACGAATGGCGCAATGCCTTCGGGACCGACCGGCAATCCCCCGGCACTGCTGCACGCGGATAAGACGACGAGACGTGTGCGATCGAGGTGCGGCAAATTGGCGATCAATTCATGCGCGTCGAGCGCGCCGGAATCGTGCGCGGACGGCGCGAGCAGCAGCAGCGAGTGTTGTCGATTGACGAGCGCGTGCGCAGCCAGCTCGACGACCGCGCTCTTGCGGACCAACGCGAGAAACTCCGGCACGGTTGCATCGCTGCCGATTCGCATCGCTGCCTGCTCATAAACATCGCGAATCGATTCGACTTCGTGCTTTGCGCCGGGAAGTCGCTTGAACCCCTGCGCAAACGGCAGCTCTTCATCGAACTCCGGATCGCCGATCAGCAGCGCTTGCTGCGTGTCTCCTCGGATTGCCTGATCGTGCGCAAGCGACAGCAGATACAACTTCGCGCTGCCCGCCGTCTCGACGATCGTGTCTTCGGTCAAATACCGCTGCGTCGTTCCATTGTGAAGCGCCGCGATCGGAATCGAGTGCATGGGACCGTCCGGAATGACGACGAGGCGCCGCGGAGTGGCTCCGATCGCGCGCAATGGCTCGGCGATCAACTTGCGATGGAGCAGATACAGCTGTGCTTCCACTTCTGTGGCGTTCTGCGAGCGCACCGCGCGCGATAGATCCGCGGCTATGCGCTCGACGTCCGATCGCCTCACGCTTTGTGTGACGACTTCGAACCGATCGCGCGAGACGATCCACGTGATCGTCCGATCGTCCAGCAGCGCGTACTCGAGCAGAATCGATCCGGGCAGCAGCGATCGCTGCAAAGTGGCAATGTCGACGTCGCCCTGCAACTCGACCGAGCGCGCTTGCTCCGCATAGACGAATGCCGTCGCCGCTTTGCCTTCGTCGATCAGCTGTCGAATGAGCCGCCGATACGTGTCTTGAAAGCGGAAAAAATAAGCATCCCATGAATCTTCATCGGCGCGTTGCGCGCGCGCTCGCGTTTCTTCGGCGTGCAAGACGTCGATCGAAGCCCTTAGATCCGCCTCCGCCTCGGCATTCATCCCGCTGCGGCGCAATGCCTCGCCGCGCTGCGCGAGAAGCGACGCGCGATACGTCGAGGCTTCCTTCGGCGTCCGAGTGAGCGCGCTCGTGAACGCCGCGGCCGCCTGCGAAGGCGCCGTGCGAAGCAGCGCCTGTCCGCGGACTTCATCGACGCGCGCCTGTAAGAGCGGCCGTCGATCGGCTTCCTTCTCTTCTGCGCTGAGCCGTTCCGCTTCGTTGAGATCGGCGCTCGCAACATCGTATTGATCGAGCTGCAATTCGATCCCCGCGCGCGCACGCAGCGCGATTGCGATGTTGCGCAACACCACCGCAATCATGTCGAGACGTTCGGGCGGCGTGTTGCGAAGCTCGTTCTTGTACAGAATGACCGCGGCGTTCTGGTAGAGCAGCGCTGCCTTCGGGAATCCGAGCGCGACCGCGGTGGCGGCGGTTTCGCCGAGGAGCGCGTGCTGATCCTGTGGATTGACGATGGCGCTGAAGTCGCTCATCGTCAGCATCGCTTCGCGCCATGCGGCGTCGTATTGACCGAGGTCGCGCAATGTACCGATGCGACGAAGGTGCACTCCGGCAACGCCGTCGCGCGCGCCGATCCTCGAATACTCGGCGATGGCCTTCTCGTATTGAGGCAGGGCTTCGAGGTAGCGGCTGTAGTAATTCAGGAGGACGCCACGCTGCAAGGCGATCGGGGCGAGAACGTGGCGATATCCGCGCGCGATCGTTTCACGCTCGACCTGATCGAGTTTTTCCAGTGTCGACGCTTGTCGGAATTGCGCCAGAAGCTCGAGAGGGGAGTGCGGCTTGCCCATGGCGTCGACGACGTCCAATACGAGCCGGTCGCCGGTGATCGGAGCGAGAATCGTCGCAAGAAAGTGCGCGTCGTCTTTGCGTCCCGCCGGGACGAGCCCTTTTTCCAGCAGGGCTTCGGCTTGCTGCGGAAACGGCGCGATGAGTCTTCTGACCGTGTTTGCGTCGCGCGAGCGCAAAGCCTGTGTAAGCTGCGACTGTGTGTGCGCCCATTGGGCGGCCGCGGTCGACCGCGGTGCGACATGCAATGCCTCGAGAACGCGTTTGTGATTGAACTGCGCGGCCGGCGATCGCGGCATCGCCGCCACCGCGTGATCGGCCGCGTCCAATGCTCGCAGGAGGTCGACCGGCTGATCCTGTAGCCGCGCGCGTGCGTAGTACGCCGCGGCGAGTTCGTTGATCGCCGCGGAGTCGATGCGCGCGAAGCGCTCCAGTGCTTCAATGGCGCCGTCGATACATTGCGGCTGCTGCTCGGCCATCCGCGCGGCTTCCGCCGCGCTGCTGATGATCTCGTCGCAATCGCTCGCCGTTCGCCTCACCTCCGCCGGCTTCGTGTCTTTCGGAGAGCAGGCCACTGCACACGCGCAAAGGCCGGCAAGAACGAGGGGCAGTGGTCGCAAGGCCATAAGATACGCGATCCGCGAATGAGCAACGAAGAACGATTCAAGACGTTGTATCAAAAGTATTACCGGCGTCTCGTTCGCTTTTATGTGCAAGCGTTTCGATTCTCCGAGGAAGACGCGGAAGAGTTGTCCCAGGACGCGTTCGTGCGGTTCTACGAAGCGCTCGACGAATATCGCGGCGACGCGGAGTGGGCGTTCTTCGAGACGATCGCGCGCAATGTCGCCTACAACAAGATCCGCGCGTGGAAGACGGCGAAGCGCAACGCGAAGCTCGTCGACATCGACGATCCCGGCTTCAATCACGACCCAGCGGCGCCCGAGGGGCCGGATTACGCGGAACGGCAACACGACGCGCTGCAGAAAAAGCAGTTGCGGGACGCCATCGCGCAGCTTCCGGCCGGGCAGCGCGAGTGTCTTCAATTGTGGCTTCAGGGTTTCAAGTACGAGGAGATGGCGAAGTTTCTCCGCGTGAGCGTCGACGCCGTGAAGTCGCGGCTGCGCGACGCGAAACGCATTCTGCGGGAGCGGTTGGGACGCAACGTGTCGCTCCCCGAGGACGAATCATGATTACGAAATCCGAAATGCAAACGGCCAACGAAGCGCTCATGTCCGAAGAGCGCGCCCGCCTTGGCGATCCACCGACGGCCGAGGAAGTCCTCGACTACACGCGCGGCGTGCTCTCGCCCGAAGAGGAGCATCGCGTCCGCGAGCGGCTGGCGTGCGATCCCGATCTCCTGCGCACGCTCACCGCCGACTTCCCCGCCGAAGGCGCGAGTCCCGGCGATCCCGACTATCTCTCCGATCACGAATTCGCGCAGCATTGGGCGAGAATCAGGAACAGAGTGCACAGCCGGCGAGTCGTTCAATTCTGGCGCGCGGCCGGCGCGATCGCGGCGGCGCTCGCGATCACGTTCGGCGCGCTGCTCTGGCGCGCGGAGTCGCAACTGCGTCACGAGCGATCGACGCCGCGCATCGCGTGGGATCAGCAACTGTTGCTTCCCGACGGACAGCGCGGCGTTGGCGAAACGTCGCCCGTCGTCACGGCGCGCGGCGAATCATTCCTGCTCGTCGTGCCGATCGTCGCGACGGCATCGTTCGATGACTATCGCCTCGACATCGTCGAGAACAGTCGTCCGTTGTGGAGCAGCCCGACGCTGCGCCGCGGCGATAACGAAGCGTTCGAGATCCTCGTGCCGCGCGCGTTTTTGAAGCGTGGCAAGTATCAGATCGTGATGACCGGCGTGAGTGGCGCGCGCCAGGAGCGCGTCGCCACTTACACCTTTCACATGCCGTAGCGCGGCTACTTCTTCGCCAGTTCGTACAAGTACTCGACGAACGACATCACCGCGCCGTCGTAGCCCTGCACGTTCGGCCGCGCCGACTCGATCAGGTAGTACTCGTCGGGCGAGTGCGCGCCGCTGCCGTGGCCGAGACCGAAGTGGCCGGCGGCGAGGCTGAGCGGCGCGTTGGTGAAGACGTATCCGGGATAGGAGCCGGCGTTGCGCGGCCACAGCACCGGATCGATGCCGGCGCGTTTGAGCACCGTGATCTGCGACTGAATGAGCGGCGCGCTCGCAACGGTGCTCGTCGGATCGTAGCCGCCGGTGACGTTGACTTCGATGTCGCCGAAGCCGCGCTTCGCGAGATGCGCTTTCAGCGCCACGACGGCGTCTTCCTTCCTCATGTCGGGCACGAGGCGCATGTCGATCTTCGCGACGGCGCGATGCGGCAGGATCGTTTTGCCGCCCGGACCGGTGTAGCCGCCGACGAGTCCTTCGATGTTCACCGTCGGCTGCGACTCCAATCGCTCGTTCGCTTCGAGCCACGGCAGATCGTCGATCCAGTGCTGGACGCCGAGGCCTTTCATCGACTGCGCTTCGCTGCGTCGCTTCGCCGACTCGGCGATCATCGCTTTCTCATCCGCGTTGAGCGGTCGCGGCGTCGGATAGTTGTCGATCGTGATCGTGTTGCCGTCGGCGGAGACGAGCGTGTCGAGCGCTTTGATGAGATGCCACGCCGGGCTGTCGACCATCGCTTTGAGCGATGAGTGAATGTCTTTGGCCGGACCGCGTCCCCACTTCTCGCCGCTCGAGACCAGCTCGAGCTCGACGACGCCTTTCGCGCCGAGGCTCACGGTGACGATGCCGTCGAGATCTTGCGTGGCCGACGGCATGAAGATGCCGCTGGTCTTGCGCAGCGCGGCTTCGACTTCCGGGCGATGCACGAGCTGACCGATGTGCGTCGATCCGATTTCTTCTTCGCCTTCCGCGACCATCACGAGGTTCACCGGCATCTTCTTGCCCGCGCCGCGGATCGCATGCAGCGCGGCGAGGAACGCCGACTCCGGACCTTTCTGATTGACGGCGCCGCGTCCGACGATCGCCTTGCCGATGCCGGGCTTGTCGACGATGCGCGCTTCGAGCGGCGGCGACGTCCACTCGGCCGGATCGAACTGCTTCACGTCGTACATGAAGTAGAGGCCGACGGTTTTCGGTGCGCCGGCGTCGAGCGTCGCGAACACGCCCGGCTTGCCGTCGGTGTTGATGATCGTGGCGGTTTGAAATCCCGCGTCGCGCGCGAGCTTCGCCATCATCTCCGCGCCGGCGGGATAGTTGCGATCCTCCGCCGCGATCGACGGAAGGGCGATCCAATCCTGAAGTCGTTTGACGGCTTCGTCGTGACGCTTGGCGACTTCGCGCTTGATGTCGGCGAGGTCGTCGGCGAACGCGTGGACGGCGAGGAAGAGCGTGAGTGCCGCGAGAACGATTCTGCTTTGCTTCATGAACGCGAATCTTACTTCGCGTTGGGGAACAACTCGTGTGCGGCGCGCCGATGGCCGAGGCGGAGCTGGAGGCGATAGTTGCCGGGATCGATGCGCGCGGCGAGCTCCAGGGATTTGCGATTGTTGGAGGTGGAGTAGATCTCCATCGCGATGAGCTGCGCGGTGCTGCGCGCGACGCCGGCGAGCGAGATGAGGATGGCCAGAAGAATGATCGCGCGTGATGGTTCTCTGTGGGGCGGCGGCGCCTCGCCGCCGTGCGGCGGCGAGGGCGCCGCCGCCCCACTGAGAGCTCCCAGAGCACACCAGACGATCAGCGTGGGAAGTGGCAGGAGTAAGACCGCATCGAATGCGCCTGCGACCGCGGTCGCCGCGAGAACGCCGAATAGCGCGCCTGAGCGCTGTCTCGCCAGCGTGATGAAGATCATGATCACGACGAAGAGCGTGATGAACCCGCGCTCGCTGACGCACGCGACCCAGTCGCTGCTCGGCCACGGATTCGTCGTCATGCCTGCATTCGTGTCGCTGAGCGATGGATCTTCGCGCCCGCGCACTTCGCGCGGATACGCGACCGGCCAGTTGCCCGCGCCGACGCCGAGGATCGGGTGCTTGATCGCCATCACGAGCGAGCGTTCGTATTGAGTCAGTCGTCCGCGCCCGTTCATCATCCCGCGCACGGAGTCGAGATACGGATTCTCGCTGTTCCATCGCAGCGCGTTTGGGATGAGGAGCGCAGCGACGATGCCGGCGGCCGCGAAGATCGCGATGCCGGCGAGTCGCTTTGACCACGGAGTGAAGATGACGTAGACGACGACCATCGCCGCCGTTGCGAGCCACGCCGCGCGCGATCGCGTGAGCACGAGCGACGCGCTAACGATCGCGATGCCGATCAGCGGAAACCAATAGCGTCGTGCGCGTTCCGCCGCGAAGAACAGCAGCGGCAATCCGAACGCCGCCGCGTGCGCGACGAAGTTGCGATTCCCGAGCGTGCCTCCCGGCGCGCGCGTCGATGCGAAGAACGGACTGTGAAGGCCGTACGCCTGCACGAGGCAAGTCGTCGACGACACCACAATCGCGAGCGCGAGACCGTTGATCACGCGCTGCTCGTCGAGCGCGCGCACGCTCCAGAACAACACGATTCCGGACGCCGTGATCGCGAGCGCGCGGAATCCGAGCCAGCGATTCTGCGCGAAGAGCAGCGACAGCGCCGTGAGCGCGAGGTAAGCGACGAGCAGCTTGTCGATCGACGACGGCCGTCGCGCCGCGCGAATCGTGAGCAGGCCGGCGATCACCGCCGTCACGTGCAGCACGAGCTCTTTCGGCACGAGGAAGCGATCGAGATCGAACGCGACGAGCAGCGACGCCGCGAGGACGACCGCGATCGCGCCGATCTGAAGCGCGCGCGTCATGCGCCGTCTTCCACGAAATGCAGCAACGCGTCGGCTTCTCGATCGACCTCGTCGCGAACTTTCTTCGACAGCTTCACGAACGGCTCGAGCTTGATCTTCTTGCGGTCGATCGACCACATCCCGGCGACGAAGCCGTCGACGAGGAACGTCGACAGAATCCGCAGGTTCGGCGTGAAGACGCGCTTGCGATGCTCGTCGGAAATCACGCGCGAGCGATCGTCGTGCGCGAGAAGAAGATTGTCGTACTCGGGGAGAAAGCGCACCGGTGCGGGTGTCTCCGGATCCGGCCGCGGCGCTTTCGGGAGATCGAACAACTCGCGCCGGCGCTCGTCGCGAAAGGTGACGAGCTTCGGACGCAACTCATCGACGACGCCTTTCATCTGCTGCAGTCCCGACCATGTTTGAAAATCGGCGACAGTCGCCGGACCGAATGCGGCGAAGTAGCGCAGCGCCAGCGCGTGTGCGCTCGCGTCCGTTCCGACCGGCTCGCCGAGCCACGACTCCGCGACGGCGAACGACGCGCTCGCAGGCCACGACCATCGCGAATCGTCGGGAACCTGGATCAGCGGCAGATGCATGCGCACCGCGTAGCCCATCGCGCGCTCGTCGAACTTCGGATGGAGCTCCATCAGATGCTTGCGCAGATCGTCGAATGTGCACGGTTTGCCGTGAAAGAACTCGCGCGCGTCGCGCACGACGAGGTCGAGATCGAAGTCGGCGCGATTGCGCAGCACCGCGCTCATGCCCTTCGTCAGCATCGGCTGCAACGACGCGCGCGTGGCGATGTAGTCGCGGCGCGACATCAGATGCAGCGTGCCGCGCATCATCGTCGCGCGCACGACTTCGTGCTTGTCGATGGCGCGCTTCAGGTCTTCGCGCTTGAATCCTTCGATGCGCGACCACAGTCCGATGAACGGCGGCTTCGGCACCTGCGCCTGCATTCCGGCGAGGCGCTCGACCGCGGTGACGACCTTCACCTTCTCGCGCGCGAGCAGCATCTGCCGCGCGAGCGTGGCGCGATTCAGTGCACGTTGGCTGAGCGTGAGCTCCACAGCAACGCGAGATCGTAGACGATCTTCAGCACGCCAGCCGCAACGAACGGGATCCAGTCGTGCCCGAGCGAGGCGATGAGCGGCATGGCGAGGACGGGCGCGAGCGCGGCGCCCATCGTGCGCGCGACGCCGGTGATGCCCGCGGCGGCGGTGCGCTCCGACTCGTCGACGACCGCGATCACGTACGACTGCCGCGTCGGAACGTCCATCTGCGAGATCGAGAATCGCGCGAGCAACACCGCAATCGCGAGATCGAGTCGCGGCATCAGCGGCACGAGGATCAGCAGGATGTTCGACGGCAGGTGCGTGAACACCATCGTGTTCACGAGGCCGATGCGTTTCGCGATGCGCGCGGCGGCGAGCGCGGAGATGCCGGCGAGAACGTTTGCGCCGAAGAAGATCGTGCCGATGATCGCGGGACTCAATCCGAAGCGGCGATAGAACCAGTAGGCAACGATGCTCTGCACGACGAGACCGCCGGCGAAGGAATCGAGCGCGAAGAGGGCGGACAATCGCGCGATGATTCGCTTCCCGTGGAGGACAGGCGCCCCGCCTGTCCGGACAGGCGAGGGCGCCTGTCCTCCATTGGAACGCTCCACGCGCGGCGAGAGCCGCGCAAATAGCACCGCCATGATCGCGCCGAGGATTCCGTAGCCGATGACGATGCTGCGGTAGCTCGTGAAGAGGCCCGCGCTGAGCGCGCCGAGCGCGGTCGCGAATGAGCCGGTCAAGTTGTACCAGGCGAAGAGCGACGTCCGCTCCTCCGTCGACGCCGTCTGCGCGAGCGCGACCTGTTCGACGGCGAGAAACGGTCCGACTTCGTTGCCGCTCGGGCTGATCACGCCGATCGTCGCGGCGAGAAGGAGCAGCGCGAAGTCGCGCGTCGACGCGAAGACGAGCGCTGCGATCATCATCAGCACCGCGCCGATGACCAGCGTCCGCCGCCGTCCGATGCGATCGGCGTGCGTCGTCAGGTAGAGCGAGATGGCGACGTCGCCGACGAGCGTCAGCGAGAGCAGCGTGCCGATGCGATGCTCGCTGAGCTGAATCGAAGACAGATACAGCACGAGGACGACGGAGAGGAATCCGTACGCGAAGAGCCGCGTCGCTCGCGTGGCGAAGAGGAGGGTGGTGTCGCGAGTCATTTTGTGATGCGGCTCACACAAGACGAGCGGCCACAGCATAGACTTTGCGCCTGGCGCAAATGTGAACGTCCTGCAGATCGGCCGCTACCGCGTATTGCAACACCTCGGCGGAGGTGGAAGTGCCGAGGTGTATGTCGCGGAAGACACGCTGCTGCATCGAAAAGTCGCGCTGAAAGTCTTGCGGCGGCGCGATGCCGACGACCGGCAGACGCGCCACTTCGAGCGCGAGGCGCGTTGCGCGGCGTTGATGAATCATCCGAACGTCGTGACGATTTACGACGTCGGCCACGACGGCGACGTGCACTACATCGCCACGGAGTTCATCGAAGGCGAGACGCTGCGCCATCGATTGAATCGCGGTCCGATGACGTTCAGCGAAGTCGTCGACGTCGCCACCGCGGTGTCGCACGCGCTCGCCGCCGCGCACGAAGCGTGGCTCGTGCATCGCGACATCAAGCCGGAGAACATCGCCATCCGCAAAGACGGCGGCGTGAAGGTCCTCGACTTCGGCGTCTCCGCACTCACGGGCGACGGCGACAACACCGATCCGATCCGCCGTCCCGGCGCGCTCGTCGGCACGCTGCATTACCTCTCGCCCGAGCAAGTCCGCGGTGAAGCCATCATCGATTCACGCTCCGACATTTACAGCCTCGGCGTCGTCATGTACGAGATGCTCGCCGGCCGCGTTCCGTTCAAGGGGAAGGACGTCGTCGAAGTGCTGGCTATGATCGTCGAAGCGGAGCCGGCGCCGTTGCCCGCGCTCGTTCCGTCGACGCTGCGCGATCTCGTCATGCGCTCGCTGCACAAGAATCTGTACGAGCGGCCGCAGACCGCCGCGGAGATCGTGTCGATGCTGCTGCAGGTTCGTATCGACTTGTTGCTGGAACGGCGCTCCGCCTCCGCGTGACGACGAGCGCGCCGTGATAGTTTCGTGAGGATCGCAACCGATCATCACGAACATGACCCGCCGCATCCTCGTCGTCGAAGACGATCGCGACATCGCGCAGCTCGTCGAGCTTCACTTGCGCGACATGGGCGCGGACGTCACTCTCGCGCATGACGGCGCCGAGGCGCTGGCGCTCGCGCAGAGCGGGAAGTTCGATCTGCTGATCCTCGACATCATGCTGCCGTCGATCGACGGACTCGAGATCTGCAAGCGCGTGCGCAGCGGCGAGCGATACACGCCGATCCTCATGCTCACCGCGCGCTCGTCCGAGATCGATCGCATCATCGGCCTCGAGCTCGGCGCCGACGACTACCTCACCAAACCGTTCAGCGTGCGCGAGCTGATCGCACGCGTGAAGGCGCTGCAGCGACGCGTCGACGCGCTGTCGAAACGCGAGTCGCCCGCCGACGCGACAGTCCTCGCGTTCGGCGATCTGCGCATCGACGTCGAGAAGCACAAGGTCACCCTGCGCGGCGAGGTCATCGATCTCACGGCGAAAGAATTCGATCTGCTGCTGCAGTTCGCGCGGCATCCGGGACGCGTCTACACGCGCGCTCAGCTGCTCGATCTCGTCTGGGGCTACGGCCACGACGGCTACGAGCACACGGTGAACTCGCACATCAATCGTCTCCGCAGCAAGATCGAGTCGGATCACAACAAGCCGTCCTTCATCCTCACGGTGTGGGGCGTCGGCTACAAATTTGCGGAGACGCATGCGTAAGAGCCTCTACGCGAAACTCGCGGCGGTGCTGCTCGCGGTCTGCGTGGCCGTCGGCGCCGTGTATGTCGGCGTCACGCTCGTCGCCACGCGCTTGTACCTCGATGAAGTGAATCAGAAACTCAACCGCGGATTGGCGCGTACGATCCTCGCGGAGAAGCCGGTCATCAAGGATCGCAAGATCGACTGGCACATGCTCTACAACGTCTTCGACGCCTTGATGGCGGTGAATCCGTCGATTGAGATCTATCTGCTCGACGACGCCGGCAACATCACCGCGTTCTCCGCGCCGAAGGGGAAGGTGAAGCTCACGCGCGTCGACCTCGCGCCGATCCGCCGCTTCCTCGCGGGCGGAAGGCTGCCGATCAAAGGCGACGATCCGCGCGAGCCGGGGCAGCCGAAGATTTTTTCGGTCGTCGCCGCGCCGAACGGCGGCTATCTCTACGTGATCCTCGCGGGCGAGCAGTATCGATCCGCGATGCAGCAGCTGCGCACGAGCTGGATCCTGCAACAGAGCATCGCCGTCGCGATTCTCGCGGCGATCTTCGCAGTGATTGCAGGATTGTTGTTGTTCAGCGCGATGACGCGCCCGCTGCGCAAGCTCGCATCCGAGATGGATGCCTTTCGTCTCAGTGGGGCGGCGACGCCCTCGTCGCCGCGGGCCGGCGATGAAGTAGAACGCCTCGCTCACTCCTTCGCCGATCTAGCCGACCGCGTCACGAGAGTCGATCTCCTCCGCCGCGAGTTGATCGCGAACGTCTCGCACGATCTGCGAACACCGCTCGCGTCGCTGCAGGGATATCTCGACACGCTGCTCTTGAAAGAAGGACAGCTGACCGCCGAGGAGCAGCGCCGCTTCATCGAGATCGCCAGCAAACACAGCGAGCGCCTCGGCAAGCTCGTCGACGAACTGTTCGAGCTCGCGAAGCTCGACTCGCAGGTGACGCCGATCAAAGTCGAGTCGTTCTCGATCGCGGAGCTCGTGCAGGACGTCGTGCAGAAGTTCGAGCTGCGCGCGCAACAGAACGGCGTGACGCTGGAAGCCGGAGTTCGTCCCGATCTTCCGCTCGTCCGCGGCGACATCGCGCTGATGGAGCGCGTGCTCGAGAATCTCATCGAGAACGCGATCCGCCACACGCCCGCGGGCGGAAGCGTGAGCGTGTCGCTCGTGCCCGACGAAGGCCGCTTTGCCGTGCGCGTCGCCGACACCGGCCGCGGCATCAGCGAAGAGCATCTGCCGCACATCTTCGATCGCTTCTATCGCGCGTCGGACACCAAAGGCGGCGCAGGCCTCGGTCTCGCCATCGCGAAGCGAATTCTCGAACTGCACGGGACGACGCTCGCGGCGGAGAGCGAAGTCGATCGCGGAACGACGTTCACATTTGCGCTCGCCGTTGCCGCGTGATCAAAAAGTGAGAACTGCGCGAATCCTCCGTGACAGCTCAGCCGTAGTTTGGATTCAAGGAGGGTTTTCAACCCATGAATAGTCGTGAACTCGCTCGTTACCTCGTCCTCGGCGGCGTCCTCACCGGCATCGCGGCCGGCTCCAATGCGGCGCCGCTCGCGTCGCAGAACAACACCACGGTTTCGTCCGCGCGCATCGCGCTCGCGACCGATGCCAAACCGGCCGACAAGCACGCATGTAAAGGCCTCAACGCGTGTAAGAGCCTCGGCAACTGCAAAGCCGGCGACAACGGTTGCTCCGGCAAGAACAGCTGCAAAGGCAAAGGCGGCTGCGCTTCGAAGGAGTACAAACACAGCTGCGCCGGCCAGAACGCGTGCAAGGGTCAGGGCGCCGGCGGCAAGAACGACTGCAAAGGCAAAGGCGGCTGCGCGGTTCCTCCGAAGGCGGCGTAGTCTGAGTTGCGCGGTTGCGGAGGGTTGCTCGGTTGCGCGGCGTATCGCACCGAGCGACCACGTAACCGCGCAACCGCGCAACCAATCAAGACCATGATCGGCATCGGCTTACGAACCGTCCACTTCACCGAGATCCTCCGTGATGAACCGAAAATCGACTTCTTCGAAGCGATCTCGGAGAACTTCATGGACAGCGGTGGGAGGCCGAGCTTCATCCTCGACAAGATTGCCGAGCGCTATCCGATCGTGCTGCACGGCGTCTCGATGAACATCGGAAGCGCCGACGCTCTCGATTTCGATTACCTCCGCAAACTAAAAGCGCTCGCGAAACGCGTCAACGCGCGCTGGTTGTCCGATCACCTCTGCTGGACCGGCGTCGGCGGCCGCAACACGCACGATCTGCTGCCGCTGCCGTACAACGACGAGACGCTCAACCACGTCGCCAATCGCGTGCTGGCCGTCTCCGACTTCCTCGGCGCGCCGCTCGTGCTGGAGAACGCGTCGTCGTACGCGGAGTTCACGACGTCGACGATGACGGAGTGGGACTTCCTCGTGCGCCTCGTCGAGCTCACCGGATGCAAGCTGCTGCTCGACGTCAACAACGTCTACGTCAGCGCGTACAACCACGGCTACGATCCGAAGACATACATCGACGCGATCCCGCGCGGTTCGGTCGCGCAATATCACCTCGCCGGCCACACGAATCACGGCACGCACATCGTCGACACGCACATCGGTCCTGTGATCGACGAGGTGTGGTCGCTCTACGCGTACACGATCGATCGCCTCGGCGATGAGCCGTGGACGCTGCTCGAATGGGATGCCGAGATTCCGGACTTCGCGACGGTGCATGCCGAGGCGATGAAGGCGAGTGCCGTTCATGCTTGAGCGCGTGCAGAACTGGATGTACGGCGTGATCGCGAATCCGCGCGGGATCGCCGTCGCGTCGCGCGAAGCGGACGATCACATTCTGCCGTCGCGCACGCTCTCGGCCGCGGAGCGCGTTCTCATCTACAACGGGATGTACCTCTCGCGATTCGCCGAGGCGCTTGCCGCGGACTATCCCGCGCTCGCGCACTTCCACGGCGAAGACGACTTCAACGCGCTCGTCGCGCGCTACGTGGCGAAGCATCCGTCGACGAGCTACACACTCAATCGACTCGGCGACTCGCTGCCGGAGTTTTTGACTGGATTCGAGCGCGATCTCGCGCGCGTCGAGCTGGCGATGACGCTCGTCTTCGACGAAGAGGAAACGCCGTCTGCCGATCTCACGCAGCTTCCTGCCGATCGCGCGGAGAGCATGCGGCTGCATCCGATCAAAGCGATGCGGTTGCTCGCGCTCAACTACAACTCGAACGAATGCTTCCAGGCATTCCGCGACGGCGAGCAGATGCGCCCGAAGCGCCACAAGAACTACCTGCTCGTCCATCGCAAAGACTTCTCGGTCTATCGCACGCCGATCACGCGCAAGGCGCATGACTTTTTGCGCGAACTGGCGAGCGCGAAAACGATCGGCGAAGCGATCCTCGACGTGCGGCCGTCGCAGCACGAACTGTTCGAATGGTTCCGCGACTGGAGTGCGGCCGGTCTTTTCCGTTCTTTTGGAGAATAAAAAAGTGAAACTCTTCCGGGTCTTCGACTACTTGCGTAGTCCTCTTCTGCTCGCTTTGCGCTTGTTCATCGGATGGCAGTTCTTCATCACCGGCAAGGGCAAGCTCGAGCATCTCGATCGCGTGACGCAGTTCTTCACGTCGCTTCACATCCCGATGCCGCATCTCAACGCGATCTTCGTGGGAACACTGGAGACGGTCGGCGGACTTCTCCTTCTCGTCGGACTGGCGTCGCGGCTCATCGCCGTGCCGCTGGCGATCAACATGATCGTCGCGTATCTCACCGCCGACAGGGAGGCTGTCGTCAACATGTTCAGTAATCCGGATGGATTCACGCAGGCGGAACCGTTTCTCTTTCTTCTCGTGTCGTTGATCGTGATCGCGTTCGGGCCGGGACTCTTCTCGCTCGATGAGCTGATCGCGCGATGGCGCGTGAAGCGGTTCGCGTTCGCGGCAGCAACGTTGATTCTGTTCGGCGCTGCTGCTCCCGCACCGGCGCGCGGCGTCGCGACGTTCGCGGGCGGCTGCTTCTGGTGCGAAGAGTCGGCGTTTCAGGAAGTGAAGGGTGTGATCGATTCCGTGTCGGGCTACACCGGCGGAAAAGAACAGAACCCGACCTACGAACAGGTTTCGGATCATGAGACGGGACACTTCGAGTCCGTCGAAGTGACGTATGACCCGCGCGCGATCAGCTATCAGCAGCTGCTCGACATCTTCTGGCACAACGTCGATCCGTTCGATGCGAGCGGGCAGTTCTGCGACAAGGGTCCGCAATATCGCGGCGCGATCTTCTACCACGACGCCGAACAGAAGCGCCTCGCCGAGGCGTCGAAGGCGGCGGTGGAGAAGCGGTTCGGCAAGCCGGTGGCGACACTGATTCTGCCGGCGTCGAAGTTCTGGGTGGCCGAGGGATATCACCAGGATTACTGGAAGAAGAATCCGGTGCGGTACCACTTCTACCGATTCAATTGCGGCCGCGACGCGAGGCTGAAGGAAGTGTGGGGCAAGGACGCCGGCGGAGAGCACTGACCGCGATCGATCGACACCACGTGCTCGCACAGCGCGGCGATCTCGTCGCGCTCGTGCGACACGAAGATGAGCGGTCGTGGAAGAAGGTCAATCAGTTGACGTTTGCGCGCGTCATCGAGTCCGGCGAGCAATTCATCGAGCAGTAATAGTCGCGGATTCGTCATCATCGCGCGGGCGAGTGCGACGCGCCGCCGCTCGCCGCCCGACAACTTCGCAACGCTGCGATCGATGAGATCGTCGATCCAGTGTGGGCCAGACATTCTTGTCTGGCCAGACAGAAATGTCTGGCCCACACCATAAGTGACATTCCCACGCACACTCATGTGCGGAAACAACGTCTCATCCTGCGGCACATATCCAATCCGCCGCACTCGCGCGCGCAACGAAGTGATCTCCACGCCATCGAGCAGAATCCGTCCGCGATCCGGCTTCCGCAATCCCGCGACGATCTCGAGCAGCGTCGTCTTCCCCGCGCCCGACGGTCCGAAGATTCCTAGCGCGTTCGTCTCCACATCGAACGACGCGTTCAACTCGAACTCCGGCAACGCCAGCCTCACGTCATCGAAGACGAGTCTCATGCTTTCCTCATCAGCAGCTCGCTCGCGAGGATCGCGGCAAACGAAATCGCCACCGAAACGCCGAGGAGCGACATCGCCGCGTGATCTTCGCCGAGCTGCACGAGGCTGTAGATCGACACCGCGATCGTCGACGTCTGATCCGGGATGTTGCCGGCGACGAGGATCGTCGCGCCGAACTCGCCGAGCGCGCGCGCGAACGCGATCACCGCACCGGCGACGATGCCCCGCGACGCGAGCGGCAGCGTGATCGTGAAGAAGACGCGCCCCTCGGTGGCGCCGAGGGTGCGGGCGATCTCTTCGTAGCGGCGGGTGACGTGCTCGAAGGCGACCCGCGCCGTGCGGACGAAGAGCGGAAACGCCATCACCGTCATCGCCAGAACGACGGCGCGCCAGGTGAAGATCACGTCGAAGCCGAGGCGGGATCCGATGACGCCGCGGCGTCCGAAGAGTTGGAGAAGGATCAGGCCCGTGGCGACGGGCGGCATCACCAGCGGCAGCATCACGAACGTTTCGACGAGCGTCTTCCCGCGCCACTCGCGCCGCGCGAGCAGCCAGGCCACGAGCGTGCCGGGGACGAGCAGCAGCGCCGTGGCGACGAGCGCCATCTCGATGGTGAAGGCGATCACTTCGCGATGAATCCGTACTTCGTGAAGATCGCGCGCGCTTCTTTGCCGCGCAGGAATTCGACGAAGCGCATCGCTGCGGCGCGCGACTTCGAGTCGCGAAGCACCGCGGCCGGGTAGGCGATGGGCGGACCGTCTTTGATCACGACGCCGTTCGGATCATCGGTGCGATAGACGATCGCGGCGTCGGCGTTGCCCGCCTTCACGGCGGCGAGCGCGGCGCGCACGTTCTCGGTGGGGATCACTTTCTTCTCGAGCCTGCGCCAGAGTCCGATGCGCTCGAGGTAGAGACGCGCGTAGACGCCGGCGGGAACGGCGCGCGGATCGGCGAGGGCGATGCGCTTTGCTTTCATGAGATCGCGCTCGCCGACGATCACGAGCTCGTTCGAGACGATGTCGCGGCGCGTGCTCCCGATGATGAACGGCTGCACGCGATTCATCTGCGCCTCGTCGGCGGAGATGAAGACATCGCCCGGCGCGCCGCTCTCGATCTGCCGCGCGATCGTCGACGAGCCGGCGAAGTTGAAGCTCACGGCGATGCCGGTGGCGCGTTGAAAGGCCGCGCCGATGTCGCGCATCGCGTCGGTGAGCGATGCGGCGGCGTGGACTTGAAGCGTGAGGATGATTGCCAGCATGCCGATATACACGGCAAAGTATATCGGTAGCCTTTACTTCAGCTCGCGCGCCAATCGCTTCCACACGGGCGCAATCGCCTTCGACGCGCGCTGTTCCATGTCCTGGTAAAGGGCGAGCACGCGGACGCCCATCTTCGTCAGCTCCGCGCCGCCGCGTTGTGAGCCGCCGCGCGTCCGCGCCACCACCGGCGCGCGAAACGCCGCGTTCATCGTCCGCACCAGCGACCACGCCCGCATGTACGACATCCCCACGCGCTCCGCCGCATGGCGAATGGAGCCGGTGTCGCCGATCGCCGCCAGCAAGTCCGCCTTCCCGGGGCCGATGAGGATCAGCTCGCCCCGGGTCGCCCGGATTCGGGGCCGAACGACCACTTTCTTTCTCTCTGTGGGTAGGGAAATGGGCATGCGTGGCACTCCTTAGTTACGAAGTCCATTTTTGACCGTTAATAAGTCCAACGGAGGATCCATGCCTCAAAGCCTGCCTTTGAAAGCCATTTTCTTTGATGCGCGCGACACCCTGGGTGAAGTCGACCGTCCCGGTCATCTCGTTCCGTTCCGTCCGACGACGGAACGCTTGCTCGAAGCCGTCAAGGCCATCGGCCTGCAGATCGGCGTCATCACGAATCTACCTGACAACGTCGACTCCGCGGCGGGACGCAAGATGGTTACCGAAGCGGTGCTGTCGCAGGATGCGGCCACCGGAAAGCTGAAGACGATCGGCGACTTCATCCCGGCCGCGAACATCGTCACCAATCACGACGCCGGCGTCGACAAGCCCGATCCCGGCATCTACGCCGCCGCCGCGGCGAAGCTCGGCGTGAAGCCGTCGGAAGCGATCTTCGTCGGCGAGAACCTCATCGAGTGTCTCGGCGCGCAGACCGCCGGATTCCGCACGGAGCTCAAGCCGTATCCGCCGGGTCACGAGTTTCTTCCGAGCCTTCTCACGAAGCTCGGCGCGTCGAAGTTCGACAGCGGACGCGCCTTCGAAGCTCTCTTCGAGCACGAGCATCTCCTCGGCGAACGCATCTTCGCGTGCGGCCGGCAGATCGTCGATGCGCTGAAGAAGCAGAACGTGAACAAAGCGCCGGCGGAAAGCGTGCGCACGGCGATGGGACTCTTCGTCTATCTCATCAACAACTTCGCCGATCAGGCGCATCTGCGCGCCGAAGAAGCGGTGATTCCGCTCGCCGTCGCGCGTGGGATGGATCCGAAGAAAGCGGAGTTCGTCTACAACCATCACGAGCAGGCGCGCGCGTACTGGGCGGGAATCACGCTCGCGTACAAGCGCATCCTCACCGGCTCGGCGCCCGATCGCGCGCTTGCGTACGGCGACTACTGGCGGCTCACCGAAGCGTTCGTGATCCTCTTCGACGCGCACGCGAAGCTCGAGAACGATCACCTCTATCCCGCCGTCGGCTCCTATCTGAACGACGGCGACGACACCCGGATCATGACGCTCCTCGGCGAGTTCGGATGGCGCGACATCGGTCCGTTCGCGGAGATGGTCGGACAGATGGAGGAGGCGTTGAAGCCGCCTCCGGCGAAACCGCTAGCGGCGCGACTCCCGATCAAGAAAGTGGAGGACAGGCGCCCACGCCTGTCCGGACAGGCGGGGCGCCTGTCCTCCACGAAGAAGGCGAAAGCGAAAGCGCGTCCGCGCGCGTCGAGGTGACGCGATGTGGACCTTCACGAAATCCGACAAGCACTTCTTCACGCCCGATCAGCGCGCGCAATGCGAGGCGCTCTTCGAGGCGATCCTCCCGGGCTCGGAGACGAATCCTGGCGCGCGCGACGCTGATGCCGTCGAGTACATCGACTCGCTCCTCACGATGGGGCACGAGACGTACTTCGACATCCCGAATTTGCAGAAGTTGTATCCCGCCGGACTGGCGGCGATCGACGCGGCGTCGAACGCAGCGTTCGGCGCGGGCGTCACGCAGATCACGACCGAACAGGCCGCGGCGCTGCTCGCGCAGATGAAAGCGGGAACGCTGCCCGGCGCGATGCCGGCCGGCGATCAGACGAAGTTCTTCACGAACGTCCGCGCGCAATGCCTCGAGGGTTGCTTCGGCGATCCGCGATGGGGCGGCAACAAGAACGGCGTGATGTGGCGCTGGTACGGCTGGATCGTTCCCGCGCAGCCATTCCAGCGCACGACGCTCGCGCCGCAGCGGCTGCCGATCAAAGGCAAGCGCGCCGCCGCAAAGAAACCCGCCACGAAATCACGGAGACCACGCGCATGACCACCACGAACAAGATCGACGCGATCGTCGTCGGCAGCGGCGCGGGCGGCGGAACCGCGGCGCGCGTGTTGACGGATCGCGGATGGAACGTCGTCGTTTTGGAGAAAGGGAAGCCGTGGCATGCCGACGACTTCCTGCCGTTCGACGAGCTGCATTTCCGCGAGCACAAGACGCTCATTCCGAAGATCGATACCGACCCGATGACGTACGCGGGCCTCGACGACAAGCAGTCGTTGCCGAGCGAGCGGTGGTGGGAGATCGAGATGGTCGGCGGCTCCACGATGGTGTGGGACGCGAACTTCCCGCGCTACGCCGACGAAGACATGTCGATCACGCAGTACCTCGACATCGCTTCGATCCCCAACAGCCAGGTCGTCGACATGCCCGACTGGCCGTGGAGCTACGACGATCTCCAGCCGTGGTTCGAGATCGCCGAGCACGAGTGGGCGGTGTCGGGCCGCGCGGGCCAGACGATCGGCATCAAAGGCGCGAAGCCGTGGTCGCAGGAGCGCACGCGCAGCGGCTACGACTATCCGCAGCCGCCGCTCATCGATCACGCGTCGACGAAGTTCTTGATGTCGACGTTCGGGAAAGCGGGGATGCCGGCGTATCGAGGTCCGCGCGCGATCAACGCGCGCACGTACGACGGACGCCCGGCGTGCTCGTTCTGCGGCTACGACCAGTTCTTCGCGTGCCCGGTGAACGCGCGCTCGAACTCCGTGAACACGATGCTGTCGCGCGCGTTGCACACCGGCCGCTGCGACTTGCGCACGGAGCACTGCGTCACGCGCGTCGGATTCGAGAACGGAAAAGTCACCGGCGTCTACTACATCACCGAGCCGAATGGCGCCGAGCAGTTCCTCGCCGCGCCGCGCGTGTTTCTGTCAGCGCAGCCGATTCAATCCGCGCGTCTGATGCTGTTGTCGAAAGTTCCCGATCCAAACAACGTCGTTGGCCACTACCTCACGTACCACACGAAGGCGAACGCCGACTTCATCTTCAAGAAGCGGCCGTCGTGGGACACGAAGTCCGACGGCGCGTCGCACAACAACATCGGCACGTTGCAGTTGCGCGACCTCTACATCATCAACGACAAGAAACATCGCAAGCCGTTCGCGCGCGACAAGTCGACGTACCTCACCAAGGGCGGCAAGTTCTCGATCTACGACCCGTACACGTGCATCCCACCGCTGCGCAATCTGAAGGGCGCGGCGATGGGGAAGGAGAAGACGGGCGTCTGGGGCCGCGACCTCGTCGACTACCTCAGCGAAGTTCGCAGCAACGCGGCCGTCACCTTCTCGTTCACCGGCGACGCGATGAGCGTGCACGACAACCGCGTCGAGCTCGATGAAAAGAAGAAGGACTCGTGGGGCGTCCCGGTCGCGAGGACTTTCTATCACCACCATCAATACGACCGCGACCTCGCGAAGTACGCGATCGATCGCATCTCCGACGTAATGGTGAATCGCGGCGGCGGCGAACTGCGCAAGTACGAGCTGCAGAGCGAAGCGAATCCCGGATACGGCCACGTTCACGGCTGCCTGCGCGCGGGAACGGATCGCACGAAGTCGGTGCTCGACCCGCTCTGCCAGTCGTGGGAAGTGAAGAACCTCTACGTGCTCGACGCTTCGTTCATGCCGACCGCCGGCGCTTCGAATCCGTCGATCACGATGATCGCCAACGCCTATCGCGTGTGCAGGAACGTGCAATGAAGATCATTCACGATCCCGTCCGCTCCCCGCACGCTCCCGAGACCGCGAAGTTCGGACTCCTCGGCGCTTACGTCGCCGGCGCCGACGCGCTTCGACTTCCGATCCGACTGACTACCGACGGCAAGCTCGCCGTGCTCGAGGACGACGACGTCTCGCGCCTCACCGGCACGCAAGGCTCCGTCGCGAAGATGAAGTGGAGCGAGATTCACGCGCTCGACTTCGGTGCGACGTTCAAGAGCGCGAACGGAAGCGCGTTCGCGTATCCGTCCGCGGCCAACACGTTCCCGATGCTGCTCGACTACCTGCCGCCCGAGGTGACGATCGTGGCGGATCTGAGGTCGAATGAGAAACAGGTCGCGCACGACGTCGCCAACGCCGCGCAACACCGCGGCCTCGACGCCAACCTCATCATCCTCGGCACCAAAGAACAACGCGACGAAGCGAAGAAGGTGTCGTCAAAGGTCCGCACCGACTTCACGGTCGTAAGTCTGTCGGATCTCAGTGGGGCGGCGGCGCCCCCGCCGCCGCAAGCGATCGTCAACGCTGCTGATGCGCGTCTATCCGCCGACGACATCACTCTCCTGCAAAAGAAAAACGTCTACGGCGTCATCACCAACTCCGGACTCGACGCCGTCCATCTCCTTCGCCCCGGCTGGCAGTGGATCGACGAAAAGTGGGCGCAGAAAGCCGCGAACCACGACGACGTCGACGCGAACACCTGGCACCTCGGCTACGCGAAGTACAACCCCGAGCGCTTCTGCCACGTCTATCCCGACGACGGCATTCACGTCGACATCAAGCCGTACGACAAACCGGTCGGGTTCGTGCCGAGCGGCGATCCGATCAAAGACGCGATCGAGAACGTCAACGAGAAGACGTGGGAGGCGCTGAAGAACTGGCCGTTCTATTCCGGCGGCGGCGCCGGATTCGCGCCCGGCATTCGCGGCGACTTCTCCGCCGAAGTCGACATCGAGAGTCTGAAAGCGCAACAGGCGACGACCGTCGAGATGGCGGCGACGAACGTCGATCCGGCCACGCATCGCAAGCCGTGGGTGCAGAACGACAAAGGGAAGTGGATCGCGAATCCGCCGGAGTCGTTCCGCGACAAGCACACCTTCTTCGATCCGCACGGCGGTCCGCCGTACGTCGGCGTCGAGCACGACGAAGACGACGGCTGGCGCATCAACTGGAACCTCGGCATCGACTACGACAGCAACCAGTACGGCAAAGCAGTCGGTGATGGGAAGCAACTGAAGGGACGCATGCGCCTCGATCGTCGCGGCGCCTACTTCGCGGCGTTCTATCGCCCCGACGGACTCGATCGCACGTCCGACTGGGTCTGCGTCGGCGCCGTGCGCAACGAGTCGCTCAATCAAGTGATCTATCTGCGCCTCGCCGGCAAGCGCTGGCGCCAGGAAGACCCGGCCAATCCATCGAAGTGGATGGACGTCATCCCCAATCACTTCACCTTCCGCAACTTCACTCTCAAACGATTTGTGTAGGAGACACGCTCATGGAAGAAACCGAGCTCGCATTTCGAAAAGGACTCGCGACCGACATCCTCACCTGGCGCGCTTACGAGCCGCCGACGGAGTTGTCACCGGCTGCCGCGTTGGCGGCGGGACTCGTGGCCGAGAAACCGACGTACGACTTTCCCGCGAACACCGAGCCGAAGCCGTTCGCGATCAATCCCGCGCCGATGCCCGACGCCGCGTTTCCGAAGGCCGACGTCATCGTCGTGACGTGGACGCGCGACGAGTGGGAAGCGCTCGCCGACGTGCTCACGCCCGGCGTCTCCGTCGCGAAGTGGTATCCGTATCGCCGCAACTACAACGCGTATTTGCCGAAGATCCGCGCCGGCGCGCCCGCGCGCACGCTCAACCGCCTCGGCGCGTACTACATGACGAAGATCGGCAACAAGACGGTGCTCTGTCTCAAGTGCGATCTGCATCTCAATCAGGACTCGATGAGCATTCCGGGCAAGCCGGGAACGGCGACGCTGCCGGTCAAAGACTTCTTCGATCAAATGATCGAAGAGGCGAAGCCGGACCACGTGCTCACCACCGGCACCGCCGGCGCGGTCTTCACGAAGCAAGACCTCGGCGACGTCGTCGTGACGCGCGCGGGACGCTTCCACCTCGCGGACGAATTCAAGAACGAGCCGTTCAACAACACGACGTTCAAGTCCGATTGGACGATTCCGAAGAAGTACTTCGACGACGCGAAGAAGTTCATGAACAAGTACGCGTCGAATCTCACCACGGGACCGATCCTGCCGCCGACGATCAACTACGACCCGAACGTCGCCGACAAGTGTCCGAAGCCGCTCTCGAATCCCGATCCGAACATCTGGCTCGACGGCGATCAGATGCCGGCATTTCATCCGATTCTCACGACCGACTTCTTCGAGTTCGGCACGTCGACGAACAATCTCGACAAGATCGGCGCCGCGTGCGAGATGGGCGACGCCGTCCTCGGCCTCGCCATCGACGAGCGCGCGAAGGCCGGAAAGAGCGCGCCGAAGTGGGCGATCGTCCGCAACTGCTCCGATCCGCAGATCAACGGTGCTCTCGTCGGCAAGCCGTCGAAGATCAGCCAGCAGGCGATGTGGGCGGTCTTCTTCTACAAAGGCTACGGCTACTGGACGACGGTGATGAGCGCGATCGCGTGCTGGGCAATCGTGGCGGGTTTGTGAGCGACTCGCACGTTCCCACCGAAGTCGAGCTGGTGTACGAGCTGATGCCGTGCAACGCGTTGCGCGTTGCACAGAGTCCTGTGCACGACGAAAAGCATCCGTGCTCGTACTTCCGGCAGTGGGGGACGTACCACAGCTACGACTACGAATCATCGGGAGCGCCGCACGACCGCAACCTCGTGCAGAAGACCGAGTACGTCGGTCGCGCGGCGCTCGTTCCGGAGATGCTGAGCGGCTGCCGCAAGACGCCGATCCTCGCCATCGGCATCAATCCGAATCTACCGGGATGGTGGAAGGGAACGCGCAACTCGGTCAATCCGCTCTTCGACGAATACAAGCAGTACGCGCACTACTTCCGCTATCGCGAGACGGCGAAGCTGCAACTGCCGATCGCCGACTACAAGAAGTTCGGCGGCGGCGATGCCGACGATCCGTTCAACGGTCCCGAGTTGAATGTTCCTGCCGATGCCGATAAACGCCGCACGATCGGCGTGGAGCTCGCGAATCAGAAGATGTATCTCGCGTATCAGTCGATCCTCGACGACTTCGCGAAAGAGATGCAGTGGAACGACGCGAAGCTCGTCGTCGGCGAAGACCTCGCGTACGCGAACATGGTCGCGTGCCCGTCGGCGAAGTGGACGACGAAGCCGGATCCGACCGACCCAAAGCTTCCTCCGATGACGGGTCCGCAGCAGTCGGGCATCGTCGGCGAATGCTTCACGACGCGACAGTATTTTCTGCGTCAGCTGTTTCAGAGCCTGCCGTCGATTCTTCTCGTGTTCAGCCAGAGCACCGCGACCGCGCTCATCGCCGAGTTGCAGGGACGTTTCTCCGCCGGCAATCCGAAGCCGACGGACAAAGTCGACGACCTTCTCAATCGCGATGTGCGCATCAAGTACGGCACGCTGCCGGACGGCAAGGACCTCGACGCGCTCGTGATCTTCGCGCCGCATCCGACCGGCGATCCCGCGACATGGGCCGCCGCGCGCGATCGATTCATGAAGCGCCTGGTCGACGCCGCGAAAGCAGGACGCGTGTCGCTGAATCCGCACACGAAACACCTCGCGCGCTCCGCGGGATCGTGCGTCTTCTGCACGATGCTCGAGATCGGACCGTGCGATTACGTCGATGAGATCAAGCCGCTCGCCACGCCGCCCGTGCTGCACGTCGCCGGCGCCGCCGCGCTTCCCGCGCCCGACAAACCGGTGCAGCGATCGATGCTCGCGGATTTCGTGCGCGATCTGAAACCGGATCGCGCAGCGTGGGCGGAGGTGGAGGGGGGCGGGGAGTGACGGCTCAGAAGTAAGCGTTGAGGCCGAAGCTTTCAAGCTTGTTCGAGAGCTTTCGATCGAAGGTCGCAACGGAGTCGTATCCGTTCGTCCTTGCGAGTGCGACGACGGCCGCGTCGGTGAGACCGGTGACGGGATCGGGCCAGATTTCGAGGATGGCTCTCCACGGACAGTCATCGACGATTTGCATGCCGGGAAACTTTGTGACCGCGCCGACGACCGTTGCCGCCTGCCGCGACGTCAAGCCGTACTGGCTCTCCAGCACATACACAATTTCGAAGATGACGGACTGCGGGATGATGCCGGCGATCTTGCCCTCTTCGGAAGCGCCGAAGAGCGCGAGCGCGGCTTCATGCTGCGCCTTGTTTCGCTCGACGAAGAAGGAGACGAATACGTTCGCGTCCGCGACGACTCGGAGCACGTTAGACGCGTCCTCGCGTCTTGCGCGCTGCAGCGACGGCGGTCAACGCGTCAGGTCCGTGTTTGATGAAGCCTCGCAGCGCGTAAAGCGCCGGGCCTTGGGTCGTGATCGCGACTCGGGTGCCGCGAACTTCCCATCGCAGTTTCGCGCCCGGCTCCAGGTCGAGCGCTTCGCGGACTTCTTTCGGGACAGTTGTTTGTCCCTTGCTGGTCATTGTCGAGACAGGCATGATTTGACTCTCCTTACGAATTGTAGCGCACGTAAGGAGACAGAGCGAAACGCTCGATTATTTCGGAAGCAGCAACGGGCGGCGCCACAGCGGTCCTGTTCAATTCCTCAACAACAGCACCACCACGATGACGATCAGCAACACGATGATCATCATCAACCCGCAACCCACCGGCGTGCGGAGCAACTTCATGAACGCTTCGAGCGTGCCGTCGTCGGTGCCGCCGCCACCACCCGGGCCGCTGCCGCCGTCGCCCGGCAACTGCGGAAGTGTGCCGTCGGGCGTGGCGGGAATGAGCCACGGATTGCCGCCCAGCGCCTGAACCTTCGCTGTCAGGAGATCGAGATAGTGCAGCATCGTTTTGCGCCAGCGGCTGCGGCGCGGGAGACGCGCGGTGCGCCATCGCATCACCGACAACAGCCGCATGTGATGGACGAGCATCTCCTCTTTCGTCGATACCGGAATGCCGAGCTGGAAGCCGCCGATCGGCTCGCGCCAGCGGGCTGATTCAGCCACCGCCGCTTGGATCACGACGGGATCGGTGTGCTCGATGATCAATGCGTGATCGCTGACCGCGTCAAAGTACGAGAGATCGGTGTACAGCACCTTGTTGTTGCCGAGATCGAACGCGCCGATCTTCGGCGTGGTCGTCGCGGCGACACCGGGCGTCGGCAGTGAGTCGAGAATCTTGGCCGCCTCTTCGAGCGTGATCCTCGTGACCTTCGGCGGCGGGATCTTCGCTCCGCGAATGCGATTCGTGATCTGCCGCACCGAGACATCGAAGCGCTGCCGCTTCTTGATGCCGAGGGGGAACTCGACGGAGATGACGCCGGTCTGGCGGTGTTGGCTGATCGGAATCGGGACATAGCGCGTACCGCCGCAGGGCACTGCGATCGTGTGCTCATCGATCGCCTCGATTTCGTGGCGCGCGTAGAAACGGTCGGCGAGAGCGACGACGTCTTGCGCGCTCCACGTCGGAATGTGAATGCGCAACACGGTTCCCACGGGCGTGCGCTTCGGCCAAACGAGGAGCAGCTCATCGGGCGGCAATGCGTCGCCGATCGCATGAGGCGTCGCCTCGATCTCGAACGTGTGCATCGCCACGCGCGAGGCATCGAGACCCGGATTCGCGACGGGATGAATCGCGAGATTGCGCTGCGAGAGCTTGTCGGACGTCCACGGCGTCGCGCCGCTCGGGATCGGCGTGGTTGGCCATTCGATCTGCGCGACGATGCACTGATGCTCGCCCGTGATCAGATCCGAGAGCGATTGCGGCGCGTCCATCGATCCAGGAACCGGCGGGAGGTACGGCTCATCGGGCAGGTTGTTGTCGACGAGTGCGCCGAAGACGCGGAATCCGGTGCTCGCCACGACCTGCTTCACGTTGTTCGGATCGTGCTGCGACGTTTGCGGCGTGACGCGCGTGGCGTCGAACATCGGGAACGAAATCCATTGGCCACCCTGCGATCCCGGCAGCGCGATCGGATTGGCGTTGTCGGTTCGCGGATACCCGTCGAGCGGCAGATTGCTGCCGTCGAGTTGGTAGGTAAGCGCAGCCGTCGTCTGGCTGCGGAAGACGCGGAAGAAAACGCGCACGTCGTCGGCGTTGCCTCCGGCGTTGCTGAGACGCACGCGTGCGAGTGCAAAGTTGTAAACGCGTTTCGGCGACAGCGCGACGGTCATGGGAAAGACGCTGAGCGCCGATCCTTCCTCCGTCGACGGAAGGTTCGTGAACGCCACGGAACTGATGTTGTTGGCAACCGTGTTGATGAAGCTCCGCGCCTGGTCGGGCGTGCAAGGGTCCGGCAGCGTCGCGATCCCGTGGAAGTCCTGACCTTCGACGACGTGGAAGACGCGCACGTCGGAGCTGAGCCACGTCGTGTCGTTGCCGTCCGCGAGATCGAGCATGAACGGATTCGCCGACTTCACCAGCACGATCGTCGCGGCATCGGTGAGTGGACTCGAGACCGCGGGCGAGTTCAGCGTCGCGGTCACCGGCACGTTGCTCGTTTGAGGGCCGAACAGGAATGCGTTGCCGGTGAAGTGGACGCGATACTTGAACGTGAAGCGCTGCAGACGGTCGGGCATCGACATGTCGTCGTCGCTGTCGACGAACGTTGGCTCGATCGCGATCGCGGTTCCTACCGGCACGCTGATCACGGGCACCCACGCCGGCATTCCGGCGATGGGGCCGAGTCCCGGGATGCCGCCGCCGGGGAACTGCGAGGGCTTGAGTCCGTCGACCGTGAGCAAGATCGCTTCTTCGAACGTTGCGCCGGACGGCGCCTCGGCCTGGCTGAACGTGCTGCGCTCGAGGATCAGGCCGATCGCGGGCTTCGGTCGCGCGAGCCAGTTCGTGATGTTGACGTAGACCGCCTTGATTTGGTCGAAGACGGCCGGCGCGTCGTTGAAGCCATGGGTCTTCATCGCGTCGTGACCGACCTTGTCCGCGAACGAGACGACCATCGGATCGGGATCGTCGGTGATGTCGGTATCGCCGGTCAGGTTGATGTCGACGTAGTGATGAAACGTCGAGCCGGTGACGATGCGTCCGACGCCAGCGACTCTGCCGTCGTAGACGCTGAGCGTGTTGACGCTCTTCATGTCTGCGACGATCGTCTCGGTGCCGGTCCCATTCGCCGCAAAAACCGCATTGCCGGGAACGGTGCCCGTGGCGATGATCTCGGGCCGCTCCTGCTGTCCCAGGATTGTCCGGAACTCGGGCCGTACCGTATCGCCGAACGGCGAGTTGAGCGCGTAGTCGTGGCCCGCGACGTCACCGAGCGTTCGCCCTTCATGCATGTGATCCGGGTACACGAGGATGTCCGCGTTGTTGTGGCGGAGGATCGGATGTGCCGGACTCGATGATGGCGTGATGACTTGAGGGATCGAATCCGACTGATTCTCGAACCAGATGAAAGGCGAGGGATGTTCGGTGTAGATGCCTGCGGGGTTGGTCCGTGTGGTGTCCGCCCGCCTCTCCGTCATGGGCGGGAAATTCGGGAGCAGGTCGGCGACGCCAGCCGGTCTCGCGCTGTCGTCCTGTCCGAACCACGTCCGCATCGCCCGAACCCTCGGCAGCGCTCCCGACATGTTCGCGCCGATGCTGTCGTGATCGCCCGTCGCGAAAACGCCGCCTCCGTTCTCCATGAACGCGGCAATTGCATTGAGCTGCGCCGCCGGCATGATCGTGCTCGATCCGGACGGCGGAAACGTCGGGTCGTTACGGCCTTCGAAGCCGATCAGCCAGAGCACGTCGAAGTTGAGCAGGGTCGCCGGCGGGAAGGTGAAGTTCTGGAGATCCGCCGTGGGATCCGTTCCGCGATGCGCCTTCGTCACCTGCATGCCGGCGCTCGTCAAAGCGTTCACCAGCGCGGTGTAGCTGAAATCATGATCGAGCGAAGGTGTGCCCGAGAAACCAAACCCGCCATCAAGGACGATCAGTACCCGGATAGGCATGACGCATCTCCTTTATTATTTTGAAATGCAAATAAAGAGATGCGTCCGGTTTGTCCGGATGTCAAGGGCGGACGTTCGGCTAGCGGCCAGCGGCTTGCGGGACCGTTGTGCGCGATCCGTGAGCCGCCGACGTGCAATGCCGTCCCGCAAGCCGCCAGCTGCCAGCCCTCATCGCCGCTCTTCGTACATCCGTCGTCCCGCCGTGATCGCGGACTCCGGCAGATGAACCGGCTCGCCTAGGGCGAGCGCTTGCACGTACACGCGCGCGGCGGACTCCATCACCATCGCGACGTGCAGCGCGTGCTCGAGATCGCGGCCAACGCAGACGTTGCCGTGATTCGCGAGGATCGCGCCGGCGCGATCGTGCAGCGCGCGCACGACGTTCGTTCCGACCTGCTCCGTGCCGGTGAACGCGTACTCGGCGACGTCGACGGCGCCGCCGAACCACACCATCATCTCGTCGATGATCGGCGGCAGGGGCTTGCGCAGCACCGAGAGCGTCGTGATGAACGGCGCGTGCGTGTGCACGACTCCGTGAGCGTCGGAGCGCGAGCGATGAATCGAGAGATGCATCGGCAACTCGTACGACGGCGCGCGGCGCGAGTCGATCGCGCGACCGCTTTCGATCTCGACGACGACGACGTCCTCTTGCTCCATCGAGTCGTAGGCGACCTGCGTCGGCGTGATGGCGATGCGGTCGTGATCGATGCGCCGGCTCACATTGCCCGACGACGCGACGACGAGTCCCGCCTCCCACATTTTTCGCGCGTGAACCCAGACGTCGCGGCGAGCGTCGGCGTATCGATCGATCATGAATCGAAGCGTAGCCGTTTCACCTGATTCTCGTCGACGTCGACCGTTTCGTCGGGGCCGCTTTCATCGATTTCCGCGATCGACTTCAATTGCTTCAGCGCTTCCGCCGGATCGAGATCGCTCTTCGCGTCGTCGTACAAATCGAACCACGGGAAGCCGGCGTTCGTGTACTCGCGCGCGTTGACGGGCGTCGGCGGCATCGGCTCGCCGGTGACCAGCGCGAAGACCGCGGGCTGCAGGAAATGCACGCGCAGTTTCAACGCGCTCTTCGCATCCCACGTTTCGATGCCGAACGGATCGGGATAAATCTTCTGCCGCATCATTCCGCCGACCGCGGCGCCGAGAACCGGCGACATCGCGAACGCGGCGGTAGCGACTCCGCGCGTGCGTTCGATCGGCGGCGCTTCGTCGGGGAAGCGTCCCGCCTTCGGCTCGAAGATCACGAACTGCAGTCCGCCGATGTCTTCGCGTCCCGTGACCTGCGCTTCGATCGTGTAACCCTCGCCGTGCGGCATCGCCACGAACTGGCGAATCGCATCTTCGTGGCTCTTCACGCCGTCGATCCACGGCTGATTCGGAACGACGATGTAATCCTGCGGCGCGTCGTGCAACGTGTCGTCGAACCGATCGCCGGTGACGACGTTCACACCGCCCGCCGCGACCTTCACCGCATTCGGCTTCCACGGCGCCGCATCGAATCCGATCCACAGCGCTTCGCGCGCGTAGATCGGGAGAAAGAAATCGTTCGCCCACGAGCGCGGCAAACGCTCGGCGAAGTCGCGCGCGCGACGCAGCGGAAAACGTCCGAGGCCGGGAGGAAGGGGATAGGTCTTGCCGTCGTCCGGAATGCGCAGCGTGCGATGAAAGGCAATCTCGATGCGTTCGACGGCGATGGCGTCGTCGGCAATCGTCACTCCTCGAGTTTGTTCAGCCATTCGTTGACGCTGCTGATCGGGATGCCGAGGCGCCGGACGACTTCCTTGCGTTTATTCGGATCGCGCAGCAGATCCCGCGCCTGCTGCACATCCACTTTAGTCGTTGCGGCACCGCGTGTCGCTTCGCGACCTGATGGAAACGCTCTTCGCGAGCGCTTCGTGAAGAACTGCTTCACGAAGTTCGATTCCTTCGGCGCTTCTGCCGGCCGCGCCGCGCTGAGATTCTGCAGAAGCATGGTCGCACTCGAGTGCCAGACCGGGCCGGGCGCCGCGGCCTGATCGGGATCGGCCCACAGCGTCCAAGGACCGTCTCCCCAGATGCGATCGGCGATGCGCGCGCAGAACGATTGCGCAGGAATCAGTTCCGGGATTTCGACGGATGCGCGCAGCAGCGACGCCCAGCTCTCGCGAAGCATCGGCGGTGTGGTGAAGACGTACTTGTCGTTGCGCGCGCCGGCGCGGATCGCAATCGCTTCGACGTCGGGATGGTCGCCGAGCATCGCGCGAAGGTTCTGCACGATGGTCTTCACTTCGCCGGTGTTGTCGATCGCGGCGTTCTTCTCCTTCGCGTTGCGCGCTTCGCGAATGATCACGTGCGCGCCGAGGAGGGCGAGCATGGGCGAGGCGTTCGGATTCATGGCGCGGTTTCGCAGTGCCTCCGGAAGAACGGTCAATCCCTCCGCCAGCGAAAGCCTCACGAGCTCCTCGGCGCGAAGATCCTCGCTCGACGGATTGAAGATCGAGTCGTGCGGCACCATCGTGATGGCGCCGTGAACGAGATCGGCGCACGGCGCGTGACCCTTCGCGTGCTCGAGCAGAAGAAAGACCTGCGTCTCCCATCCGTTCGACGCGATGATCGTCTGCTCGACGCGCGTTCCATCCGGCCGGTCGAGTGTGAGTCGATAGTTCCCGGGATTCACCAACACGCGATACGTCGCACACGGCTCCGGCCCCAGATTTTTCTGCGCGCGTTTCTCGAGGTCGGCGATCTCGTTGCCGGCGAAGTCGCGAAGTCTCAAGCCTTGCGATGGATCCGGGATGTTCTCCGTGCGCACTTTCGTGTGATCGCTCGACGTCCAGTCGCGCACCACGACGAGAATCGCGCTGCCAGCACCGGGCGCGTCGTCGACTCTCCCGCACGCGTCGCGAGCTGCTGCCTGGTGATATTCGTGCGTCTTCACGGTGTCGTTGAGCGGCATCGGAGACGCGAAGAGAACGTGCTCGAGCTCGATGTCCTTCATGCCGGCGCGAACGACGTAAAGCTTCTCGCTCGTGATGTTCGCGGCGCGTTGCTTGATCTTGTAGATGCCGGGCGGCACTTCGAATTTCTTGGAGCCGATGCCGCGATCGACGAGATGAAAATCGCCGTCGATCAGAAAGATCTCCGACGTCGGATCTTTCGCCGTGACATTGAAGGCGACCTTATCCGACATTCACGTCCTCCAGCGGTCCACCCGTCACCTCGAACGGAACCTCGGCGTTGTCCGTGATCAGCACGAACGTTCCGCGCGGAAGGTCCACGTCGTTTTTCGGCTGCAGCGTGATCTCGGTGACCTTGTCGAAGTGCCAGTCCTGAATCTCCGCTTTCTTTCCGACGAGCTGCGGCGCGGCGTTGATCGTTCTCTTGAACTCCTTCGCACGCGCGCCGATGACCCGCTCGACGAGCGTCTTCGGCGGCACGGGCGCGACGACGAAATTCGCGTTGGGGCGCTGCTCGTACTGAATCTCCGGATCTTTGCGGCGATCGGTGCGCTCTCGGTCCGACGGCACCATGAAGTTCTTGAAGTCGTTGTAGAGATAGTCGCGCAGCGATTCGGCCGTGATGTTCTTCGGCTGCTTCGGATCGTACGCGGCGCCGCGCAGTCCGTTCATCAGCGTCAGCGTGAACACGCCGTGGTAGGTCTTACCGTCCGGCGCCCACTCGCGTGACTCCTGTCCGATGCGCGCACCAAACGCGTAGAACTTGCTGAGCAGATCGTAGTCCTGTCCGCGCTCGTCCTGATACGGCTGGAACAGCTGCGTGCACGGCAAGATCGAGCGGCAGCAATCCATGAAGAGCAACACCTGCTTGAAGTAGGCGGCGCGCCAGAACCAGTCCGCCATGTACGAGCCGATGACGTGTTGCAGCTTCGAGTTCGCCACCGACGCCTCGGCGGTCAAAAGTGCGGTGAGCTTGTCGTCGTACGAAGGCGCGAATCCGTGGCCGGCGAAGAAGATGTAGAGGCGATCGCCGACCGTGAGGCCGAGGCCGTTCTCGGCGTTTTCATTGGCGACTTCTTTGAGGTGATTGAATGCGCTGACGATCGCGTCTGCGGTCGGCTGCGCATCCTCCGGCTTTTGGAACGGCTGCGTGAACTGCGACGACAAGATGAGCTTCGCCTGTGCGGGAGCCGGTACGGCGCCGCCGTCGGGTGACGTCACCCACTTGTAGAAATCGTTCGCATCGTTCTCCGGTCCGCTCAGCGCGCCGAGCGAACCGGCATCGAAGTAGGACTGAATGCCTACGACGATCGCCCAGTCGTCCTTGCCCATGTCACGGGTATTGCTGGTGGATGAACTTCTTGTCGGTCGCGGAGAGATCGCTGTTCAAGCCGACGGCGAACTTCGGATCCTTCACCCACTTCGCCGGGATCGGATACATCATGATCGAGTCCTTATCGAGGCCGGTGCCGTTCACTTCTTTCTTCTGGTACGGTTCGAACATGTTGTGCTCGATCGTGGCGTCGTCCCAGTTGTTGGGCGGGCCGGAGAGGTCGCGCTTGACCTGATCCTTGTCCCACGGAATCTGCGTGCCGAGCGGATTCTGATGTTCGTGAATGAGGCCGAGGGCGTGACCGAATTCGTGGAGCACGACGCGGCGCAGCTCGTCGTCCTTTGTGTTTGCATCGAGCCAGCCGTAGTTCATCGACGGCTGATTCTTCGGCACTTGGCGGCACGTCGTTCCGATCGTCGACCACGATCCGGAGTAGCGGAACGAGATGCGGATGTCGGCCTTGAGCGGATCTTTCACGAACACGAGACGAAGGTTGGCCATGTTCGGCCCGGTCCAGTTCTGCGCGACCTTCTTCACCTTGTCCTGGATCGCTGGATCGCCGTCGAGAAACCCGACGTTGATGACTTCGCCGACGTTCCACTTGTTCGCCTTCACGAGTGCTGCACGGCTTTTGGCACCGGGATCCTTCTCGCCGGCGTACCACGCGAAACACCACTGAGTGTCTGCCATTGTGTCCCCCTGTAATGAAGGAGGGACACCAGGCAGAATTTCCCTACCCTCTATCATTCGCTCTGTGAACCTGCTCCAGCTCTTCGACCAGTCGCTGATCGCGCGGCGCGACGAGATCGGGCTCGAGTGGGCGGGGGAGGCGTACACGTTCGGCGAGCTGGAAGCGCGCAGCAACCGCGTCGCGAACGCGCTCCGGGCGCGCGGGTTCGAGAAAGGCGACCGGCTCTGCGTCTACCTCGCCAATCGCATCGAGCTGATCGATCTCTATCTCGCCTGCGTGAAGCTCGGCGTGATCTTCGTGCCGGTGAACATCCTGTATCGCGACCGCGAGATCGCGCACATCACGGGTGACGCCGAGCCGAAGGCGTTCGTTACGGAACCGATCGAGCCGGGCGATGACGCGACGCGCCCACACGAGGCGCTCGACGGCGACACGCCTGCGGCGATCATCTACACATCCGGAACGACCGGCGCGTCGAAGGGCGCCGTGCTCACGCACGACAACTTCCTCGCCAACACCGTCAACCTGTTGACCAGCTGGCAGATCGGCGATCGCGATCGCCTTCTGCTCGCGCTTCCGCTCTTTCACATTCACGCGCTCGGCAACGGTCTGCATTGCTGGCTCGTGAGCGGATGCCGCATGCGACTGCTCGAACGATTCGATTACCGCACCGCGCTCGACGAGTTCGCCTCATTCGCGCCGACGCTCTTCTTCGGCGTCCCGACGATGTACGTGCGTCTGCTCGAAACGCCGCCCGACGTCGCGCGCGCGATCGGCGCGAAGATGCGTCTCTTCGTCTCCGGCTCTGCGCCGCTGCCGGCGCACGTGCTGGAGCGATTTCGCGATCTGTTCAATCACACGATTCTCGAGCGCTACGGCATGACCGAGACGTTCATGAACATCAGCAATCCGTACATCGGCGAGCGGCGCGCGGGAACGGTCGGCATTCCGCTGCCCGGCGTCTCCGTGCGCATCGAAGACGGCGAGCTGCTCGTGCGCGGATCGAATGTGTTCCTCGGCTACTGGCGGCGTCCCGACGCAACGACAGCGGCGTTCACGAGCGACGGCTTCTTCCGCACCGGCGATCTCGCCTCCGTTTCCGCCGACGGCTACTACACCCTCCTCGGCCGCAAGAGCGACGTGATCATCAGCGGCGGCTTCAACATCTATCCGCGCGAGATCGAAGAGCTGCTGCTCGAACAGAACGGCGTGCGCGAAGCGGCGGTGGCCGGTGTCGCGGACGATGTTCGCGGCGAAGTGCCGGTCGCGTTCATCGTCGGCGACTTCGACGCCGCGGAGCTCGAGCGCGTCTGCCGCGATCAGCTGGCGAGCTTCAAAGTGCCGCGCCGTTTCGAGAAGGTCGATTCGATTCCGCGCACCGCGCTCGGGAAAGTGCAGAAATACAAGCTGTCATTCCGAACGTGAGTGAGGAATCTGGCGGTGGGCGGTCGCGCGCCGCCTCCGCCAGATCCCTCGCTCTCGCTCGGGATGACAGTCGACTACAGCTTCAGCTCCCACGTCTCGGCAATGAGTCCTTCCGCGCCGAAGCTGTCGTGCTTCTCGCGTCCGGCGATGCGATATCCCGCGCGCTCGTAGATGCGCCGCGCGTCGTGCAGGACGCTCTGCGTCCACAACACGATCTTCTTGTAGCCGGCTTGTCGCGCGAAGCGCGTGCATTCGTCGACGAGGCGCGAGCCGATGCCGTGACCGCGCGCATGCGGCTCGACGAGGAGAAGCCGCAGCTTCGCGACGGTGGCGGTCTTCTTCACGAGGAACACGCTGCCGGCGTTCTTGCCGTCGAGCTCCGCGATCCAGCAGTGCTCGCGCTTCGCGTCGAGATGCTCGACGAAGTCGGCGACGATGCGCGCGACGAGCGCCTCGAAGCGTTCGTCCCATCCGTATTCTTCGAAGTAAAGCGCGCCATGCCGCTGCACGACCCAGCCGAGATCGCCGGAGCGATGCGGACGGATGACGACCGCGCCACGCCGTTTCTCGCTCGCGGCGCCGCCGAGGATTTGCTCGATCGTCTGCATGGCTTCTTCGACGCGGCGACGATCGGTGCGCGAGAGCGGCTGCAGAATCGCGCTGATGGTCTCGCGAGCGCGCGCGTCGAGCGTGTCGAATCGCGTGCGGCCTTTCTTCGTGAGCTTGAGATGTGAGCGGCGCGCGTCGTCAGGCGATGTCTTCCGCGTCACGAGTCCGCGTTCTTCGAGTCGTCGCAGGATGCGGCTGAGATATCCGGCATCAAGCGCGAGATCGCTGCCGAGCTCCGCCGCCGCCGGCGCCTCGCGCTGCGCCAACTCGTACATCACCCGCACCTCGGCCAGCGAGTGCTCGCTGTTGAGATGTTGCTCCGGCAGGACGCCGATCGTCTTGGTGTAGAAGCGGTTGAATCGACGGACGGTGTCGACGGTGCTCATGCTTGACAGTGTCAACCAATTGGTTGACTACGTCAAGCAACGGCGGTTGCGGAGCGCGTGCGGCGGATCCAGCCGAGGACGTTGGTGATGGCGCGGATGTCGACGCGGCGATCGAGGAACTCCCAGACGCCGAGGACTTCTTCACGGTCGCGGGCGCGGGAAGGAGCGAGCTCACGCACCTGCGAGTCGGCGAGCGCGAAGCGCGCGCGCGTGTACCAGCGATTCGCTTCGACGGGATCGCTGCTGAACGTGCGGAAGGCGCGGATGATCGAGGCGACGTCGTCGTCGGAGAGTCCGACGAGCGCGGGCGGCGATGACGCGCGCGTGTTGCGCTGGCTCGCGCTGTCGTCGAGGTCGAGCTCGCGCGCGGCGCGGAGGATGTCGATGGCCTCGCGCAATTGATCGAATCCGTCGATGACGCGAAGGCCGCTGATGCAGAACGACGGACCGTCGCCGCGCTGCGCGATGCTCGTCCAGACGACGCGCGCGCGGAGCATGAAGGTGCGCGCGGGACGGAGGATTGAGAAGGTGAGCTTGGCTTCGTCGCCGGGCATGATCGAATCGTCATGACGGACGCGGAGGCCGGTGGTCGAGATCTGCAGGATCTTGAACTTCACTTGACGGAACTTGCCGCCGAGCTGGCGGCGCGGAGCGTAGCGCGGCGCGATGCGGAGATCGGGCTTTTCGTTGATCGACGCGGGCTCGACGAAGTCGGCGATCGATCTCGTGATCTCCGGTTCTTCGACTTGCGGCGGCGGGGGCGCCGCCGCCCCACTGAGCAACGAGACTCCGGCCATGGCGCGGTAGAGGCGGATCAGCGTGTCTCTGCAGAATGCTTCGATCGAATTGGATTCGAGGGAGAGAACGCCGGATTCGACTAGGGCATCGATGGCCTTTGGTGGGAGCTCGAGTTGCTTCGCCGCTTCGTCGCGGGTGAAGAGCATGGAACGCGACCAGAGCGACGCGCGTGCCAGCTCTCAAGCGGCCCGATCGCTAGTCACGCGGCCATCGTGAATCTCCACGATCCGGCTGGCGCGTTTCGCGAGCGCGAGATCGTGCGTGATGATCACCAGCGTCCGGCCTTGCTGCCAGAGCTCGGTGAAGAGCGACATGATGTCGCTGCCCGACGTCGAGTCGAGATTTCCGGTCGGCTCGTCGGCGAGGATGATGTCGGGATTCATCGCCAACGCTCGCGCGATCGCGACGCGCTGCATCTGTCCGCCGGAGAGCTCGGTCGGTTTGTGATCGAGCCGCTCGCCGAGTCCGACGCGGTCGAGGAGCTCCGACGCGCGCTCGCGGCGTTCGCGCGGCACGATGCCGCCGAAGAGCATCGGCAGCTCGACGTTCTCGAGCGCGCTGATGTGCGGCAGCAGATTGAAATTCTGAAAGACGAAGCCGACGCGGCGATTGCGGATCTCCGCGAGTTGATCGCGCGTCACGCCCGCGACGCGATCGCCGGCGAGCTCGTATTCGCCGGACGTCGGCGTGTCGAGGCAGCCGACGAGATTCATCAGCGTCGATTTTCCGGAGCCTGAAGGTCCGACGATCGCCACCATCTCGCCGCCGTGGATGTCGAGGTCGATGCCTTTCAGCGCTTCGACTTTCACCTTGCCGGTGTCGTACACCTTGCGAATCTCCGCCATGCGGATGATCGAGCCGTTCTTGTTCATTCGTACCTCAGCGTCGCTGCCGGATCGACCGATGCGGCGCGGCGCGCGGGGAAGTAGCCGGCCAAGAGGCCGATCATGCCGAGGATGAGCGAGGTGATCACGCCGATCTGCGGCGAGAGCGTCGGCCGTCCGAGAAACGACATCACTTTGTTGTGCTCGATGGGGATGAAGCTCGTAAGCGCGACGAGAAGCGTCGCGATGATGATGCCCAGCGCGCCGCCGATGAGCGTGTAGACCACGCCTTCGAGCACGAACGGCACGATGATCCAGCGCCGCTTCGCGCCGAGCGCCATCTTCACGCCGATCTCGCGCGTCCGCTCTTTCACCACCGCGTACATGATGTTCGCCACGCCGACGCCGCCGATGAGCAGCGTCAGCGCGCCGACAATGCCGAGGAAGAGCTGGATGCCGATGAGGATGTTCGACGTCTGCTTCGCCGACTTGACCATGTCCCATGTGCCGAGCGCGCGCGCGTCCGTCGGGTCGTAGCGGAACTTCGCGCCCATGATCTCGTTGAGCTTTTTCAGCTCCGGCTTCATCTCGTCCGGGTTGTTCGTTTCGATCACGAGATTGTTGATGCGCTCGCGGCCGAACTGCGCGCGGAACGTCGTGATCGGAATCGTGGCGTGATTCGCATCGGGCCCGCCGTACATGCCCATTTGCGTCTTGTGCTGCATCACGCCGATGACGAGATACGGCGCGTTGTTGACGAGGATCGTTTTGCCGACGCCGTTCGCGCCTCCGAAGATGTTCTTCGCCATCTCGTCGCCGAGAAAAATCACGCGGCGCCGTTGCTCCTGATCTTCGGGCGAGAGGAATCGTCCGCCGGCCTGCGGAAAGTGTTTGCGCGCTTCGCCGTACTCCCAGTTCACACCGATGACGCGGCCGTTGACGGTCTTGCGTCCGTACGTGATCGCGGTGCGCCACGACACGAGCTCGCCGACGACGGCCTTCAGCTCCGGCATGCGAGCGCGAATGATGTCGACGTCCTCGATGCGCGGACGGATCGAACGGCCCGGCGGCATGCCTTTGTACGCCTTCGCCGTTTCGCCCGGCCACATCACCGCGAGGTTCTCGCCGGTCGAGCGACGGTTGCGATCGAGCTGGCGCTTCAGTCCTTCGCCGAATGCGAGAAGGAGAAGGATGGCGACGGTGCCCCAAGCGATCGCCGCGATCGTCAGATACGCGCGCTTCTTCTGCAGCCGCGACGAGGTCGCGAAGAGCGAGAAGATGATGTGGAGGTCGGTTCTCATAACTTCATCGCCACCACAGGATCCAGCCGCGCCGCATCTCGCGCGGGAAAGTATCCGGCCACCAGTCCGACCACGCCCAGTGCGAGCGCGGTGAGCGCGGCGACGAGCGGCGACACTTCCGGCTTGCCGACGTATTCGTAGGCGCCCTCCGGAAACACGGCGCAGATGCCGATCGAGATTGCGAAGCCAACCGCGCCGCCGATCAACGTCACGAGCATCGTCTCGAGCAGGAGCTGCGACAGGATCCAGCGCTGCTTCGCGCCGAGGGCCATCTTGATGCCGATCTCGCGCGTGCGCTCTTCGACGACGACATTCATGATGTTCGACACGCCGATGCCGCCGACGACGAGTGTCAGCACGCCGATGATGCCGAGGAATGAGTTGAAGGCGAGCATGAACGTGTCGAAGAAGACGAACTGCTCGGTCGTGTCCCAGCACGACAGCGCTTCCTTGTCCTGCGAGTCGAAGCGCAATCGTTTGCCGAACGATGCGCGCATGTCGTCGATCAGCTTCTTCGTCGCGTCCGCGGTTGTAGCCTGGAAGACGATGTTGTCGACGTACTTGTCGCCGTTGAGCGCGCGGAACGTCGACGCGGGGACGAACATCTTCTCGTTGTCGGGACCGCTGTAGTTCGAGTCCTGATCCTTCTTCACCAGCGTGCCGATGACGAGGAAGGGCGAGTGATTGACGAGGATCGTTTTTCCGACCGGCGGCGTCGCGCCGAAGATGTCGGTGGCAAGCTTGTCGCCGAGGAAGGCGACGCGGCGCTGCTCTTTGACGTCGATGTCGTCGATGAAGCGTCCGCCTTGCGTGGCGATGCAGTTGCGCATCACGCCGAACACCGGCGTGATGCCGGAGGTGTCGACCGACAGCGTCTTCGTGCCGTAGTCGACCTTCATGTTGTTCTCGTACTCGCCGGAGATGGCCTTGAGTCCCGGCGTGTCGCGCACGGCGTTGACGTCTTCGTCGGTGATGCGGATGCGCCGGCCTTTGCCGAGGCCTTCGTAGGGGATGGAGGTGAGTCCGGGCCAGGCGATGACGATGCGGTCGCCGAGCGCCGCGGTCGTGTAGATCAGATGTTTGTGCAGTCCCGTTCCGAACGCGAGCATGAGACTGATCGCGACGGTGCCCCACACGATGCCGAAGACCGTGAGGAACGTGCGCAGCTTCTCCGCGCGAAGGTCGCGGAGGAGTTGGCGGACGACGTCTTTGAGATTGATCATGGGGTTGCGTGGTTACGCGGTTGCGTTGTTGCGCGGTGAATCACTCAGCAACTGAGCAACCGCGCAACTGCGCAACCTTCCTCTACGAAATCTCCTTCGGCGGCCGCTCCACAATCTTGTCGCCTTTCCGCACGCCGGAGATCACCTCGATGTTCAGTCCGTCGCTGATGCCGGTCTTGATCTCGACTTTCTTCGGCTGTCCTTTCGGCGATGCCGGCGCGAGCTCGACGGTTGCTTTCTTGCCGCCGTCTTCGAACGTGACGAGGCGTTCGGGGATGGTGAGCACGTCTTTCTTCTCGCGGATGATGACGTCGGCGTTCGCGGAGTAGCCGGCGCGCAGCGTGATCTTCTGACCGGGATCGAGCTCGATCTCGACGTCGAAGAGCGTCGCGCCTTCTTTCTGTTGCGCCTGCGGCGCGATGCGCGAGACGCGTCCGGTGACGACGTCGGTCGGCAGCGCTCCGACTTTGATGCGCGCCGGCATGCCGACGTTCAGCTTCCCGACGTCGATCTCATCGACGGTGCCCTTGAAGATGAGATCGCGCATGTCGGCGACCGAGGCCATTTCGGTTCCCGGCTGGTAAGAAGTGAGCGGCACGATCGGATCACCCGGATTGACGGTGCGGGTGAGGATCGTTCCGGCTGCCGGCGCGCGAATGATCGATTCCGTACCCGACTGCGTGAGGCGTCCTTTGCGCGTGAGATCGCGGTTCTGCTCCGCCTTCATCAGCGCGACGCGCGCGAGCTCGTGCTGCTCGCGCTTCGTGTCGATGTCCGACTTCGGCATCACGCCGGATCGCGAGAGCTCCATCGCGCGCTTGAACTCCGATTCCGCGCGCTGGAACGACGCCTGCGCCGACTCGACCTGCCGATCGACTTCGGTGACTTCCATCGGCGTCGGGTCGGGCGCGATCTCGAAGAGCGGATCGCCGGTCTTGACCGTGTCGCCGATCTGGACGAGCGCGCGGCGAACGATGCCGGAGATCTTCGACTTCACCTGGAACTTCTGTCGCGGCTGAATCTGTCCGACGGCGACCGCTTTCTCGACGATCGAGCCGTTCGTGACGGCCACTTCCTTCAGTCCGTTTTCGTTTTTCCCGCTGCGCGACCACGCGTACACGCCCGCGCTGGCGGCGGCGAGCACGACGAGAATGAACAGAATCTTCCAGAGTTTCCCCATCGACAGTTCTCTCCTCGGAGTACTGAGTACGATTGCTTAGACGATGGGTTGCGGCCGTTGGTTAACAGCGGTGCGCAGTCTCCAGTGCGCAGTGCGCAGTTTGTGGCTCTTGAACTGCGCACCGCGCACTGCGAACTGCCCACTGAATTGCTATTCGTCGCGCGTGCCGGCGAGCCGCTGCACCCATGGTGGGACACGCGGATCGTGCTCGAATCGCGACGCCGGAATGCCGCGCGCGACGCCCCAACGCTCGAGCCAGCCGATGCCGCCGCCCGCCCAGCGCTCTGGCGTCGCGTACGCGGCGTCGAGCGTCGCTTCATCGATCGTGACGAAGCGATAGCCACGATTGCGCATCATCGCGGCGAGTTGCGGGAAGACGTCGGCGTTGAGCGTGCTCGCGT
>Ga0105245_10000186_pt1 | contig 58710 bp, 55 predicted proteins | sample KBSM54metaG_FD_81523 | JGI IMG/M metagenome (GOLD analysis project Ga0105245, IMG submission 81523) | Miscanthus rhizosphere microbial communities from Kellogg Biological Station, Michigan, USA - KBS M5-4 metaG | ecosystem: Host-associated > Plants > Roots > Rhizosphere > Soil | place... | reverse complement strand
TCGCTGATCACCGTCGTCGACAACGGCTCGACCGACGGTTCGATCGCGGAGATCACGTCGAAACATCCGCGCGTCCGCTTCATCCCTCTCGGCGTGAATCGCGGATTCACCGGCGGACTGGCCGCGGCGCTGGCGACGTCGCGCGCGCGCAACATCGTGTTTCTCAACAACGACGCGATCCCGGAGCGCGGCTGGCTCGCCGCGATCTCGAATGCGATCGAGAACGCGCCGGAGGACGTCGTCTCGGTCGGCGGCAAGATCGTGAGTCTCGACGGCAAACGCATCGACTTCATCGGCGGGATGATGACGTTCGACGGCCACGCGTTTCAGAACGGATTCCGCATGCCTCTCGGCGCAAAAGCGGAGCCGAATGCCGGCGACGAGATCCTCTTCGCGTGCGGCGGCAACATGATCTCGCGCCGCGAATCGCTCCTCGCGCTAGGCGGATTCGATGACGATTACTTCGCGTATCTCGAAGACGTCGACTTCGGCTGGCGCACATGGATCGCCGGCAAGCGCGCGACGTACGAGCCTCGCGCGTGCGTGCGTCACGCGTCGAGCGCGACGTCGAATCGCCTCGGCGACTTCGAGCGCGGCGTGCTCTTCGAGCGCAACGCGATGCAAACCGCGATCAAGAACTTCGAGGATTTGCGCGCGCACGCGGGCTCGGTGTTCTTCACGTATTTGCATCGACTGCATCACTACGCGACGACGCGGAATGCTCAGGCGACCGAGCTCACTCGCGAACCATTCGCCGGAACCGTGGAGGACAGGCGCCCTCGCCTGTCCGGACAGGCGAGGCGCCTGTCCTCCACTGTTCTCGACGATCCCCTCACCACGATGCAGTTCCGCGCCTTCGACTGGATCATGCGCAACGAGTCGCGTCTCGCGGAAAAACGCGCGCATGTGCAGGCGATGCGCAAACGCAGCGATCGCGAGATCTTCGAGCGCTTCCCGCTGCACGTCGTTCCCACCTATCCCGGCGACGAGACGCTCACGTCGAGCGCGCTTTTTCGCGAGATGCTCGGCGAATCGACAGTCGAACGAAAGCTCGACGAGATCATCCAGCCGTGAGCTGGGCGCGACGATTCCTCGTGCACGGCGTCGCCTGGCGCCAGTTCCTTCACTGGGCCGTGATCAATGTGCCGATCTGGCTCGAGCCGATCGTGATGGCGTGGTGGTCCGCGGCGTTTCTGCTGTGGGGTCCGGGGCGCCGCGGCGTGATGCAGAACCTTTCCGCGATCAAGCCGCGCTCGTGGGCCGTCGCGAATTTCTTTCGCGTCTATCGCGTGTTCTGGAACTTCGCGTGGACGATCACGGACAACATCCGCCATCGCGAGCAAGGCATGGTTCCCGACTGGGAGTTCGACGGCATCGAGCACTTCGATGAACTGCAGTCGCGCGACGGGGGCGCGATCATCCTCACCGCACACATGGGCTCCTACGACCTCGGCGCCGAGCTGTTCGCCGAATACTCGGCGAAGCGCATCGTGATGGTGCGCGCGCCGGAGACCGATCCGGAGACGCGCGAGTACGAGGCGTCGGCGCACGCGGCCGATCGCGTGCAGATCAGCTTCAACACGGCCGCGAGCGATCGCGCGCTCGAGCTGCTCGCGTCGATTCAGAGCGGCGACGTGATTGCGATTCAAGGCGATCGCGTGACGCCGGGAATCGCCACGGTCGACGCGACGATCTTCGGCAAACCCGCGCGCGTTCCCGCGGGACCGTTCGCGCTCGCGATGGCGTCGCGCGCGCCGATCTATCCGCTCTTCGTGATTCGCATCGGACGCCGCAAGTATCGGCTGCTCACGCTCGCGCCGATCGCGGTGACGCGTACGTCGCGTGATCGCGACGCCGACATCCGTCGCGCCGCCGAACAGTGGATCGCCGATCTCGAATCGACGGTTCGCGCGACGTGGTACCAATGGTTCGCCTTCGAACCGTTTTACGAGGAGCGCGCGGCGTGAGGATCGTTCGCGACCGCGAAGACGCGCGCTGGCTGCCTTCGCGATTTCGCTACGCACTCTTTCGCCTTGCGGCCTTAATCCGCATGACGTTCACGCGTCCGCGCGAGCGGCGCGGAATCATCGTCGCCATCGATCCCGATCAGAGCTCGATCGAGAACTATGCGATCGCGATCTGGGTCGTGGTCACGACTTCCTGCTTCCTGGCAGCCGTGATGCCATTCGCGATCGCGATCCTCGCCGCAACGGTCGTCGTGCAGATTCCGATGCACGTCGTTGGCGGCGGACAGCGCGTGAACTCGTTGGTCACGTTGTCGCTGGCGGCAATCGCGGCGGCGTATCTGGCGATGTCGCCGTCATGGATCCGCTTCGCAGCGTGGCAGTTCCTCGGCATCGTCATCTTGAATGGCGTGGCGGCACTGATCATGCTGCCGTTGCGCGGAGCGGTACGAAGAATGGAAGCGCGATGCGGATTGTGATCATCACGCTCGGCGTGATCGGCCTCGCGATCACGTTTCGCTGGCCGCTCATCGGCGCGATTCTCTTCGCGCCGCTCGTGATCGCGACGCTCGTTCCGAACATCGAGTGGCTCGGCCCCGTCGCGTCGCGGTTCAAGACCGATGAACGCGAAGTGTGGCTCACCATCGACGACGGACCGACCGACGACACACCCGCGCTTCTCGATCTTCTCGATCGCTACGCGGTTCACGCGACGTTCTTCGTCAAAGGCATTCTCGCGGCCGCACACCCTGAGTTCATCGAGCAGATCATCGCGCGCGGACACACGATCGGCAATCACTCGCACACGCATCCAGCGGGGTTCTTCTGGTGTTTGCCGCCGCATGCGATCGCACGGCAGATCGATCAGTGCAACGCGGTCATTCCGCCGACGAAGCTCTTTCGCGCACCGGTCGGCCACAAGAATCTCTTCGTTCATCCCGCGCTGCGCAAACGCGGCATGGCACTCATCGGATTCAGCGCGCGCGCGTACGACGCGATCGAGCGCGATCCCGACGTCATCGCGAAGCGCATCGTTCGCTCGCTCGAGCCGGGAGCGATCGTGCTGTTGCATCAGGGACGCGACTGGTCGCTTCGCGCCATCGAGACGACGATCGTCGCCATTCGCGAGCGCGGCTACTCTTTCCGGAACACGAACAAGTAGTTGTTGAACGGCGTCGCGCCCCGCATCGGCACGACCTCCGACGCGAATCCGGCGAACGCACTCTCGATGCGCTCGCGCGTGGGGAAATTGATGCGCTCCGCTTTCGTCCAGCGCACGGCGCGCGCGAACATTTCCGCGATCATCGTCGCGCGATAGCGCCACGTCGGCTCGCGCAGGCAATCGCGAATGATCACGAGATCGCCGCGTGCCGCGTCCGCGAGGATGCGCGACTGCTCGTCGGCGTCGAAGTAGTGGAGGACGTCGAGCAGCAGCACCGTCGACACGTTCGGAATCGCGTCGCGCGCGTCGCCGACGACGAAAGCCGCCGACGGCACGGCGATCCTCGCCTGCTCGATCTTCTTCGCGTCGTGATCGACGCCGATGATCGGCTGCGCGAATCCGTCTTTGCGCAGATACGCGGCCATCAAGCCGATGCCGCAGCCGATGTCGGCGATCGTGCCGTTCGTCCCGCGCAATCGCTCCGCGACCGCCGCATACAACGGATCGGTGGCGAGCTTCGACCACGCGTAACTGCGAAGGAAGCGCGTTTCGTAACGCGCCGCACCGCTCACGGCGCGACGTGCTCGATCAATTCGATGAGGTCGGGAAGATTGAACGGCTTCGGCAGGATCGCCTTCACACCCATCTGCAAGACCGCTTGCGGATCGACGCGCAGATGCGCGGAGACGACGATGATCGGGACTTTGCCGAGGTGGCCGGTTTCCTGGAGGCGCTGAAGGAAGTCCCAGCCGTTGACGTCGGGCATCGCGAGATCGAGCAGCACGACGTGCGGATGATGAATGGTGAGCGCGCGCTGCCCTTCCGCACCGTCGCCGGCGAGCAGCACCTGGAAACCGTGCTGCCGTAGCGCGGCGGCGAGCATGCCGCGAAGCGGAAGATCGTCATCGATGACGAGGACGCGCTTCTTGTCGACGTCGGCCACGCGCTTATCCCGGCCGTCACTGCGCGACTGCAACTCGTTCATCGCCGATCCATCGCCTATTGTACGCAGGTGACGGACTGATGCACGACGCGAGCCCGCTCGTCAAAAAAGATCGCTGTCCGCCATCGTGTAGTAGAGCGCCTCGCGCATCCGCGCCACGGCGTTCGTCATCGTGAACGGAACGCACATCAGCGAGAGATCCTGCGGCTCGGGGCGCAACTCGAATCGCATGTCGTCGAGGATCGACGAAAACCACGCGGGCCGCGACGGGAACCAGCCGTCGATCGCGGTCACGCCGTATTGCGGCGCGACGTGACGCAGCATCACTTCCGGCGCATCGGGCCAGCGCGGATCGAACAGCGCATCGCCCCACGTCAAGCGATCTTCGCGCACGCGGAACGCCGACCATCCGACGAGTCGCCGCCACCGGCGAACCGCGACGACGAACGCGAGATGCTCCGGCGCGTCGAGATGCCGCCACTGCAGATATTGCGCGTCGCGGCGAACGAGAAAGTCGTAGTCCTTCCCCACGCGCGTAAACAGCTCGTCGAATTCGGGCGTCGCTTCGCGCACGAGCTGCAGTCGATAGCCGCGCGCGATTCGCTCCGCGCGCGAGATCGGACGCAACGTCTTCATGTCGCGCCATCGGTACGGCACCGGCTCCACGCGATCGCTGCGCAGAAATCGCGTCGACAGCTTCTGAATGTTGCCGACGTTGAATCCGTAGTTGAACGCGATCTGGTTCTCGCAAAACGTCTCGTAGAAATGAAGGGCGGTGCGGCCGAAGACGCTCGTCGGTCCGCGGCCGATGTGGCGCACGGAGATGTCCGTCATCGTGTCGCCAACCTGTTGTCCGATCACATCGCGATCGCCGTCGCGAAACGGCACGGCGTAAGCGGCGTAGTGACCGACGAGACGTCCGTCGTCGAACGCGAGGCTAATGCGGCCGTTGCCGAACGGATTGCTTCGGTACTTCCAGTCGAAGTGCGCGAGCGTGCGCGGCGCGTGCGGAAACGACCGCGCGAACAGATCGAGGATCGCAACTTCGTCACCGTCGCGATAGGCGCGAACGTCAACGGGCATGCGTCGGTTCCGCGGAGCGGATGGCGCGCGTGTCGAACGGCGCGCCGGCGCGGCGCTTCGCAATCACGCGAATCGAGCCGGAAGTGACGAGCATCGGATCGGGGAAGAGTCGCAGCACGGCATTCGCAATCGGCGCGAACGCCGGCCATCGCGACGCGACCCAATGTCGCAGGAAGCGACGCTCGCGATATTCGAAGTCGGCGCCGATCGCGTCGATCTCGAAGCCCGAGCGCTCCAGCAGCTCGATGAGCGCGGAGCGCGAATAGAGAATGAGGTGGGTGCGGAAGTTCTGCGCCATCCTCTTTCGCTCCGTCACCAGATACCACAGCCCCTCGGTGTCGAACGTGGTGAGGAACAGCATGCCGCCCGGTTTGAGGAGGTCGTTGATGTGGCCGAGGGCGTCGTGGGGATCGGGGATGTTCTCGATGACGTGATAGAGCGTGACGGCGTCGAAGGCCGGACCGGTGTTCACGAAGTTCGTCACCGTCGCGCAGTAGACGTCGAGTCCGCGGCTCCGCGCCGCGCGCGCGACTGCCTGCGCGTGATCGATGCCGACGTATTCGAAGTCGCGCGACGCCGCCATGCCGAAGCTGCCGTCGCGTACGCCGATCTCCATCACACGCGCGCGCGGCGGAAGCTGCTTGCGAAGCAGTGCGATGCGGCGCTTGCTCGTCTTGTCGCGCGCGCCGCGCGAGATCGTGTCGTCGCCGCGCGGCTCCTGCGCGGGTGGATGTCCGCGCAACACGCGGCGCACCGGTTGGTCTTCGCCGGCTTCCGCGAATTGATTCAGGTAACGGCACTTGCAGCGCATGCACGCGCGCACGACGTTGCCGGGGATCTGCGCCCAGGTCCAGATGTCGTTCGAGAAACACACCGGACAGCGGCGCGCGGCGCGATATCCCATGTTGCGATTCGTCATGCGGATCCCGAACGCGGCGCCGATGCTGCCGAACGACGTGAACGATGGCGCTACGTCGCGCGGCGCGACGTCGACGTGCAGCGACTCGACGCGGAAGCCGTACTTGTTCGCGAGGAAAGCGATCTCGAGATCGCATTCGCCGCCGTCGAGCTTCGTCTCGCCGATCGACAGCCGCGCGGCGTGCGCGGAGAAGGCTTTCAGGCGGATCGTCGGATCGGGAAGGATCGCGACGAGGAGACGGCGAATGATCGTGAAGCCGGAGTCGTCATGCGTCGTGGTGCCGAAGACGATGTCTGTTGCGCCGGAACGAATCATCGCCACGGCATCGCCGATCGCGCTGACGGCGTACGGCAGATCGCGGTCGACGACGACGATCGTCTCCCCTTTCGCGTCCGCGATTCCGCGTCGGAGCAACGCGCCATACGCGTCGCCGTCGAGCGGCAGAATCTCGAACTCGAAGCCGGTCGACTGAAGGTAGTCACGAATCGCCGCGATTGCGGGTGCACGCTCGTTGTCGAGCACGAGCACGGATACGCTCGTCGCGCTCATGGCGTCATTTTATAGGTTGCGAGAACGCGCGCCGTCGAGCGGTCGATGACGCGAAGGTAGAGCACGTCACCTTTGTACGAATCGCGGACATCCTGCGGGATTTCGATCAAGTTCGAGAACGAGCCTGCTGCAGTCTCGAACGTCGGCAGCGGCGATGCCTCGATCACGACATCGTCCCTGAACTCGCGCAGCTCGTCGTAGGTTTCATCGGCAACGCGCGGCTTCTCCAGCCGCTTCATCAAGCGCGCGATGAAAGGTCCGTTCCATTTCGCGAGATAGCGCATTTCGGACTCGGCGTAGAGCGCCGCGGCGCGATCCGATTGCGCGGCGCTCTGGTTGTAGATGTGGCGGCATCGCGCGGTTGGGACGTAGACGATGCGCCTCCGCAACGCGGCCACGCGGCGAAGAAAATCGTTCTCTTCGAAATAGAGCGCGAAACGTTCATCGAATCCGCCGACTTCATCGAAGGTCTCCGCGTCAATGGCCATCACGGCTCCCGAAATCGCGCTGACGCTCCGCGTTTCCGGATCCGACCAAAATTCGATGCGTTTGCGAATCCGCGCACGGTCGCGCGCCTTCGCGTACGCCGCTGAACGCGACGCGAGGACTTCACCGAATTTCTCGCCGCCCGTGTGCAACTCGCTGGGCGGCAGTCTCCACGTGAATGCGTCATCCCAGTAGAGAGCAGGACCTGCAACGGCGTTGTAGTACTCGTCGAGCGGCTCGAGCATCTCATCGATCGCGCGCGGCCCGAACTTCACATCGGGATTGCAGACGATGATCACGTCGCCGCTGCAAGCATGGCGTCCGTCGTTGATACCGCCCGCGTAACCTCGATTCGTCGCGGAGACGATCAGCGTGCCGGCGTGCGCGCGCAACGAGTCCGCTTCACGCGCGTCGCAGGAGTTGTCGACGATGACGATCTCCAACGGTTCCGACGATGCCGCGCGCGCGCTTCGTATCGCTTCGATCGCCAACTCCGCCGAGCGGTAGTTGACGATCAGAAGCGAGATCATCGATGCACCGGCGCCGCGATGTCGGCCGATTCGCCGACGTGCCAGCGCCGCTTCACTTCGATCAAGCCGACCTCGAAGCGATCGCCGGACATCGCGAAGCGGAGATCGCGGCGATCGAACACGGTGATCGCGTTCTCGTCGCCGACGTACGAGATGATGTCGTAGTCGCCGCGATGCAGCGGAACGTCACAGAGCTGAACCGTGACGTCGTACTCTCCGCGGCCCGACATCGGCGGCAATCCGTCCGCATGCGTGCCGACGGCGAAGCACTGAAGATCATCGGCCGTCCGATTCACTCCGACGAGCACGTGGATCGGCTGCGACGGCACGTCGCTGTCGATCTTCATGCGTACGAAGACGTCGTCGCCGCGCGCAAAGCGATCGCGCGTGCGTCCGTTTCGATCGCACAGCGTCAGCTCGCGAATTCGGACCGGCGAAATCCCGCGCTCCGGCTCCGGCTGTCCTTCGATTCCATGCGCGCGGTCGCGCTGCAGCAAGAACGTCTCGTAATCGTGCACGACGTCGACCGACGGGCCGTAGCGCATCAGCGCGCCGTGATCGAGCCACACGGTCCGCTTGCAGATCTGGGTGATGTAGTAGAGCGCGTGCGAGCAGAAGAGGATCGTCTTTCCCCGCTCCTGAAACTCGCGGATCTTGTCGACGCACTTCTTCTGAAAATATCCGTCGCCGACGGCGAGCGCTTCATCGATGACCAGAATGTCGGGATCGACGTTCACGGCCACCGAAAACGCGAGACGCATGTACATGCCGGATGAATACGTCTTCACCGGCCGGTCGAGAAACATGCCCAGCTCTGAGAACTCGAGGATGTCGGGAAGGCGCTTGCGGATGTCGGCGGGTGAGAGGCCGAGGATGGCGGCGTTGAGCGCGGCGTTGTCGCGGCCCGTGAAGTCGGGATGGAAGCCGGTGCCCAGCTCGAGGATCGACGCGATCGTTCCCGTCGTCTCCAATGATCCGCTCGTCGGACGCGCCACGTGGCAGAGCAGCTTGAGGAGCGTGCTCTTGCCCGCGCCGTTCTGCCCGATGATGCCGACGGTCTCGCCGCGCTCGACTTCGAATGACACGTCCTGCAGCGCCGGAAAAACGGTGTGTCGCGGGATGCGCGTGACGAGCTCGATCAGGCGATCGATGGGACGCGCGTAAATGTCGTATTGCTTCGACAGCTCGGTCGCGCGCACGGCGAATTGCATCGGCGACATTCTACGGAGTTGTCGAGCAGGGCGTCCAAAACGAACGTGGCGGGCCGAAGCCCGCCACGTTGTGTAGTGCTTGTTGGAAAGATCGAGATCAGTGGCGCACTGCGCGTGTACGACTCGGCAGGACGATGATGACCGAATGCGACGTCTGCACGGATTGCCCGCCGGCTTCGACGGTCATTGAGACGGCGTAGGTGCCCGCCTTCGAATAGAGGTTCGTCACCTGCGCGAGGTTCGGCTTCGAGAACGGCGAGGAGCCGTCGCCGAAGTCCCACGTGACTTTCGTGACCGCGGTGTTGGCCGGATCGACGGACGGCGTGAATACCGCCAGCAACGGCCTCGACGTGTCAGGCGTGGCCGCAGTGAAGTCCGCTTTGAATTGAGGCGTGACTTGTGACGACTTCACGATGATCTGGCCGGTATTGGTGTAGTCCTGCTGATCGTTGTGCACCTTCATGGTGATCGTGTAGGTGCCGGGCAGTGTGTACTGGTGCGTCGGATTCGCAAGAGTCGAGTGCGCGGTGTTGTCGCCGAAGTTCCAGTCATACGTGTGCGTCGAGCAGCTGAGGTCGTACCCGGAAGGCTGCGGGAGGAACGTCAACAGCTCCGACGTGGTGCATCCGGCGTTGTTCGCCGCGGAGCATGAGAAGGACGCATTGCGATAGCCGGCCGTGAGATTGTCCGACGTCATCGTCTTGCACTTGCCGCCACTACCGCTGCCCGTGATCTTGACCGGAATCGTCGACGTGTAATTGAACTGGCTGCTGTTCGACACCGTCAGCGTGATCGTGTAATTCCCCGGGTTGGTATAGGTGTGCGTGGTGATCGAACCGCTGCCGGTCGTGTTGTCGCCGAAGCTCCAGCTGAAGGTGTGGCTGTCGCAACCGAGGTCATAGCCGTTGGGCTGGACGAGAAGCGTGACCAGCTCGCCGGTTCCGCACGTCGCCTGATTGGCGCTGTTGCACGGATCGCTAGTGCCTCTGTAGACCGGATAGAGATTGAGCGCCGACATGGTCGGGCATTTTCCGGTCGGTGGCGGCGGAGGAGGCGGAGGCGGGGGCTGCACGATGCCACCAACGGTGATCGACCCGTGTCCGACATACGTCTGCGTCGGATTCTTGACGGTCATTGTGATGGTGTATGTGCCGGCCGCGCCGTAAGCGTGCGTCGGACTGGCTTGCGTCGAGTGCTGCGTGTTGTCGCCGAAATCCCACTCGTAGGTATGCGCGGCGCAATTGATGTCATAAGAATTCGTTTGCGCGCCGAACGTGAGAGACGTCCCGACGCTGCAGCCGGCGTTTTGCGACACCGTGCACGTTAGCGACGAATTCAGATAAACCGGATAGATGTTGAAGTCGTTCATCGTCGGGCAGAGGATGCCGACGGTGGTGACACTGACCCCCTGCGTGACTGTCTTGGAGCCGATGGCGTTCGACACGGTGACGCTCACCGTATAAGAGCCGGTGGCGGTAAAGACGGGTGCATAGGTCGATTTATCTTCGCCGCCGATGACAGTCGCGGGACCAGTCGCGGACCACGAGAAGTGCCATCCATCGGAGGTCATGTTCACGCCGCTCTGCGAAGTGATCGAGAAATTGCACGGCGGGCCACCATTCGTGCAGCCGCCGCCGATCACCGGATCCGGACCATTGAGCGCCTTCGTAAAGGCCTTGCTCGTTTCCTTACCGGCGCACGTTCCCGTAAGAGCAGGAGTCGTGGTGATCTGCAGACGGACGCGAAGACCAATGGAAGTGAAGCTCGTCTTCGGCACGGACCATTGTGAGATGGACGTGATCGATCCCGTGCCCGCGGGTCCGGCGAGAACGACGTTCTCTCCGCCGTCGACGAGATCCCAGCGCCAGCTCAATGCGCCGGCCTGTGCGGTCGGAAGCGCCGTCGTGTCCGTCGACGCGCGCGAAATGCTGGAGAACACGAGGCTCGTGCCGCCGTCGGTGAAGTTTCCGATGGCCGCGGTGAATGGCTGAACGTTGTAAGAGAGACCGCTGAGCGCAACGCGGAAGTCAGCGCCGCCCGCGGTGGCGAAATTCACGTGCGGACCGTAATGCGCGGCATACGTCAATGTATGCGCTCCGCAAACGCCCGCGTTCATGAGATGGCTGCCGTTCGCGGCATAAGGAACTTTCGACGTCGAGACGTTGTCGATCGTCCACTCTGCATAGTGGCCTTCGACGTCGCCGTCGGAGCCGTCGAAGAACGAGTCGCCGGCGACGACAGGCGCGCTGGCGGCCGTTGTTGCATTCGTAATGTAGCTGAACGACGACGTGCCGTTCGTCACACCGATGCGCGCCGTTCCGGTCGTGAGGTTCACGCTGGTCTGGCCGACACCGCTTCCGCCCGTGTTCGTGGCAGTGACCGTACGGGCGCTGCCGAGGGTGGCGGGCGTAATACCGGAGTACTGGTGATCGACCGGAATTCCGGTGCTGCTGTTCGCAAGCGTATTCGGATCGGCACCCGCGGCCGCTTCGGGATTCCCGAAGTTCCATGCGAGCGTCTTCGGCGTCGGCGACGACGTCGATCCGAGGAAGCGAACTTTGTCGCCATAGAAGAGCGTCCCGGTGGGACGCGCCGGCGCATTTGGATTCACTGTACCGACAGCACCCTGTGCCGCGACCGCGACGTCGTCTTCGGAGCGGATCTGATAGACGTCGCCCAGGTCATAAGCAGACACGATCAGGTGCAGTTTGTTGTTGTTCTTGATCGGCAGCACGTCCCACATCAGGCCTTTGGCCACGCTGACGTAATTGGACGTGTTCTCTTTGTAGCCCTGAACGGCGATGTAGTAGTCGTTGAAGTAGTGGTTGAGTGGAATCTCCGTGAAGCTCGAGCCGTCGACGCGGTACAGGCGGAGATCGATGCCCACATTGAAGTCATTGACGACCATTGCAAGGTAGCCGTCGCCGTAGCGGAGTGTCCGCGGCTCGAGCTGCGGATTTCCGTTGGAGACAAGAACTGGAGTGCCGCTGAAACTGTTGCGACTGGCGTCACCCGTCAGTTTGAGGAGCGAAACCTGGTAGCTCGAACTCTGGAGCGCCGCGTAAAAATTGGTGCCGTCTGTATCGACAGAGGCGTAGCGGCCCCCTAGAGGCGGCAGGAACGTCTGCAGCGGCGCGCCGTTCACGATGAACGCGTCGTTGTTGTAGATGAGCAGCTTGCCGTCCGCCGTGACGATGGCCGTGCGGTCGGAAGTGGGCACTGCCTTCTGGAAAAACTGTCTGAAATCCGGATTCTGTTGAACGGGGTTGTCGACATTCGTGACGTCGTAGACCTGCACTGCGTTCGCGCCGCTGCCTTGGACGAGCGCGTAGTACTTGCCGTTCGAGGTTTTGACCGCGAAAACGTTGCTCGCCGAGTCGATGTTGCCCGGGCTTCCGTTCGGAAAGAACTGCGGCCCCTGCATGATGCTCGCATCGTTCGACCCGAGATCTTTCACGATGCCCCAGCCGAAGACCGAATATGCAATATAGACATTGCCGCGGTCGTCGATCGAGTAGTCGGCAAGACGATCTTGTCCGTCGATGATCACCGTTCGCCAGTTCGATGCTGACGATTCCGCATAGAACCACTGGTCCCACCGAAGCATCAGCTCCGGAAGCGCCGCATGAACGGACTCGAGCCTGCCGACGCCGCTCAATGAATTGGGCGCAACGAGCGGCTCGCGTGACTGAAGACGGCTGAAGAAGGTCGATTTGCTGTAAGCGGCGAGCGCGCTGCCCAGCTGTAGATAGATGCGATCTTTCTGCGGTGAATAGCGGGCGAGATACGCGCGGCCCGTACGGAATCCGCCTTGGAAGTCGATGACTTCCGTGGAGTCGAGGAAGCGCCCCGTGAAACCGCTGATCGGGTCGGCATAGCCCGGCGTCAGCTTGCCATGCGCGTTGCCGGAGCAGTCGGCGCAAGGTACTTCGACGTTCGGCGTGTTTGCCGGGTACGGCCAATGCTGGGCGACGACCGCGCGGGATCCGAACAGCATACAAAAGCCGACGACCAGATCGATAAAACGAAACCGTTTCACGTAACCTCCCGGAATGTTCGCGTGCGTGGAAGAAGTACGAATAAATATTATTCGACCTCTCTAAAACTGTCAATAACGAATGGGCGACGCGGACCTTTTTGGACTTGCCTTGGTTTACATCTTCGCTAAACAAAAAAGGGCGGGCCGGATTCCGGCCCGCCCTCGAAGGGCAACTGCTTGAGATGACGATTACGGAGTGGTGTTGGTTCCGGTGTACGGAGCCACGCCAGGCGTGCAAGCCGGGTCGCCCTGCGGGCAAACCGGAACGCCGCCGACGGGACCGATGGCCGGGCCACCGCTCTGGTTCGCCGAGCTGACTGCAATCGCGCCCGAGCAACCATTGCCGAGCCACGCAGCGTCAAAGTCGACGCCGAAGAGGCCAGCGCTGGAGCCCGCACCAGTCATCGAAACGATGACCCAGTTCTGAGACGCGCGAACGATGGTCGGGTGAAGCGCCACGTTCGCCGGGCCAGCGGTGGTGCCGCTGTTGAGGTTGAGGTACATCCAACCATCGGTGTCGCCCGGGGTCGTCAGGGTCGGCGGGAAGAGACCCGTCGCCGTGGTGTTCGGGTTCGAAGTTTCCGGAAGCGTGAGAGTCACCGGCGTGACCGGCGAAACGTCGCGCTGCGGATTGAAGATGCTCGGGTTCTCGTGCTCGTCAAAGCGGACGATTTCCGTGACGGTGAGAGCCGAGTTGGCCGCAACACCGGCGCAGGAAGACGCCGTGACGCCACCGATCGTACCGCTCGACGGTCCGGTGACACCTTCACGCCAAATGCGGTAGTTGGTGTTGAAGCTGGTCGGTCCGCCCTGGATCCAGCGTGCCGCGAAGACAGACGGGAGCGGCTGACGGCGGTCGGCGTTGATCGCCGTGCCGACGAACGACGTGGAACCATTGACGTAACGAGCGTAGAACGTGTACGGCAGGTTGGTCTGCTGACCCGTCAGGAGCACGCCCGCGGGACCACCCTCGGGGATGGCGCGGATGTGAACCATCGGGCTGCCGCCGGCGTAGTTGCTGCCAGTGGCCTTGTTCAGGATCTGGTAGTCGCCGATCAGCGTGTTGTCGAACAGAATTTCCGAAGCGAAGTAGATGGCGGACGTCGGCAGTGTGGTGGAGCAAACCGACGAAACGTCAACCGTGACGTAACCAACCGCGGTCGTCGCGGTGGTGTGCGTCGAGGAGTCGCTGCCCACGCGGGTCGATCCGCAAGAGCTGCCGAAGCCCGGCGCATTGTAGATGCCGGTCGTCAGCGCGCTCTGCGTCGCCGCGCGAACCGAGCCGTTGTACGTGCCCGGGAGGCCCGAGCAGTTCGTGACGGCGGCGAAGTTCGGGTTCGAGCTGTTCGAACCAGAGAGCGAGCCCGGAGTGGTCGTGGAGCTCGTTCCACCGAGGCCGGAGCCCGGCGCGATCACGCCCGTGACGATGATGTCATAGAGCGAGAGCGGCTGGACGTCGTAGCCGGTGAGGAAGATGTTGAAGTCGAGGACGGGGAATGACCAGTCGGTCCAAACCGTCACGTGAGCGATCTGCGGAAGACGGCTCACGTTCGTGATGGTGAAGAACGTGTCAGTCGCGCGCGTCGCGGTCTCAACTTCGAAGTACGGCAGAAGCAGCGTTGCCGCCGGGGCAACACTGATGTCGCACGAGTCGTCGTTGTTCGTTGTGGACGGACCGGCAGCAGCGCCGCCGACGCCAAACGTGAACGTCGCATCGGGCGAGGCCTGACGCAACGACCTCGAGCTCTGAGCGAACGCGGCGCCCGTCAAGCCGAGGGTGGCCACCAAGGCCAGGATCAAAATTTTCTTCATTTGTTTTCTCCTACACATCATGAGTTGCATTTTCGTTTCATCGATCTTGTCACCCTCTCTCGACGATACGATCACCTCCCGACGAGATTTTTTAAGCCTAAGGCTTGAAGTTGACGGTAAGACTATGGCGAAAAAACCAGCAAGTCAATACCTAAAACGGAATTTTATGACGTTACCCCATAGAATTTTTGAACCAAGGAGCGCGCATCATACTCGAAACGTGCTGAACGCGCCCTCAAAATTTTCTCGGGCAACGACGTGACGCTCCGCCGCCGGAAGGCGGCTCGCGACGCGAGATTCAACAGCGATACCACTTCTTTCGTGAGCGAACGTTCATCTACTTTTTCTGCGCCTTCGGCGACGCGCCATCCGCACCACGGTTGATGAATGCGTGAATCGATCCGTTCTGCAATCCGAGCTTCGACTCGTTCCCCGACTCGTACATCACCACGAGATCGGGACGTCCGTCGCCGTTCAGGTCCGCGACGGTGAGGTCGTAGTTCGGCTGCGGCTCGAGGGTCACGCCGCTCAACGTGGCGCGCGCGAAGTTGCCCTTGCCATCGCCGAGCAACACGACTGCTTCGCGATTCGGCTCGAACATCGTGAACGCGACGTCGAGATTGCCGTCGCCGTCGAAGTCTCCCGCTCCCATGCCCGAGATCGGACGCGCGCTTCCGATACGCAGGATCGGAACACGCTTCGCTTCCGTGCCCGTGAACGTGATGCGGTCGATGCCGACGATCTTGTCGAGCGTGGGACGCGATGCGATCTGCGCATCGACGTTGTCGGGCCAGTAGCGAAGATACGAGACGATGACGTCGTCGAGCTTCTTCGATGAGAACGGGCCCGCCGTCATCGCGGTGTAGTACGAGAGGAACGGCACGATCTTTCCGTCGTCGATCTTCGCCGCCGGAGCCCACGTCAACTTCTTCTTTTTGTCGCTCATGTAGAGAAGGTTGTGCGCCTGGTAGTACACGCTCGCGCCGAAGAAGTCGGGGATCGCGTCACCGTTGAAGTTTCCGAGCGCGATGTAGTCGCCGCCGACGGTGTACTTCGGATCCGCCGCGTCGATCCCTTCCCACTCCGTTCCCTTCTTCCTGTTCAGAAAGACGCGCACTTTTCCGTACGTCGTGGTCTCCGCTTCGCGTCCGACCGGACCCTCGCTGATGGCGATCACATCGAGATAGCCGTCACCATCCATGTCTTTCACCGCGACGCGACGGCTCGGAAAATCCGCCTGCGGCAAACCCTTGCTCGCGTCGGCGAAGTGTCCTTTGCCGTCGCCGAGGAAGACGCGGACACCTTGAAGGTGAACGGAGAAGGCGACGTCCATCTTGCCGTCTTTGTTGAAGTCCCCGGCCGCGACCGAGCCGTAGTCGATGCGATACGGCCACACCGTCTGCCACGGCGTCCAATGTCCTTTGCCGTCGCCGAGAAAAATCGTCGGCAGTCCGTTGCTGCCGCCGCGCTGCGGCGGTGTGATGATGTCGGCGAATCCATCGCCGTTCATGTCCGCGACCGCGAGCGAGTTGCGCCACGAGCCGCTCGTGGGCAAACCGTCGGATGCGTCTTCGAACTTGATCGTCGTCTTCGAAACCGCCGGCTTCAGCTCCGAGAACTCCGGCCGGATGTAGCGAAGCCAGTTCGCTTGCCCCTCGGTGTACTGACCGATCATTCCGGTCTGACCTGTGGCCTCGGCTTGCTGTTTGTCGTACGCCTCGATATTGACCGGCGTGTCCTGCACCCACACCCACACCCACTTCTCGTTCATCTGATAAACCTCGAAGACGAACGGCGTGCGCGAGTCGGCACGAACGAGTGCGGGATCGCCCTGATCGAATGCGGCCCACTTCCTGTCGTACTTCTCGATGTGGAACTCTTTTCCGTATCGATAGAACTTCGACTTCTCGTCGGGATTCGGACCGGGATCGACGAGGCCAACGCGCTCGTGGCGCTGCGCGGGCGTCTCCGGCTTCACGAACTTTGGTGTTCCGCCTTCGACTTCCGCCGCGGTGGCGGTCGTCGTCTGCGCGGTGGTCGTCGCGGGCTGCTGCGCGAACGCGAGCGCGGCCGCGAAGAGCGAGATCGATGCTGCGACGAATCCTGTGATGCGATGATGCATGAACTGAGTCTCCTTACTTTTGTTCGGTGCGCGTGTGTCAGACGAGGTCGACGAGATCCGGCTGCACACGCCTGAAGAAAAGCAGGCTGGCGATTCCTGCGGCGGCGGTGGCGGCCAGTAAGAAGACGATCGACGGCACGTCAGGTAACGGTGAACCGAGAAGTGCGCTCCGGAACAAACCGAGCAACGGCGTCAGCGGATTCCACGCGAACAACTTCGCGAACCGTCCCGCGGGCTGGTAGAGGATCGGGCTGAGATAGAAGAGAACGGAGAGAACGAAGCCGAGAATCTGTGCGAGATCGCGGAAGAAGACGTACGTGGCCGCGAGCATCAGCGAGACGCCGATCTGCAGCGAGAGCTGCAGCGCCAGCGCGAACGGAAGAAGCCAAGCCATCGCCGGCATGCCGCGCGTCATCGCGATCACGACCATATAAAGAATGAGGGCGACCGTCTCGAAGAGCATCGCCGACACGTTCGGTACGACCACGAGCAACTCGCTTCGCAGTGGCAGCCGCCGCACCATCGGCGCGTTCTCAACGATGCTCGTCATCCCGCGCATCAGCCCTTCGTTGATGGCCATCCAAGGTAGAAGTCCGGAGAGTAAGAAAGAGATGTAGCTACCACCGCCGGGAAAGATGCCGCGCATCGGGATCATGAAGGTGAAGACGAACCAGTAGACTCCGACGAGGATGGCGGGCTGGAGAACGACCCAGAAGACGCCCAGGGCGGACGCGGTGAAGCGGCCGACAAAGTCGCGTTTGATCAGTTCTCTGAGGAGGTGGAGGTCAGCGGTAATGGTGAACCCCGGACCCTGGACGGAAGGGCGCTTGCAAACCGGCGGCACGTTATTGTCTAATGCCATAAAAGTCAACGAAACGCGCATGAACAGGCCAGCCCAACTCGAACTCGTCGGACGCAAAATCCGGCAACTCCGCCGTCAGCGAAAGCTGACGCAGGTGGAGCTCTCCGAGAAGATCGGTATTCATCAGTCCGATCTGTCGCGGATGGAACAGGGCGAGTACAAGGTCGGCCTCGACACGCTGCTGAAGATCCTGCAGACGTTCGATCTCAGCATCGGCGACTTCTTCGAAGAGCACGACGAAGCGGAATCGCTGTACAACAAGTTCCGCACGCTGAGCGAGACCGCGCAGAAGGAAGTGGAGAGCTTCATCGAGTTTAAGCGTCGCCAGGAGCTCGAAACCTGGGACGATGAGGGTGGCGGGGGCGGCGATGCTTAACCGAGTCGAAGAACTGCGTCAGCTCGCGGTCGCGAAGGTTCGCGAAGGCGAAGCGGAAGAAGCGCTCGCGCTTTTCGATGAAGCCCGCGCGCTTGCCACGGACGAAGAAGTCCGTGAACTAATCACGATCAACAAGGCCGATGCTCTCATCGGCATGGAGCGCGGCGGTCCGGAAGTCGCGGAGCTGCCGCGCATCCTGATGCGGCGCCGCAATCTGCGCCACTCGTTCCTCGCGGCGTACGCGCTGATGTACAAGCACCGCATCGAGAGCGAGAACAAGCGCGGCATCTTCTACGGCGAGCTCGCTCTCGGAGTCGCGCAGGAAGCCGAGCAACCGCTCTGGCAAATCGGTGCGCTCAACGATCTCGGCATCATCTACGAGATCGATTCGCAATTCGAAAAAGCGATCGCATCCTTCGAAACGGCGCTCGGGCTCATCGAGCAGGTCGCCGACGAAGGCGATCATCGCCACAGCTACAGCGCGGCTTTGCAGAACTTGGGATCGGCACGACTGCAGGCGGGAGACATCTCGCAGGGTCTGGCCGACATCCATAAAGCGCTTCCTCTCATCACCGCGCCGTGGGCACTCGCGGAAGCGCATATCGATCTTTGCTACGGATACCTCGAAGCGGGCGACAACGTCCGCGCGCGCGAGCACGGAGTCCTCGGCCTCGAGCACGCGAGCGAAATGCGCCAGACGCGAAACGCGCACTACCTCCTCGGCGAAGCCGCATACAAACTCGGCGATCACGAGACGGCGGAAGCGCACTTCGATGAGCTCTGCCGCTTCTACCCGCAGTTCCGCAATCTGAAGAGTCTCTTGTTTGCGCTCGATCTCCGAGCGATGGTGAATCTCAAACTATGAAACGAATCGTCATCGCGTTCGCACTCATGATCGTTTCGCTGGCCGCTTTCGGCCAGGCGATCGATCGCGACGTGTTGCTCGCCGGCGACGGAGCGCTTTACACCGTCGAGAGCTTTTTCGCGACGCAGGCGGACACGCAGATCCGCTCCACCCGTTATCTCTCGCTCACGATTCAGAAGGGCACGGAGACGCAGAAACAGATCGTACCGACGACGGCGATCGGCGGCTCGCACCTCGAGCCTTCGCTCGCGTACGACAACGAAACGAAGACGCTCTTCATCTTCTGGGAAGCGGCGCGCAGCGGCGCTCTCGCGACCGATCTCGCATTCGTGTGGTATCGCGACGGCGTGTGGGGCAAAGTCACGACGCTCGACGGCGCCGACTGGGATGCTCGCACGAACCTGCGCATCGCCCTGACGCGCAAGACCGAGACGACCGGCAAAGATGGTTTGCCGACATCGCTGCCCGAGATCACGGTTCATGCGGTGTGGTGGCAGTCGGGCGGCATGACGGAGTGGGCGCGCTACGCGATGATCACGCTCGATCACGATGACGTGATCGTCGACAACGTTCAGAACCTCACCGACTTCGTTCCGGCGAACGCGAAGTTCGTCGATGTGCCGTCGCAGCGCGAGATCCTTCGCCACCCGGCGGTCTTCGAGTCTTCGACTCACGACACCGTCGACGTCGTGTTTGGCGATCCGCGCACCGACAAGATGCACCGCGTCACTCTCAAGCCCGTGCTTCAGGGCCGCGTGCGCATCACCATCGGAAAGACCAAAGAGATTCCGACGCCGACCGCAACGATCAACTCCGTCGGAAACGTCAGCGCGATCTCGACCGGCGCCGACGACATCGCCTACTACTTCGCGACCAGCGACTCGATGAAGTACATGATCTACAAGAACGGAGCGTGGTCGAACGTTCGCTCGATCGCGTTGGGCGATCGCCTCAACGCCGACGGCGCCGTGAACGCGCTGCGCCGCATGCTGAGCTCCGAGTAGCAAACAAAAACGCAACCAACGAAAAGGCCGGCATCGCTGCCGGCCTTTTGTTTTTGTTGCGATCGTTCTCGGCTACGGCGTCGTGTTCGTTCCCACGTACGCGCCCGCGCCTGGCGTGCATCCCGGATCGCCAAGGGGGCACACGAGTACTCCGCCGACGGGACCGATCGGCACTCCGCCGCTCGAGTTCGCAGCGCTGACGGGCACCGCGCCCGAACAACCGTTGCCGAGCGTGCCGGCGTCGAAGTCGACGGCGTAGATGCCGCTCGCTTTCAAGGACGTAACGACCCAGTTCTGCGACGCGCGCGTAATCGTGGGATGGAGCGCGAGATTCGCGGGTCCTGCCACCGTACCGCTGTTGAGGTTCATGTACATCCAGCCGTCGGTGTCGCCCGCGGGTGAGTTGCTCGGCGGGAACACTCCTCCGGCAGTCGTTACCGTCGACGTCTCCGGCAACGTGATTGCGATGGGAGTGACCGGCGAAACGTCGCGCTGCGGGTTGAAGATGCTCGGGTTCTCGTGCTCGTCGAAACGAACGAGCTCCGTGACCGGAAGCGCGGAGTTGTTGGCAACGCCGGCGCAACTCGTCGCGGTGACGCCGCCAAGGACGCTGTTGGTCGGTCCGGTCACGCCCTCACGCCAGATGCGATAGCTCGAGTTGAACCCGGCGGTGCCTCCGTCGGTCCAACGAGCCGCGAAGACCGATGGCAACGGCTGACGGCGGTCGGCGTTGATCGCTGTCGGACCGACGAACACCGATGAACCGTTCACGTAGCGCGCATAGAACGTGTATGGAAGATTCGTCTGCGAACCGACGAGCTGCACGCCGGCCGGGCCACCTTCTGGAATCGCGCGGATGTGGACCATCGGGCTGCCGCCGACGTAGTTGAAACCCGGCGTCTTGTTGAGGATCTGGTAGTCGCCGAGGAACACGTTGTCGAAGAGAATCTCCGACACGAAATACTGCGGCGTCGTGGGCAGGGTCGTCGAGCACACCGACGTCACGTCCACGGTGAGGTAACCAACCGCGGTCGTCGCGGTCGTGTGTGTACCGACGCTGCCAACGCGCGTGGATCCGCACGAGCTGCCAAAGCCGGGCGCGTTGTAGATGCCCGTAGTCAGGGCGCTCAGAACGGCCGTTCGAACGGCTCCGTTGTACGTGCCCGGCAGGCCGGTGCAGTTCGCAACGGCCGCGAGATTCGGATTCCCCGAGTTCGCAGCGGAGAGTGATCCCGGCGTCGTCGCCGAGCTCGTGCCGCCGAGGCCGGAGCTCGGCGCGATCACGCCGAGGACGACGATGTCGTACAGCGAAAGAGGCTGAACGTCGTAGCCGGTGAGAAAGATGTTGAAGTCGAGAACGGGGAACGACCAGTCCGTCCACACCGTCACGTGCGCGATCTGCGGAAAGCGGCTCACGTTCGTGATCGTGAAGAACGTGTCGGTCGCGCGTTGCGCGGTCTCGACTTCGAAGTACGGCAGAAGAAGCGTCGCCGCCGGAGCAACCATGATGTCGCACGAGTCGTCATTGTTCGTCGTCGACGGGCCGCCGGCAGCGCCGCCGACGCCGAACTGATACGTCCCGTCGATCTTCGCTCGATGCGCAGTCATGCGTTGCGCGAACGCGGGTAGTGTGAGACAGACAAGGGTCACCACGAGAAGGGGCACCATTCTCTTCATGCATCTCTCCTGTCTTCTTCAGTTGGATCTGGGGTGGGACGGAGAGAAGAGTATGGCCGCGCGAAAGTGCGAGTCAATGAAAAGGCCGGCATCGCTGCCGGCCTTTCGTTCAGTACGTAATGCGAGGACGTTTACTTGTTCATCAGGAGGTACGCAATGATGAGCGCGTAGATGACGAGCGACTCGATCAGGGCGAGACCGATGATCATTGCCAGTCGGATCGCGCCGGCTGCCGACGGATTGCGGGCGATGCCTTCGCATGCCGCGGCGATGCCGCGCGACTGACCGATGGCGCCGGCCGCGGCAGCGATGCCGAGCAGGAACGCCGCCGAGACGAGACCCCAGCGAACGCCTGTGGTAGTCGCGCCGGAGAGCGGCTCGTACGGGGTCGCAGTCTGCGCGAACGACGACACCGCGCAAAGCGCGATGACGACGAACATGAGGACGATTTTCTTGTTCACTCCGATTCTCCTTTCGTAATTTCGCGAAATCGAATTCAGTGTTCTTCCGCTGCCGTGGCGCCGCTGATGTACACCATCGTCAGCATGATGAATACGAAGGTCTGCAGGAACGCTCCGAAGATTCCGAGAGCCATCATCGGCATCGGCGCGATGATCGGAACGAGTCCCATGAAGATCCCGGTGGCCGTGTGCTCACCGAAGATGTTGCCGAAGAGACGCATGCTCAGCGACAGGATGCGCGCGAAGTTTCCGATCAACTCGATCGGAAACATGAGCGGCGCGAGCCACCACACCGGTCCGGCGAAATGTTTGAGGTAGTGGAGGAATCCCTGCGCGCGGATGCCCTTCCAGTTGTAGTAGAGGAATGCGGAGATCGAGAGCGCAAACGTCGTGTTCGGATTGCTTGTCGGCGGCGCAAGGAAGTAGAAGAGGCCGAACATGTTCGAGATGAAGATGAACACCGCGAACGCGCCGATGATGTAGAGAAACTTCTCGCCGCCGTGCCCGATGATGTCGTGCAGCAGCGCCTTCAATCCGCTGACCGTCACCTCGAGCAGATGCTGCACCGTGCCGGGGTTATCGCGGCTGATGCGCCGCGAGGCCAGCGGAAAAACGATGCACGAGATCAGCAGCACCAGCGCCGCCATGATCACGTGATCGGGGATGTCCCACGACCACTGATGCTGCACGCTGTGCCAAAGATGGTTGACCGGACCGTAGAGTATTGAGCCTTCGTGTTCCATTCACTCACTCGTGGGGCTTTTGAACATTGAGAATGCAGCTTCGCCGATGATCCCCACCACCATGATTGATGACCCCAACAGCACACTGACCGCATTGAACCGGGCGACGTAGATCAGTACCAGGATCGCTGCACCGAGGAGAAGGAGTCGCGCGACCGCGCGCACCGTGAGCCTCCAAGGTTTGATTCGTGGTGACGGCTGAAGCAGAGCACCGATGAACTGCTCCCGCCAAAGGAAGCTGATCATAGTGACGGCAGCAGCGCAAGTCAATCCGAGAAAAGCGCGAAAACCGGCCCAAAACAGCGTGAAAATCGCGAATACGACGTAGGCTCCGACGCTGATTCCTTTGACGCGCCGGAGCGCTGCTTCCTCACGCTCCATCCGACCTTGTGCCGGCGCGAAACAGGTTCACGAATCCCGCCGCGATGCCGAGCGCCGTGCAGATGATCGTCAGCCACGGCCTGGTGTGAAACGCGCCGTCGAGCCAGCGCCCGAGAAAGAATCCAAGTGCGATCGCGACCGGAAAAACGAGCCCGAGCGTCGCGACCTCGTAGAGGGCGTTGGCCTCTTTGCGTTTATCGTCCGACATGGAGCACGCCGCGCGCGGCGACCCATTGCGACGACGTCATCACCTGATCGATGAGCGGCGCGGGAAGGAAACCGAAGATGAGCGTGACCGCGAGCGCGATCCCGGCGACGAGCTTCAGCGGCGCGGTGATGGCGACGTCCGCGTCGCGTCCTTCGCGCAGATACATCGCCACGACGAGACGCAGGTAGTAGAACATCGAAACGGCCGACATCAGCACGGCGATGATCGCCAGCCATCCGAAGCCGGCCTGCACCGCCGCGGCGAAGAGAAAGTACTTGCCGAGAAATCCCGCCGTCGGCGGAATGCCGCCGAGCGAGAGAAGGAAGATGAACATCGCGAACGCCCAGAACGGGGCGCGCCGCGAGAGTCCTTCGAAGTCGTCGACGCGCTCGCCGGCGTATTCGTGGCGACGCATCATCAACACCGTCGCCCAGATTCCGAGATTCGCAAACACGTAGACGACGGAGTAAAGCAACACTCCTCGGATTCCGTTCGCGTTCAGCGCGATGATGCCCATCAGCACGTAACCGGCGTGCGCAATCGACGAGTACGCGAGCATGCGCTTCACGTTGTCCTGCGTGATCGCCGCGAGGTTGCCGAGGACCATCGAGAGCGCGGCGACCGTCGCGAGGACGTTGCTCCAGTCGAGCTGGAAGTTCGGGAGCGCGACGTAGAAGATTCGCGCGAAGATCGAGAACGCGGCCGCTTTCGACGCGGTCGAGAGGAATGCGGTGATCGGCGTCGGCGCGCCTTCGTAGACGTCAGGAGTCCACACATGGAACGGCGCGGCGGCGACTTTGAAGCAGAGTCCCGCGCCGAGCAGCATGATGCCGAACATCAGCGCGTCGTTCGTGATGAGCGTCGACATCGCGCGCGCGATGTCGAACAGATTCAGCGATCCGCAGACGCCGTAGATCAGCGAGATGCCGTACAGCAGAATCGCGGAGCTGACTGCGCCGAGGACGAAGTACTTCATCGCCGCTTCGGTCGACTTGATCTCGTTCTTGAAATAGCCCGCGAGGATGTAGCTCGAAAGCGACATCAACTCGAGGCCTGTGTAGATCGTGATGAGGTGGACGCCGGAGACCATGAACATCATGCCGCACAGCGCGAAGCCGAGCAGCGAGTAGTACTCCCATGACGAGTAGCGCGACTCGCGAAGGAAGTCGTCGCTGAGCAGCACGACCATTCCGATCGCGGCGATGAAGAGCAGCTTGAAGAAGATCGAGAACGCGTCGAGCGCGAACATCGCGTTCAGTCCGCGCGAGACTTTGTACGACGGATCCTGAACCGCCCACGAGCATGCGATGACCGTTGCCGCAGTCACCGCGAGGATGAAGATCATCACCCACTTCGCCGACTCTTCGCGCCCCTTCATGCCCGTCACGGGCGCGAGGAGCAATGCCGATGCACCGATCGCAATCACGATCTCGGTCAGCAGCAGAACGAGGTCGGACCAGTTCATCGAATCTCCGCCACGTGTTCTTTCGGCGCCTCCGGCGCCGCAGTCGGCGCGAGCGGTCCATCGAAATACGTCGGATCAACCTGACGAACGATGTAGTTGACCGGCTCCTCGATCGTCTCGAAGAAGATGCCCGGCGCGATGCCGATCCAGATCATGCACGCGACGAGCGGCAGAAGCGTGAGCAGCTCGCGGCGATTGACGTCCTTCAAAACCTGATTCTTCGGATTGTCGAGCGGTCCCCAGAACACGCGCTGATAGAGCCAGAGTAAGTACGCGGCGCCGAGGACGATGCCGAGCGACGCGATCGCGGCGAACCACATCGTGCCGAACCAGCGCGAGTTCGCCGCGCCGAGAAGAATCGTGAACTCACCGATGAATCCGTTCAGCGCGGGAAGTCCCATCGACGAAAGTGCCGCGATCAAGAACAGCGTCGCGTACATCGGCATCTGCTTCGCCAGTCCGCCGTACTCCGAGATCAGACGCGTGTGGCGCCGCTCGTAGACGATGCCGACGAGCAGGAACAACGCGCCCGTCGAGATGCCGTGATTGATCATCTGGATGACCGAGCCGCGCAGTCCCATCGGATTCAGCGCGAACATGCCGAGCATGACGAAGCCGAGGTGCGAGACCGATGAATACGCGACGAGCTTCTTCATGTCTTTCTGCACGAGCGACACGAGTGCGCCGTAGACGATGCCGATCAACGCGAGGATGACGATCGGCAGCATCAACTCCTTCGTCGCGTCGGGAAGAATCGGCAGCGCGAATCGCACGAAGCCGTACGTTCCCATCTTGAGGAGAACAGCGGCGAGGATCACGGAGCCTGCGGTCGGCGCTTCGACGTGGGCGTCAGGAAGCCACGTGTGGAACGGGAACATCGGCACCTTGATGGCGAAGCCGAAGAAGAAGCCGAGGAAGATCCACCACTGCAGGTTCGGCGGAATCAGGTGTCCGATCTTGTGATACTGCAGCACGCTGAACGTCGCGGGATTGCCAAGGCCGTGGATGTTCAAGAAGGCGATGCCGCCGTCGTTGAAGAAGTAGAGCGCCAGGATCGAGAGCAGCATCAGCACCGATCCGGCGAGCGTGTAGAGGAAGAACTTGATCGCGGCGTAAAGCCTTCGCGATCCGCCCCAGATGCCGATGATGAAGTACATCGGCACGAGCATGATTTCCCAGAAGACGTAGAAGAGGAAGAAGTCGAGCGCGCAGAACGTGCCGATCATTCCCGTCTGCAGCAGGAGCAGCAGAACGTAGTACTCCTTCTGGCGATGATCGATGGCGCTGAACGACGAATAGACGGCGATGAGACCGGTGAGCGTCGTGAGAAGGATGAGAAGCAGCGAGATGCCGTCGATGCCGAACGTGTAGTCGACGCCGAGCGACGGAATCCAGTGCCAGCTCTCTTTGAATTGAAAGTTTGCGACGCCGACTTTTTTCGGATCGAAGTAGAGCCACAGCGGAATGGAGAGAATGAAGTCGATCGCGGCGATGACCGTCGCCGCCGTCTTGATCGCGCGCGCGTTGTCGCGGTTGATGAAGAAGACGATGAAGAGCGCTCCGACCAAGGGGATGTACGTGATCAGCGAGAGGATCGGAAAGCCCGGATTGTCGTAGATGCCCATTCAGTTCTCCCCTAGCCTCACGCCTTGGTGAAGAGGTAGACGACGGCGAGGAGCACGATGCCGGCGCCCATGATCATTGCGTAGTTCTGCACGAATCCCGATTGCATGCGGCGGAACATCATCGATCCGCCTTTCGCCGTGGACGCGACGCCGTTGACCGCGCCGTCGACGACGTAAGTGTCGAAGAGACGCGAGCCATGTCCGAACAAGAACACCGTCGCGTGGCGCACGAGATTCACGGCGCCGTCGATGACATACACATCAAACAACGCCAGGAACGTCGCAAACAGAATCGTTCCTCGGATCACCGTCGCGTTGTACAGCTCATCGACGTAGTACTTGTTCGTGAGAACCTGATGCACCGGCGCGAGACTCGTCGCCAGCCGCTTCGGAATCGACCACGTGGAATCCTTCAAATAGAAACGCGTGGCCTGCCAGATTCCGAAGAGCGCGACGCCTACCGAGATCGCCATCAGCAGAATCTCGAGCGCCTTCGATGCTTCGTGGAAGTGATACTGATGTCCGCCGAGCGGCAGCAGCACCGGCTCGAGCCAGCGCTGGAACGGAGTCGGGAATCCACCGCCGAGCGCCGCCGGCCATCCAATCCATCCGCCGATGATCGACAACACGGCGAGGATCATTAGCACGCCGGTCATCGACCACGGCGATTCATGCGGCTCATGCGCATGCGTGTGATGTCCGTGGCCTTTGTCGCTGTGCTCGTCGCCTTGATCGAGGTGACGCTGATCGGGAATCAGATTGTGTCCGCCGTGCTCCGGCTCCGACGTCTCGATGCCTTCGACTTTTGCACCGCGGTACTCGCCCCAGAACGTCATGTAGTAGAGGCGGAACATGTAGAAGGCGGTGAGTCCCGCGCCGAATGCGCCGATCAACCAGATCGGCGCTGAGAACGCGTACGCGCCGGCGAGAATCTCGTCCTTCGAATAGAAACCGGCGAACAGCGGGATGCCGGCGATCGCGAGCGTCGCGATCAGCATCGTCATGTGCGTCTTCGGCATGTACTTGCGCAGACCGCCCATCTTGCGCATGTCCTGTTCGCCGCCGACGCCGTGAATCACGGAGCCCGCGCCGAGGAAGAGGCACGCTTTGAAGAACGCGTGCGTCATCACGTGGAAAATCGCCGCGGTGAACGCGCCGACTCCTGCGCCGAGGAACATGTAGCCGAGCTGCGAGACGGTGGAGTAAGCGAGGACTTTCTTGATGTCGTTCTGCGCGAGTCCGATCGTCGCGGCGAAGAGCGCGGTCAACGCGCCGACGATCGCAACGACCGCCATCGCCGTCGGCGACAAGCGGAACAACACGTTCGAGCGAACGACCATGTACACGCCGGCGGTGACCATCGTCGCCGCATGAATGAGCGCGGAGACCGGCGTCGGTCCGGCCATCGCGTCGGGCAGCCAGACGTACAACGGCAACTGCGCCGACTTGCCGCACGCACCGACGAACAGCAGCAGGCAGATTGCCGTCGCGATGCCCGCATATGTCTGCGGATGCGCGGCCGCGAGCGCGAAGACTTTGCCGTAATCGGATGTGCCGAACGTGTTGAAGATAAAGAAGAGGCCGAGGACGAATCCGAAATCGCCGATGCGATTCGTGATGAACGCTTTCTTGCCCGCGTCGGCCGCGAAGTTCTTGTCGTAATAGAACCCGATCAACAAGTACGAGCAGAGGCCGACGCCTTCCCAACCGACGAACATGACGAGGTAGTTGGCGCCGAGCACCAGCAACAGCATCATGAACATGAAGAGATTGAGGTACGTGAAGAAGCGCGTGTAGCCCGTCTCGTGCGACATGTAGCCGGTCGCGTAGACGTGAATCAGGAACCCGATCCACGTGACGATCAGCAGCATCGTGCACGACAGCGTGTCGATCCGAAATGCGAAGTCGACGGAAAAGTCGGCGATGAATCCGCCGGTGACGTGGCCGATGCCCGTGGGAATCCACGTGTAATACACGTGCTGGAACGCGCGCTCGATGCCGCTGTTCATGTACGAGATCACCGTCCACGCCGCGAGCAGCGCCGAGAGTCCCGTCGTTCCGAGCGCGAAGAGATTCGTGATCGAGCGATTCTTCGGCGTCAGCGGATTCATGAACGCGCGCGATCCGTTCACGAGCGCGCCGAGCGCGGGCAGGAGCGGAATCGCGAGCAGAATCGCGGGACTAACCATTCAGCTCCCTCGCCTCGTCCACGTTCACGGTGCTCTTCAAGCGATACAACTGAATGATGATCGCCAGTCCCACCGCCGCCTCTCCCGCCGCGACCGTGATCACGAAGATCGTGAACACCTGGCCTTCGAGACCGGCGAGGCGATGCGAGAACGCGACGAAGTTGATGTTGACGGCGTTGAGCATCAGCTCGATCGACATCAACACCGTGATCATGTTGCGCCGGATGATCACGCCGAGAAGTCCGACGGAGAAGAGCGCGCCGGAGAGCATCAGGTAGGCTTCGGTGCTAGGCACTCATCGCCTCCTTCACTTCTTTCTCCGTCGCCACTCGCTCGAGCATGTACGCGGGGGCCGTCTCTTCTTCGATTGCGCTCAGCTCGCGCTTGCCGATGACGATCGCGCCGATCATCGCCACGAGCAGGAAGAGCGATGCGATCTCGAACGGCACCAGGTAGTCCGTGTAAAGCGCCGTCCCCACCGCCTCGGAATTTCCGCCGCTCCACTTGTAGCGCGCGATGTGCTTCGTCGTGACGGTGCCGTCGGCGTTGTGAATGCGGCGCGTGATGTGACGCGCGTTGCTGCCGAGCCGGCGCTTGTTGGCGATCTCGTCGTGATAGACGCCCGGGCGAACCATCGTCGTGAAGAGGATGAAGAGTCCGAGAAAAACGGCGAAGCCGCCTTTCCAGAAATTCGAGAGGACGCGTTCGTCGGGAAGATGCCGCACGTTGATGAGCATCACGACGAAGAGGAAGAGCACCATGATGCCGCCGGCATAAACGAGGATTTGCACCGCGCCGACGAACTCCGCGCCGCGCATCACGAAGAGAACGGCGACGCAGAGGAACGTGAGTAGCAGGAAAAGCGCTGAATGAACCGGATTGCGCATCGCCACGACGAGGATCGACGACGCGAACGCGATCGCGCCGATGATCGCGAATACGAGCAGCGGCATGTTCGCGGTCAGCGAATCCATTACTCGACGTCTCCGCGCAGTTGCTTCGGCGTTTCTTCTTCAGGAAGTCCGGTGTACTTCGGACGATCTTCCCAGTACTCGAGCTCCTGCATGTTGAAGTAGAGATCGTTGCGATCGTACGAGGCCAGCTCGTACGTCTTCGTCGTCAGCCAGATCGACTTCGGCTTCGTGGGACACGCTTCTTCGCAGAGCGCGCAGAACATGCAGCGCTTCACGTCGATGTCGTAGCGGTCGAGGACTTTCAGCTTCTTCATCTTGCCGTCGACTTCGCGCTGTTCGTCGTGAACGTCGATGTAGATGATGTCGATCGGACACGCCACCGCGCACAACTTGCATGCGATGCAGCGATCGAAGCTGAAGCGGAACATGCCGCGGAAACGATCGGCGGGCTCGAGGCGCTCTTCCGGATATCGAATCGTGACCTTCGGTTTGAAGATCTCGCGGAAGGTCGTCTTCAGCCCCTCGAACATGTCGAGCAGCAGAAACTTCTCCGTCCACCTCGGCTTCGGATACTCAACGAGCATGCGCCACCTTTGCGGGCGCCGGACGCGCGCCGCGGAAGAGAAGGAACAGAGTGAACGCGATCGTCGCCGCGCCAATGATCGACAGCAGGATCTCGCCGTTGAACTTCAGATCCTTCATCGCCAGCACCACGATGCCGGTGACGAAGATGTTCACCAGCGCGAGCGGGATCATCCACTTCCATCCGAGGTCCATCAACTGATCGAAGCGGAAGCGCGGGAACGTGCCGCGGAACCAGATGTAGATCAGCATGAAGATCATCACCTTCGTGATGAAGATCGCCGCGCCGATCAATCCACCCCATACGCCAAGGTGACTCAAGCCTTCGGTGGTGATGCCCCATCCGAAGAGCGACAGCGACCAGCCGCCGAAGAAGAGCGAGACCATCAGACAGCAGTTGACGGTCATCGACGAATACTCGGCGAGCATGAAAAACGCGAACTTCATCGCCGAGTACTCGGTGTGATATCCGGCCACGAGCTCCGACTCCGCTTCCGGCAAATCGAACGGGGTGCGGTTGTTCTCCGCGTTCATGGCCACGAGAAAAATGAATGCGGCGATGAGTTGCGGGAAGAGATTCCAGACGTGCATCTCCTGGTACTTGATGATCTTCACCAGGCTGAATGATCCGGACAGCATCAGCACGCCGACGATCGACAATCCGAACGGCACTTCGTACGACACCATCTGCGCCGCAGAACGAAGTCCGCCCATCAATGAGTATTTGTTGTTCGACGCCCAGCCGCCGAGGATGATGCCGTACACGCCGGTCGAGGTGAGCGCGACGATCAACAGCAGCGCGATGTTCGTATCGGTCGGCACGAACGTCGGCGGCGGACCGTAAGGAATCAGGCAGAAGACGATGAACGCCGGAATGAGCGGCAACATCGGTCCGAGAAAGTACGCGACCGTTTCCGCACTCGTCGGAACGATGTCTTCTTTCAGAAGGAACTTGATCGGATCGGCGATGATCTGGAAGAGACCTTTTGGTCCGACGCGATTCGGTCCGAGGCGCGCCTGCATGAATCCGAGGAGGCGGCGCTCGATGTAGTTCATCGCCGCGACGATCACCTGAACGATGACGAACGCGACGAGGAACTTGACCAGCGGCCACACCAGGTACCGCATCCACGGATTGATCATCGATCGACCTCGCCGAGCACAATATCAATCGTCCCGATCAACGCGACGAGATCCGACACGAGATGTCCCTGCGCCATCGCCGGGAGCGCCTGCAGGTTCACGAATGAAGGCGGACGCACGCGGCAGCGATACGCATTCTGCGTCTTGCCGTCGCTGATGATGTGGTAACCGAGCTCCCCTTTCGGCGACTCGATCGAGTGATAGACCTCGCCTTCCGGCGGACGAATGACGCGCGAGATTTTCGCTTTGATGTCGCCGGCCGGCGTCTGTTTGATCAGCGGAATGCACTGCTCGAGGATCCGCTTCGACTGCCGCATCTCCGCCATGCGCACGAGATAGCGATCGTAGGTGTCGCCGTTCTTGCCGATCGGAATCTCGAAGTCCAGTTCGGGATAGCACTCGTAAGGCTGCGCGCGACGCAGATCCCATTCGACGCCCGATCCGCGCAGCGGCGGACCGGTGACGCCCCACTCGATCGCGTCTTCGGGCGTGAGCACGCCGATGCCGACGGTGCGTCGCTTCCAGATGCGATTGTTCGTGAGGAGCGCTTCGTATTCATCGACGGCGGCGTCGAACTTGCCGATGAACTCTTCGATGTTGTCGAGCCAGTTCGGCGGCATGTCGTCAGGCATCCCGCCGATGCGCATGCAGTTGAGCGTGAGACGCGCGCCGCAATACTGTTCGAAGAGATCGAGGATCTGTTCGCGCTCGCGGAAGCAGTAGAAGAACGGCGTCATCGCGCCGATGTCGATCGCGTGCGTCGCGAGCCACAAGAGGTGCGACGAGATGCGCTGCAACTCGGAGAGGATCACGCGCATCAGCTGCGCGCGTTTCGGAATCTGCTTCGTTACGCCCATCAGCTTCTCGACTGCTTCGACGAAGCCGAGGTTGTTGGTGGCGGAGGCGACGTAGTCCATGCGGTCCGTGTGCGGGATGCACTGCGGATACGCCATGTTCTCGAAGAGCTTCTCGGTGCCGCGATGCAGGTAGCCGATGATCGGCTTCGCTTCGATGATGCGCTCGCCGTCGATCTTGAGAAGAACGCGCAGCACTCCGTGCGTCGACGGATGCTGCGGGCCGAAGTTCACTTCCATTTCGTGGACGTCGAACATTCGGCTAGACCTTCCCCACCATCAACTGCTTGAGCATCGACTCCGTCTCGTCCTCGCCGGGCACGCAGAGCGTGAGATCCTTCGTCTCGCCCTTCGCGATCGCTTCCGCGTAGCCTTCGCAATCCCATCCGCACGCGGTGCAGTCGGTCTGCGCCATCGCCGCGAAGAGTTTGTCTTTCAGATCGCCCGACTTCGCAAGCTCCATGCGCTCGGGAAGCGGTTTTTCGGGATCGTGCCACGGCGCGTCTTCGGTCGGCTTGGCCGTGTCGGCGACGACGCCGGCGAGCTCCGGCGCGGGCGCCTGCTGCGATTTTTCTTTCCCGGCGATCTGCGCGGGCGGCCATGTGCCGTACGTCTGCCAATCGCCTTTGTAGACGTTCACGTCCTTGACGTCTTTGCCGGTCGATCCCGCTTTCGGTCCGCCGCCGGCGGGGAAGACTTCGGGATAGATGCGCGCGCCGGTGTCGATGCCGCGAATCGGAAAGTCTTTGCGCAGCGGATGGCCGTTGAAGCCTTCCCACATCAGGATGCGCTCGAGGTTCGGATGTCCGTCGAAGCGGATGCCGAACATGTCGAACGTCTCGCGCTCGTGCCAGTTCGCGGTCTTCCAAACGGACGTCACCGTCGGAACGGCGTCGTCGGTGAAGACGCGCAAACGAACGCGCGCGTTTTTCGGAAACGAGTAGAGCGTGTAGGCCACGCCGTAGCGCGGACCTTTGTGATTCGGATACGTCGAGTAGTCGACGCCCGCGAGATCGACGAGATAGTTGAACGTGTCGCTCTTGAACGAGCGCGCGACGTCGACGATGCGGTCGCGATCGACGACGAGCGTGATCTCGCCGGCGAATTCTTTCGCGTCGACGATGGCATCGCTCACGCGCTCGACGCTCGCCGCAACGAGCGGATCGCGCCGGATCTCTTCAGCGCTCCGCCCCACCGGCGCGGCAGGCGCGGGCGGTTTCGGCGCGGGCGGTGGCGTGTGCGGCGTTTCGGTCACGCGCCTTCGTACTCCTTGCCCGCCTGGTCCATGAGCGTCTTGAGCATGTCGAGCGTTTCCGTTTCACCGGGAACGCAAAGAGAAATGTCTTTCGTCTCGCCGTCGGCGATGGCTTTTGCGTAGCCTTCGCAATCCCATCCGCACGCGCCGCAATCGGTCTGCGCCATCGCCGCGAATAGCTTCGTCGTGAGGTCGTTGCCGACTTGCTCGGCGAGCTCCATGCGCTCCGGAAGCGTGAGGTTCTCGTTGTGGAAGGGAACGGCGGGAGACGCGCCGGTTTCGACTTCGGGAGGAGCTTCGATCACCGCCACCGCTTCGCCGGCGGTTTCTGCGACTTGCACCGGCGAGGGCGCCGGTGCCCCACTGAGAGCCGGAGCCGGTTTCGGTTTCGGCTTCGCCGGTTCGGCGACGCGCTTCACGCCCGAGATCGGCGCCTGCTTCAGCTGCGCTGCTTGTTCCGCGCGCAGCGCCGGACCTTCGTGCACCGGACGCAGTTGATCGCGCACCGAGGCGCGCGCGAAGTCGTACGCTTCGCCGCCTTTGCGCAGCACGTGCATCTTCTCGATCTTCTTCTGCAGCTCCATCAATCCCCAGATCAGCGCCTCGGGACGCGGAGGACATCCGGGGATGTACACGTCGACAGGAATCAAACGATCGACACCTTGCGTCACCGCGTAGGTGTCGTACGGACCGCCGCACGTCGCGCACGATCCCATCGCGATCACCCACTTCGGCTCGGGCATCTGATCCCACAGCCGGCGAACGATCGGGGCCATCTTCTCCGTCACCGTTCCCGACACGATCATCAGATCCGCCTGGCGCGGCGTCGCGCGAAAGACTTCCGCGCCGAAGCGCGCCATGTCGTGACGCGGATCGAGCACCGCCATCATCTCGATTGCGCAGCACGCGAGACCGAACTGCATCGGCCACAGCGATGACTTGCGGGCCCAATTGAAAAACTTGTCGACGGTAGTAGTGAGGACGTTCGAATCGAAGCGATTCTCGATCAGACCCATGTGAGGACCTTCCGCTTCCAGGCGTACACGTAACCGATCAGGAGAATCGCGAGGAACACCGCCATCTCGACGGCGCCGAACCATCCGAGGGATTTGAATCGGATCGCCCAGGGGAAGAGGAAGACGGTCTCCACATCGAACACGATGAAGAGAACCGCGATCAAAAAGTAGCGAACGGAAAAGCGATGATCGAACGCCAGCGAGCTCGCCGGCACACCGCATTCATAAGGCTCCAGCTTGACCTTGTTCGCGCGCGAGGCGCGAAAAAGGGGGGCCAGGATGAACAAGGTCAATACGGGCAGCGAGATAACGACGAGCGCTGCCACGAGGAGCACTGAGTAGTTCGCCATCTGAAGACCGCCGGTATTGTAAACGGCGGTCGACAGGTGTCAATCAAAAGAGCGGACGCTCAAAACTCCACTTGACGCCGCCCACATTTTTCGACTGCGCGAGGACGCGGATGTCGTGTCCGATGTCGTCGGGAAGGATCAGCCGCCGCGCGTCTTCTTTCGCTTCGCGCAGCGTCATCGCTTCTTCGACCGACGTCGCTTCGCGCGTGAAGATCTCGTGCTCCGCGGCGCCGAGGGCGAGGAGAAACTTCGCCTGACGATCGAAGAAGCGCGTGGAGAAACTTCGCGACTCGCCGGCGCGAATGAGATCGTCGAAGTTGATGTGCGCGGTCAGATCCTGCTCGCCGGGATTCGCGAGCAAGTCTCGCGTGACGCGTTGCTGCGAATACGCGGCGGCTGTTCCGAATCGCCGCGCGCGCGGATGAAAGAGCTGCGACTGCGGATAGCCGTAGTCGAACGTGACGATGAGACCGCGCTCGACGACGTCGCAGATCTCGCCGTACATCGCCTCCCACTCGAGCGCGACGTCGGCGAACTGGCCATCCTGTAATTCAATGTTGCGCGCCGCAAAGTAGTCTTCGTACGACAGCGGCGCCTCGTGCTCCGTCCACTCCAGCTCTTCGGTCACCCACAACTCATGAAGGTGCTCGCCGCGCTGCACGAGTCGCGCGAAGGGCAGCGCATCGAACAGCTCATTACTAATGATGAGATGCGCGCCGCCGCGCGGGATCTCGTCGATCGTTCTTAGCGAGGCTTGCCCGCTGCGATCGATGCCGAAGTAATTTGCGCCCCCATTTTTCGCCAGGTCACGGATGAGCGCGCCATCGCCACAGCCAATGTCCACGATCGTGCACACCGCGTCTGTGTTGTGACTCAAAAACTCGCACACGAGCCTGTTCAGAGCGAACGCCCAAACCGGGCTCAAGGCCGGAGAAGTGACGTAATCCGCCTCTTTTCCGACCGGATGAGGCCCTCTCGTGTAATACCCGAACTGCGGATGGTAGAGGGCGACTTCGACGAAGTCGCGAAACGATAAGTCACTATTTTGCAGCATGTTACGAAGGACAGTTCGGATCGGCGCGTCGTCGCTCAAGCGGCTCATCTTAACCCACCGAGCAAGGCTTAATTCCGGAAGTTATGCGGTCGTGGCACCCCCGTTGCGATTAGAAACCGCGGAACCAACAACCCAGGAGGAAATGATGAAGAAGACCATGGCAACCTTACTTACGGCATTGCTCTTCGCCACGCCGCTGCTCGCGCAGGACGCGTCGCAGACCAACGACAAGACGAAGAAGGGCGCGGCCATCGGCGGCATCGCCGGCGCGGTCGTCGGCGCGGTCATCGGAAACAACCGCGGCCATCACAGCGCGAAGCGCGGTGCAGCAGTCGGCGCGATCGCCGGCGGCGCGGCAGGCGCGATCGTCGGACACATGATCGACAAGCAGGAGAAAGAGCTCCGTCAGATCAACGGCGTCAACGTGCAGCGCACCGCGAACGATGAGCTGAACGTGACCGTGCAGAACGAAGTCCTCTTCGACTTCAACTCGGCGGGTCTCCGCTCCTCGTCTCGCTCGGCGCTTCGTGAGATGGCCAACGTGTTCGAACGCTATCCCGACACGACCATCCGCGTCGAAGGCCACACCGACTCGATCGGCACGTCGTCTTACAACGAGCGTCTCTCCGAGCGCCGCGCCGACAGCGTCTCGAACTATCTCGAGAGCCTCGGCGTCCGCAGCGCTCGCATGCGCTCGATCGGCTACGGCGAATCGCAGCCGCGCGCCTCGAACAACACGGCGTCCGGCCGCCAGCTGAACCGCCGCGTCGAGATCCACATCAAGGCGAACGCAGCGTAAACAGAGCAACGGAGGTACATTGGGGTCGCATGAGCGACCCCAATTTTTTTATGCGCAAAGCGACATCGGTTCTCCTCGCCGCCTTTCTTGTCACCGCATGTCAGAGCACGGATCCGAACGATCCGAACGCGAAAGCGAAGCAGGGCGCGAGCGCCGGCGCGGTCGCAGGCGCGGTGATCGGCGCGATCATCGGCCATCAGACCGGCGACTCGCGCGCGGGCGCTGCGATCGGCGCCGCCGCCGGAGCGGCGATCGGCGGAGCGATCGGACACGGGATGGATCAGCAGCAAGGCGAGCTGCAGCAAATCCCGAATGTCGAGGTCTCGCGCCCGAATGCGAATCAGATCGACATTCAGCTCACGAGCGACGTCCTGTTCGACTACAACTCGGCGGACCTTCGACGCGAAGCACAGACTCCCCTCGCCGATCTCGCGGCGAACTTCAGCCGCTATCCGAACGAGCAGATCGACATCGACGGCCACACCGACTCGACCGGCACCGAAGAAGCGAACATCGGACTCTCGCAGCGCCGCGCGGACGCCGTCCGCGATTTCCTCGTCGATCACGGCGTGCTCGTGCAGAACGTCCACGCGTACGGCTACGGCGCATCGCGACCACGAGCCACGAACGACACGCCTGAGGGAAGACAGCTGAACCGGCGCGTCGAGATTCACGTGCGCGCACGGTAAACGGCTAGCGGCCAGCGGGCTGCGGGACATTTTCGCGTAGCTGTCCCGCCACCCGCCGGCCGCCAGCCCTTTCTGCTATCATCCGCCCGCCTTTACGGTGCCCGTCGCGCTCGCGATGGGCTCTCCACCGAAACAAAACCTCACGGAGGAACTATGAAGTCTTGGATCACGCGCACGCTGATCCTGGCGTTGCTGGTCGTGTCATTCGCCGGGATTGCGCTCGCCCAGGAGACGCATCCGTCCGGAAATCCGGCGGTCGCCGTCACCGAATCACACAACGCGGCACCCCCGCAGGAGGCGCGCACCGAAGCGAGCCTCGTGCTTCCCGATCTCGACAGCGTCCAGTTTCTCGGCGTGGCCGGAGGAACACTGCTGAAGTTCGGACTCATCGTCTGCGTCCTCGGCATGCTCTTCGGTTTCATGATGTACGTGCAGCTCCGCAACCTGCCCGTGCACAGCTCGATGCGCGAGATCTCCGAGCTGATTTACGAAACGTGCAAGACCTACCTGACGACGCAGGGCAAATTCATCCTGCTGCTCGAGGTCTTCATCGGCGCGATCATGGTCGTCTACTTCGGATGGCTGCGGCACTTCGAAGCGATCCGCGTCGTCATCATCATCGTCTTCAGCCTGATCGGAATCGCCGGCAGCTATTGCGTCGCGTGGTTCGGCATCCGCGTGAATACGTTCGCGAACTCGCGCTCCGCATTCGCATCGCTGCGCGGCAAGCCGTATCCGACGTACGACATCCCGCTCAAGGCCGGCATGTCGATCGGCATGATGCTCATCTCGGTCGAGCTTGTGATCATGCTCTGCATCCTGCTGTTCGTGCCGCGCGACTACGCCGGCCCGTGCTTCATCGGATTCGCCATCGGTGAGTCGCTCGGCGCCGCGGCGCTGCGCATCGCCGGCGGCATCTTCACGAAGATCGCCGACATCGGCTCCGACTTGATGAAGATCGTCTTCAACATCAAGGAAGACGACGCGAGAAACCCCGGCGTCATTGCCGACTGCACCGGCGACAACGCCGGCGACTCGGTCGGACCGACTGCTGATGGTTTCGAAACTTACGGCGTCACCGGCGTCGCACTCATCACGTTCATTCTTCTCGCGGTCGTGAGTCCGACCGTGCAGACGCAGCTCCTCGTCTGGATCTTCGTCATGCGCGTGATCATGATCTTCACGTCCGCCGTTTCGTACTGGATCAATCAAGCGCTCGCGTCGGCGAAGTATCGCAACGCCGACACGATGAACTTCGAAGCGCCGCTCACGTTCCTCGTGTGGCTCACGTCGATCGTCTCGATCGGGCTCACGTTCCTCGCCTCCAAGCTCCTCATCCCCGACCTCGGCGGCGACACGACGATGTGGTGGAAGCTCTCCGCGATCATCACGTGCGGCACGCTTGCCGGCGCGGTCATCCCCGAGCTGGTGAAAGTCTTCACGTCGACGGAATCGCGTCACGTGCGCGAGATCGTCACCGCGTCGCGTGAAGGCGGCGCGTCGCTCAACATCCTCGCGGGCTTCATCGCCGGAAACTTCAGCGCTTACTGGATGGGACTCGCCATCACGCTCCTGATGGGCATCGCCGCATGGATCAGCGGCATGTTCTCGGAAGGGATGATGCTCGCGCCCGCGGTCTTCTCCTTCGGTCTCGTCGCCTTCGGCTTCCTCGGCATGGGACCGGTGACGATCGCAGTGGACTCGTACGGCCCGGTCACCGACAACGCGCAATCGGTCTTCGAACTCTCGACGATCGAGACGCTGCCCGGAATCGAAGAAGAAGTGAATCGCGACTTCGGCTTCCGGCCTCAATTCGCCAAGGGGAAAGACTTCCTCGAGGCCAACGACGGCGCGGGCAACACGTTCAAAGCGACGGCGAAGCCGGTGCTCATCGGCACCGCGGTCGTCGGCGCGACGACGATGATCTTCTCGATCATCGTGATGCTCACCAACGGCCTGACGCGCGACATGGACAAGCTGTCGCTGCTCCACCCGCAGTTCCTTCTCGGCCTCGTCATCGGCGGCGCGGTGATCTACTGGTTCACCGGCGCAGCCACGCAGGCCGTCTCCACCGGCGCGTATCGCGCGGTCGAGTTCATCAAGGCCAACATCAAACTCGATGCGTCGGTCACGAAGGCGTCGGTCGAAGACTCGAAGAAAGTCGTCGAGATCTGCACGCAGTACGCGCAGAAGGGCATGTTCAACATCTTCCTCACCGTCTTCTTCTCGACGCTCGCCTTCGCCTGCTTCGAGCCGTTCTTCTTCATCGGCTATCTGATCTCGATCGCGCTCTTCGGTCTCTACCAGGCCATCTTCATGGCCAACGCCGGCGGCGCATGGGACAACGCGAAGAAGATCGTCGAAGTCGAGCTGAAGGAAAAAGGCACGCCGCTTCACGCGGCATGCGTCGTCGGCGACACCGTCGGCGATCCGTTCAAGGACACGTCATCGGTCGCGATGAATCCGGTCATCAAGTTCACGACGCTCTTCGGCCTTCTCGCCGTCGAGCTGGCCGTCGAAATGAACCGCGCCGGACAGGGCGATTTGACGCGAATCCTCTCCGCCGTCTTCCTCGTCATCGCGATGTTCTTCGTGTATCGCTCGTTCTACGGCATGCGCATCGGCACCGCCGAGACCGACGCTCACTAGTCGTCAGTTCAGTTCTTGCGAGGGGCGGGCGAAAGCCCGCCCTTCGTTTCTTCGAAGAACGCCACGAGCTTCGGCGAGAACGTCTGACGATCGAGGCGCAGCGCGCGATTGAGTTTCAGCGCCGCCTTGAAGTCGCTCGAAGCACTGCCGAGGTCCGGCTTCGACATAAGCATTGCGGCGGTGTACTTCGCGCATCCGCGCAGCAAGAACGCCTCGGCACTCGGCGTCGACGCGATCGTCGCCGTGAGCAGCGCGACCGATCGATCGATTTCGCCGCGCGCATACGCGCGATATGCGGGCAGCAGATCCGCCTTCGGCACTTCCGCGGTCTTCTGATTGCCAGCGAGAAATGCATTCACGGAGTCGATCGTCGCTTCGTTGGGATGCGCGCGGAGTTGCGCATCGAGTTTGGAGGCCTGAGTCGAGATCGCCTTCGGATGCTTCTGCGTGCGGAATTGTTGGAGAGCAACGCGCGCGGAGACGAGCGCTTCACTCTCGACCGGCGGCGGCGGCGGTGCGGGAGAGCTCTGTGGTGTGGCAGGAGGAGGAGCTGCCACAACGACGGCCGGCTTCTTCGTTTCTACTTTGATGTCGTTGATGTCCACCGGTGCCACCGGCGCTTGCGCGACCGGCTTCTCCGCGGCGGGCTTCGTCGCCACGACCGCGGGCGGCCGCGCCGCTTTCGCTTTGCGCGCGTCATCCGCCGCACTCGCGAAAAGATCGCGCGCCTGATTCGCCGCTTCGGTGGCGCGCGGATAACCGCCGGACTTGAACTGCTGCATCGCTTCCTGCAGCTTGCGCTGACCGGAGCGATAGCTGTCGGTGCGATCGGCGCCGGCGGCGAGCGCGTCCATCTGGGTCGTCATCGCGTGGCTCACCGCGGCGTCGGCGGCTTTGCGCACATCGGCAACGCCGCTCTGCGCCGCGCGCGACTTCTCGCCGTTCGCGCGCGCGACCAAGTCGCGCAGTCGCGAGTAGTACTCCGTGTTCTGAATCGCGCCCTGGTCTTCGGAAATCTTCAACTCGCGCAGTGCGCCGTCGAAGTCGCCGAGGTTGAACTTGGCGAAGCCGATCCAGTAATGAGGAACGTAGACCGTCGTCTCGTTCGGCATCTGCGCGAGCGCGTGCTGCATCGCGTCGATGGCGACGTCGTAATTCTTCGCGTTGATCGCCGCGAGTCCGCGCTTGTACGTGTCTGCCCATTTCTCGGCGCCGAACGCGGAGAGCGCGAACAGAAGGATGACGATCGCACGCGCCGTACGCTTCAAGGAAGCGCTCCGAAGTCCGGCAGCGGCGCCGACGCGGCGTCGGTGAACTGCACGTTGACGCGGCGCTCTTCGCCGGCGCCGACTTCGATCGTCTGCAGGATCGGCTTGTCGAACGACGGATTCGAGAGCGTGATCTCGTACTTGCCCGGCGTGAGGTCGAGTTGCGCGGGCGTGACGAGCGTCGCCGGAAGTTCGACTTCCTGGCCGTCGGTCAAATCGCGAACGCGTCGCACTTCGGCCCACGGAAAGGCGTTGATGCCGATGTGTGCGGGAGCTTTCGGGACCATCGCGGTCGAAGCCTGGACCGGTTTCGGCGCAGGCGCGATGGGTTCTGTCTTACGGGTTCGGAACATCACACCGGCGCCACCGCCGATCAGGATGACGAGCACGATCGCCACCGCCGCCAATCGCGAGCGCGGCTTCTTGCGCGGCGTCGCTTCCGATGACGACGTAATCACAGTGCTCGCGAGCTCGCGCGTCAGCACGGTCAGGACATCGTTCGGGCGCGGCGTTGCGCGCGTCGCTTCATCCGTCACTTCGATCGCTTCGGGCAGAACAGGCTGCGCGCCCGGCGTGTCGCTGAGCGATGGGATGATCTTCTCGATCGCATCGGCGAACTCGCGCGCCGTCGCGAAGCGCTGCGCGCGATTCTTCTCGAGCGCGCGGAAGATGATCGCCTCGAGCTCCGGCGCCGCGGGCACGGTCGGATTCACGTCGTGCATCGGCTTCGGTTTCTCGGACGCGTGCAACATCAGATAGCCGTGCGGCGTGTCGGCCTGAAACGGCGGGACGCCGGTGAGCATCTCGTACAGCACGATGCCGAATGAATAGAGATCGGCGCGGCCGTCGATGCGCTCGCTCGCTTCGAGCATGCCGAGGTGCTCGGGCGAGCAGTACTTCCACTTGCCGACGAACATGCCCGTCTTCGTCTTCTCTTCGCCTTCGTCGCCGCCGGTCTTGGCGATGCCGAGGTCGATGATCTTCACGCGCTCTTCGCCTTCGTCGTCGCGCGTGATCATCAGATTCTCGGGACTGACGTCGCGATGCACGATGCCGGCGCGATGAATCGCATCGAGTCCGTGCAGCGCCTGCACCGCGAGCTTCGCGGCGTAGCGCGGCGACAGCGGACCGCGCGACTCGATCAGCTCGTGCAGGTTCGTCCCTTCGATGTACTCCCACACCATGTATCGCGCACCCTCGTCGAGCATCGCGAAGTCGAAGAGCGTGGCGACGTTCGGATGCTGGATGCGCGTCGCGAGTCGCGCCTCGCGCAGGAATCGGTCGTGCGCGTTCTTGTCTGTGGCGATCGCCGACCGCATTAGCTTCACGACGCGGATCGCATTCAGATGAATGTGGAGGACTTTGTAGACCTCGCCCATTCCGCCGACGCCGAGCCGCGCGATGAGCTGGTACTTGCCGTCGATCGGAGCTTCGAGATGTTTGCGAAGGAAGTCGGTGATCGCCTCGCCGCAATACGGACACGCTTTGTAAGTCGGATCGATCTCCGAACGGCAGTGGATGCAGTGGAAGGGCATTTTTGGAAGCTTCGATTATAAGCTCGCTGCATGAAAGAGAAGACGATCAGCGTGCGGACTCATGCACGCGAAGAGGTTCTGATCATTACGGATGAGCTTCAGCGCGCGCTCGCCGAGCTGACCAGCGGCGACGGCATCTGCACGATCCTCGTCCCGCACACGACGTGCGCGATCTCCGTCAACGAGAACGCCGATCCCGATGTGCCCGCCGACATCACGAAGGCGCTTCGCGCGATGATCCCGAACGTGAAGTTCCAACACGGCGAAGGAAACTCGGATGCGCATCTGCTTTCGATGATCATCGGAACGTCGCTCAGCTGGCCGTATCGCAACGGCAAGCTGATTCTCGGCACGTGGCAAGGCGTCTACTTCATCGAGTTGGATGGACCGCGAACGCGGAAGGTGAATGTCTATGTCGTCTAGTTGAACGTCGCGCCGGCGAAGAATTCGTCGAAGATCGGTTTGGCTTCGTTGAGATCTTCCGCTGCGAAGGACTGCGCGTACTCCGTTGTCGCTTTGTCGTAGGCGGAACCGCTCGACGTCAATCGCATGGCCGCGATGGCGACGATGGCGTGATCGCGAATCACCGCACCTTTCACGCGCGAGAACATGGCCATGAAGCGCACGCGATTCTTGAATCGCTTCAGCGCGCGCGGCGTCGGCAGTTCCTCGTACAACACCGGGTGCCAGATGGCGAGCGCTTTCGTGAATTCCACGGAGTCGCGAATCACTTCCTCCTGCGCGCTCGTCACGAGCCACCACAGGGTCCAGAACAGCAGAAGCAGCACGACGCACACCGGCCAGTACATCAGTCGATCGTGGACTTTGACCGGCGGGATGATCTGCCCCGGCTGATTGCTCGACACCTGCGCAAAGTCGAGCGGCTGCGATATGGCCGACGGCGACGATTGCGTTGTCGCTACGCTCGTTGCGTCGTTGGTCTTCGGCTTCGCCGGCTTGCGGATGTACTCGATCTCGTGATCGGTGTGCGCGACGTACGCTTTCGTCGAGAGCTCGATGCCGAGGAACAGCATCGAAACCGGCAGCAACGCGAGAATCGTCGTCAGAAGGGCGAGGCTGATCAGTTGCAGCACGTCGACGCGCCACCACCGTCGCCGCGGCTTTTCTTCGTCCGGACGCGTGAGGGCTTCCAGCGACTGTTTCGGCGAGAGCCGCGGCACCGGCACTTCGATGTTGATCAACTTGTCGAGATATTGCCGCGCAAGATCCTGCCGACGCGCGCGCGCCGTCTGCTCCGGCGACGCGTGCTCGCTTCCTTCGGGCGTATCCATCTCCGCGGCCATGCGCTCGAAAGCGAGACCGACCGCCGGCTCGACTTTGTCTCGGGCCATGCCGAGGATCACGAAGCAGTCGCCGGAGCTGATGAGAAAATTGACGGCTTCGAGGACGTCGACGACGTTCTCCGGCCGGCAGCGATCGAGATCGTCGATGAAGATCAGCATCGAGCGCTTCGGATTGAGCGCGTCGGTGACTTCTTCGAACTCGCTGGCGAATCGTTCGCGAAAGCTCGTCTGCGCTTTGAGGTCTTTGATCTTCGCGCCAGTCGACATCTGTGACAGCAGTTCCGCCGGTTGCACGCCGAACGCGCTGAGCGCCTTGGTGAGCGAGTAGAGAATGCTTCCCGCGCTGAGAAGAAGCAGGAGGACTTTCGCCGCGCCGGGCGGGAAGAAGTCGACGAGCGTGGCGGAGAGGTCGTGTTTCTGTGCCGTCTCGACGAGCAGCGGAAAGCCGATGACGAAGCCGGCTGAGAACGCCACGAGCATAAGGAGCGCGATCACCGGCGCGCGATGCTGCATCAATCGGATGCCGAAGAGCCGCGCGTAGAACGACGGACCGCCCCGATTCCAGAACTTCGGCACGGCCTGCATGCGAATCGTCTGCAGCAGTGCCGCGAGGAGGCTCTCTTCCTTTTGGTGATGCCACGCGTTGAACCACACCGGACGCCATCCTGCTTCGACAAGATGGCCGCGCACGAGATTCATCAGCGAGCTCTTGCCGCTTCCCCACGTTCCCGTTATCGCGACGGTGAGCGGCGGCTTCGTCTCGTCGTTGCGCAGGAAATCGGCGAGCGTTTTCGCGAGCGGCATGAGGTTGCGCGCTTCGCGATCGTCGGGCTCGAGCGGCCGGTCGGTGTCGCCCGTCGGCGCGATGCACTCTTTCGGCGGCACCTCGAGCTCCTTCGCGCGCAGCGATCGCACGTGAACGAATGCGTAGGCAGTGAAAGCGTTGACGAGGAGGTACCACGGTGGAAGGAGCGGAGTGGTCGATGTCGCCACTGGCGCTTCGGCGAATGTGCATTCGCGCGTGACGAGATGCCATGTTTTGCCGGCGTCGGTGCTGCGCAGTACGACGCCACGATCGCCGACAACCCAACCGACGTTGGTGGGTAAAGCAAACGCACGAAGCTTCTGACGCGTTGCTTGTTGCTGCCGGACATCGACGATGCCGCGGCTGCTAACGTTCTCCATCCCCCAACTTGGACCGGTTAGGTTTCGATTCGGCGGGAGATCGGAACGGTTCAGCCAGTACATTTGACCGTGGGAAGCGATGGCAAGCATGCGACCACCTTCGACGAACAGGTATGTCGGCGTGAATGAAAGTAACTCACCCTCATCGTACTGTCTCACGAAGGGTGGACTTTGCAGGCGAGTGAGCTTTACGAGCCTTCCACCCGCGCTCACCCACTCACTTCCCAAGCCGAAGCACGTCGTATCGACAGTCACGGTTCCGAGTGGACTGTGGATGCGTCCGACGTATTGCCAGGTATCGCCCGAATCGTGCGAGCTGTAGACGCCGCCGGCAGCGCCGATCGCTACGCCCGTCTGGAGATCAAAAAAGCCGACTCCCACGAGATTCTCGTGCGGCACGGCGGGAAACTCGGCGAAGCCGACTCCCTGAGACATGGAGGAAATCTCCGCAAATGCCTGTGGCTCCACAAGTGAAAACACGTCTTTCAGCAAACTTGTCGCCGGCGCGCGCTGTGGTTGCTCGTACGCGGGCGGCACTCGCGTTGCGTTCACCGTGGCCTTTCGCCACGTCACCCCTCCATCGCTCGAATGCGCGATGAATAGATTCTTTCCCGCGACCCACACTTCGTCCTTGCCGTCTTTGTTGATCGCGTACACGGCGTGCAAATCCGCCTGCAGCGCGGTCAACGCCTTCTCACCCGGTCCGATCGTGTAAAAGAGATATCGCGCGCCGAGGTTGGCGTACGGTTCGGGATGGGAGATCGTGAGGCCGAGGATGATCGTGGAGACGACGAACGTCGACAATCCGATGGCGAACCACACCCGGTAAGGAACGACAATCCTAATGACCTTTGTGGTCCGGGCTTCCATATTGATTGATTCAGAGCATTATGAACGGAGCCGCCATGTCTGAGCAATTCGACGTCGTCGTCATCGGCGGCGGCACCGCGGGCCTCGTCACCGCCTCCGGCTGCGCGCGTCTTGGGCGCAAAGTCGCGCTCATCGAGAAGCACAAACTCGGCGGCGATTGTCTGTGGACGGGATGCGTGCCGACGAAGGCGCTCGTCGCGTCGGCGAAGCTCGCGCATCAGATGCGCAACGCGAATGCGTTCGGGCTCGAAGCGCACGAGCCGAAGATCTCGCCGCGCGCGGTCATGGAGTCGATGCGCGCGGCGCGTCACGCCATCGAGCATCACGACGCTCCGGAGAAGTTTCGCGCGCTCGGCATCGACGTCATCGAAGGCGACGCGCGATTCAAGTCGCGCGACACCGTCGAAGTGAACGGGCGCGAGCTCGTGGCGAAGGACATCGTCATCGCCACCGGTTCGCGAACGTCCGTGCCGCCGATCGAGGGACTGAAGGAGCGTGGCTTTCTCGATCACGCCTCGTTTCTGGATCGCGATGACTTCCCCCGCTCCATCCTCATCCTCGGCGGCGGCTACATCGGCATCGAGTTCGCGCAGATCTTTCACCGCTTCGGCGTCGACGTCACGGTTGCCGAGATGGCCGACGACATCATCGCCAAAGAAGACCACGAAGTGATTGCGCGCATCCGTCAGATCCTCGAGAGCGAAGGAATCGTCCTGCGCACCGGCGCTCCCGTGAAAAGCGTGAACGACGTGAAGCAGGACGCCATCTTCGTCGCGTCGGGCCGCCGCGGAAACATCGAGGAGCTGAACCTCGAAGCCGCCGGCGTGAAGACGCATCGCAACTACGTCGTCGTCGATGACTATCTGCAGACGAACGTGCCGCGGATCTGGGCGTGCGGCGACGTGCATGGCGGACTGCAATTCACGCACGTCGCCGCGTACGAAGCGGTGAAGCTCGTGCGCAACATGCTCTTCCCCGGCCGCTCGCGCGTCCGCTACGACGACATCCCGTGGGCGCTGTTCACCGATCCCGAAGTCGGCCACATCGGGATGACGGAGCGCGAAGCTCGCGAGAAGTTCGGCGACGATGTGCGCACGTACAAAGTCGAAATGAATGACGTCGATCGCGCCGTCGTCGACCGCACGACGCAAGGCTTCGTCAAGTTCGTCTGCGACGCTAGAGGCAAACTCCTCGGCGCACACGCGCTCTGCTCGAATGCGTCGACGCTGATCGAGGAGATCGTCCTTGCGCGTAAGAAAGGGATGAAGATCGGCGAGCTCGCGCAGCTCGTGTCCGCGTATCCATCGCTCGCCGATTCGGTGCAGAAGACCGCGTCGCTCTACTATCAGAACCTGCAGACGTCGTGGATCGGCGCGATCGGAAGACGCATCGCGGCGTGGTCGCAATGAGAGTGATCGACGCGCTCAGGCGCATCTTGAACGGCGAGTCGGTGCCGGGGTTTCCGCTGAAGCTTCCGCCGCCCGTGGCGACGCTCATCGGCTTTCATCCGATCTCCGTCGACGAAGGCGTCGCCGTTTTCCGACTCGCGGCGCGACGAGACCGACACGCGAATCCGATGGGAACGCTGCATGGCGGCATCCTCTGCGACCTCGCCGACGCAGCGATGGGAATGGCGTGCGCGTCGCTGCTCGAAGAAGGCGAGTCGTTCACGACGCTCGAGTTGAAGATCAACTTTTTTCGCCCCGTCGGCGACGCCGAGCTGGAAGCGCGAGCGCGCGTCGTGAATCGCGGCAGGACGATGGTCTACCTCGAATGCGACGTCCTCGTCGTCGCCGACGAGAAGCTCGTCGCGAAATCGAGCAGCACTTGCCAGATTCTTCGCGGCGAGCAAGCGAAAGGGCGATGAGCGGCCGCCGTCTCGCCGAAGCACTGGCGCGCGAGACCGGAATCACGAACGCGCGACTCCTCGACGCGTTCGCGTCGATTCCCCGCGAGCGTTTTCTCGGCGATCCGCCGTGGCTCATTGCGAAGACGCCGCTCGACGGAGGGATGCAATCGATCTACGAAGAGACGGACGACGCCGACGCGCTCTACGCGAACGTCTCCGTCGCACTCGACGCCGATCGGCAACTCTTCAACGGTCCGCCCGGAACAGTCGGAAGTTGGATCGCGGTGCTCGACGTGCAGCTTGGCGAACGCGTGTTTCATGTCGGTTGCGGTACGGGCTACTACACAGCCATCCTCGCGGAGCTCGCGGGCAGCCGAGGATCGGTGATCGGCGTCGATGTCGACGAGGAGCTCATCGATCGCGCGAACGACGCGCTCGCGCATGTCCCGAACGTCTCGATCCTCAAAGCCGACGCCACGACCTTCGCACCATCGTTCTTCGACGCCGCCATCGCGAACATGGGCGTGAGCGTCATCCCGCCGTTGTGGTTGTCGCGGATGAACCCGAAGCGCGGCCGCTTCGTCATTCCACTCGCGGCGCCGTTGCCGCGACGAGGAGGGGCTGCGTTTCTCTCGAAGAGCATCGTGTTCCTCATCGAGCGCGACGACGACGCGTACTCAGCGCGCATGATCGGTGGCGCGATCATCTTCACCGCCATCGGCTCCACGAACGAAGACGCGCAGAAGCGTTTGTGGCGCAGCCTCGAAACGAGCGATCCGCACGGCGTGCATTCGTTGCGGCGGGATCGCCACGAAGCGGACGCGACCTGCTGGCTGCACGAAGACGACTATTGCTTCTCACGCAACTCAGTTTGATATCGTCGAGAGATGCCGATGTTCGCGGCGCTGGCACTCGCGGCAATTCAGGTCATCAACGGCGAGGTCCGATTCACGGCGACCGTGCAGCCGTCCGCGATGTCGCGCCCGTTCGGCGTTCAGGGTCATCACGCCATCGTCTGGCGCGGCGGGAACGCGAAAACGTGGGCGCTCTTCGTCGCCGACGCTTCCGATCACGACGTCCGCGCGGCGCTCGACTCCGTCGGCGCGCATCGCGGCGAGAATTTGACCGAGGATTCTTGGAACGCGCGGAAGGATGCGGGGAATCGCGAGCCGGACAAACGCGTCGAAGGAACGCCGGTCGACGTGTACGTCGCGTGGGCGAATCAGCGGCTTCCGCTCTCGCAGCTGATCGCGGAGAAAGATCACACGTCGCCTCTGCTCGACTTCCGCTACGGCGGCAACGAGCGCTTTCAGAAAGACTTCAAGTCGGGATGCATCGTCTGTCTCTATTCGTGTCCCGGCGGCGCGGTCGGCAATCACGCGCATCCCATCCGCGACTACGTTCGCGACGGCGTCGTCTACTCATCCGTCATCAGCAAGCTCCCGCCCGACGGGACAAAGATCACCATCATTCTCAAACCGCGATTGGAGGAACGATGAAGAAACTGCTCCTGCTCACTTTCGTTTTGGCACTGGCCGGCGCGTGCGCGCACGGCAACCACCCGATGGCGATGGCCATGCTCACGCCGATCAGCGGATCGCATGCACAAGGAATGGTGCACTTCGAACAGATGCCCGACGGCACCGTCGAGGTCAAAGCCGACATCACCGGCCTCGAGCCGAACAGCGTGCATGGATTCCATCTGCATGACAAAGGCGATTGTGCCGACAACGGAAACGCCGCGGGCGGCCACTTCAACCCGTCGAACATGGCGCACGGTGCGCCGGACGCGCAGTCGCACCATGCCGGCGACTGGGGCAACGTCACCGCCGACGACAAAGGCGAAGTGCACACCACCGTCACGTCGCACACGCTCACCGTCGACGCCGGACCGAACTCGGTCGTCGGTCACGCCGTGATCCTTCACGCGAATCCCGACGACCTGACGACGCAGCCGAGCGGCAACGCCGGACCACGCATCGCCTGCGGCGTCGTCGAAGCGCATTCGATGGCAGCGATGCACTGACGCGCGATGCGACTCCGCCTGGCCGCACTGTCCATTCTCATTGCCGGATGCGCGCATCAGGCGGCGCAATCGACTTCACAAACGGGGCACGGCGCGATCTCACTGACGATCGCGCCGAACCCGATCGTCGCCGAGCCGGTGAGCGGCAGCACGAGCAACATGTACGAGTTTCCGTTCGACATCGTCGTGCGCGAGACCGGCGGTCATGCCATGACGATCAACTCCGTCAGCATGACCGTCTACGCGTTCGGCATGCAGGTCAACTACGACAAGTACGACGCCGCGCAAATCATGGCCATGGGGATTCCGACGAGCGTGCCGGCGAACGGCGAGTGGCGCTATCACCTGCACCCGCGACGCGGCGTCACCGACGAGCGGCTCTTCAGCAGCATCACCGCGTCGGTGCGCATCGACGCCACCGACGACACCGGCGCCGCAACGAACACCGCGACGCGCGTCAGCATCACGCGCTGACGCATCACCGCGTCGAGTGATGTTCGTCATGCGGCGGCGTGCGCACGCGTCGCTAGATTGCGGCTGTGGAAGCGACCGCACCAAGCGTCCATTTCCGACCGCTCGCGCTCCCCGTCGAGCACGGCGGCTGGGGAATCCTTCTCGAGCCGCTCGTCCTCGGCATGCTCGTCGCGCCGTCGCGCGCGGGCGCGCTGATCGCGGCGGCGGCATTCTTCGCGTTTCTCGCGCGGCATCCGCTGAAGCTGGCGATGCAGGACGCGCTGCGCGGACAAACCTTCGCGCGGACGATGTGGTGCTGGGTCTTCGTCGCGTGGTACGGCGTCCTCTCCGCATATTGCCTGATCTTCGCGATCGCGCAGAGCAGCTCCCGGATCGTGATGCCGTTCGTGATCGTCGCCCCGCTCGCGATCGTGATGCTCGTGCAGGACGCGCGGCGGAAATCGCGAAGCCTGCTGCCGGAGATCGCCGGTGCGATCGCGATGTCGAGCACCGCCGCTGCGATCGCCGTTGCCGCGGGACGATCGAGCGCGTTCGCGTTCACGCTGATGGCGCTCATGGCCATGCGCAGCGTTCCTTCCATCTTCTACGTCCGCGCGCTCCTCGGCCGCGGCTCGGCAGTGACGACGATGCTGCTTCACGCGCTCGCGTTCGGCGCCGGCGTGATGGTCGGATCAGCGGGCGCCATCGCCGCGTACCTCGCGCTCTTCACGCGCGCGGCGTGGGGACTCGCACACGAAGCGCCGCCGGCGAAGATCATCGGCTGGCGCGAGATCGCGTGGGGAATCGTAACGATCGGACTGCTTGCGCTCACCGCGGCGCAACCTCACCAGGTATAAGGTGACAGCGTGATCGGCTTCGGACGCGTCGGCATCGAACGAATGAAGGCGCTCGCGTGGGGCGTGCTGTTCACCGCGATCCTGGCGGTGCTCATCGTCGCCGGCTCGCGAAACCTCGATCACTTCGACGCCGCACTCGTCGGCTACACGTTCGCTGTGCTCTTCGCCACGTTCGCCATCACGTATCGCTACGCGATGTGGCTGCAGCGTCCGCCGACGAAGATGTACTGGAAGCGCGGGTGGCAGCTCTTCTTCGCGCCGAAATATCTCGCGCGCAACATCGGCAATTGGTTCACGCGCGTCGTGAGCGAGTTCGCGATGAATCGCTTCATCTTCAAGCGCGATCGCAGCCGCGGCCTCGCGCACATCCTGATCATGTGGGGCTGCATTTTCGCGTTCGCGATCACGTTCCCGCTCGTCTTCGGATGGATTCACTTCGAGACGGTGCGCGGCGATCTGACGACGTATCGCACGTACGTCTTCGGCTTCGCCACGAACTCGTTCCGCATTCACTCGCTCGTCGCGTTCCTCATCTTTCACGGATTGGTGTGGTCCGCGTTTCTCGTCATCGCCGGCGTGATGCTGGCCATGCGCCGGCGCATGCGCGAGCACGGCGCGGCAGCGGTGCAGCGATTCGGCGAAGACTTTCTGCCGCTGATTCTTCTCTTCGCCATCAGCATGACCGGACTGATGCTCACGGTCAGTTACACGTGGATGAAAGGCTACGGTTACGACTTCCTCGCGTTGCTGCACGCGGTCACCGTCATCTTCACTCTGCTCTGGCTGCCGTTCGGGAAGTTCTTTCACATCTTCCAGCGTCCCGCGCAGCTCGGCGTGAGCTTCTACAAAGACGTCGGCGCGCTCGAAGGGATGGCGAAGTGCGCGCGCTGCAACGCCGAGTACGCGCCGCTCCTCCAGATCAATGACCTCATCGAAGTCGAGCGAGACCTCGGCTACCACTACGAAATGAACGACACGCACTACCAGCGCATCTGTCCGCCCTGCCGGCGAACGATGCTCGCACTCGCGCAAGGCGCGCTTTGGAATCGATAGATGGCCACACTTCCGAAAGAACAGGATGTTCTCGTCGACGTCTGGGGTCCGCATCTCAACCGCATGGAAGGGATGCGACTCGACACCGGCGCCGAGCCCGATCGCGTCGTCAACACGCACTGCTGTTTCTGCGGACAGCAGTGCGGCATTCAACTGAAAGTCAAAGACAACGTCGTCATCGGATTCGAGCCGCGCTACGACTTCCCGTTCAACAAAGGGATGCTCTGCCCGAAAGGCGTGAAGCGATACCTGCAGGGCGGACATCCCGATCGTCTTCTCACCGCGCTGCAGCGCGATCCGTCATCCGAGAGTGGATTCCAATCGATCGCGTACGACGACGCCATCAAGCGCGTCGCGTCGGAGATCGATCGCATTCAATCGACGTACGGACCGGATGCGTTCGGCGTCTTCAGCGGCGCGAGCCTCACCACCGAGAAGGCGTACTTGATGGGCAAGTTCGCGCGCGTCTGTTTGAAGACGAAGTACATCGACTACAACGGCCGCCTCTGCATGGTGAGCGCGGGCGCGGCGAACAAGAAAGCGTTCGGCATCGATCGCAGCGCCAATCCGTGGAACGACATCCTGAATGCCGAAGTCGTGGTGATTGCGGGGTCGAACACGGCGGAGTGCTCGCCGATCACGACGAACTACGTTTGGGAAGCGCGTGAGAAAGGCGGAAAGATCATCGTCATCGATCCGCGCATCACGCCGATCGCGCGCAATGCCGACGTCTTCCTTCCGGTGAAGCCGGGACGCGACGTCGCGCTCTTCAACGGCATCCTCCACCTGATGATCGAGAACGACTGGCTCGATCACGACTTCATCGACAAGCACACCGTCGGATTCGACGCCGTCGCCGAACACGTGAAGCAGTGGACGCCGAAACAAACTGCGGAAGTCACCGGCGTCGCCGAGAAGTCGATTCGTAAAGCGGCGGAGATCTGGGGAACGGCGAAGACGAGCTTCCTGATGCACGCGCGCGGCATCGAGCATCACACGCACGGCGTCGAGAACTGTCTGAGCACGATCAACATCGTGCTCGCGTCGGGCCGCATCGGTCGCCCGTACTGCGCGTACGGAACCGTCGTCGGACAAGGCAACGGACAAGGTGGACGCGAGCACGGACAGAAAGCCGATCAGCTTCCGGGATGGCGCGACATCTCCAATCCCGAGCATCGCGCGTACATCGCGAGCGTCTGGGGCGTGAACGCGGACGACATTCCGCAGGCCGGCGTCGACTGCTACGAGATGATGCGCAAGATCGACGCGGGCGAGATCAAAGGGCTGCTCTGCATCTGCTTCAATCCGAAAGTCTCGCTGCCGGACAACAGCTTCGTCACGCGCGCGTTGGAGAAGCTCGAGTTCTTCACCGTGATCGATTTCTTTCTCAGCGAGACCGCGCAGCATGCCGACATCGTGCTGCCCGGATCGCTGCATGAAGAAGACGAAGGCGTCGTCGCGCAGGTCGAAGGACGCGTCATCAAGATCAACAAGGCGGTCGATCCGCCGGGCGACGCGAAACAGGACTGGCGGATCATTCAGGACATCGCCGCGGCGCTGAACCGCCCGCACGGATTCACGTTCGAGTCGCCGCGCGCGATCTTCGACGAGTTGCGCGTCGCCTCGAAAGGCGGCGTCGCCGACTACGCCGGCATCACGTACGAAAGAATCGAAGCGCAGAACGGCATCTTCTGGCCGTGCCCGAGCGAAGATCATCCCGGAACGCCGCGACTCTTCGAGCCCGGCTCGTGGAATCCGATCGCGAAAGGCGCGGGACCGTTCTACTTCCCAGACGGCAAGGCGCGCTTCAACGTCGCCGCCTATCGTCCGCCGGCCGAGGATGTGGATGAGGAGTACCCGATCATCCTGACGACGGGACGTGTCGTGAGCCAGTTCCTCTCCGGCACGCAGACGCGACGCATTGGTCCGCTAGTTGACCAATATCCGGAGCCGCGGATCGAGATGCATCCGAGGCTCGCCGCAAAGTACGGCATCAACGACGGCGACATCACCACGGTCGAATCACGCCGCGGCACGATCACGCTCCGCGCGCAAGTCGTCACAACGATTCGTCCCGACACGATCTTCATTCCGTATCACTGGCCCGGACGCCAGTCAGCGAATCAGTTGACGATTGCCGCCCAGGATCCGATCTCGAAGATCCCGGAGTTCAAAGTCTGTGCGGTAAGAATCGGCCAGCGGGCATGATCACCAGCGAATTCTTCATCGATCCCAATCGCTGCATCGGCTGCCAGTCGTGCGTCGCCGCGTGCAGCGAGTGCGACACGCATCGCGGCGTCTCCATGATTCATCTGCAGTACGTCGATCGCCCGATCTCCGTGCAGACCGTTCCCGTCGTCTGCATGCACTGCGACTCGCCGACGTGCGCGGAGGTCTGTCCCGCCGACGCCATCAAGCGCACCGACGACGGCGTCGTGCAGACGGCGCGCAAGCCACGCTGCATCGCCTGCAACAACTGTGTGCTCGCGTGTCCCTTCGGCGTGCCGAAGATGCAGGTCGAGTACTCGCTGATGATGAAGTGCGACATGTGCTACGACCGCACGTCGGTCGGGTCGAAGCCGATGTGCGCCTCGGTCTGCCCGTCCGGCGCGCTCTACTTCGGTACACGCGAAGAGATCGAGCACCAGCGTCCTCAGTCGCAGCCGGTGAACTCGTTCCAATTCGGCAATCAGGTCATCACCACGAAGGTGAACATGATGGTGCCTCGCAACAAGCCGGTGCAGCACATCGACGTCACGTCGGCGATGAACGACGAGCCGATCGGCATCGAGGATCCGTTCGAATGAGCGATCAGCTTTCCATTCCGCCCGATGGCCGTCCGTACCACGATCAGCCGCAGTGGCGGAACGACTTCCCGATCGACTGGCCGCAGGACGAGCTCGTCGCGCGCCGCGACTTCACAAAGTTCCTCGTGCTCACCAGCTTCGCGTTCGTCGTCGGACAGATCTGGATCGCGTTCGAGAATTTCTCGCGCAAGCGGCGCGGGCAACCGCCAATTCGTCCGATCGCAAAGCTCGACGCGATTCCGATCGGCGGCGCGATCACGTTCGCCTATCCCGAACCGCACGACGACTGCATTCTCGTCCGCACCGCCGCCGATCGCTTCGTCGCGTACAGCCAGAAGTGCACGCATCTCTCCTGCGCGGTGACGCCGGAGATCGAGAAGAACTGCCTGCACTGCCCGTGTCATCACGGCTACTTCGATCTCGCCACCGGCGCGCCGACGGCGGGACCTCCGCGGCGTCCGTTGCCGCGCATCAAGCTCGAGATTCGCGATGGCGCGATCTACGCGACCGGCGTCGAGGTGCGCGCATGAAGCGCTCGTTCTCACGCGAGCAGAAGCTCACGATCGTGAACGGCATCCTCGCCATCGTCGCCATGATCGTGATCATGCAGCTCTGGCTCCTCAGCGCCACGATGAACGCATTCCTCGGCGGCGACGAAAGCGTCATCGTTCCGGCCGCCGTCGGAAGCCTCGTGTGTCTTCTGCTCAACGCCGGGCTGCTTCGTTACATCTATCTGATGGAGCGGCGTTGATCCGCACGCTTCACCCCGCGTACTTCGCGTTGGTGATGGCGACCGGAATCGTCTCGATCGCCGCGAAGCTTCTCGACATGCCGTGGATCGCGATGGCGCTGCTCGTCGTCAACGTGATCGCGTACGTCGTGCTGTGGCTTCTCACGATCGCGCGCATCGCGATGTATCCGCGCGATCTCTTCAACGACATGATCGATCACCAGCGCGGCGTCGGATTCTTCACCGCCGTCGCCGCCACAAGCGTCCTCGGCTCACAACTGCTCATCCTGATGCAAGCGACGCGCATCGCGTTCGCTCTGTGGGTGCTCACGCTCGCGCTGTGGATCGTGCTGATCTACGCCGTCTTCACCGCGCTCACGGTGAAGGAGACGAAGCCATCGCTCGACGCCGGCATCAGCGGCGGCTGGCTCGTCGCGGTCGTCGCGACGGAATCCGTATCGACGCTCGCGTCGCTTCTCGCGCCGTCGCTCGGCGAAAACGCGGCGCCGGTTCTCTTTCTCAGTCTCACGTTCTGGCTGTCCGGCGGGATGCTGTACATCTGGCTCATCTCGCTGATTTTCTATCGCTACACGTTCTTCAAATTCGCGCCGTCGGATCTGATGCCGCCGTACTGGATCAACATGGGCGCGATGGCGATCTCCACGCTCGCGGGCACGCTGCTGATCCTCAACGCGAAGTTCTCGCCGCTGCTCACGACGATCCATCCGTTTCTGCTCGGCTTCACGATCTTCTTCTGGGCCACCGCCACCTGGTGGATTCCGATGCTCCTCATCCTCGGCTTCTGGCGCCACGTCTACAAACGATTTCCGCTCACGTACAACCCGCTTTACTGGGGTGCGGTCTTTCCGCTCGGCATGTACACGGTATGCACCGTGCGTCTCGCCGAGGTGAGCGGCGTTTCGATGCTGATGCTGATTCCGCGCGTGTTCGTCTTCGTCGCGCTCGCGGCGTGGACGCTCACGTTCATTGGTCTTCTGCGAGAGCTCGCAGTGCGTCCGCGCTCGGGATGAGGAATCCGCTCTTTTCCGTCATCACCACTTCGTCTTTCTGCCAGCGGCTCATCATGCGGATCGCGGTCTCGAGCGTCGTGCCGATCAAATCGGCGATCTCCTGACGCGCGAGCGCGAGCGGCACGAACACGCCGCTGCCGCGCGCGACGCCGACGCGATCGGCGAGTGTGACAAACATCCGAGCCAGTCGATGTTCCGCCGATCCGGTCATGTCGGCGAGGCGCTTGTTCAGCGTGATGAGTCGCATCGTCAGTCCCGCGAGGAGATGGCGCGTCATGTCGGGACGCCGTTCGAGCAGCGCGAAGAACTCGCGTTCGGGGATGGACAGCACGCGCGACGCTTCGATGGCGATCGCGGTCGCAGGGAACGGGCGACGTTCGAACACCGCCACGGCGCCGACCGGCTCGCCGTCGCCGAGGATTTCGATGATGACGTCGCGCGTGCCGGCGGCTTTCACGATCTTGATGCGGCCGCTGACGATGAAGTGAATGCGATCGGCGGGGTCGGCTTCGTGAAAGACGACGTCGCTCTTTTCGTAGTCACGCAGGCGGCAGAGCGGAGCGAGCGCGTCGCGGTCGTCCTTGCGCAGCGAGGCCAGCAGCGGCACCGAATCGAACGGAATTGCTTCGATTGCCATCCTTCGATCGAGCTTATGACAAAAATCATGGTGCCGAGCGAGACGGGCTTCTACATTCGAATCAGAACGAAGGAGAAGCGATGGACATCAACGGCAAAACGATCGGCGAACTGGCGGTTTCCATTCCGAACGCGATTCGCGTTTTCGAGCGCCACAAGATCGACTACTGCTGCCACGGCAACCGCAGCATCGGCGAAGCGTGCGCGACGGCGGGCGTGACGGTCAGCGAGGTGCTCGACGAAATCGCAAGCACGCGCGACACCGACGAAACGCGCGACTGGTCGAAGGAACCGCTCACCGCGATGCAGACATTCATCATCGACACGCATCACGTCTACACGCGCGAAACCCTGGAGACCGTGCGCCTGCTCGCAGACAAAGTCGCGAGCCGCCACGGTTCGAATCATCCGGAAACCGAGACCGTGCGCACGCTCGTCGAGCAGCTCTACAACGATCTCTTCCCGCACATGATGAAAGAGGAACAGGTCCTGTTCCCGTACATCACGCAGCTCGAAACGAATCCCGACGGACCGCCGCCGTTCTTCGGCAGCGTGGAGCGGCCAATTCGAATGATGATGATGGAGCACGAAGCCGCGGCCGAGGTTCTCGTCGCGCTCCGCTTCGCGACCGGCGAATACAAGCTGCCGAACGACGCCTGCATCTCATTCCGCGCGCTGTATGAGCAGCTCGCCGCGCTCGAGCACGATCTGCATCGACACATTCACCTCGAGAACAACGTGCTGTTCCCGCGCGCCGCGGAATTGGAGGCGCTCACTCTATCCATCGCGCAATAAACAGATTCGTCTCGTGCGACTGCGGGTCGGCGCGATTGCTTCCCCACACGACGTACTGGCCGTCGGGACTGAACATCGGGAATCCGTCGAAGCCGTCGGCGGTGGTGATGCGCTCCGCGTCACCTCCGCTCTTCGGGATCAGGAAAAGATCGAACTCGCGTCCCTTCGGGTCGCCGGCGTTCGAGCTGTAGATGATCTTCTTCCCGTCCGGCGTGAAGAACGGGCAGAAGTTCGCGGCGCCGTTGTGCGTGAGCTGCCGCTGATTCGAGCCGTCGGCGTTCATGACGAACAACTCCATCGTTGACGGCTTCACGAGTCCTTGCGCAAGGA
>Ga0105245_10000185_pt1 | contig 58898 bp, 20 predicted proteins | sample KBSM54metaG_FD_81523 | JGI IMG/M metagenome (GOLD analysis project Ga0105245, IMG submission 81523) | Miscanthus rhizosphere microbial communities from Kellogg Biological Station, Michigan, USA - KBS M5-4 metaG | ecosystem: Host-associated > Plants > Roots > Rhizosphere > Soil | place... | reverse complement strand
TAGTTGAATTTTTCTAGCTAGACTGCCCTGGTAACAGGGAGGAAGGAGGGGATGATGTCAGGTCCGTATTTCCCTTACATCTGGGGCTACAGACACGCTACAATGGCCGGTACAAAGGGCAGCCAAGTCGCAAGACGGAGCAAATCCCATCAAAGCCGGTCCCAGTTCGGATTGCAGGCTGAAACTCGCCTGCATGAAGTCGGAATCGCTAGTAACGGTAGGTCAGCACACTACCGTGAATACGTTCCCGGGTCTTGTACACACCGCCCGTCAAACCATGAAAGTCGCCAATACCTGACGTGCTAGCTTGCCTAGCCCTAAGGTAGGGGAGATGATTGGGGTTAAGTCGTAACAAGGTATCCGTACGGGAACGTGCGGATGGATTACCTCCTTTCTAGGGAGTTAAACTAGTCACTTGCGGAGCAATCCCTTGTGAACTAGGTCGATCTTGGTACATTGCAAATCAGTACTGGCAATGTACACTTCCAGCCTCGGCTGGACGAGATACCAGAGTCTGTAACACGATGAATGACGTTGTATTTGCACTATTCAGTTTTTAACTCAGAGAAAAAGAGCGCCTCATACTTGCGAGAGCGCTCTTTTTGTTTGTAGTCTATTTCATAGTCGCAGCCAGGTCAGAAGTTCATAATTCCATCTATTAAAGGAGGTAAACGTATGAACAAATATGGACCTGCAGCCCAGCGTGAAGTAGAGAGGGCTATGCGGGAATTCAATGCCGGTACACTACGTAGCAGCTCTGGTCAGAAAGTCACCAGCCACGAGCAAGCGTTAGCTATCGGTTTATCAAAAGCTCGGGCTAAGGGCGCAAAAGTCCCGCGGCCTCAGTACTAGAGTGGCTTGCTGGCCTGCACGGCAGTGAAATAGAGCACGCCGGCCACGGTAGCAAAGAAGACAGCAATGCCAAGGCAGGTGCCGCAAAAGCGCAGCAGCTTCTTGTCGTGGTGCTTGCTGGCCTGGAATGCGCCGAACGGCAGGCAGCTTATCGCCAGCACTACGAAACCGCCAGCAGCATACAGTGAGCCAACGTACAGCAGATTGAGTAGGTGATCAACATTCATCAGGCTGATTCTAGCATAACCCCGACAGGACACCTTGTTTTTAAGGTGTTTTTTCGGTAAAATACTTCGGTAGTTTCGTTCAGACTTCCTTAGTCTGGAAAACTGTGTTGGTTGCACTTGGGATGTTTCACTTCTCCCAACCAAAAGTGCCACTGGCACTTTTGGGGACATAGCTCAGTTGGCTAGAGCACCTGCTTTGCAAGCAGGGGGTCCAGGGTTCGAGTCCCTGTGTCTCCACCAATTAACATTTCGGTTCAATGGTTCTCAATTGTGGGCGATTAGCTCAGCTGGTTAGAGCGCGTCACTGATAATGACGAGGTCGGAGGTTCGAGTCCCTCATCGCCCACCAATTGAGATTCATTAAGCTTTCGAAATTATTGGCTGTGGGTGACAGACTTACTATGCTCGCGTTCCTGATTTACCAGATTTTTGGCTTGCTCAAGCTCGCCATCTTCCAGCGCGGGTAGGGCAAACCAGGCATCTTCGACGGGCGTTGATCCAAGGTCATGTACTGGCAGCAATTTGGCATCTTCAAAATGGACTGAGGAACTATAGACGGCAACAAAGGCATCAAACACAGTGCTCAGTCCTGAGGCTAAGGCTGCCTCACGTTGTCGCAGCACAACACCGGTAGAAACAAAACTCCGGGCTTCGTATGTTTCGTTTCCGCCCAGGTATACCTGAACATAGCGTTCACTCAGTGGAGACTGTTCCCGCAGTTTGGCAAGAAACTCTTGGCGCTTGGTGGGGTCATCAAGGCGACGTGTTTCTTGTTCTCCCAACTGCAGCTGAACCAGCCAATCGTCTCCAGAAAAGTCATAATGCTCATACGAGTAGATGTACGGTTGGGGAGTTGATTGCTCAGACATCTTTATTTTTTAGTAACCTCATTTTTATTATAATCCTGGCCTGCAAGTGACTTCTATCACATACCGCTTACGGTTCTACTTTTGCCGGGTTAATACGTGAACATCACAGGGAAGCGCAAGGCTGTAGTGCGCTTGCTGCTATAATCTTGGTGTATGAAGTATCTGATACGTCGCTTGGTAGCATCGGTTTGTCTCATAGCCTGTCTGTTTGCGCCGGCTGTAGCAGTGGCTGCCTCGAGCCAGAGCTTTGATGTGCTTGGCGGCAACGCGCAGTCTGGTATGTTGATGAGCCTAACGGCAAACGCGGGTTATGTTGAGGCGGCAACTGACAAGAATGCAGCCTCGCTGCTCGGTGTGGTATCAAATGACACCCAGGATTTTAATAAGCAACAGGGCCAGGTCACTGTGCAGACGGATGGAGCGGCCACTGCCTTGGTGAGCACCCTTAATGGTGATGTATTGGTCGGTGATCGCATCGGCGTATCATCAATCGCCGGCGTGGGGGCCAAAGCCAACTCCAGTGGCTGGATTGTGGGCATAGCCCAAGCCAGCCTGGACGCCAAAACCCAGGGCGTACTTACCTCAAGTGTGACCGACAGCAAGGGTGGCAAGCACACCGTGTATGTGGCTAGCATTCCAATAGTCGTCAAGGTTACGTACTACAGCAAGCCGGGGCTGGTGAGTATTGCTACGAACTCAGTGCCGACCAACATTCAGTCAACAGTTGACGCCATTGCCGGTCGGCATGTGTCAGTAGTCGGAGTAGTCCTCAGCGCTATGCTGGTCCTGATTGGCGTAATCTTTGCGGCTCAGGTGGTTAGTGGCGTCATACGGGGTAGCTTCACGGCCGTTGGCCGCCAGCCTCTATCCAAAGCAGTCATACTGCGTTTAGTCGTTCAGCTCCTAGGAATGTCGGCCTTGATCCTGGTGGCAGCCAGCGTTGGTGCCTTTTTGGTGCTCAAGCTACTGTAGCTACTGAGTCACTAGGTAGTCGAAGACGTAACTACCACCGTTAGCAGGGGTGGTTGCGGTCTCAATTGCAAAGAATGTAGCACTGCGTGAGGTGTAGTAGTTTAGTGCTGCAGATGCGGCATTAACGGGAGTAAGTTGCACTTTTGGCGTGGTCGTGAATGGGCTATGAAAAGTAATGATGGCCATCTCACCAGCCACTAACGTGCCATTGCCAATGTTGATGGTGACCGTACCGGCAGTGTCGTTGCCACTGACAGTCACGGTACCGCCACTAGTGCCATTGCTAGGCTTGGCGGTCGGCACGGTGCCACTCGGCACGAGATGTCCATTAAACTGTAGGTTGCCACTGGCGGATACATTGGTGACGACCAGCGAACCAACATTGAGACTGGTAGCCGATAGTGAACCGGTAACACTAAGAGATCCACGGATCGCTAGATTGCCATCGATGCTGCTTGCGCCCTGTACGAGGATGCCATTCTTGAAGAGTGTTTGGGGAGTGATGGTCAGTTGTGTGGTTTGAGTGCCACCCGTGCCGGCCTGGCCGGATAGCTTGGTAAGCGTACCGCTGTCTAGTGTCTGTGTGTTGATGGTGACTGAAGTTGTTTTCTGAGTGGTTGTCGTAGAAGGCCGCTTGCTCGTCAACATTACTTCCAGGCTGATTATGGCCAGCAGCAGGATGATTGCTGCAGCGATGGCCAGTCGTTTCTTGCTCAATAATGGCCCACGAGGCGCCGATGAAAAATCGGGTACGAGTTGTGGTAGTGAGTCGTCACCTTCGACGCCACCCTCAACGACTGTCTCAACCTTGTCCAGCGAATCATTCTCCATGTTGTAGTCATCATACCGCTTATGACATGGTAGGAGCAAGCTGTCACCAAGGATGCTTATGGTATTATATGCTTATGAGACGAACTGGCTCTAAGACCAGCCGTACGAAGCTTCTCGCCAAACAACACACAGGTAAAATACGGCATCACAGACATACCTCATACGGTAGCCTGGCTTTGCTGCTGCTTATGGCACTAATACCGGTGTTCAGTGCCAGCCGATCGATTGCCTACGCCTCGACCTCAGGCGGCGGGACATACCAGACATACGCCGTCGTTGCCGGGGCGGTGCCGAGCAGCGCGCCTACCATAGCCAATCTCACCAATGGCAAAATCTTCACGACCACCGATCCAGTCGTTGTGAAGGGCAGCTGTCCCAGCAATACGTTGGTAAAAATATTCAAGAACCAGATATTTGCCGGCGCCGCGCTCTGCCAGAACGGTGCCTACCAGGTGGCGATCGACTTATTCATTGGTGACAACGTGCTGGTTGCCCAGGCGTTCAATACGAACGACATTTCCGGTCCGGAGTCTACGCCAGTGAGCGTACAGCTGACTCTGGCTGAGGTTACTGGTGTGCCCGCCAATCAGTTTTACATAACCAGTGAGCAATTCCACCAAGGAGCTGAAGTGGGTGACACCATGACCTGGCCAATTATTATTAACGGTGGCCAGCCACCGTATGCCATTAATGTTAGCTGGGGCGATGGTAAAACTGATTTGTTCAGTCGCACCGACGCTAGCCGCTTCAATATTAATCATGTCTATAAGAAGCCGAGCGGCGACAAAGGCAGCTTTACGATTACCATCCAGGCGACCGATCAGACCGGCAGTCGCGCGTTGTTGCAGTTAGTGGCTATCGTCAGCGGCAATGCCACGCCTGGCATCGTCGGTGGGGTGAGCGGCGGCTACAAGTACTCAACGATTATTCGCATAGCTTGGCAGGGCTTGGCCGTAGCAGTCCTGGTGGTGTTGAGCTTCTGGCTGGGTGAAAAACGCGAAGCAAAAACCATTAAGAAACTAACTGCTAGACACGCATGAACATCAAGCGAAGCCACCGTAAGCGGTACGTGGTGCTTAGTCTGCTCGGGCTAGTCATTATTGCGGCCGTAGTGATTGTGCTTTGGGTATTCTCAAGCAATACCGGCCAGGTGATTGATGCGTCGAGCCAGAAAGATTCGCAGCTGGCACCATACCTGACCTATGACGGCACTTACATAAGCTTTAATTATAAGAGTGTCTACCAGGCGCACGATGAACACCCCGAGGATGGCTCGCTGGAGTTGGTGTCTCTGAATGCCAGCACTAATTACGAGAAGCGTCTATCCGTAGCCGTCCAGGCAGCACCCGTTGGAGGCATGGAAACGATCTCAGCTTATCAGATGCGCAAAACGCAGCCCGCTGTCTACACCAGCCAGCAGCTCACTACTGATGCTGGCAAGGCCGTGGCCTGGCTAAAGAATGACGGCACCGAAGATACAATCTTCATTGCACATGGTGACAAAGTTGCCACTCTGTCGTTTGCGACGGTTGGGCGAGTTGATGATTTACAGACCGAAGCCAACATATTGCTCAGCAGCTTTCAGTGGAAGGCACGACAATGAAATTTGGTCTACATCTCATGCTGCTGACTGGCGGGCTGTTTGCCACCATGCCAGCCTCCTCTAGCTACCAACTGCATAATTACGGTTTCGGCTCGGGCGGTACTGCCGGCTCAACCTCGGCTAATTATTCACTGAACGCCACCACCGGTGAGACCAGCAACACCCAATCAACCAGCGCTACCTACAAAGCCCGTTCCGGGAACCAGAACAGTCAACAGTCCAACGTACCGGCAGCACCATCGTTTACCAACCCATCCAGTTACTACGATCGGCTGAAGTTCATTATTGATAACGGCAACAACCCGACTGATGCCAAGTTTTCAATTGCTATTTCTACCGACAACTTCACGACAACTAATTATGTGCAGCTTGATGATACCATCGGCAGTACGAAGGTCTATCAGACCTATGCCAACTGGGGCGGCGCCAGCGGACAACTAGTGGTTGGTCTGGCACCGAGCACTACCTATTATATGAAGGTCAATGCCATGCAGGGCAATTTCACCGAGACCGAATACAGTTCGGTGGTTAGTGTTGCCACGGTGGCACCAAACATTAGCTTCGATATCGATGTGTCACCGATCGACACCAGTACCAGTCCGCCGTATGCGACGTCCTTCGGCAATCTCTTGCCGGCTACCGTTACCAATACCCCGGATAAAGTCTGGGCCTCGATAGCGACTAACGCCAATAATGGTGCCAGCGTGTATATCAGCTCGGCTAACGGTGGCCTGAAGAGTAATACCAACGGCTTTACGCTGGCTTCGGCCACGGCCGACCTGTCGGCTGTGAGTACTGGTTACGGTGCGCAAGGGCTGACCGCTACCCAATCTTCCGGTGGCCCACTATCGATTGCTTCGCCCTATAATGTTGCCAGCCAAAATGTTGGCATTTTGGACTCCACTGTCAGAACGTTGTTTACTGCTTCGGCGCCCATCACGGGGGGCAGGGGCTCCATGCAGCTCAAGGCTCGGGCTGCCGCCCAAACACCTGAGGGCAGCGACTACACAGACACCCTGACATTGATCGCCGCCGCCGCGTTCTAGGGTCAAGGAAAAATCTTGACAATGCTTACGGCTATTTGTCATACTGAGCGATGAAAGTCGATCTATATAACATAAACTAGATATAGGTAACCGAAATGGCAATCAGCCACCAGATGAAACTCAAGCCAATTCCACTAACCTTGGCAGTTGCCATGTTGCTCGTCGGTCTTACGCCGTTGCTCTTGCTTGGTCACGCTAACGCCGCTCCCGATAATCCATTCCAGATAGCTTTTGTTCGTTTGGATAGTCTGAATGCCACCACAGGTACTGGTGGGCGCGTTTGTGCTAAGCCATCAGTGGTAAACCTGGCAAATACCGAAGCCAGTGTGCAGGTAAAGTTCCCGACTACCGGTGGCACGGACTACATTGTGAATGCCACGGCCGCTAACTGGACAGTTAATACCAGCAACCTGGATACTGGCCAAACGGCATGGCCGGGTATCGCCACCGCCACCACAGCCAACGCAGGCACCAAGATCGTGACCTTCCCAAGTACTGACCTCTCTAGCAGCTCAACCCTCTACTGTTTTAACTTTGCCGCTGCTAACACCTTGACAACCAGTAGTGCCGGAGCCGCCGAAACTACGCAGGGTACCATCACTACCCGTACCAGCACCCCAACCGACATCGACCAAACAACCTACTCAGAATCAATCATCAGCAACGACAACGTCGTTGTCACAGCCGTGGTACCGCCATCATTTACCTTCGTATTGAGCGGTAACACGGATAGCTTTACGACCAACTTGAGTACCGGTTCAGTGGTTTCTACCAGCGGTCGTACTATTACGCTGACCACCAATGCCGCTTCAGGCTGGATTGTTTGGGCCATGGACAGCAACTTCAAAACAGTCAGCGATACCGGCTCCAACCCAGCGAACGAACACGGTGCCTTAAAATCAACGACGGCTGCCAACTATGTTATCTCAAATAACACCACCAACAGTCTCGGCACTGCTTCCCACACGCTCACAACTGGTTCAGAAGACTACGGCCTTGGTGTGACCATCAACACTGATGCTGCCGGTGGTGGCGTCGTGTCACTTGACGCTGCCTATGACGGTACCTCAACCAAAGCTGGTGTACTTGACCCAACGCACTTCCGGCCTGTAGCTACCGCGAGCGGTACTGCCAATGGCGACATCATTAACCTGAACGAACGCGCTACTATCGCTGGTCAGACTCCGGCTGCTAGTGACTACACTGACACTATTACCTTCGTTGGTGCCGGCGTCTTTTAAGCCTACGACAATCTTTGCTATACTGAGCGTGTGATCCGGAAACAAAATTTCCTGAGGGGGGGAACCGCCTTACTGCTGGCTTTGCTTGTCAGCAGCTTTTTTGGCCCGCTGGCTAGTGCCGCTACCGACACCAACAACCCCGACGGTGCCTTTAACGTCGTTGTCTCACCATCCTCGGTTGGCCTGACTGTAAAGCCCGGGAGCACTACTAGCAGCGATATTAAGGTTCAGAACCATGGTCTGAGCACTGAACATATCAAAGTCACTGTCTTAAAGTTTGGTGCCAAAGGCCAAGATGGTACGCCCCAGCTGGAGCAAATAGCGCCAGGTGATGACTTTGTTAACTGGATTCATTTCTCATCTACGACCTTTGATGCCGAGCCCAATGTTTGGGTGACCATCCATACCACGATTAGCCCACCGCCCACGGCCGCCTTCGGCTATTACTACGCAGTCATTTTCTCGCGAGCCAACGCCACGCAAACCCAGGCTAAACAAGCCAACCTGCTTGGTGCAGTGGCCAGCCTGATACTGCTCGATGTGCAGTCACCAGGTGCCGTTCGCCAGGCTAAAATCACGCAGTTCAGTACACCACATAAGGTGCAGGAATTCTTGCCGGTGAGCTTCACGGTGCAGATGCATAACACTGGAAATGTGCACGTTGCTAGCCGGGGCAACATCTTTATTAGTAAGGGTGGCAAGAACTTAGCCATCCTTGAGGTAAACCTTAAGAAAGGTTATGTCTTGCCCAATAGCTACCGTAAGTTTACGGCAGATTGGGCAGACGGCACACCGGTATACGAGACTAAGACCAATGGCACCGGCCAGACGCTCAACTGGGACAACTTTACCCTGGGCAAGGTGCGCTACGGTAAATACAGCGCCAAGCTCGTCATGGTGTACAACGATGGCAAAACAGACCTCTCAACCGAGGCCTACCTTAGCTTCTGGGTGATCCCATGGCGGCTGATCGCACTGGTACTGACCATACCGATCGTCGTGGTGTTGGCTTTCTGGCTTGGCGGTAAATTACAGGCTCGTAAACAACAACGCAAGACGGCTGCCAGGGCAAAGGCGGCCAAATGAGTCTTGCTAAAACTGCTTGGCTGACGGTCACGCTACTGTTTAGCAGTACGGTTTTCGCGCCACTAGCCAGTGCCGCTACCGACACCAACAACCCCGACGGTGCCTTTAACGTCGTTGTGTCGCCATCCTCGGTTGGGTTGCAGGCTAAGCCTGGCACGACGACGTCTACAGATATTAAAGTACAAAACCATGGTCTGGCCACCGAGCATATTAAAATTACTGTACTCAAATTTGGCGCCAAAGGCCAAGATGGTACGCCCCAGCTGGAACAGCTGGCACCCGGCGACGATTTTGCTAATTGGATCCATTTCTCCGCTACGACTTTTGACGCTGAGCCCAATGTCTGGGTCACTATCCACGCTACCATCAGCCCGCCACCCGGATCGGCCTTTGGTTATTACTACGCGGTGATTTTCTCGCGGGCCAACGCCACGCAAGCCCAGGCTAAACAGGCCAACCTGCTCGGCGCTGTTGCCAGCTTAATTCTGCTCGATGTGCCGTCACCAGGCACTGTCCGCCAAGCAAAGATTGCTGAGTTCAGTACGCCGCATAAGGTTCAGGAGTTTCTGCCAGTCAACTTCACGGTGCGCATGCACAACACCGGCAATATCCACATTGCTACCAGAGGCAACATAGATATTAGCAAGGGCGGGCAAACCATTGCCATTCTGGAAGTAAACCTCAAGAAAGGTTACATTTTGCCCAATAGCTACCGTGCCTTTACGGCTTCCTGGGCCGATGGCAGTCCGGTGTACCTGAGCAAGTCTGCCAATGGCCAAATCACCCAAGACCTCGACTGGTCCAAGCTAAGCCTGACCAAGCTGCGCTTTGGCAAGTACAGCGCAAAACTTATCATGGTGTACAACGATGGTAAGACAGACCTCTCAACTGAGGCCTACCTCAGCTTCTGGGTGATCCCGTGGCGCTTAATTGCAGCCTCCATTGTGGTGGTGTTGTTGGTTGTAGCTGGTCTGTGGACCACCGTTTTGCGGCCAGTGCGCAACCGTCTCAAGAAGAGGCGGGGCCATGGCAAGCGTCTCTAGAATAATTATCGCACTCGGCATAGTGCTGAGTATCTTAGGAAGCACTAGCGCTGCGTCAGCTGCTAGCAGTGGTATCACCATGTCTCCGGCTCTCAAGGAACTGGTTATTAGTTCGGGTCTGGTGCTGGCTAACTCCAACATTACGCTCACCAACAACACCGACAAAGACCTGCGCGGTAGCATCAGCGTAGTGGATTTTCGAGATTTGAGCGATTCCGGTGGACTGTCGTTTGGCCAGGCCGGCTTACCAGTCGACAAATATGGCTTAGCTAACTGGGTGCAGCTACCCAACGGCAATAATCTGACTCTCTCCAAGGGCCAAGCGGTGACTATTCCGGTTGTGGTAGACAACCGTTCTGACTTGGCACCTGGCGGGCACTACGGCGCCGTGGTGATTACTCTGGCGGGGGCAACTGACCCAAAGGGTAACAAGGTGAATTTCAAACAAGAGCTAGTTTCGCTGCTGTTCGTGAAGAAGCTGGGTGGGGAACAGTATGGTCTGAAGCTACAGACCCTGACGACCCAGGGTGGCGGCCGGCCAACTTCGGTGAGTATGACCTTTGCGAGCACCGGCAATGTGCATGTTGTGCCACGAGGCTTCGTCACTCTAAGCGATAGCAAGGGTAAGGTGATCTCCAAGGGTATTATTAACCCGCAATCAACGATGATCCTGCCTGGTACGACGCACCGGTTCACGGTGCCTCTGTCGACCGTGTCCACCTCTCACTTGCCGGGCGGCTACAAACTGACGGCCTACTACCGTTACGACGGCCAGCCGGACTTTAATACAAAGTCGATTGAGATTAATCGCTGGAATTTGGTACTGGTCGTACTGATCGTGATAGCTCTAACAGGGGTGAGCCTGGTCTCGCCTCTGCTGTATATTCGCCGACGTCGCCGCTAATCGAACACAAAATGTGCGCAAGTTGTTGATAACCACTTGCTAAGTTGTTATGCTTAAAGTACGTCGCAGTGTGTGAAAAAACAGATACGGCGGCTAAAACACAACCAAAACAAAGGCTAAAACAATAAAGCCAAAACCAAAGAACAGGTTGAGTTATATATTCAGGGGGCTCGTAGTCACCCTGGTTTTGCTTTGTTTTGCTTTCGCTCATTTCTCTAGCAATAACACCGCTCACGCCGCCACCGGCATCTTCCACCAGATCAATTTCCAAGGCAAACTGGTCAATACCAACGGCACCAATGTGACCGATGGTTCGTATAGCATTGTTTTCAGTATTTACACGGTCGCCTCTGGTGGTAGCAACATCTGGACCGAGACCCAATCAGTCACAGTGACCAACGGTATCTTCCAGGTTAACCTCGGTAGTGTCACAACGTTGCCGGGCTCAGTGGACTTTAACACTGATAACATCTTCCTGGGTATGAAAGTCGGCGCTGACGCTGAAATGACGCCGCGTATCCAGTTCACAGCGGTGCCGCAAGCCTTTAACTCAGAGAAACTGGGTGGTTTGTTGAGTAGTGCCTTTGCCCAGTTGGCAGCCACCCAGACATTCACTGGTACTAACACCTTCCAGCCGACAACCAACATTTCATCGGTCAAAATCTTGCAGAACTCCTCTGGTTCATTCGGTCAGGATGTCTTCTTGGTTCAGGGCTCAAGTGGCGGCAGCAACAACTTCATCCAGGTGACTTCGACGGCCGCCAACGCCGGTGCCGTGACCATCCAGTCGCTAGGCGCCAATGCCTTGACGCTGCAGAGCGGGAGCGGAACAATTAGCCTGGGCTCAACGACGGCCGTATCGGCCAGCGGGGCCATCAGCTTTAGCTCAGGCGGCACCACGCAAACCTTATCACTGACCACGCCGGCCAGTACATCGGCTGCCACTGGAGCCATCAGTATTATCTCTGGCAATGCCACTGTTGGTTCCAACCTGGCAGCTGGCGGCATCACCATTGATACCGGCTCGGCCACTGGCTCGGGTGCAGCTGCTCTGCAGGTCGGCGCTACCAACGCCAAGACAGTCGTCATCGGTAATACCGCAAACACTACGAGTATTACCCTCAATAACACGGCGGCCGGGGGTGTGGTTATACCGAACTTGAACGGTACTTCAACTAGTTCGGTACCAGTCTGTCGCAACTCCAGCAACCAGCTCTCTGTCTGTGATAGTACCAACACCACCGGTCGAGCCTTGATGCAGGGCGGTAACACCTTCAGCGCCGCTATCCAGGAAGGCACGCTCGACAACAACGACTTTACCTTGTTCACCAACGGCTCAAGCAATGTCCGTTTGCGGGTGGCTGCTGGCGGTAATGTAGGCATCGGCACTTCGAGTAACGCTGGCGCACTCTTAGGCGTTGGCGGTTCAACCGGTAACTTCCAGGTCAACACCAATGGATCGATCACTGTTGCCCAAGCAGCTGTTGCTGGTGGTCAGACTTCGCTGCAGGTAACACCAGGGGCGCACACTGCTATGACGGCCGAAGTGGCCGACATCAACAGTGTCGGGCACACGGACACCATTACCGGCGCCTACGCTACGCAGCGCTTTAATCTCTTCGGCCAAAGCACCATCACTGCCGGTTCGGCCTTCAACATCACCGATGCAGCAACGGTGGCCATCGCTGGTGCTCCAAAAGCGACAGTCAGCGCGACAATTACCAACAGCTCGGCATTACTCATCCAGTCAGGTGCAGTTACTGCTGCCACCAACAGCTACGGCCTGAACGTCAACGCCCAAACAGGGGCAACCAACAACTACGCCGCCATCTTCCAGGGCGGTAACGTTGGGATCGGCCTGACCGCCCCAACGGCAGCCTTGCATGTCACAAATTCACAGCCTGCCTCAGTGGGGAGTGGCAACGGCACCGCAGCTGGCACAGTCTTGACGGTACTCGGCGCCACTGGTGGCAACACAACTGATGCTACGGCGACCGCTCACACTGGGGGCACTGGCTCCAGCTACTCACTCACCGCCGGTGCTGGTGGCGATGCCGCTTCTGGTAGTAATGCCACTGGTGGCAATGCCGGAACAGTTAGCTTAACGGCCGGCAACGGTGGTGCCGGTGTCACGACTAACGGAGCCGGCGGCGCCGTTTCATTAACAGCCGGCAATGGTGGAGCCAATGCCAGTGGCGCCAAAGCGGCCGGTGGTGCGGTGACGATCCAGGGTGGTAACGCCTCAACTAGCGGTACCGGTAACGCCAACGGCGGTACCTTAACCCTTGATTCAGGCGTACTCCAAGGAGCAGGCACCAGCACCATTAACATTGGTACTTCGAATGCGTCGGCAGTTCACATCGGACGGGCAGCCTCCACCTTCCAGCTCGATTCCAACACCTTGGACGTCAGCACGCTCGGTGCCATTACCGGTGCTACCGGATTGGTATCCTCGGGTACTATCCAGTTCTCAACGCTAAGCACCAACGGTGTTCTGCACACCTCAGCCGCTAACGGTACCTTAGCCGTCTCAGCCGTGCTGCTTGGATCAGAAGTTTCTGGCACACTGCCAGTCGGTAACGGCGGCACCGGCGCCACTTCATTCACCACGAATGGTGTGCTTTATGGCAATAACACCGGCGCTATTCAGGCTACCGGCGCTTCCACTGGGACGCAGTGTTTGATCACAGCAAGCGCTGGCGTGGCACCAACCTGGGGTAGCTGTAGCAGTGGTGTCGCCACAACCTTGCAGAACGCCTACGACAACTCGTCTTCGCCAGCGACCATCACCAGCTCTAGTGCCGCAAAGACCATCTTACTCCAGTCTGGCGCAACGTTTAACACCACCAGTTTCTTAGAAGTTAAGGCCAATGGTGTCGCTGCGCCGGTACTGAGCGTGGACACGGCCAACCAGCGGGTTGGCATCGGCACTGCTACACCTGCCTATGCCTTGGATGTGGTGACGAGTATTAACGCCTCGGTTGATTTGCGGGTTGGTGGCGTGGTGATGTGTGATTCCACGGGTTGTAGCGCTTCGCCGGGTGGCGGCAACTACATCCGTAACGCCACGGCTCAGCAAACGAGTGCTAACTTTAATATCAAGAGCAATGTCGCGGGCCAAATCACCGGTGTCTTGGAAGGCTCAAACAGTGCGACGGTACCTGTTACTGTCATCCGCAACGGCACATCACCAGGCGCTGGCGCTGACTTGCTCCAGCTCCAAGATTCCAGCAGCAATGTCTTAGCTAAATTCGCCAACACCGGCATTTTGACGCTCGGTCGGGCGGGGGCCGGCACGACCGGTGCCATCGTGCTTAACAACGGTACCAACTCCAACGCCGTGACGCTCACAACCGGCACCACAGGCGGTAACTACAACTTAGTATTGCCAACCTCAGCCGGCTCATCGGGCGACTGTTTGAAAAATGGCGGCACTGGCGGTACGTTGACATTTGCGGCTTGTGGTAGCACCGGTATCACCACCACACTGCAAAATGCCTACGACAACTCGTCCAGCCCGGCAACTATTACCACCAGTGCCGCCGCCAAAGGCGTTGGCATCATAGCTGGTGCCGTACCCACAGCTGATCTCCTCAGCATTACCAACGCTGGCCAGGCAAACATCACCAGCGACGTGAACGCCCTCGGCATCAACTATGTTGGCGGCGCTGCGGCTGTTGAAGCTGCCGCTACGCGCATCAACCTGACGCCAGGCGGCACAACTGGCGGCACCTGGAGCGGCTTGCGGGTCATTCAAAACGTCACCGGTCCGGCAACCGGCGTAACCAGCAACGGTGCTAAGTTCGAAGGCCCAGCCACCACCGGTGGCGCTGGCACTTACAATGCCATAAACATTGCCAACATCGGTACTGTGGCTTCTGGCGGTATTGTTCGGGGTATTAATATTACCGGTACAAACTCACAAGGTGCAGGAACAGTTCGTGGCATCCAGCTGAATAACCTCACTGCCGGCGCCGCCAGTGAAATTGGCATTGATCTGGGCACTGGCTGGGACAGTCTGGTGACTTACAACAACAATGCGAAGGTCATTATTAACGGGACTGGTTTTGTCCAGGCAGCTGCGGGTGGAACTAATCTTGATACCTCCGGCTCCACCGGCGTACCTTCTATCTCGGCTGGTACCTGGAGCGTGTCTGCTACCTTGGCGGCCACACTCGGTGGCACCGGACAATCAAGCTATGCCATCGGTGATCTGTTAACAGGTGACACCGGTAACACCCTGAGCAAAATTGCGGCTGTGGCTACCGGCCAGTGTTTGATCTCTCAAGGCGTCACCACCAAGCCAATCTGGGGCAGTTGTACCTCGTTGACTGCTACCAACGGCCTCAACATTGCCTCCAACCAAGTGGGCCTGGGCGGTACGCTGGCAAACAGCACAACCACCATCACGAGTGGCGGTACAAGCTCGCAATTGCAGCTCACCTCGGGCGCAAACATTCCAGCTGTCGATCAGTTAGTAATCGATAACACCGGCTCCACCGGTGTTACAACTGGCGGCGTGAGCGCCATACAGATTAACTATAAAGGTGGGGCTGCTGCCGTTGAATCCTCCGCACAACGGATTGACCTGCAGCCTGGCGGCACGACCGGTGGCACCTGGAACGGGCTGCGCGTTGTCCAGAACGTGACCGGCCCAGCGACCGGCGTAACCAGCAACGGCGCTAAGTTCGAAGGCCCAGCTACAACCGGTGGCGCAGGCACCTATAACGCCATTAACATCGCGAACATCGGTACCGTCGCTTCTGGCGGTATAGTCAGAGGTATCAATATTACTGGCACTAACTCACAGGCTGCCGGCACTGTTCGAGGTATTCAGTTGAATAACCTGACGGCTGGTGCCGCCAGTGAAATCGGTATTGATCTGGGCACTGGCTGGGACAGTCTGCTGACGTATAACAATGGTGCCACAGTTATTATTAACGGTTCAGGCATGTTACAGACAGCCGCCGGCGGCACAAACCTAAACACTTCAGGATCTACTGGCGTGCCGTCAATTTCTGCTGGTACATGGAGTGTGTCTGCTACGCTGGCAGCAACCCTTGGCGGTACAGGGCAGAGCAGCTACGCCGTTGGTGACCTGCTTATCGGCGATACAGGTAACACGCTCAGCAAAATTGCTGCCGTGGCTACTGGCTCTTGTCTGATCTCACAGGGTGTGACTACTAAGCCGATCTGGGGTGCTTGTAGTTCGATTTCACTTGGCGCCTACAGTACTTCTAACACTGATGCCCACGGTGCAACTCTCTCAGCGGGTGTTCTGACGTTCCAGGACGCCAGTGCCACGGCTCCTGGTATGGTTGGCACGGGCACCCAGACCTTTATTGGTACGAAGACCTTTAGCACGGCTGCAACCGCGGGCGGTGCAACCACATTGGCTGTTGCACCTGGCGCCCACACGGGTGTTACTACCGAAGTTAACAACGTTAATATTCAGGGCAACACCGAAACCATTACTGGCGCCGTGGCCACCCAGCGTTTCAGCCTCTTTGGTCAGAACACTATTACCGCTGGCTCGGCACTGGCCGTCACTGATACGGCAACGGTTGCCATCGCGGGCGCTCCAAAAGCTACCGTCAGCGCGACAATCACAAACAGCTCAGCATTGCTTATTCAGGCTGGCGCAGTGACTGCCACCACCAACAGCTACGGCCTGAACGTCAACGCTCAATCTGGCGCTACCAACAACTACGCCGCCGTTTTTAACGGAGGCAATGTCGGAATAGGCACTGCTACCCCTGGAAATATTTTGAGCGTTGCCGGCACATCTACCGCAAACTCTGGCGCATATTCTCTGACCGCCAACACACTCACCGTTTCGCCTTCGTCTGCGCCTGGTGCCGGAACCTCCTACATCGCCGTACAGGGGACAGCGACATCCTCATCTGCAAACCTTAATGCAAACACACTGATATATGGTAACTACGGCCTATCTCAAAATACCGGTACAGCTACTCTCGGTGCTGCCACAGGAGTTCTGGGTGCCGCTGTAAATACTGCCGGCGGAATAATAACCAGCGCTTATGGCTTATCTGGGATTGTCCAGAACACTGGCGCGGGTAGTATTACGACAGCTTACACACTGTTTGCTAACTCACCAACTGTCTCCGCAGGATCAATCGGAACTGCAGACGGGGTGTTCATTGGGCCGCAAAAAATAAGTGGCGTCACCACTGGCTATGGGGTGTACCAAGCCGGTACGTCGGATCTCAACTACTTCGCCGGCAATGTTGGCGTTGGCATTGCAGTTCCAACCGCAACATTACATGTCACGAATCCCAAGCCTGGAATAGTCGCGGGGACGGGCACTAACTCCACGGCACCTCTGACAATTGCTGGCGGAGATGGTGGCGATACCAGCGGCACGACTGGTCAGACTGCGGGTAATGCCGGCAGCATTACTATAACTGCCGGTAATGGTGGTAATGCACCGGGCGGCTCAACCAATGGTTTCGGCGGTAATATATTCTTACAGGCTGGTACCGCTGGTTCTGGAGCAGGCTCATCTGGACTAAACGGCGGCGTTGTCATTAACGGTAACGGCATCGGCTCGGTGGGGATTAACGGTGCGGTGGCCTTTGGCTTCGGCACGGCGGTACATGGCACTACTACCTTTGATGGCGCACAACTATTTAAGAACAGCGCCAACTCCACAAGCGCATTCCAGGTACAGAACTCGGCCGGCAATAACGTATTTGTTGTGGACACGCTCACGAACAGCAACCAAGGCCGTATTGTACTCGGTAAGGTCAGCACAAACACTGGTGCCATTGCTTTTGCGCAGTCTGGCGGCGCAAACCTGGTTACATTACAAGCCGCCACCCAAACTGTTGGTGCCGCCACGCTGACTATTCCTGACCTTGCCGGTGTTGCGCAGACGGTTTGTACGACAAACGGTACTACCTCTAACTGTCCACCCGCAGCTGGCTCTGGTAACTACATTCAGAACCAGAATGCTGGCCCACAGGCCACAGCGAACTTTAATATTTCTGGGGCGGGCACCATTGGGACAAGCTTGATTGTTGCAGGACATTCAGCGCTGGGACCAAACGCGACAATCGATCAGAACAGCATCGGCCAGGATAACTCATCTATCGCGGCGCTTGAAGTAGTCAATGCGCGAGAGACAAGTACCACGACCTCTGCGATAGGGGCTGGGTATTTTGATATCACCAATAACTCCGCAACTGGTAACACCAATGGCGTTCGAGGAGTGACCGCCGCCGGTCGTAGTGCGTCGGGCAACACACAAAACTTCACCCAGCTCATGGGTGCAATCGGCATTGGTTCACACAATGGCACAGGTACGGCAACGCAAGCTATTGGGCTGCAAGGCAGCGCCAGTAACAACAGTACCGGTACCGTCACTTCTGCAGTCGGAGTTGTTGGAAAAGTATTTGGCAATGGCGCCAGCGGTACCATCAGTCAGGCACTCGGTTTCTACTCTCAGATTGTCCAAACTGCCGGTACGGTAACAACTGGATATGGCTTTTACGGTGATAACCCGACTGGTACGATCGGAACGTATTATGCAGCAGCTCTACTGGGAGGAAACGTTGGAGTGGGCACGGCAACCCCAACTGCACTGCTGCATGTCAGTGGAGCTGGCGGTGGCGCGTCGCTCTTCCGAGTCACGGACACAACAGCAACCTCACAGAACGTCCTTGATATTGCCGATGGTGGAGCGACAACACTACGCAACCAGACCAACTCCACGGCCGCTTTTCAGGTGCAAAGCGCGGCAGCTGGTACAGATGTCTTAACTGTTGACACAACTAACAGCAAACTGACGGTTAGGGGCATAAATAGTAGTGCATCAGCAGGCAGTAGCATAGTTACGAGCCAAGACTTCACGAACGCAACCTTCTGGACGACCTGTAATGGTGGCGCTGGTGGCTGGACAGGTACCACCACCACCGCTACACACAACACCGGTAACACGACGACCTGTACCGCAACGGCCAGCAACTTTACAGTTACCAACGGGGCGACTTACGAGGTTACTTTCACGCTGGCGGGTAACACGAGTGATGTCAACACGATCAAAGGGGCTATTGGCAGTGTTTCGTCTCAGGGGTTTGGCCAGACTGGTACGAATACGCAGCGGTTTGTGGTTACGGCAACGAGCACCACAGGCCTAACGTTCACTCCAACAACGAACTTTAACGGTGTGATCTCAAACATTAGTGTCAAACTAGTTACACTCGCCAATACTGTATTAGCTGTTAGTAATAGCAATGCCTCGGTTGGCATAGAAGTCAGGAGCGGGGGTGCAAGCGCCGACAATACCTATATTGGCCTACAGTCTGGACGAGTAAGCAGTAGTAGCTCGCAACAGAACACGGGCCTTGGTTCAGGTGCGCTTGCATCGAATGAGGACGGTAGCTTCAACACGGCCTTAGGTGCATACGCCCTCACGCTCAATGTGACTGGTTCTGAGAACACAGCTGTTGGTAATACTGCCCTGTATCGAACCTCAACAGGCATGGACAATACCTCGGTTGGGTATGGTACGCTCTATGCTAATACGACCGGACGCAATAACGTTGGACTTGGCGCCTATGGGCTGTCATTCGCAAGCACGGCGAGCGATAATACCGCGATAGGCTTCCAGGGGCTCTACAACTCAACTGGTGGCCAGAATACGGCGGTTGGCTCAAATGCCGGTAACTCAAATATTACCGGTACCAACAACACCTACCTTGGTTACTTTGCTGGCTACACTGACCCCACGGTGAGCTTTAGTACGCTGACGGCTTTGCAAAACGCCACCGCTATCGGCTATGGCTCTCAGGTCCAGGCCAGCAACTCGCTGATCCTTGGCGGGCAGGGCGCCAACCAGGCGAACGTTGGCATTGGCACTACGAGCCCAACTAACTTCTTGAGTGTTTCACCGTACAACTCGACCTTCACAGCCGGTACAGCCAGCGTGACCTCTGGCTTGTCGGCAGTGACAGGTTCTGGAACGGCTTGGACGACGGCCATGATCGGTGATGAAATTATCTTCTCCGACGGCACAAAGTACAAGGTGTCAGCAGTTGGAAGTACGACGACGCTCACCATAGCCACTACCGCTTCCGCCACCGAGACTGCCCAGACATTCCGCATTCAGACGCCAGCGCTGCAGGTCACCAGCGCTGGCCTGGTAGGCATCGGCACCACTACTCCGGCTGCTAACCTTCAAGTCACAACCCAGACCAACACCGCCACCGCCTTTGACATTCAGAACTCTTCGAACACCAGCCAGTTTGTGGTTAGCACCACCGGTAGCGGTAACATCGTCACGATTCCTGCCTTGACTACGGTGGGTCAAGGGGCCATCAACATTGGTGGCGTGAATAATACAAACGCTGTGGGCATAAACCTGAACCAGGTCAACAATAGTGGCATCGGCTTGAAGTTCACCGCTGGTGCCAACGTGATTGGTATCCAGGGCACGTTTGCCGGCGGTGGTGGCTTGAACGGCAAATACATTGATCTGCAGGAAAGCACTGCGAATGGTGCCGGTGCCAACACCAACGGCGCTAACTTAATCAGCCTGGTGCGCAACCAGACGGTTACCGGCGGCTCATTGACAGAGCAGGGTGACATCTTGACCATCAGCAACCAGTGTTCGGGTGCTTGTACGGATACCTCGAGCTTGATCAACCTGAACCAGCAGTTTACTACCGCTTCGGGTACAGTGTTGAAGGTCTCAAGTGCCGGCACGGGCAACCTCTTACAGGTGATCGACTCAACAGCTACAGCCGCTAACGTCTTTACAATTGCTGACGGCGGCGTCAGTACCTTTAAGAGCCAGACCAACAACACGGCTGCTGTCCAGGTGCAAAACGCCAGCGGCAACCAAGTTCTCACCGTCGATACCTCGTCTAACTCCGCTCAAGGCCAGGTTGTCCTCGGTAAGGCCAGCACCAACAACGGCACTCTGGTATTTAGCAACTCGGCTGGCGCTAACACTGCAACCCTCGCACTCCAAGCGAACCCAGGCAGCTCCTACACGCTGCTACTGCCCACTACCGGCCCGGCGGTCAGTCAGTGTTTGCAGTCGGACAGTGTGACAGCCAGCCAGCTGAAGTTTGCCTCCTGTGCCTCAGGAATTGACCTACAGACGGCTTACAACAACACGGCGACCACGCCAGCCACTATCACGACCACGGCTACAAACAAGGGACTTCTGCTGAAGGCCGGCTCTGGATTCGACTCAACATCACTGTTCCAGGTCCAAAACGCTGCTGGCACTGGTGTGCTGATAGGTGTTGATAGCACTGCAGACGCCAGCAACCTCATAACCAACGGGAGCGCCGAACTTAACACAACAGGCTGGACTGCCCGCACCGGCTGTACACTCTCTCGAGACACAACATCGGCGTACCGAGGTACGTCATCTGTCCTTTGTACAAATGCTGCCACAGCCAACGCGGGCATGAACTACCCGGTTACGGTAACTGCCAGCACAAACTACGAGTACAGCTTCTACGTCCGCGCGCCCTCGACGTCATTTAGCACATTCTCGTTCGGCTATGCTCCTGATGGTGCGACAGAAACCAATATCGTCGCCAGTGGTAAGACAGTTAGTACTGTTTGGGGCAAAGTAACAGGATCATTCAGTTGGAGCCCGATTAGTGGTACGCCATATTTCTTCTTCAAGGATACCGCTGGTGGCCACGATTTCGAGATTGACGGCTTCAAAATGGAAGCATCACCATCTTCTATCGCAAACCCATACCAGGAAGGAAAGCTTCGTGTTGATGCAGTGATCACAAGCCCGCTCGTCATGCGCAGCTATTCCGATACGGTAGACGCAGTAGCGGTCTACAAGGCAACTGGTGGTGAAGTCTTCCAGGTAAATACCAGTAATGGCTCGGTTGGAATCAACACATCTGCAGCAGCCTACAATCTTGACGTAAAAGGAAGCTTGGGTGCCCGAGTCCAAACTACAACCGATAATACCACCGCCTTCCAGGTCCAAAACACGGCTGGAACAGCTCTCATGACGGCAGACACTACAAACCTCAAGCTCGATACCCTCGGTGACGTCAACATCGGTACAGTTAGCGGTACAACGCTTGTTAGTGACGGCTTTGAATCAGGCAGTCTTGCTACAAACTGGACGGCCACGGAAACTGTCGGCGCTGGTACGATCGCCATCGATACTACGCATGTCAGGACGGGGGTAGATGCCGTTAAAGTCTCGACAGCCAACACGACAAGCGCCGACGTGAACAAGACCGTGACGGCCACGAGTTACATCCATACTCGCGGCTACTACTACTTTGCCTCAGCGCCAACAGGAAACCAGAACCTAATTTCTCTATACAACAACACTTCAGGTTACGGAGCATCTGAAACAGCGGTCTTCTATGGTTCAGGCTCTGGCAAAATCGGCTTGTGGCGCGTCGCGAGCGGTACCTCCGTCGACACCACTGCTAGCCTACCAACAAACCGTTGGTTCCAAGTTGACCTCTATCTCACCATTGGCAGTGGCACGACCGGTGCTGCTCAGGTCTACGTTGACGGGCAGCAAGTCTTGAATCTAACTGGCACTAACACCGGAAGCCCACAGATCGACCGGGTCGTATTCGGACAAAAGGCGACCAATGGTGGAACGGGTACCTACTGGATGGATGACGTCTATGCCGACGCCGGCGCATCGACAGGTTCTGCTTCAGTGAACGTAACAAACAATCTACAGGTCAGTGAAAGTATTGCAACGCAAGGCAACTTCTTGCAGCAGTCTACAACCAACTCAACAACTGCCTTCCAGGTCCAAAACAGCGCCGGAGTAGCTCTGCTGACAGTTGATACGACCAATCAACGCGTTAAGGTCGGCACTACCGGCACAGCAGCCGGCCAGCTCTATGTGTCGGGTACGATTCCGGCGGCACAAACCGGTAGCGTTGCTACTACCGCCCAACCCTGGAGCATTTACCACTCCGGAAACTATGTATACAGCGTCAGTAACAGCACAAAACTGGAGATCTATGATGTCACTAACCCAGCCAGTCCTTCACAGCTGGTTAGTTTTGCCATTACCGGTGTTTGTGGCACAAACTCAGTTGTGGTATCCGGTCACTATGCCTACGTATCGGATGCCTGTGCTGCTAAGTTCTACATCATCGATGTCTCTAACCCCAAGGCGCCGTCACTGACGAATACAGTTACTACCTCATCATCAGGGAACTATAACGTGATAGTCCAGGGTCGCTACGCCTATGTCTTCCTGGCAGCTAGCGTCACGAACGGTGGTGCCTTCCAGATCTTTGATGTCAGCAACCCAGCTTCGGTACCGGCCGCACTCTCGACCACCATACCTGCCGGCGCCGTAAGCAACCAAACGGGCAACATGGAGGCGATGGTGGTGGGTAAGTATCTGTACGACCTACCTAACCAGGGTGCTGGCGCAGTATCACGGCTGTACATTTACGATATTTCCAACCCAGCAAGTCCAAGCTTGTCCAATGCCGGCGGCACGCTACTTTGTCCTTCTGCCTGTGGCAGTGGTACGACCAACCCCTACAGCAACCCTGAGGGTCCAGTCATTGTGGGCCACTACGCCTACATATTCGAGTATAGCGACAACCCAACACTTGACGTTTGGGACGTTAAAGATCCGTCAGCTCCCGTGAAAGCCGGCGCTGTAAATCTATCGTCAGTTACCGGTAGTAATTCAAACAGCCCTGAAATGGTTACCGTCCAAGGCCGCTACGCCTATGTCACTAATTTTCAAGCCGGCAAGGTGGATGTAGTTGACATCTCTACGCCTACATCACCAAGCCTTATTGGCTCTATTTCCACTAACTCTGGTCCAATCGCTATGACAGTAGCCGGTCGCTACGCATATATTGAAAGCTATTCTGGTGGCAACATCCAGGCCTTCGATATAGGTGGCACCTATACGCAGTCCCTTGAGACCGGCTCTTTGATAGCTGGTAACATTGAATCTACCGGCCTTGCCACATTCGACAATGACATTAATGTCGCGAGTTCGGCTACAATTGGCGCACAGCTCCAAGTGAACGGCACGCTCGCCGTCGGCGGCAGTGCCACCATAGTGGGCAACCTCCAGATCGGCTCGGCTACTACAGACACCACTCAAGTGAACCTTCAACTTGATTCCTTTAGCACTCGTACCGATACTGGAACTTGTAATGCCACAACCAACCAAGGGGCAATGTACTACAACTCCAATAGCCAGGATGTGCGAACTTGTAGTGGCGCTGCTGGCTGGGCTTCCGTCGTGACGACGGATGAACTCGGCCTCCTCATGTTTGGTGTAGTGCCAGATAGTGGCACAGACCAGGGTGACTTAATCTCTACTGGAGGGACTGCCCATGTATCTGGCCCTTGTAAGGTCTCATGGGCTACTGCTACGAGTGTTGCTGTCGCTCCCTGTACTGCGTACTCAGGCGGCCGTAAGGTAATTGTTGCATCTGCAACACTAAGCACCACTAACACTACAATTAATAACTTCCAGCATGTGTGCTTAAGCGGCACGGATGGCCAGCCAGCATTAACGACCAGTGCTGCCGAAGCCGCAGGCTTCCCAACTTGGAGCATAACCGCCCCAGTGCTCTGCCTAGCTGATGTTGATTTTGCAGCAGGCAATAACACTATCTCCCACGTGTACGATACCCGGACGTTCACAACGTCGAGCAAAGAATACTATACGTCGGCTGCTGCTTTAGGCCTTGGCTATCCAGCTTGCCCAACGGGTGCTCAGGTTACTACCTGTGCTCTTGGGGCCGGTGATGCTGTCGTTGGTGTTGTTGCGGCGACAAATGGCAATACTTCATCTACGACCCCGAACGTAATTATAGTTACTGCCGGACCGACTAATGCCAAGGCGGCACTGACTGGTGTTGTAGCAGCAGACGTTGTAGGAACCTCAGCAGCAACTGCTAACCGATTGACAGCTACCATCGCCACCAACGGAGTCCTGGGCGTCAACTTCGACTCTAACCTTGGTATATCACGTAATGCCTCACCTGGTACGGCTTGTACCACTACGGCAAACGCCACAAACTGTGACTACCAGCTCTTCTTCATCCAGCAAAAGCGTTAAATGCTAACAATAGCCACTACGGGGCAGGTGTTAGATGGCCAATGCAAGTGCTGCCGTTGCTACCACTTGTTGTACCATCAGGACAGCGCGTTGTATCACCCCATATTATGGAATTAAGATTAGCGGTGCGTAGATCGCTACCATAAAGATCGGCACCCGTGATATCAACCCCAGAAAGATTGCTGCTTGAAAAATTACTATAATTAATACCTTCTCCTCTCATAACGGCATTCACAAAGCTTAAGTTTGTAAAGTTTGTATAGTTCATATCAAGCCCAGAAAATATTGCGCCGTTAAAGATTGCTCCACTGAGGGATGTTGCATTCGCTAGGCTATAGGAATTAAAGGTTGCATTCGAAAAATTAACGTTACTAAGGTCAGCGCCTTGAAAGTTATCGCCGACTGTTGCTCCCGAAAAATCTAGCCCGCTCAGATTCGTATTAGTGAAGTCAGTGTCAGATTGAGTTGACCCTGCGAAGGATGCACCAGTTAGGTTCGCACCAATAAAAACCACCTGCTGGAGATTCTTGCCCGAAAAGTTAAGTCCAGCTAGATTCGCTTTTTTAAGCCGGCTTGAGTGAAAGATTGCGTCCGTAATGATTGCGCCTCGCATATCGGCTCCATTTAGATTTGCCGATGAAAAGTCGGCACCAGAAAAGTCCTTATTCCTTAAATCCCAGTACGCCATAGATGCGGCACTGAAGTCTGCACCGGTTGTGTCTGCTAACAGGGGATTTCCATTGGTTCCCGACGGCCCTGCGGGCCCGACAGGGCCCTGGGGTCCTGTCTGGTTCCAGTCGAGTGGTTTGGTGTTGATCGGACAAGTTGGAGTCGTTGCTGTATCAATAACTCTAAGTGAAAATGTCACCACGTTATAGCAACCATGAATTACATTATTCGAGCCGGGAATGCTAGCCCAAACGGTACCGACGGTGGCAGCGCCGAGAACAAATGCTACTATGGTTGATAGGCTGAATTTTGTTAGCTGTTTCATTAGTAGGACCCCCCATAATTATGTAGAATAGTAGTCACCAACTTTAGGGATTATGGTTTTACTTTTTTGTAAAGTCAAATTCCAGGCAATGGCATATGCTACAGTATCGGATATGGTTAAAGTCTCAAAGACATTTTTTGTACTTGTTGCCGTTGGTTTGTTGTCTTGTCTGGTAATCGCATGGTTATTGTTTGGAAGGCATAGTATCATTCCAAAGCAAATTCAGGCCCAACTTACTTCTACGGTCTTTTTGCCGCAGGGCGATAATCTTAATACGAGTAGTAGAACTGTGAAGTATGACAAAAGCCTTAGGCTACTAAGCTTTCGGACTCAGATTTATGACGTGACAGCTGTGACGGTGAGTGAACAGCCCAGTCCTGATGCCTTCGTTGATATACCAGGCTACCAAGACAAGTTCTTTCAGGCAATTGGTGGCTACAAGACGTTTGAAACTACTGTAGGAGTTGTCCATTTGGTAAAAGATCCCAAGAATGGACAGCAGGCGGCTGCCATGAGCACCAAGGGGACACTTCTGTTTGTGAAGCCCGACAAGGAACTGAGTGAAGACCAGTGGCGGGCATTCTTCTTGCGCGTGAAGGCTGAATAGTATTGTAAATAGAACATCATACGTGGCCGAATTACCCCTGTAGACCTCGCAAGAAGAGGCTGAACACTCTTTTTTGAGCAATTCTTTGTTTACGTCGGTGGGGGGCCTGGCCAATAATCTTCGTGCCTACAGAGGCCGGTACTGATATAATCGTAAACATTATGCGTTGGATACGCGGATTGCGGTTATTGGTAGGGGTCAGTCTATTTGCACTAGTTATTGCCGGCCTTGATCCGGCCAGCGCTTCATCGGCCAACATCTCTCACTCGTACCATTCCTCAAGCAGTATTGCCAATGGCAGCATTGTTAGCCTCGACCCCAGCCAGACTGATTACGTACAAGCCGCTAACACCAGCAACGGTGCCCAACTGCTTGGGGTGGCGGTGAACAGCGATGACTCATTATTGGCAGTCGATGCCACCGACGGTCTGACCCAGATAGCGACCAGTGGCAATGCCAACACCTTGGTGAGTACCCTGAATGGGCCGATCAAGGTAGGTGATCAGATAGCGGTGTCACCGTTCAATGGCATTGGCATGAAGGCAGCTCCCGGCAGCCGAATCATTGGCTTGTCCCAAACGGCATTCGATGCCCAGAGTCAGGACGCAAAATCATTGCCGGTAACCGACAAGAGCGGCAAGCAAACCAACTTGTCAGTAGGCTTCGTACGCATTACCATCTCTGTTGGCACGGCCAACTCATCAGCTCAAAGTGGCAGCGCCCTGCAGCGGTTTGCCAGGTCATTGACCGGCCATACCGTGTCGACCGCCAGAGTAGTGATCGGCCTAGTTGTCGCCCTGGTTGCGCTAGCAGCTCTAATCACACTGACTTATGCCTCGATTTATGGCAGCATTATCTCGATCGGACGCAACCCGTTGGCTAAGTTTGCTGTCTTTCGCACGTTGACCTCTGTTCTGGTTATTGCTGGGGCGACGGCGATTCTGGCCAGCATCACCATCTATCTGTTGCTGCGCTAAGCAAAATACCCAACGACCCCTGTAAAACTGTTATAAAAAAGTATTCATTTTGCTTGCATAAGCAGTATCAGAGGTCTACAATAAAATTACGGCTCAAAATATCTAAAGCTAAAACGGATATCAAAAGCAAAAAGATGGAACCGGTGGACGACAGTCTCGAGCAGACCTTTGAGGGGTCACAATACGATTCAAGCTTGGAATCGACTGGTGCTCAAGTGGTTTCAAATACTTCCGCCAACAAGTCATTGACCAAGAGTCGCTTCACCGAGTTTAGCCTCAACCGACCGGTGTTCCGCATGTCTTTGGTGGTCATGGTTGTTATCAGCATGATAGGTGTTGGCACTCTGGTGTACACCGGTCTGAAGCCAAGTAGCCAACAGGGTCAACAAAGCGCTGAGCCAGGCAGTAACTATACCGCCGGCACCAGCCTGTCAGTGCAAAATGTGAAAGTATCCGAGCAGTTGCAGTCGGCTGAAGTTGGGCATCTGGCGGTCAACGGCCAGCTACGGGTCAGCAACAGCTTAGTGCTGACACCGGGTACAGAGCCAACATCGCCAACGGCAGGTCAGGTGTACTACGACCAATCTACCAAGCAACCGTACTACTTCAACGGTAGCCAGTTCGTGAGCCTAGCTCCAACACCGATTCCGCAACATGTTACTTCTCTCGGTGGTGTCGGCGGACTGATTGGCATCGGCGACAGCCTGAGCGTCAACGGCAACACCTTGCAAATCTCCGCTTCGCTGCTTCAGAAAATCAACAGTGCTCCAGTCGATAGTCCCCGAGTTAACAGTCTGCAGGGGCTAACTGGCGACATTACCTTAGTGGCCGGTACCGGCATCGGTATCTCTGGGACAACCATCAGTAACACTGGTATTACTTCGTTGGCAGCTGGCAACGGCATTTCGGTCAGCGGCAACCAGATCACCAACAATGGTGTGACAGCACTGACCTCGAGCGATGGCAGCGTGGTAATCACCGCCAATGGTAATGGCAGCTTCAACCTGGCCGTGGTCTCTGGCGGGCCAGGGGCTACAGCTGTGGTCATCGGCCCGGTTGCAGCCCAGTCCGACACCACCGATAACACCACCATCCACCTCAACAAGCCGAGCGGCCACAATACTAGTAACTTCTTATCATTCGACAACAATGGCGCGCCTGTTTTTGTGGTTGATCAGAACGGGCAAATCGCCACTGGCACCATTCCGTACACCAGTGTCCAGGGTCGGCCAGCCAGCGTGGTCACCGACATCGGTGGCGCCACTGGCACTGTCAACGTCGGTAGCGGCTTGAGCATCAGCGGTAATACCTTGGCTAACACCGGAGTGATCACCGTCGGTGGCGCATCGGGCGCCATCACCCTGGGTAGTGGCTTGAGTATCACGGGCAACCAGGTGAGCAACAGTGGTGTCACCAGCGTTAGTGGCACGCCGAACCAGGTGAATGTCAGTGGTGCCACCGGCAGCGTAACCTTCTCGCTGCCGCAAGACATCAACACCAGCTCCAGCCCGACCTTTGGCGCTTTGTCACTGAACGGAGCACTGACCGTGAACAGTGGTGGAGTGGATGTAACTGGCAATAGCACCTTCCACAACAACCTGACTGTGACTCAGCTAGCAACCTTCAACGGCAACGTAGCAGTTACCAGCGGTACGGTGACCATTGGCAGCCTCGGTGTTGGCTTGGTCCAAAGCAACGGCAGCGGCCTGCTAAGTGCCAGCACCATTAACCGTGACACCAGCCCATTGTTGACAGGTACTTTGAGCGTGGCGAACGGTGGTACTGGTGCTACGACGGCCGCCGGTGCCCGGACCAACCTGGGCGCAGCGGCCAGCGGCGCCAACAGTGATATTACTTCGCTGACAGGGCTGACGACCGCTTTACCGGTGAGCGAGGGCGGTACTGGTGCCACCACCTTTACGGCCGGTGGGATCCTCTACGGCAATGGTGTTGGCACGGTGTTGGCTACTGCCGCAGCGGCCAATAGCATCCTGGCGACCAATGGTGCCAGTACTCCTGGCTTGACCCAAACTTTGCCAGCTGTTGTCCAGGGTAACATCACGACAACCGGCGTCTTGACTGGCGGTTCCATCAACACTGGCTTCGGCACTATCAACACCGGTAATAACATCACCACCAGCGCCGCGTTGCAGGGTGGAACCTTGAGTATTGCTGCGGGTAGCTTCACGGTTAATGCCAGCGGTAACATCGTCACCAGCGGTACCGCTACTGTCCAAGGGGCTGGCGGGGTCACCGTCGGGGTGGCCAGCAGCGTCAACGGTAAGCTGATCTTCGCCAACGCCGGTAATGCCCACTTCACCACCGTCCAAGGCTTGGCCCCAGCTGGCCAGGACCAGACCATTACCATCCCGGCCACTAGCGCTGGCGGCGGCACCGACACTGTCTGTCTGTTGACCCTTGCCAACTGCGTCGGTACCGGCGGTGGTGTCACGGCCAGTGGTGGCACCCAGTTCTACATCACCAAGTTTACCAACGCTGGTGGCACCCAGATCGGCAACTCACTGTTGTACGACAATGGCACCAGTGTTGGTGTCGGTACCAACACGCCGAACGCCAGCTACCTGCTGGACATCAATGGCAACGTCAACACCTCTGGCAACTTCACCCAGACGGGGGTCGGCAGCTTTAGCACTGGTAGCGGGGCAGTGACGCTCGGCGGCAACACCACCATTAATGGGTCGAACACCCTGACAGTTAACTCTGGTACTACTACGCTCGGCGGCACGCTCGGCGTAACCGGGCTGGCAACCTTCAACGGTGGCTTAACCGTCGCCACTGGTGCAACTAACCTCGGTGCTACTACCATTGTTGGCAACACGCTTATCAACACCAGTGGCGGTGGCACCACCAGCATCGGCACAGCCGGCGCTAACTTCAGCTTGCAGTCCAGTCACTTCACCGTCACGACAGCCGGCGCGCTGAGCGGTATCACCACGCTGAGTGCCAGTGGGGCGATCACGGCTGCCACCAGCGGCAACACTATCAACGGCCTGATAATCAACGCCGGAGCACTTTCAAGCGTTACCGGAATCACAACATCGGGCGGTTATACGCAGTCTGGTAGCGGCTCTAACACCTTGACTGGCGCCACGACAATTCAGAATACATTGGCTGTGCAAGGCGCAAGTGTTGAAGTTGGTGTTGCAGGCACTACAACGGGCAGTTTGATTTTAGACAATGCCAGCAACGCCACACAGCGGGCTTTACTGCAGTCACTAGCAATTTCTGGCGGCTCTGGCGATGCTACATTTTTGCTGCCAAGCGTTTCCGGCGGCAGCAGCTATGATATTTGTGTATCAGGGGTCAACTGTGGGGCGGCAGCGAACACAATAACAGGTAGCTCAGCCGGCACCACGAACACAATTCCGAAGTACACTGGCAACTACTCGGTCGCCAACTCCGGCATTAGCGACGATGGCTCGACGGTCACCATCAATGCCGCTGAGACCCTGGCGGCTACCACATTCTCAGTCGACACTATCCAGAGCACCGGTGCGCTGAGCATCAACCCCGGTGGCGCCCTGACAGTTGGGGCCACCAACCAGAGCTTAACCTTGCAGGGCAATGCCAGTACCAAGCTGACCGCTGGTTCTGGCGCCAACAAGACGACGATTGGCTTTATCGCACCGAGTGGTCTCAACACCATCAACTTCCCGGCGCAAACCGGTACGGTTTGTTTGCAGAACGACACCGTTGGCTGTGGCTTTGCGGCTGGGGGCAGTGGGGTCACCTCCATCACTGGCACGACCAGTGGCTCGGTAGCGGCCACCGGGGCCATTACCATCAACAACTCGCTGACGACTGGCAGTGCCATCACCATCGATAATGCTTCCACCACCGTCAAGGGTATTGCCAAGTTCAACAGCTCGGACTTCTCGGTCGCCGCCGGTGTCGTCGATACCATCCAGCCGATCACTACAACTTCGGCAGTGACCTTCGGCAGCCTGACCTTAGGTGCCGCTGGTGACCTGAACCTGTCACCAACTGGCACACTGTTCACTGACACCATCAAGACCACGCCGACTGGCAGCGGCAGCATCTCCATCTACTCAGATGGTGCCGGTAGCAACATCAACTTTATTACCAGCGGCGGTGCCAACAGCTTTACGTTCCCGAACACCGGCGGCACCGGCCAGGTGATCTGTACCAGTGGCATTACCTGTGCTTCAGGCGGCGGCCAGGCTGTCATCCTGGAGCCAGGCACCGGCAGCGGTACAGCACAGACCAGCAGCGCCAATCGGCCATCAATCTGGATCAACCGCACGGGTGGCACCGGCGACATCATCGAGCTACAGGCCGCTGGTACCGATGAGTTTGTGATTGATTCGACCGGCAACACCACCATTGGTGACGCCACCCACCCGACGACTGTCGGCGTGCTGCAGACCAACACTATCACCCCAACCGCCGCCTTGACGGTTGGCGCCATCGGCCAGACCTTCACCATTCAGGGTGACTTCAGCTCCGGGCTGCACGTCAACAACGGCACTGACGATACCTTCCTGGGATTTGGTATTAAATCAGGCTACAGTGCTCAGACTGGCTCTATCTACTACTCCTTTGAAGCCGACAGTAATGTGACGCCAAACACCGCTGGCACGCCGTACTTTGTCTGTACCACGGCTGGTAACTGTGCTGGTGTAGGCGGTGGGGTGACAACTGCTGGCGGCACGACCGGCAAGATCCCGATTTGGAGTTCGTCAACGGCTCTCGGCGATTCCATAATCGATGGCACCAGCACCTTGGTGACCGTCAATGGCAATTTGACAGTTGGTTCTGGCAGCAACAACCAGCTGCTGATCGGCGCTGCCGGAAACACCAACGCCAGTCTGGTCATGAAGTTCAACAATGGCACGGCTGACAAGACCATCAGCATCCAGGGCCCGGGCACGCTGTCCAGCCTGACCAGCAACACGGTACTCAATCTGCCAACCGGCAGCGGTACCTTCGCCATCGCTGCCACTGGCCCGTTGAGCCTTGATGCTACGACTGGTACCTTGTCTTGCTCCAGCTGTTTGACTGGTGGTGGCGGCGGCTCGGGCGGCGTGACTGGCATCACTGGTACAACCACTGGCTCCAGCGCCATTAGCGGCTCGTTGACCTTTAATAATGTTCTGACCACTGGCTCCAGCCTGACCATCGACAACGCCAAGGCTGATGGCTCAACCAAGGGCATTGCTGCCTTCAATAGCACCAACTTCAGCGACAATGGCAGCGGCGTCATCAACACCATCCAGAGTATTGCCACCACCGCCAGCCCAACCTTCGCGAATCTAACGGCCAATGGCGCTACCGGCCTGACGCTGGGTGACCACAGTACCAACAACGGGCACATCGTCTTCCTTGATGGCACCACTGACAGCGGCAACAACTACAGCAATACATTTAGCCAGGCCACCCTGACCGGCAACCGCACCGTTACCGTCCCGAACGCTGGCGGTACCTTGGCGGTCTCGGCCAGCGGCAACCTCAGCCTGTCAGCCCTCGGTGATCTGACGATCAGCAACAGCCCAACCTTCAGCAGCAGCGTCACCACGCCGCAACTGCTTGGCTCAGGTGGCCTAACCATCACTCCGAATGGCGCTTTGACGGCCGGCTCAGTCAGCTCACAGTTCACGCTGCAGGGCACAGCAGCCAGTGTTATTACGGCCAAGAATGGTGCAAACACGACAACAGTTGGTTTCACGGCACCAACGGCCAACCGCAGCATTAATTTCCCAGATGCCGGCGGTACCATCTGTACCGACAGCGGTAACTGTCTCGGTGGCAGTGGCTCAGCCAACGCCCACTTGAGCAACTTGAACGCTGTGGCTATCAACACCACGCTGTTGCCGGGCAGTGCAGCTAGCGTTGACCTGGGCAGTGGCACCTTGCCATTCGGCCAGCTGTATATTGCCGGCACCAGCGGCACACCAGCGACTAACAACTTCCTGATCACCGGTGCCAGCACCGGCGGCACGCGTACCATCACCTTGCCAGACGCTTCCGGCACTGTGTGTCTGCAAACCAGTTCAGCCTGTGGCTTCGAATCGACCACTGGCACTGACTTCATCAAGAACAGCGCCAGCCAGTTCACAGAGAACATTAATCTGCAGGCCAACAGCGCCACCGTCGCTGTCAAGATCCAGGGCGCAGCCAGTCAGGATATTATCGATTTCTACACCAGCAGCAATGGCACCACGCCAATTGCCAAGATCGACGCCAGCGGCAACCTGACGGCCAACGGTGTGACCACCGGCAACCTGACCGCCACAGGCACGGTGGCACTGGGCGTTAGTGATGGCATATTGACCAGCTCCAGCAATGTCGTCAGCGGCGGCAACCTTAGCCGCAACAGCGCCTTCCTGACTGGTCAACTGACGGTCGCCAACGGCGGCACCGGCGCCGGCACCTTCACGACCAACGGCTTACTCTTCGGCAATGGTACCAGCGCTCTGGGTGTTACCAACTCACTGGCCAACGCCGTGCTGGTGACTGACGGCAGCGCCAACCCGAGCCTCAGCCAGACGCTACCGACGGCAGTGCAGGGTAACATCACCCGCACCGGCGCCCTGGCGGCCGGTTCCATCGCCAGCGGTTTCGGTACGATCAATACGGCTAACAACATCACCACCAGCGCTACGCTGCAGGGCGGGGCGCTCAACGCTGGCTCGTCCAACCAGTTCCAAGTCGACACCTCCGGCAACTTCACTACCACCGGTAATGGCACGATCAGCGGTGCCAGCGGTCTGACGGTCGGCTCTGCTACACAAACCGGTGTCGTCAAGTTCCTCAACAGTAGCGACAACAGCACCATCACCATCCAAGGCACAGCTGAGGGAGCTGGTGTGGCCACGACCGTAGGCTTCCCAACCGGCCTGACCAGCTCGGACACCTTCTGTCTGGTCACCCGCGCCAACTGTAGTGCCGCCGCCGGTGCCTTCATCAACAACCAGACCGCTCAGCAGACCAACGCCAACTTCAATATTAAGAGTGCAGCAGCCAGCAGCGTTGGCGGTGTGATCGCTGGTGCCAGCGGGCAGACAGCAGACTTATTCGAGCTCCAGAACTCTAGTGCCAACGTGCTGAGCAAGTTCAACAGCAACGGTGACCTGAGCATCGGCGGCGTCAACGCGGCAAACTCGACGACAGCACTCCAGGTCAAGAACGCCAGCGGCAACGACTTCCTGACAGCTAACACTAGCGCAAGTAACCTGAGCCTACGAGCAGGCGATCCCTACACGCTAGGGTCTGAACTATTTACCGGCTTTGGTTCATGCTCGGGGAGCGGCTGGACTATTGGCGGCTCTTCAGCTACACACACGGGCTCGGGTTATGACTTTTTAGACTGTAGCCCGGCATCAGTAACCGCGGGCGATAGCTTTGCCGTAAGCTACACAATTTCAGGCAATACTAACTCAATAACTGATTCGTTTGACGCAATTTTGGTTCAAGTTGGCAATACAGTGCGCGGTTCAGGCCTTGTTCACGACGGGGTATTAGACGCTACGAACGGAGCTCATCAGATGGTTATCGGGCCAGTCAGTACAACTGCAGGCTTGCAAATGCTCGGAATGAATTATTTCAATGGGACAATCTCCAACATATCCGTTAAAAAGATTACCGCGATCGTCGATACGCCAGTCCTGGCAGTCAAGAATGCTGACGGCTCACCAGCAGCGCAGCTACGCGTCGGATCCAGCTTGGCTGGTAACCTATTCTTTGGTAACGGTTCGGGGCAAGCTAACACTACCGGGACGTACAACCTTGGATTTGGCACGAATGCGTTAAGTGCAAACACTAGCGGATATGCTAACAACGCCATCGGTGTCGGCGCGTTACAGGCAAACACATCCGGGAATGAAAACGAAGCTATCGGTAACCGTGCTCTTGAAGCTAACACGGCTGGTTCGCAAAACATAGCAATTGGACCCTACACTTTGATTAGAAACACCACAGGTTCAATCAATATAGCTTTAGGAGAACAAACACTCTTTTCAAATACCACGGGCAGTCTTAATGTTGGCATCGGCTCTGAAGTTCTCTACGATAATACAACCGGTGAAGGCAATGTTGGCCTGGGTTATAGTGCCCTCGACATCAACACAACGGGCTCGTACAACACTGCGCTTGGAAACGCTGCGGGCTACAGTGACTGGAACTCCTTTAGCGGCATGGCAACACTCCAGAACAGCACGGCCATTGGCGCCTTTGCGATCGCTCAGGCTAGTAATTCTATTGTGCTCGGTAGTGTTGACCTTGCTACTAAGGTCGGCATCGGAACAACCATACCACTCAACACCTTTAGCGTCAGCCCTGTTGATCTGAATGACAACACCACCACAGCCTCCCAGAGCACCACTACCGTCACCGCCTCGGCTAGCGTCTTCACCAGCAGCATGATTGGAGAACAGTTGATCTACGCCGATGGGACGGACGGCGGCGTAATTACTGGCTTCACCAGTGGCACCGTGGTGACCGTCAGCACCAGCCAGACTGTATCGGCTCAAGTATTCCGTGTGCACCGTGTAGGCTTGCAAGTTACAAGTGCTGGCAAAGTCGGCGTTGGTACGGCTACTCCAGGCGGTCAGTTCCAAGTGACGGCTGCTACTGCCAGCACGGTTGGTCAGATCATCCAAGGTGCTGCCGGCCAGACTGCCGACCTATTACGGCTCCAAAACAGCAGCGGCCAAACACTGACTAAGTTCAATGCCAATGGTGACCTGCAGGTTGGCGGTACAAACTCAGCTAATTCCACGTCAGCCCTGCAGGTTCAGAACGCCAGCGGCAACGACTTCCTGACAGCCGACACAGCAAACAGCGAATTGACCCTACGAGCTGCCAATACCATAACGCTCGGCTCAGAACTATTCACTGGCTTTGGTTCATGTAGCGGTTCGAACTGGACAGTCGGCGGATCATCCGCAACCTATACGGGATCGGGTGGCGATGGGCTGACTTGTTCGCCAGCCACCACAACTATCGGCACGACCTACCAGTTTAGCTACACAGTATCTGGCGACACTAATCCTGTAGCCAATCCCTCGAATTATCTTTATTCACAGCTTGGTCAAAAGTCTCCTGGCGACGGCAATCGAGCCTCCAATGGGACGCACACCTTCTTATTAACACCCATCACTACGGATGGTCTATCTTTCTTCCCCGGGTCGTTATTCAATGGCACAATTTCGAACATATCTGTCAAAGTAGCTACCGTTGTCGACAAGCCTGTCCTGGCAATTAAGAACGCCGACGGCACAGCCGATCTGCAGGTAAGAACCGGCCAGAGCTTCACTCAGAACCTGTTCATCGGCAATGGCAGCGGTCAAACAGCGGTCGGTATAGACAACACTGGTATTGGATCGAGCGCTCTCTTAAGTCTGACCACCGGTCAGTGGAATAGTGCCTTTGGATCGTATGCATTGAGTGCGAACACTACTGGTTATTCGAACAGTGCCTTTGGAGCGCATGCATTGGAATACAACACCACTGGTGCGGGCAACAGCGCTTTCGGACGAGAGGCATTACAATACAACACCACCGGTGTTGAGAACGACGCAATTGGTGACTGCTCCTTGCAAAATAACAGCTCAGGTTCATTCAATGAGGCAATGGGTGACTGCGCACTCGTCAATAACACGACCGGCTCCGAGAACGTGGCTATTGGTGACTGCGCACTTTGCAATAACACGACCGGCTCCAATAACGTTGGCATTGGTGCCAACGCTGGTTACTTAGATGGGGACGGCTTTAATACGAGTCTTGTACTCCAGCACGCCAGCGCCTTTGGTGCATACGCTCAAGTTCAAGCTAGCAACAGCTTGATTCTTGGCTCGGTCGGTAGCTCTGGTACTACTCATGTTGGTATAGGCACTACTCAGGCTTTGAATGTTCTGAGCGTGGAAGCTATCGACTACAGCATCGGCACTGCATCGCAGTCTGGTACAACAGTAACGGGTTCTGGTACTACCTGGACGGCCGCCATGGTCGGTGATCAGATCACCTTCGATGACAGTGCAGAGACTGGCTACACAGCTGAAACCATTACTGGCTTCACTGATGCTACTCATCTCACAGCCAGCGTCTCCCAGACTGTCGGCAGCGGCAGCTACCGCCTGCACAAACCAGGACTGCAGGTTACCAGTAGTGGAACGGTCGGTATTGGTACGATCAGTCCGAGCGCTCAGCTACAGGTCAGTTCTCGGGCGGCTGCTAGCGTCGGCCAGATCATCCAGGGTGCGGCCAGCCAGACGGCTGATCTGCTCCAGGTGCAAGATTCTACGGGCAACATCAATGCTGCTTTCAATGGTACTGGCAACCAACTGACACTTGGCCGGGTTGCGGCTGCTGGTACCGTCACCCAGGGCAAGCTGGTCTTTAGCGACGGCACTACCAGCAACAAGAGCCTAACGATACAAGTGGACAGTGGTTCAACAAGCCTTGGCGCTAATAGCACTATCCAAATCCCAGCCACCGTCGGCGCCAGCGATTCCTTCTGTCTGAAAACCCTGGCCAACTGTTTCGGCAGTGGTGGCGGCAGTGGCCTCACTGGCTCCGGTACCAACAACCAAGTCGCTTACTTCAACTCCAGCTCCAACCTGACCAGCAGCGCTAACCTGGTCTTTAATGGTACCAATCTTGGCATCGGAGGAGCATCGAGCTTCGGCACCAACAACAAACTGACCGTCAACTCCAACACGACTACTGATAACGCTGCCGCTGTCCAGCTTAACACTGGCGCAGCTGCCAACAAGGGCTTGGTGGTCCAAGGTACGGCCAGTCAGACAGCTGATCTGTTGCAGCTTCAGGACTCGACCGGTACTGTACTTAGCAAATTTGACGCGAGCGGTAACCTTGTTGACTCAGCAACTGGTAACTCGAGCTTTGCGGGTGCGCTGGGTATAGGCATCGTAACACCTACAGCAACCGGCCTATCCATCGTTAAGGACGGTACAGCCCTGACTGTTCAACATGCCAACGGTGTTAGCGGCAATCATCTAACCGAATGGCTAAGTGCTACGGGCTCCCTCGGCTCATACATAAGCAATGATGGTAGCGTTTATGGTGGTCAACAAATTCAGCTTGGCGGTGGTTCGTTTGCCGCTGCTACTGCTTCACTAACGGTGACTCAGGGAACATTCCAAGGGGGAGACGAAGTAACTATTAACGATAAGAGTGCTAATCATATCTTCGCCATTAACGCGAACGGCACCAACTCAATAGCTTCAGGGTCTGGCACGGCAATCGCCAGCGTTGGCACCGGCAGCATTGCCCTGGCAGTTAAAGGTGTTGCTAGCCAAACCGCAGATCTAGTGCAAGCCCAGAACAGCAGCGGTAATGCTATTGCCGGTGTCACCAGTGCTGGCTTACTTTATTCTGGCGCGCCGAGTGGAGCAGGGGCTCTTACTGGCGGCCTGAAGCTCTACAACAGCGCCAACACAGGTAGCTTGACGCTGCAGACCAACACACAGGGCACCAATAACTACACGCTCTCCGCTCCAACGTTGTCCGGCAATGATACGCTCTGTACGGTCACGCTGGCTAACTGTGGCAGCGCCAGCGGCTCGGGTAACTACATCCAAAACGGCTTTGCCGTCCAGACCAGTGCTAACTACTACATCCGCAGCGCCGGTACCAACCGCGTAGTCGGCGTGCTGGAAGGTGCCAACGGCCAAACCTCTGACTTACTGGACCTGAACAAGTACAACGGCACCACCAGCACCACCCTCAGCAAGTTTAACGCTAATGGTGACCTGATCGTCGGCGGCACCAACTCCGCCACTTCAACTAACGCCTTCCAAGTTCAGAACACTGCCGGCACAGCCTTGCTGACGGCCGACACCACTAACAATCAGATTATTGTTAGAAACGGTTCTACGGCTGGTGACGCAGCTGTCATTGGCAGTGAGCTCCTCAACCAGACGCCGCCGAACAACAACTTCAACAACGCCACCTACTGGACCTGTAGCACTGGCTGGACCCCAACCGCCACAACTGCTACACACACCACCGGTAACACCAATACCTGTGCCACCACCGCCAGTGACCTGACAATTGCCGCGGGCAACACCTACCAAGTGAACTACACCATCAGTGGCAATCCTACGAGCACCGAAGCCGTCACTGTCTCTGTTGGTGGTGTATCTGGCGTTGGTATCAAGGGCAACAGCACCCAAAGCCAGCTCATCACCACGACGACTACCGGTGGCCTGATCTTTACGCCTACCAGCAACTGGAACGGCGTTATCTCAGCCGTCTCAGTTAAGTTGATCACCAAGTCCAATGCCGCTCTGCAGACCCAGACGAACGGCGGCACAACCGTTCTCGAAGTGCGCAGCAGCTCTGCTACCACTAACACATTTATCGGTCTGCAAGCCGGTCAGTTTAACACCACCGGTGCCACTAACACGGCGATTGGCTACAGTACCTTGCAAAACAATACGACCGGTCAAAGCAACACCGCCCTGGGCTACAACGCCTTATCGCTTAACACGACAGGCCAAAACAACACTGCACTTGGTTCTCAGGCACTCCAGGGTAACATCACTGGTGACAGCAACGTCGCCATCGGCAAACAAGCGCTTATCAGTAACAGAACCGGTAGCAGCAACATCGCCATCGGTAACAACGCGCTGAACGGTAATACCATCGGTGGCAGTAACGTTGCCATCGGTACCAGCGCGCTATCATCATTAACGAGCGGCTCGGGCAACACTGTGCTTGGCGACAGCGCTGGCGGAGTAAGCAGTGGTAATAACTTGACCATTATTGGTAACTACGCAGGGCGTGATGACCCTGTCACTAGCTTCGTAACATCAAATGGCCTAACCAATTCCACGGTCCTTGGCTATGGCTCGGTCGTCCAGGCCAGCAACAGTCTGATCCTCGGCGGTCAAGGCGTGAACCAAGAAAACGTCGGCATCGGCACTACCAGTCCGACCAACCTGTTAAGTGTTTCTCCGGATCAGTACGATACAGGTACTGCCGGCACTGGCGGTGTATCAAGCGCGACAGTTACTGGTTCCGGCACGACTTGGACGAGTGCCATGGTTGGTTCAGAGTTCATTTTCCAGGACGGTACTAAGCGTACGATCACTGCGTTTGGTAGCACCACGAGTCTAACCTTGGCTTCGGCCGTAACCGAGTCTGCGGGCCAGCAGTATCGCATCCACCTGCCAGCTCTCCAAGTCACCAGCGCCGGCTTTGTCGGTATCGGCACGGCCGCGCCGACAGCAAATCTGCAGGTCACGACGCAAACTAACACCACCACAGCCTTGCAGGTACAGAGTGCTTCTGGGGCAAGCGTCTTCAACATCGACACTACCAACTCGCAGACGATCTTGACTAGTGGCAGCGGTGATGCAGCGCTTGGCGCGGCCATCATCGATACGGCTGCCGGTACCAACGACTTCCCAGCTGGCTGGACAACCACCGGTTGGACAGTTTCTGCCAACAACGCTACTCACAACACTGGCAACACCAATTCCTTAACTTCTACCTTTACGCCCACTGCTGGCGTCACCTATCAAGTGTCCTACCTATACGGCGGCTGCTCTAGCGTCAACACACTGAGCGTTAGTATGGGTGGCGTGACGCTAGAGAGCCCTACTTCTTGTACGACTACCAACACAAAAGTCATCACTGCCACAAACACATCGCCACTTACCTTTACGCCAGCTTCCACCTTTGCCGGACTTGTTTTCAACGTCGTTGTAAAAGCCGTGACTACACAGGTCAATCCAGTTCTGTCAGTCAAGAACAGCAGCAACACCGCCACACTGGAAGTCCGCAGCTCTGGCAGCACAAGTAACATCTTCATTGGTCTCAACGCCGGTATCAACAATACCAGCACGGGTACCAACAACACAGCGCTTGGTACTAGGAGCCTATCGCTTAACACCATCGGCAATAACAATACTGCCCTGGGCTATCAGACCCTGCAAAATAATGCGTCTGGAATTAACAACACTGCCACCGGCTTCCAAGCTCTCCAAGCTAACAGTGCCGGTAACTACAACACGGCCACCGGCGCTTACGCCTTACTATCTAATACTACCGGCTCTCGCAATACTGCCGTTGGTACCACGGCACTGCAAAACAATACTACCGGCGGCGACAACGTAGCCATTGGTTACTCCAGCCTCTGGGCTAACACCACCGGCAATAACAACACCGCTATTGGTCTGGCTGTTCTCTCGAATAACACCACCGGCGGCAGCAACACCGCCAGTGGTTGGGCTGCCCTCCAATATAACACCACCGGCAATAACAACACGGTTAATGGAACCACTGCCTTAAACGCTAACACTACCGGCTCTTACAACACTGTCAGCGGTGCTAACGCTCTGAACAGTAGTCTGACTGGTTCTAACAACACCGCTACCGGTTACTCGGCTCTCAGTAACTTAAAGACCATCACTGGCAGCATCACTGCCACCGTCACCAACGCGGGTAACGCTAAGTTCACCACCGGCTCCACGACCGGCTTAGCTATCGGCACACCGCTAACTATCTCTGGTACCACGAGCTATAACGGTGCCCGAACGGTGCTCAGCGTCGACGACGCCACGCACTTTACCATCAGCACGGCCTTTAGTACGGCAGACTCTGCCGGTTCCTGGACAACTGACAGCAATGACTCCAACACGGCCCAGGGTTACCAGGCCGGTAGGGGCAGCAACAATGGCTATACGGCTGTTGGCAGCAGTCTCTTCGGCTACAACACTGGCTTGAATCTTCAGTCAGGTGCGTACTACAACAGCCTCTTCGGCTACAGCGCTGGTTCTGGCATCACTACCGGCTCCCAGAACGTCTTGCTTGGCTACAACGCTGGCACCAACCTGACCACTGGCTCCAACAACATCCTGATCGGGCAGGGCGTCACGGCTCCTTCGGCCACCGGTTCAAACCAGCTGAATATTGGTAGTACGCTTTATGGTGATCTGTCCGGAGGCAAGATAGCTGTAGGTACCAGTAGCTTCGGCACTAACACCAAGCTAACCGTCAACCCGGTCAGTACGGTCGACAACCTAGCTACAGTTCAGTTCAACACCAGTGCAGCTACCAACAAGGGTCTGGTTGTCCAAGGCTTTGCCAGCCAGAGTGCTGACTTGTTGCAGTTGCAGACAAGCGCCGGTGGCGTTCTCAGCAAGTTCAACAGCAATGGTGACTTGCAAATTGGTGGCACCAGCTCGGCCGCTTCAGCAGCTGCGTTCCAGATACAGAGCAACTCTGGCGGTACCTTACTAAATGCCGACACAAGTAACATGCGCCTGGCTGTCAATGCCAGCTTTACTTCGATGGGTGTGCCGTCTGGCCTAGCAGCTGGAGTGGCGACTGCAGGAGGTAGCCTTGCAGCTACGACGACGTATTATTACAAAGTCACCGCCCTCGACAGCATTGGCGGCGAAACGACTGCGTCGACTGAAGCTTCACGTGCGACCACTGGCGTCAACAAGACCATACCTGTTACATGGACTGCTGTAGCCGGTGCTAGCGGTTACAATGTATATCGCGCTACCGCGACGGGCCAAGAAAGTCTGCTGACTACCGTATACAAGAATAGCTTTAATGACGATGGTCTCCTGCCTCAGCCAGACGAAAGCCCGGTTCCACCTGGTGCCAATACTGCATATGTGAGCAGCTCAACTGCGAACACTACCAATCTCCAGCTAGCGGTAGGTGGTCTGGGCACGCCGACCGGACAACTCTACGTGGGCGGAAGCTTATCCACCAATCCTGCCACAATAGCGGCAGGGATTCCTGCACCCGGTGCCCCGACGGTTACTCCTCAAGGCACAACGGGCGCCACGACATACGGTTACTGGGTAACGGCTATTGCAGCAAATGGTGCGCAGACCTACTTATCACCGCTTACGAGTATCGCAAACGGCAACGCCACCCTGAGTGGGGCTAACTTTGATCAAGTCAGCTGGACCGCGGTGACCGGAGCCGCTAGCTACAACATCTATCGCATGAAGCCTGGTTTCCCAGCAGTATCGGGGCTGATAGGGAACACGAGCTCAACTTCATTTAATGATACCGGTCAGGCGATACAGCCAGGTAGTCCTCCATTCGCCTCTGTGGGTCTCACTAAAAACTCTAGTACTATTTCCAACCCCGCCTGTACCAATCAGTCGCTTGCAACACTAGGTAAATATGCCTATGTGGCATCCTGTATGAATGGAGCTGGAATCATCATTTATGATATTTCCAATCCAAATGCGCCGAATTACCTTAGCTCATACAGCGCTGGAATGGCTTTCCAGCCAGGATCTCTGGCTATACAAGGTCACTATGCCTACGCTGCCGGTTCTGCCAATGATGGCTCAGCCAGGAGTATGCTGCAGATCTATGACCTCTCAAACCCGATTAGCCCTTCGCTCACCGGCTCGGTCGCCAGCACACCCGCTACGTCTGCCATCTTCAATAGCCGAAGAGTAGCCGTACAGGGCCGCTATGCGTATGTAACGAACTCAACTACTAGCACACTGCAAATATTCGATATATCCAATCCGGCCGCACCAGTTAGTGTCAGCCTAACCGCCACGGCCACCGCACCCGTAACTATTGCCATCCAAGGTAAGTATGCCTATATTGCGAATCAAACGAGCAATACTCTTCAGATTTTTGACGTCTCTAATCCGGCCGCACCGTCAGTGGCAGGCTCTACTTCGATTGGTTCCACCGCTACGGCGGCAGTGGTGAATGGCAAGTATGCCTACGTGGCGATTAATAATGGCAAGATGCAAATCTTTGACATCAGTAACCCGGCCGCTATTATCGATCTGTCAAATGGAGGCGTCACGCTTACGGGTAGTGCCCAGGCCTTGTCAGTGCAGGGCCACTATGTCTATGCCACTGGCCAGGGTTTCCTGCAAACAATTGATGTCACAAACCCAGGGGGCTCTACCAGTGTGGGTAGTATCATCCTTGCCCATATTCTCTACCAGCCAACCGAAACAGGACAGTCTCTAATGGTTATTGGTCGCTATGCCTATATTGCCACAGCTACCACCTCGGGGATCCAAGTCTATGATCTCGGCGGTGCGTATACACAGCAATTGGAAGCCGGAGGCGCTCAAATCGGATCGCTTACTGTTGATACCAACGCCCAAATTGTTGGCGATGCAAATGTCCAAGGCGGTCTGAGTGTTGGGCAGAGTATCCAGACGGCTGGCAACCTTGGCGTTGCAGGCAGCGCCTTTGTGCAGGGCGCGCTCAGCATCTCCGGTGGCATCCAGGGCGGGGTAACCATCAATGGCCTGAGCACCCCAAGCGCTCCGACGGTTACCCCGGTTGGCACGACCGGTTCGACCAGCTATAGCTACACAGTTGTCGCTGTTAGCGCGAGTGGTGGCACAACGGTAGCCTCACCAGCCGGCTCAACCGCCAGCGGCAATGCTACCCTGAGCAGCAGCAACTACAACGCTGTCAGCTGGTCACCGGTCACTGGGGCGGTCAGCTACAAGGTCTATCGCACCGCTTCCGGCGGCAGCCCAGGCACGACGGGTCTGATCGGCACTACTAGCGGTACCGCCCTCAGCGACACCGGCCTCGCTGCCAGCGGTGCATCACCAACCTCCGACACGTCGGGTCTCGTTACGGTCAACGGCCCCGCTATATTTAACTCAAGCACCAGTGCTGCTTTCGCTGTACACAGCACTTCATGCGGCACCGATGCCCTGGCGGTTAATACTGCCGGTGGTAATACGGCAACGATTAATCTTTGTGGCGCGGCAGTGAACGGTTTAACTGTCACAGGAGGTAACCAAACCGGTGGTACGTACTTCCTAGCCGATCTTACCAACAAGGGCGGTGGCACTACAGCCGGTCTGTCGATTACTGGCGCTAACAGTTATTCCAACACCCAGGTGTTCACGGGTAACTATATCAATGTAAATCCTGCGCGCACACTGACCGGTACGAGTGCTAACGAAACGGGCAGCTACCTGAACCTGACCCGAGCTAACGCAATTAACTCGGCCGGCAATGTGCTAACCGTTTCAGGCGCGTTGGCCAGCTTACAGAGCAACTGTACTCAGACCGCTGGAACGTGTACTGATACCAGCAATATCCTGAGCCTAAACCAGCAGTACACTAATGCTACTGGTGCGGTAGCAAACATCCAGAACAGTGGTACAGGCAACTCCTTGCAGTTCCAAGACTCATCGAGCAATATCAACGCTGCCTTCAACGCTGCCGGCAACCAGCTAAGCCTGGGTCGCGTTGCCGCATCCGGTACCGTTACTCAAGGTAAGCTACTCCTAGCAGATGGTACTACCGATAACTTCGGCCTGACCCTGCAAAGCTCCACGATCACTGCTAACCGTACCTACAACTTCCCGAACAGCACAGCGGCCACGGATACCGTTTGTCTGCTCACCCTCGGGAACTGTGCTGGTGCTGGCACCGGTGTGACAGCCACCGGCTACAGCCAGAACTTCATCACCAAGTTCAATGCCACGACCAACCAGATCACGACTTCCCAGCTGTTTGATAACGGCACTAACGTCGGTCTGAACGTCAGCTCCAGCTTTGGTACCAGCTCGCGTCTAACGGTCAACCCCAACGTCAGCGTCGACAACCTGGCTACCGTTAAATTCAACACGACCGCTACAACTAACAAGGGCTTGGTTATCCAGGGTGTTCTCAACCAGGCTGCTGACCTGACGCAGTACCAGAATAATTCCGGCACCGTCTTATCCAAGGTTGATGCTAGTGGTAACCAAGCCTTCACGACCGGTGCCACTACCTCTGACATCCTGAACATTAATGCCGATAGCCTGACATCTGGCCGCGCTTTGGCAGTAACCTCTGCTTCGACGGCACTCGGCGGTACCAGCTTACTGAGTGTTGATAACACCGCCACCTATGCCGCATCGAATGCCGGTGACCCAACCAGCTTGGCATCACTAACGCGCAGCCTGACTTCGAACTCAACATCAACCGGTGTCACCTTGGCGAGTGCTACCAACTTCAGTAACCTGAGTGCCTCTACCTCTGATAGCTGGGCTCACACCACCGCTGCTGGCGCTAACCGTGTGCTGGTGGTCGGCGCTGCAGACATTGCCGCTGCCGGTTCGTTCACTTCCGTCACCTACAACGGTATACCACTAACCCAGGTTGGATCAGGCTTCGGCTCCTCCATCAACACCGATATCTGGATCTTGGTCAACCCGCCAATCGGTACCTACAACGTCGTCGTCAACCACAGCAACAGCTCCTTTAACTTCTTCATCAGCGAGGTCTACACTGGCGTCGATCAGACCACACCAACCGGCACCTTCACCAGCTTGGCGCAGACGAGTTCTTCACAGACCATCACGCCATCAAGTGCCGTCGGTGATGTCGTCGTGGATATGGTCTACAACAACATCGGCACCGGCAGCACCCAGGGCGGTGGCCAGACACTGGCTTCACAGGTCATCAACAACCGCGAACTGAGCTCCAGCTATAAGGCTGGCGCTGCTGGCACAACGACTATGTCATGGACTCAGGGATCTTCCTCACAAAGCGTACTGTCGGGCGTGGCGCTGCACCAAGTTGCGGCCGCTGGGGGCCTTAGCATTACCGGTGATGTCGCAACCTTCTCTTCGAACTGTACCAACGGTACTGGCACCTGTGCTGATACCAGCAGCATCTTGCGGCTGAACCAGCAATTCAGTGGTGCATCTGGGGCTGTGCTGAAGATCCAGAACGCCGGCACTGGCGCTGATCTCCAGCTCGGTAGTGGCATCATCCGCCCAACCACCGATAGCACCACCGCTCTGCGAGTACAAAATGCCTCTGGTAGCAACACCATCTTCAACGTCAACACCACCACTAGTGGCGTCACCGTTAACGGTAATAGCACCACCAACGTCGGCAACTCCTCAGCCGTGACAGTCGTCTCCGACCTGACCGGTGGTGCTCGCGCTGGCTACGCTATGACCATCTCCCAGGCTAACAACGCCACCAACGACAACTCTGTTGGCTTACTCAATTTGACTAACAGTGACACGGGCTCAACCTCTGCTTTGTTGAACGTCAACCAGGTTGCAAATGCTCGGGGCATAGAGATTAGCACGACTGGAAGTGCCATACATCTGGGCGGTGCTGGCTTCTTCACGGGTATCGGACTTGATGCCAGCAACTTGTCGACTGGTTCAGGACTTAGCGGCGGCACCAACTTGTCGACTGGCGCCTTGTTGCTAGCGGGCCTCAATAGCACTACCTTAACCACTGGTAGTGCACTGCGAGTAAATGGGGGCATCATCAGTAGCTCAATAGCGACCTACTCCGGCTCAATTATCGATGTAGCCCCATCCTTCACCAACACTTCTACATCCGGTACTTTGACTGATTCCGGCCACTTCCTAAATCTTAACCGCTCATATCTTCAAAACGGTGCTGGGGGCACCTATTCACTAACAGGCGCCCTGGCAAATCTGCAGAGTAACTGTACCCAAACGGCAGGCACCTGTACCGATTCCAGCAACATCTTGAATCTAAACCAGCAGTACACTAACGCAACTGGTGCGGTACTGAATATCCAGAACAGTGGCACGGGCAATCTGGTGCAGCTCCAAGACTCAACAGCCGCCAACCTCTTGCGAGTCAGTGCCACCGGCAACCAAGAGACTATTGGCTTCTACAACAATGGCGTCGGTGGCATTGGCCAGTTCCAGAACTTGCTGCTCTGTTCTGAGCAGCTGGACAGCGGCTGTGCTGGTACGCCATGGACGGCCACCAACGTGACCGTGACGGCCAATGATGCTGGCTCCAACCCAGCCCCAGATGGCCAAACCAGCGCCGAAAAACTGGTCAGCACATCGGCCGGGGGCACAGTTAAGCAAACCTGTACCACCGGTTGTACCACCAACTCAGCAACTTACACCTACAGCGTGTGGGTGAAGGCCAACAGCGGCAGCCAACCGGGCAGCCTGCGCATCGACTGGAACAATGGTGGCGCCCAAAGCGGTACGGCTGTTAGCTTTACGGCTACGACTACCTGGCAACGCTTTAGCGTCACCCAGACGGTCAGCGCTTCGGGCATGGTATCAGTCACGCCAACGATCATCATTACCAACAACGCCGAAACGATCGCCGCCTGGGGTGCCCAGCTGGTTCAGGCCAGCAACCCAATGGTCTACACCCGGACTACGGGCTCAACCGTGGCGGCCAGTGCCGGTGTAGTCAGCAACGGCGGCCTGTTCGTCAGCGCCAACAGTGCCACAGACAAGCCGTTCATTGTCCAGGGCGCCCCAAGCCAAAGTGGGGACTTGCTGCAGCTCCAAAGTAGTACCGGTAGTGTTCTAGATAAGTTCGATTCGACTGGATCACTGACGGTTACTAGCACCGCTACAGCGGCTAACTCATTAGCAGTCTCTTTCAATAGCAGTAATGCGGCAGTTGGCGGTGCTACTCTGACCAACTCTAATAGTTTGGGTAAGTCACAATTCCAGGCGATTAATGACGCAGGCGTTCAGGCCTCCTTCGGTGTATTCGGCAGTGCATACCCGACACCAGGATTACCAAGTGTCGCTGGTCTGTTTGCTTCTGCAGGCGTTGTGATCATGAGTGACGGCAATACCCCAAGCGGCGGCAGCGATCCGATTACTTTCCGGGCTGGAGGCTACAACTCGTCAACGGAAGTCGCTCGCTTTACTACTAATGGTGCTCTTGAGCTCGGAACGACGATTGCCTCAGGTACTAATAACCGCTTACTGATTAATACATCTACTGCTGACAGCCTGGCTACCGCTCAGATAAGTACTAGCGCGGCTACCAACAAGGGCTTAGTTGTCCAGGGCTTTGCTAGCCAAACCGCCGACCTGCTGCAGATTCAGGATAGTAGTGGCAGCGTGCTCAGTAAGTTTACCTCGAGTGGTAATCTCTCAGTGAATGGGGTCACGCTCAATGTTACAACTGGCTTTGGTAACCTTGACTTCAGTGGTGTTAACACCTGTGTTGGTTGTGGTGGTGAGGTAACATTTGATTCAGGCGTGACCATCCAGACGCCAAACCATGACGGCTCACTGCGGCTCGCTTCCAGCAACGGTATCTCACTGAGCAGCTCATCGCTAACTGCCACCACTACCAACGGTGGAGGATTCAATCTGACAAATAGCTCTATTAACGCCTTGGCTCCCAATGGTTTTGGAGTTAACTTCTCTGGCGGCGATATTACGCACTCGTCATCGTATGGGCTACGAATTCAGAATGCCGGGACGACCACCTTCTTGGTTAATCCGCATGGTAGCACTGCCATTACGAACTATGCTGCTACTGACGTAAGCTTGACTGTTAAGGGCGCAGCCAGCCAAACTGGTGATCTCCAGCAGTTCCAAAACAGTGCCGGCGTTGTCTTGAGCCGCGTGGCCGCCAACGGCAACATCATCGTTAACCTCGGTGTTCCACCTACTCCAAGTATTAGTACCAGTACCTCTGGTGGTACGCTGGCGGCCAATACTTACTACTACAAGGTGACAGCCCTGGATGCCGCCGGCAATGAGACCACGCCGAGCGGGGAAGTAAGCGTGACAACCACCGGTGCCAGCAGCTCGAACACCATCGGTGCCATAACTTCATATGCCGTGACCGGTGCCACCAGTTACCGCATCTACCGTGGCACCAGTAGCAATGGTGAGAATGTGTACTACACCACGGGCAATACCAGCTTTGTTGATACCGGTGCAGCCAACACCGGTGGTAGCGTGCCAACCACTAACAACGCCAAGTTCAGCAACCTAACCGCTACTAGCACGGCCTTCAATGGAGCCAACGCCAGTGGTACAGGCAGCTTCGCTATCCAAGGTGCCACTGCTTCAGGTACCAACAGCATCGCTCTGGGTGCTAATGGTGCCTCGGCTACCAACATTTCGGCGGTAGCCATTAATGGTGTGGCCTCAGGAAGCAACAGCTTAGCGCTCCGTGGTATTGCTGCCGGTACAAATAGCGTTTCACTCGGTGGCGGCTCTGACTCTACTGGATTTGGCTCGGTTACTATAGCTGGGGGCGGTAACTCAACGCTGAATAACTTCACCAACCAGGCGCTGGAATACGGTACTGCAAACGGTGGTGTCGCGGCACTCTACGCTCGCGGCGGCAACAGCTACACCGGACCAGGTACAGTGGCCACAAGCATTGGCTCAGCCTTGCTGACCGGTACAGGCACCGCTTTCACTAACGACTTCATAGTCGGTGACCGCATCACAGTTAACTCGGTTACCTATTCGGTGGTGACGATTAACAATGACAACTCCTTGGCCCTTTCGGCCAACGCCGCCGCCAACGCCAGTGGTCTGAGCTACACCGTCCTGCCAGCCATCTTCAAGCTGCAGGACAGCAGTGCCACGCCACAGCTGTTTGTGACCGACCAAGGTAACGTCGGCATCGGCACTACAAACCCGGGTTACAAGCTAGACGTTCAGGCAACCTCTACGGCCATTTCTGGTACGGCGGTTGGTACTGGCACCACACTCACCGTAACCCCCGCTTCAGCACCAGGTGCTCTCACCAGCTACACCGGCTACTATGGCCAAACTACTTCTTCGTCTGCCAATGTGAACGCCAACACCATCCTTGTGGGCATTCAGGGTGGCGCTACGTACTCCGGCTCGTCAGCTACCGCGGGTTCGATCATTGGTGCTGCAGGTGTAGCCATCAACAATGGTACGGGCACTATTGCCACCGCCCTCGGTGTATCGAGTCAAGTAGTCAGCACCGCCGCCGGCACTATTACTCGCGGTATAGCACTGTATGCTGGTCCATCAAGCGTCACTGCAGGGGCCGTCACCACTGCAGTGGGTATTCAGATAGCACCACAATTGGTCTCTGGGGTCACCACCGGGTATGGTGTATACCAAGCAGGGACCTCCGATCTGAACTACTTTGGCGGCAGTGTTGGGGTCGGTACCTCAACCTTTGGTACTAACAACAAGCTGCTCGTTAACCCTTACAACGCCGTCGATAACTTAGCTACTGCCCAGATTAGTGCCTCTGCAGCCGCTAACAAAGGCATAGTCGTCCAGGGTGCGGCCAGCCAGACCGGGGATTTGCTAGAGCTCCAGGATTCCAGCGGTAGCGTGCTCACTAAGTTCGATGCCAATGGTGGCCAGACCATGAACGGTGGATTGACCGCGTGGAAGTCGATAGCTGCTCCAACCGGCGTGGCGGCGACTGGCCCACAGAGCGGCGGCAGCATTCCGGTCGGTGGCCCATACTTCTACGTTGTGACGGCCACCAACAGCAGTGGCGCTTCACCAATGTCCAGCCAAACCACTGGCGTGACCACCACCGGTGGCAACCAGAAGATCACCATCTCCTGGACGGCCACACCTGGTGCGACCGGTTACAAGGTCTACCGCACCACTACCAGCGGTACCTATGGAGCTACTACTCTTGTGGGGACGGTTACCGGCGGTGCTTCAACCAGCTTTGCTGATACGATCGCCAGCCCAAGCGCCGGGCAACCAGTTAACTTCAGCACCACAGGCAACCTGCTGGAAGTTCGCGACGCCACCAACAACCTCAAGGACTTCGTTGACGCCTTCGGTAACGCCTACTACGTCGAGGCCAACTACGGTAACGTCAACCAAGGTTCTGATATGCCACAAGCCGGTATCTTCAACCTCGGTACCTACGCCGGCAACGTCAACGGCATCATCGCTCGCGGTCACCAGACCAGCGGCAGCTACGACCAGACCGCCGATCTGTTTGAAGCCCAGAGTTGGAATGGCACCACCGCCACCAACCTCTTCACGATTGCCGCCAATGGCGTGACTATGGTTCGCACCACCAGCAACAACAGCGGTGCCTTCCAGGTTCAGGACTCGTCGGGTGGTAATATCTTCAACGTTGATACCAGTAGTGGCATCGTTGGTACGGCCCCAGTTTCGACCGCGGCTACCAGCTCGGTCGCCCTCAAGCTGCAGTCCGGTAACGCCACTGGTACCGGTGCCTCTAACTCCGGCAGTGTCACAGTAGACAGTGGCAGCTCGACCAATGGCACCACTGGCACCGTGAACATCGGTAACACCAACTCGCGCAGTATCACCGTCGGTAACAACACTGGCGCCACGGCACTGAGCCTGCAAGGCGGCACCGGCAACATTACCTTGAGCGTTGCTGCTACCGCTGGCACCATCATCGTGGGCTCATCCAGCAATGGCATGACCTTCGCTGCCGGCAACGCCGCCAACGCCTACGAACCAACTCTGGCTGGTACTGCTCAGCACACCAAGACGGTCACACTGACCCCTGAGTTTGCCGGTGCCGCCCTGGATGCTGCTAGTGATACTGGCGGCACAATCAACTGTAGTACCAGCAATACCGGTACTATGACAGATGGCTGGGACAACACCCAGAAGACCAACTACTACCAGTGGACCAGCGCTGAAGCCACCGAGCAGTGTTACGACATCATGGTCCAAGTACCTGTACCGAGTGACTGGTCGGCTTGGAGCAGCACCACACCGTTCAGCGTTCAGCTCAATGGCAGCAGCACCAGTAACACGCACTACGCCTTCCAAGTGCTCAATACCTCTGGTACGGCCGAGACCAGCACCACTTACGGCAGTCAAGGTACCTTTGGCTCCACTGGCTGGGGTAGTATTTCGCCAGTCACCTTGTCCAGCACCACGACTGGCTACGCTGCTGACGGTGTGATGACACTCAAGATTCGTGTTCAGGCCAAGAGCAGTGCCACTGTCCAGGTCGGTAAGATCATCATGAACTACAAGAGTAAGTACTAGGAAACAAACATGAAAAAAGACCCCAAACGCCAAAAAGCCGACCGACTCCTGAAGCAGCTGCCGCTAAGTGAGCGGCGTCGGCAGCAACAAATTCGCAGCATGATCATGCGCGATCCGGAGCTGCGGGTGCGGGGCTAACAGATACGAGCGTATGCTAAAATAAGGGGAGCGAGGATCAGAGCAAACATGAGGTGGAAAACAGGGATACGGAAAGGGCACAGGGGCGCACGGCGTCATCCTAATCATGCCTTTCCGTATGCCGTCACTAACCCTAGCATCCCGTGGCGCTGGCTGTTCGGCGAGGTAGCCTCCACCCGCTTGTTTCGGCGACACCCACGCCTGTCAGCCTTCGGTCTGCTGCTAGTGATGACCGCTGGGGTGGCCATTCAGATCCTCCAGCCCTTCGCCACGCAAGCCGAGTACTCACTTTCAAGTGTTGATAAAAATATTGTCGGTTCTAGCCGGGATGACACCGCCCAATATCTTAAGTTGAACAGCACCGACCAGGCCTATGAATTTGCACTACCAGATAGCAGCACACCTGTTTCCAGTGACTCCCAAAAGAACTATGGTCGTAATGACAACGTTTATAGCACCAGTCTCAGTCTGAGCGCCAAGAACGGAATTAGCTATACCGATACGAACACTAAAATTACAGTGAGTGTGACGCCGCAGTTTGATACAGCCGACGCTCAAAAAGTCGATGGCGATCACATCGTCTACCCGGCCGGTGCCGATCAATTGGTCTACACGCATAAATATAATGGCCTCAAAGAGGACATTTTGGTGCCTAGCTACCGCGCCAACCAGTTGAGTTATAAGTTTAAGCTCAGCTTGCCAGTTGGAGTTGAGGCGCGTCTGGACGGGCAGGGCAACATCGGCATTTATAGTGCCGACGCCTCGCTGTTTGGTAATATAAGTTTTGGCTCAGACAAAGATCGCACTGCTATCGACAAAGCCCGCGAAAATGGCGAGAAAACCAACCTCGTCGCCACCATCCCATACCCAGTAGTCAAAGATGCTGCCGGGCATGAGTACAACGATCGAGCAAGTTTCAGCTTGTCTGCCAAGACTGTCACGCAATCAAAGAGCGCTGCCAAAGACCTGCCACCTGAGGTAGCCCAGAAGCAAGCAGTCCTCTCCAGCCTCAATACCTACCAGCTGTCCATAGCTACGAAAAACATCCAGGACCTTGATTATCCGATATCAGTCGACCCAACTATCCAGGCCAGCGCTGCCAGTGACTTTTTGCAAGGCACAGGTGATAGCGGTATCGACTTCGACGCGACGAACAATCTCATTAAACGTAGCAGCCTCAAAGGTGGCAGTATCAACACCTGGACTACTGATGGTGGCGGTAACTTCAGCAACACCAGGTACATGCATGGTGTTGTCGCTAGCAATGGTTATATTTATGTTATCGGTGGCTGTCAAAACTCGACCGCTAACTGCGCGGGTAATATGCTAACAGACGTTTCGTTTGCCGCGCTCAATGCCAGCGATGGCAGTATTGGTAGTTGGTCGACCACCACCGCTATACCTACGGCCTTGATGGGGCTCGGCGCGGTGGCCTACAACGGTTATGTATACATAGCTGGCGGCACAACCGATACCGACTTCAACAACGCGATTTCGACAGTTCGCTATGCCAAGATAAAAACTTCCGACGGAACACTCGGTTCCTGGACAGCGACAACCAGCATGCCGGTTAGCAAAGCAATCCTGTCGCTAGAGGCCTATAACGGGTATTTGTACTCGGTTGGGGGCCGGAACAGCGCCTCATTAACTGATGTGCGCTACGCGCCAATCAATGGTGATGGCTCGATCGGTTCATGGACCGCCGGATCTTCACTTGGCACGGCGAGAGGTGGACTGAGCGCGGCAGTTTATAACGGCTATATCTACGCCCTGGGCGGTAACATTAACGGCGGTAACTTAACCAACACAACCGAATACGCGCCAATCAAGAGCGATGGATCACTCGGTACCTGGACTGCCGGGCCAAGCTTTACGACGTCACGTTTTGGATTATTTGGTTATGCGACTAATGGTTACATCTATATGGGGGGAGGCTGTACTGCTACTATAACCGGCATCGACTGTAGCGCGCTGGGTAATGATGTCCAATATGCCCAGCTAAGCGCTGATGGGAGTATGGCAGCCTGGGCCACAACTTCTGGCTTCAGTACGGCCCGAGCCTTTACCAACGGAGTTGCCGCTAACGGCTACGTCTATGTCCTTGGCGGCACTACTAATACGAGCTTCACTACATCCGTGGCTGATTCGCAGTATTCGTCGATCAGTCCAGTCGGAGAACCTCGGTCGTTCGGATCGGCGGGCGGAAACTTCGCGACGGCGCGACAGAACTTCGGAACAATCGCCTATGGCGGCTACCTGTACGTAATGGGTGGTGATAATGGTGGTGCTACAAGGTACCAAGACATCCAGTATACGAAACTGACAAGCACGGGCACGTATAGCACCCCTCCTGGCTGTGGTAGCACTTGGTGTACGACGACCCAAATGCCGGCTGTCCGAAATTTCGTTCAGGCGGTGGCCTATAACGGTGTTATGTATATATCGGGAGGACAAGGGTTGGCCGGTGCCTTCTTCAACGAAATACGTTATGCGACGATTAACAGTGACGGCTCGCTAGGGGCTTGGACATCAACTAACGCCTATTCCGGCAATCGCGTGAACTACGCGTTTGTGCAATCCAAGGGCTATCTCTATATCTTTGGGGGCTGGGACGGTAGCGCCAATCGATCCGATTGCCAGTACGCTCAGATCACCTCGCCGACAGTGGCAGCCTGGAGTACTTGCTCTGCCAGTATGACTGTGGGGACTGCCAATATGACAGCCGCAGCCTACGGCGGTTATATTTACTGGTTCGGCGGCAGCGCCGGAGGCTCTGCTACCAATGCAGTCTACTATGCCCAGCCAAACTCGAGCGGCAACATCACTGCCTGGACTGCTACGACCAATTTGCCGGCAGCTAGTAACTACCCAAGGGCGACCGTAGCCAACGGCATGGTATATCTGATCGGTGGTTCTAATAGCGGTGGCACACCACAAACTAGCGTGGTATACGGCGCGTTTAATAGTGATGGTACCATTTCAAGCTGGCAGACCGCCGGACACAACATGGGCACTGCTCGGCAGGGCGGGGGTGCCGCATCAGCACAGGGATACATCTTCGCTGTTGGCAGTAGCAGTGACGCGACATCCGAATCAACCCTTTTTAACAATGGTGGGTCGGGTGCCACCGGCTCCTGGACGACGAGCGCTCAGACGATGAATGCTCGATCAAACCATCGAGTGCTTGCTCTGAACGGGTATATTTATGTCCTCGGCGGCGCCTGTACCGGTATTATCAATGGTTGTAGCTCCTCAATTAGTGGGCAAGTACAATACGCAGCCGTCAATACCACGACCGGGGACATCGGCACCTGGTCAGCAGCCTCCAACGGCATCACCGCTAGAATGAATGCGGCTGCCTTTACGTACAATGGTCGTTTGTATGTTCTCGGCGGTTGCTCAAATTCGGCCTGTAACGCCTACACCAGAACCATTCAATATGCGACTCCCGCCGCAAACGGTGATATTACTTCTGCCTGGACAACCAATGCCTCAAACCTCCCAAGCGATAACGTCGGTGTTGCGATGATTGCCTACGAGGGCTATGTCTATCGCGTTGGCGGTAACGTGAATGCTGCGGGTGCCACTAGCACCACTGACTATACAACCATTGCCACCAATGGAACGGTTGGTGGTAGCTGGACCACAGGTACGTCGCTCAATCAGATAACTGCCAATAACAGATTACTGACGAACAACGGTTACATTTATACCGTAGGTGGCCAGGATGGCAGTGTGGAGCTCGGCACCATAGAATATTCTAAGATCCAGGCTGACCACAGCCTTGGCACCTGGAACCTTACGACACCGATAGTTGGTGCACGACAAGCACTCACGGCGGTTGTATCCAACGGCTTTATCTACGCTATTGGAGGTTACCGTTCGGGTGCGAACAGATTGTCAGACACTGAGTACGCTCCGATAGCACCAGATGGCAGTCTTGGCACTTGGCAGACATCAACCAGCATGAATGTCGTCAAAGCCGATACCGATGCCGTGATAGTGAGGGGCAAAGTGTATGTTCCCGGTGGGTCGGACAACACAGGTGCCCCGTTGAATGACACGCAGTACGCGTCGCTGAGCATCATACCGCGGACCGGTGCCTATTCACGGCTGATCGATTTTGACAAAGGCGTCAACCCAACCAAGATCATCACGCGCGGCACACAGCTGACCGACGCGCTCGTCAGCGTCAGCTACAGTACGACCAATAATACAGCCAGCTCTTACACAAACACACAGTCGGCAACCGGTATCTTGTATGGCGGAGCAAATGCTGTGGCGACAACGCTCGGCTCTGGCGTCTCCATCGGGCGCTACTTGCTTCTGACTTACACTATCGACGACAGCGCCTCAGCGCTATTTCCTGACAGCGCCGGCGGGCAGACAACAATAACGGATTATGATCTGTACTTTACGGCGAACCCTAGCTCTCGCCTCAGGGGTGGTCAGACCTTCACCGGGCAGAAGGATCGCGGCTTAAGCGCTGCCCAGTAAACGGTAAGCCCGCAAAACCCAATGCCGTTGCCAGCGTTTATAGTTGTCAGAGTGTAGACTGTTTTACAGCGTGAAGGTGTTGACCGTATCTGTTAATTTTGATAAGATAGACCCTAAGCTTGAGTTTAGGTCTGTGCTAATCGCCAGATGGAAGAAGAGCGAAACGTAAACTCAAGCCTCACGGTCACAGCTTTGGCGGGCGCGTTATTGCGCACCCATCAACTGTCGGTCGACGAGAGAGTTTACGTGAACGTTAACAATTCAGTAAAGTTTAGAATCAAACTCAGCGCAAGCTGGGAGAGATTCAGAGATAAGCAATTGTGCGAAAGGAAGTGGTGTATATGGCATCACCGAGAGTCGCACTTGTAGACAAACGGCTATTGGAGATTTACTGCAAGGTAGATACCAATAACTAGTCAATTGCACTGAGATATGACTTCGGTTGTATCTCAATCGTAAAAAGTTACTCAAGCGCGCACAAAGAATGCCTTGACGTAAGATACCGATGAAGGACGCGACGAGCTGCGAAAAGCTCCGGGGATCAGCTACGTATGATTTGATCCGGAGATGTCCGAATGGGGAAACCCCGCTGGAGTTATGTCCAGTGGCGCCAATCTGAATACATAGGGTTGGATGCGGTAAGCAGGGGAACTGAAACATCTTAGTACCCTGAGGAAGAGAAAATAACCAATGATTCCGTAAGTAGTGGCGAGCGAACGCGGAAGAGCCCAAACTTTTATGACTTTTGCCTGACAATTTATGGAAATACCAGTGTTTACACCGGTAGGAACATAGACCATTAGGGCAAATAAGTTGCTAGACGAATGTTATAAAGGGGTTGTGACCTATAGATAGCCTTTTGCGGCACGACCGATTTCGGTCGGTTGGCTGCATAAGACTGGGAGCGCTAGCACCAGCACCCGTAAAGTTACAAATCGTAATGCGAGCAGAAGTGGTTGGAAAGCCACGCCAGAGACGGTGATAGCCCGGTACGCCAAGTGTTACGACTTTATTATCTATTGTGTCGAGTAGGCCGGGACACGTGAAACCCTGGTTGAAGCTGGAGGGTCCACCCTCCAAGGCTAAATATATCTTACGATCGATAGTGAACAAGTACCGTGAGGGAAAGGTTAAAAGAACCCCGGAAGGGGAGTGAAATAGATCCTGAAATTGTGTGCGTACAAGGAGTCGGAGC